>Ga0224512_10001984_pt1 | contig 19117 bp, 22 predicted proteins | sample SF_May12_sed_USG_4_FD_169103 | JGI IMG/M metagenome (GOLD analysis project Ga0224512, IMG submission 169103) | Sediment microbial communities from San Francisco Bay, California, United States - SF_May12_sed_USGS_13 | ecosystem: Environmental > Aquatic > Marine > Sediment | place: USA... | reverse complement strand
GTAACAATTTTTTTTCTATCAGAAGATGGTAATTGCATTTTCATTCCTTTTGCAACAATTATTGTTGCAAAAAATATTATTATCATAAATCCAATAGATGCCCATCTTCTTTCTTCACCTTCAATACTATCAAAAATGAAAGTTGCTGAAGATCCTGCAATTATAGCCAACCCAACACGTAACCAAAATAATTTATTTAACTTCCTATCTTTTTCACTCTTTTCAACTATACTTATTGATGGATCTGCTGAAGGGGTTTCTGGAACAGGTTCTGATTTTTCTGTTTCAGGAACATCTGGTGAACTAGTTTCTACTGATTCTTTTTTTGAATCATTAGGATCAATAGTAGGTTCTGATTTTTTCTTTTTGAATTTTGCCAATTAAATTTCTAGCGTGACTCAAGCAGACCATGTTTAATATCTTTGGTCAAAATTTGAATATTTGAAAGCAAGAGTATAATTTTAGACAAAGAATACAATGAATATGACCCTAGCAGGAATAGAATTACGATATTTGGTTGATAAAATTTCAGAGCAAGTTCAAGATTACTATATCAGCAATATTTATGGGATTACAAAAGATAGTATTCTCTTCAAACTTCATCATACAGAAAAAAGTGATCTTTTTATGATGATTTCAACATCGGGTGTATGGCTAACTGCAGTAAAAATTGATCAATTAGAACCAAACAGATTACTCAAAAGATTACGAAGTGATCTTCTTAGATTAAAATTAAAGAAAATAGAACAAATTGGTGCAGAAAGAATAGCATATTTTACTTTTGAAGGATTTGGAAAAGAGTTTGTTTTGGTAGGGGAATTCTTTGGAGATGGAAATATTTTACTTTGTAATAAAGATATGAAAATTCTTGCGTTACAGCATTCAATAGAAGTTAGACATAGAAAACTAAGTGTGGGGTTAGAGTATGTACAACCTCCAAAAAGTGGATTAGATATTTTTAACATGACAAAATCAGATCTTGATGAATTAAAAATGACGGATTTGGTTTCAGCAAAATGGCTTGGACGAAATTTGGGTTTGCCAAAAAAATATGTCGAAGCAGTTTTTGAAATTGCAAAAATCGATCCAAAAAAGATTGGAAATTTATTAACAGTTGGGGAAATTGAAAAAATATTTGATACAGTAAAAAAAATCGTTTCAGATGTGGTATCAGGTAATCATGAAGCAGTGATAGTTAAAAATGAAAAAATAGAAGTTCTTCCAGTAAAGTTGGGAAAATTAGAAGGTGAAATTACGCCAGCTAACAGTTTCATTGAAGGTTTAGATACAGTTTTTACAAAAAATATAATTGAAAAAGGAAAATCAGTTCAATCAAGCGGTTCTGATAAGAAGATAAAACAGTTAGAAACCCAAATATCTGAACAAGAAAAAGCTATCGAAACAGTAAAAGAAAAATCAAAAAATATTACAAGTGTTGCAAATTCTCTCTTTGAAATGATATCAAAGGGAATAATATCTATAGAGGATAGTTCTGCAAAGGATATTTTAGCATCTAATAATGCAAAATTAGTTAGTGAGAAAGGAATTTCTTTAATTATTGTTCAAGATGAAAAAATAAAGATAAACACCAAATCTGCTCTTCAATCAATTGCATCAGTATTATTCAATGAAGCAAAGAAGCAATCAGGAGCAATTGGTTCAATTCAGGCAATAAAAGAAAAGACAGAAAAAAAATTAGAGAAATTTTTGAGTAAAACAGAATCTGAGAAAGATTTAATCGTAGTTTCAGAAATTAGAAAGAAAAATTGGTACGAAAGATACAGGTGGTTTTTCACTACTGATGGAATACTCACAATAGGTGGAAGAGATGCAGCATCAAATTCAGCTGTAATTAGAAAACATTTAGAAAAAAATGATAAAGTATTTCATGGGGATATTTTTGGTTCACCATTTTTTATTTTAAAAGAAGCAGAGAATGCACCGGATACCAGTATGAATGAAGTTGCACATGCCACGGTTTGTTTTAGTCGTGCCTGGAGAGAAGGATTGTATGGGGTAAGTGCTTATTGGATTAATCCAGAACAAGTAAAAAAATCGGCACCAAGTGGGGAATTTCTTCCGAAGGGTTCTTTTACAATTGAAGGACAGCGAAATTTTATCAAATCAGAAACACTTCGTCTAGCTGTAGGAATCATGCCACAAGATGATGATGATTATGTCCTAACATGTGGCCCACCAGAACCAATCAAAAAAAATTCTATATGTTATGCAATAATTGAACCTCATGGATTAGAAATGGTAGAGGTTGCTAAAAAAATACGAATAGAGTTTTTAAAAATATACGAAGATATTGCAAAAAAAATAAACATAGATAATTTTGTTCGTGCATTACCTGCTGGAAAAAGTCAGATTATAGAAGTAGGTTATGGGAATTTACACAAAGAAAATCTTATTGATAATGAATTTGATTAGAAGAATCAGTATCAAATGATAGCTTCATACCATTTTTGATAGAAGAGAATTCTTCATCGCTTATTGTAATTAGCGGAATGTTTGCTAATGCACATCCAGTAGCAACTGTTAGATCTGCTTTTTGACAAATCATTGCAAGTGGTGCTGTATTGTTTGATTTTATTGAATAAATTGTATATGCACCAACGCTACTTCCAACTCCTGAAGGAAATACAAGAATTATATCTTTCACTGATTTTTCAAAAAGATCATGATTCTTATCACTGATAATTCCAGTCTTTTTATCTACTGTACCTAAGAAATTAATCGAATTCTCAGATTTTAAAACAATTCCTTCTACTTTGCCTGAAACTAGAACTTTTTTCATCTTGTCTCATCTTCAACTATTTGTGATAGTGATTTTAGATTAACATCTACACCATTAGAATTTTTAAGATAAAATGCACCTTTGATACTGTTGGTAGTAACTGCATCAACATTATCCTTACTTATCAAGGGAGACAAACACGTACAACAATCAGAAAGAATTTCGCATCCAGCCCGTTCAAGTTCATTTGTATATCCAATTTTTCTTGCTTGTTCCTTTACAGTTCTGGGTAAAAATACCATGCATCTCTTTTGAAAAGAACGTCCCTTTAATTTCCCGGCAAGATCAGATATCTCATCTAATCCTAATTGAGGACTGCCAAGTGTAATCAAATCACCTTTCTCAGCAGTGTTTAACTCATCATGAACATTTTGCATCTCTTTTTCATCAAAGTCAATTTTTTCACAATCAGAATCACCTTCTCCAAAAATAAACTTGGCACAAGTTCCTGATGTTCCCATTCCTCCACACATTGCTTTGGTTTGTCTTTTATCCATCTCCCCAAGTCCGGAAATGTTTATAGAAGTATCCCCAATTTTTCCTGCAAAAAATCCAAGCATTCCATATGTCAGTTCGTTTGGATTTTTTACCTTCATTCTAATTGTAATGTTTGGATTATCCTCTTTTCTTAATGAGGAATAAGGGCTTTTCCCGATTATTGCACTAGCAAGTGCACTAAATGCACTTTCCTTGTTTGTCTTTAGATGATCAAATGAATTTGCATGAATTGCTGCATTGCTTTCTGCAAATGCGACTTGAGTTCCGTTTTTTGGAATATCATAGATTTCATAAGGAATACATGAAAAAGAAGGAATGACACCCATTGTTTCATATGAGTTTCTAATTGACAGTTGTTTCGAGATAAAATTTTCGTTTAATCCATAGTTTGAAACATTGTCAATATCAAATCCCATAGGGTTAAGAGTGGTTTTTACTTTAACTCGCGCATTTTTACTAATACCAGATAGAAACTCTTCTCCCGCATCCCCAATGGTATTATAGTTTACACCTGAAAGGTGAGCCCATTCTATCGGTACTAATTTTTCAGCATCTGTTGCCTCACCAGTTGCAACTAAAATTCTATATGCCATCTGCATAATTTCTCCTTGCTCACCTTTTAATGCAGATTCTTCTTCTCTTGTTAGTTCCAATGGAATTCTTTTGTTATTACAGTTATAATACTTGTAGGTAGTTTTTCATTTGGAAATGGAAAAAATTCTTTCTGGAATGACAAAGACAATGGATGCTGTAAAACCACCAAGAATGACTGCCCTAAGAGAACTTCATGAAGCTGAAACTGGTCCATTTAGTATTTTAATTGGAACCATACTTTCTGCAAGAACCAAAGATGAAGCAACAGCTAAGGCGGTTAAAGCGTTATTCTCAAAATACAAAAATCCTAAAGAATTAGCTGGAGCAAAAATAAAAGATGTAGAAAAAATCATCAAATCAATTGGATTCTTTCATGTAAAATCAAAAAGAATCATCGAGGTTGCAAATATTATCCATACAAAACACAAGGATAAAGTTCCAGATGATTTGGATATTTTGGTACAATTGCCTGGAGTTGGAAGAAAAACAGCTAACTGTGTTTTGGTATACGCCTTTGAAAAACCAGCAATTCCAGTTGATATTCATGTTCATCGAATCTCAAACAGATTAGGATTAGTTGATACAAAAAATCCTGAAGAAACAGAACAAGAATTGATGAAGAAAATTAAAAAGAAATACTGGATTGACATTAATGATACTTTTGTGATGTATGGTCAAAATATTTGCAAACCAATCTCTCCAATGTGTGATGTATGTAAAATTAAAAAAAGTTGTAAATTTTATAAAACTAAGAACGCCTCTTAGTTAGAAGCAACAATGCTATCACAATTGATCCAACTCCTGCTGCCATGTAAAATGGAAATAATGTAAATGTATTCTTTGCGGGATCGCCAGATAGAAATTCTACAATCATGCTTCCAGAACTTACTGCTGGGGGATCAGTAGAACCCTGCATTCCATGAACAGAGTATGAATTAATTGCAAATTGGCCAATATCCAAATTAGTAACCACAATTCTAGCACCATTGTTTACAGTTAGTCCTGCTCTATCAGTGAAGGATATGATGGATTTTGCCTGTGGGTACCAACCTCGATCTAAATCCCTATGGACTACAATGTATCCTTCTTTTGGAGTTTGAACTGCAACCCAAAACTTATTGTCAGGTTGTGGTCCCATTCCAACTTCAATGAATTCATCAGATGTTTCTTCATCATATAGTCTTAGAACTGCATTTCCTTCAGGATTTGCATAAAGAAGATTGTTATCAATAGTTACTTGCCAGCTTACAGCATGAACATCATCAAGAATTCTTACTGGTGCATCTCGTAATACTCTGTTAAATTCATCTGAAGGGATTTCTAATGTATCAATAATTAATGATGGATTGTTTGATTCTTGAGCAAATACAGGAGATACAAAAATTCCTGTCAATAAAATTATTGCAAAGAGATATTTCACAAGCTAGATCAAATATGATTGAATAAAAATCTAATCAACAAAAGGTTTTGGATGAGCTAAAATTAATTTTGCCACTTCAGGTCTTAGAATAAACTCGGAGGGTGCCTGACCATTTTGAATCATTTCCCTAAGTGCAGTTCCACTAATTTGCTCTTTAACATCATTATCATGTGGACATGCTTTTGGAGTTGTATATGTTAGACATTTTTTACAATAGAAAAATGGTGGAAAAAATACCGGAGAAATTTCTAACTCAGGATAGTCTTCAAAGATTTTTTGTGCAGCAAATGGATCATAGAATTTTCCAACACCTGCATGATCTCTTCCAATTATAATATGTGTACAACCATAATTTTGTCTCATAATTGCATGATGTATTGCCTCTTTGGGACCAGCATATTTCATTTCAGTATGTAAAGTTCCAAGTTTGCATCTGTTTTCTGGATAGTATGATTTTATCATAGTTTCATAACATTTCACAATAACTTCATCTACAAAATCACCAGATTTTTTCTTTCCAATAATTGGGTTTACAAATACTCCATCACGCGTTGTAATTGATGTCTTTTGTAACATCTCATGTGCCACATGCGGAGGATTTCTGGTTTGAAACGCACAGATTGTCTTCCATCCTGCTTGTGCAAAAGCCTCTCTTGTCTGGACTGGGGTTAATCTATTTTTTCTGATTTCAGTCTCATCTGGTCTTTGAATATAATCAATTTTTCCACTTACCAGATAATCCTTCATTGACATTGTCTTTGCAACACCTGGATGAGATGAATCATTGGTTCCATAGACTCCTTGTACGGTTTTTTCTTTATCAAAAGAATACGTTTCTTCAACGTGTAACACTGCAACTCCAATACCATGAGGATTTTGTAGTAATACGTCTCCTGCTTCTTTCATTTTAGAAGCAGTTTGTTCATCGACATCAAATACAATTGGAATGGTCCAAGCCAAATCATTTGCTAGCCTTCCACGCGAAACAACACTTTCAAAGTCTTGTTGGCCTAAAAATCCCTCTAAGGGACTAAAAATTCCATCTGCTATGTTTTCAACATCATTTGCAAGATCTTCGCTAATTGTAATTGAAAATAATCCAGTAGAATCAACTTTTGTAATTCTGTTTATTAGTATTCCACCATGTGGTTTAATTGAACTGTTTTCTGACATGATAAATCATCTATTCAGGGTCTATATGAAGGCCACACTCTTTATTTCCTCCTTGTTCCCACCACCATCTTCCAGCACGAATATCTTCTCCAGGTTTTATTGCCCTTGTACATGGTTCACATCCAATACTTGGATAACCTTGATCAAGAAGATTGTTGTATGGTAAATTATTCTTTTTAATATATTCCTGAATTTGATCCCAAGACCAATCAATGATTGGATTAATTTTTAGAATTCCATCATGTCCATGATCTAATTGAAAGATTGTGACATTTTTTCTGTTTTTAGTCTGATCACGTCTTAATCCTGTAATCCAGCCATCTAAGGTATTCAACATTTTGTTCATTGGATGTACCTTACGAATTTCACAACACAATTTTCTATTATCTATACTATCATAGAATAAATTCACTCCTTTTTCTTTTACCATATCTTCTACTTGTTTTGTATCAGGAAATAGAACTTCAATTGAAATATTGTATTTTTTACTAACGACATCCATGATATCATAGGTTTCCTGTGGTAATCTTCCAGTATCAAGAGTAAAGAATCGAAATTGAGGGTTAATTTTTAACATAATATTCATAACGACTGCATCTTCTGCACCAAAGCTTGACGCCTTTGCTACTTTAGGATGAAGATTGTCAGAAACCCATTCTAGTGCTTCTTCAGCAGTCTTGATTTTTGAATTAAGATCATCTACTTGTTCTTGTGTAAATTTTGTCACATTTTTAGTTAAAATATTTGTTTTATATTGATTACCCGAAGTTTTGTCCTAAATTATAAACAAGTAGAATTCAGAAAAGAAAATATGGATGAGACATCATATGTTGTAATTTTTCCAACGATATTTTCAAGAAATAAAATTCCACAGCTTATATCAAATATCAAAAAAATTCTCAAAATAAAAAATCAGGAATTTAAATTTGTTAAACGAGATGGCGATATAATTTTGGTTAATGCAAATGATCCTGTATTTGCATCATCTGCCATCAATTTACTTTTTGGGATTAAAAAAATAGCGATTGCAAGACAAATTAAAAATGATTTTAAAGACATTGTTTCTGAAATTACCTCCATTGGTGGCAATTTACTCTTGAAAGGAGAAAAATTTCTAGTAAAGGTAGAAGGAACAGCAAAAGGATTTGTAACTAAAGACGTAGAAATTGCTGCAACATCAAACATAATAGAAAAAAAATCAAAACTTGGAGCTCATCCTGGAACAGATGAAAACTTTGATAAATTGTTATACACATATCTAACAAAAAATAATGCATACATCTGTATTTTTTCAGATAAAGGAAATGGCGGAATCCCATATCAATCACAAAATCAGAAAACTATTTGCGCAATATATGATGAAATTTCTGCAGTTTCTTGTTTTGAGACAATTAAACAAGGTTATGATGTAAAAATAATAGTTTGTTATAGACAAACATCAGAATTGATGAATCTTGCCAAAATGATTAATCAAATTATCCCAAGATTAGCACAGAATAATATTGAGTTCGAATTTTTACATCTTAAAATTAACCCTAATGGAATTAAAAATTATTTAATCTATTTGAATTCAATATTAGAAATACTGTTACAGTATCCAAATGAACGAGTGTCATTAGCATTATCACCATTGATCTTTTCAGTAGGTTTTATTGATAATTCATTAAAAAGCGTATTTGGAAAAAAGAAGATTCCTATACTCCCACTTACCGGAGTTGATTCTAATTTGTTTAATGAAGCAAAAGAGATTGGATTGGAAAGAAATATCAAAAAGATAGAAAAAATAGTCACTATTACTTCAGATGAAATTCCTGCTTTCTCAAAAAAAGATGTAGATACAGCAGTTAAAACAAAGATAAAGATCACAATTCAGGCAGGACCTAACAATGTTCACGATATTTTAGATTCACTAGAAAATCATTGAGAATTTAAACGGCAAATTTGGTTTCAAATTGTGTTCAAAATTGGAGAATTCATCTATCCTTGGGGAAGTGGACATTATTCACGAATGATGAGACTGAATGAAGCTTTAGGAGATCATATTAAAGAAAAATTTGAAGTCCATTTTTCTAGTAAAGATCACGTTTATGAAAAATTATTAAAAAAATTTCCTGATCAAAAAGAAAAGATCCATGAAATTTTGATGCCAACTCCAATTGACGGTAAATTCGGTCCAAGTGTTTCAATGTCATTAATGAATATATTATTACCAATTTCAAAAAATCCACCACTGGTAAGGCAAATTGTAAATTATTTAAGAGAAGAAAGGAAACTCTACAACAAAGAGAAATTTGATCTAGTAATTAATGATGGAGATATGGGTTCAAATATTCTAGCAAAAAATCGTAATATTCCAAGTTTGTTTGTAACAAATCAATTTAGGCCAAGACTATACAATTCAAGATCATATCTTTATCCATCATTAATTTTTATTGCAAAACAAATTGCTAAAGCATCAAAAATTCTTGTTGCAGATTCACCTCCACCATATACTATGTGTGAATATAACCTTAACTTCATTAAAGAAGTAGAAGAAAAAATAATCTATGTTGGACATTTTACAAACAGTAAACAAATCAAAAATGAAGATATTTCGGATCTTGAAAAATTAGTCAAAAATAATAAATTCGGATACTGGATGAGAACTGGGAATAAATCTACTAATGATGGAACTGGTCAGAGATATGAGGAAGTATTTCATCAAGATGAGATGAAAAAAGAAAAGAGAATAATTTCACATGCAAGGAATAATCCTGAAATAGATTCAGTGTTAGGAATAGACGGTAAGAAATATTCAATATCAGAAGCTTTAGATAAAAAAATTGATTGGGTACAAATTGACATTGGTTATCTTTCAGAACAAGAAAAGGACACAATTTTGGATTTATGTAAATATGCAGTTGTCAATGGTTCTCATACAGTAATGGGTGAAATAATGGGTGGAAAATCAAAACCCATAGTTGGAATTCCCATTTATGATGAACATACAAACAACATCAAATGGGCAGAAAAAAAGAATCTAGGTGTATTAGCGATTAAAACAAGTCAAGTGATTCAAGGTATAGCCAAAATTAAAGAAAATTATGGTGAATTTGAAGACAGTTTGCATGAATTCTCAAAGAATTTCATCCCAAATGGAGCAGAAAATTCAGCAAAGATTGCAGCTTTAATCCTAGAAGAAAAGAAATAATAGATTATTTTTACCATCTTGCCTCATCTGGCACGCGGGATTTCGATGGGCGAACGGACCGCAAGGGATGATGAAAAAATCCGCGTGTCGGATAATATCGATCAATTAAGAATGTGGGAACGCTTTTATGGAAAAAATTAAGGGAAATTATCATTGCCTAACTGTCCAGAATGTACTTCCCGAGAGAAAAAGAAAATTCAAGCAAAATACGAGGAAGACACTCCTGAGGAGGATAGAGGTAGAGATGATTTATTCAAATTATTTGATGAAATTGAAATTCCAATGAAGATGGATACATCAACAAAAAATTTCATTTGTAAAAAATGTGGACTATATGCAACAAGAGAACAGATATCAGATATCAGATACAAATTAAATCAAAAAGAAAGAACACGTGATGATAAACATGATGACTATCTGGAATGGTGGTCAAAAAGTAAAAAAGATAAAAATTTAGACACTTAAAGGAAGTTTAACAACATGGTAAAAACGAAAGATGATATTCCAGATTGGGTTTCTGATGAAATTCAAAATGCCAAATTCAAGAAACCCGAAGAGATAAAAAAGTCAGGATATATTCTTGAATTTTATTATGAAGACAATAAGATAGACGTGCAGTTGTATGATGCTGTAGAAGACGGTAGACATATTGTAACAATGGATGTAGCAAAAAAGATCAAAATGGATGATTTACTCAAAGGAGAAGTTTATGAATTTGTTTTTGATCAACACAAAGCACCATTAAGTAAAAAAGTATCAGAATTTTTAGAAAAAGAAAAAGAAATTGAAATGAAAGCAATTTATCAATTTGATTTAAAATCTCTAGAATTGTTAGATGTAAGCTCTAATGAAGCCACTACAAATGATGATGATGTAGAAGAATAAAATTAATCCTTTCTCATAGAATCTAATTGCTTTTTGAATGACTTTCCTAAAATAGGATTGATAAAATATGGAAACGTGTTTTTCATCCATACTGCACCCCTAATTACGGATGGTACTATAATTTCCAATCTTGGTGAATTTGCCGCCTTTAGGATTGTTTTTGCTACAGTCTTAGAACTAAGTGAAGTAGGAGAAAATTTCGGCATTTTTTCAAATGAAGGATGTTCAAAGAAATTAGTTCTAACCATGATTGGACTGACTACAGTAATTCCAACCCCAGTATTTTTTAACTCATGCTTAAGACCCTCTGAAAATCCCAACATTGCAAATTTCGATGCACAATAAGATGCAATTCCAGGTAAGCCAAAGCTTGCTGCAACAGATGCAACATTCACTATATGGCCTGATTTTTTCTTTAACATGGATGGAAGAAAATTTTTGATACAGTAAATCATTCCAAAATAGTTTGTCGCCATTTGTGATTCTATTTCATCAATAGTAAGATTAGATACAGATCCATATATTGCAAAACCAGCATTGTTTACTAAAATATCAACAGATTCAAATTTTTCTAAAACTATTTTTGACATTTCTTTGACTTGATCTTTTTTTGAAACATCACATTGACAAACTAGTACGGATACATTAAATTCTTTTAATTTGTTTGCAACTTGTTCGAGTTTATCCTTTCTTCTTGCAACTAAAATAATGTTAGCACCAAATTTTGCAAATTTTATTGCAGTTTCTTTGCCAATTCCTGATGATGCACCAGTAATGAGAACAACTTTATTTTTAAAATCCACAAATCAAAAAAATCATTTAAAGATAAAGTGGTTTCTATGTAGATTGTGGTTTTGATATTTTACTCAAGGCTAATTTCACTAAAAGTAACCAAGTAATCACAATCGGAACATAATATGTTGCAATTCTCCAACCAATAACCGCATCCCAAGCTACAATTCCCTCAGAAATTTCAAAGGCAAAAGGATCTAAATTGTTAAGATATGCTATAATTCCAAATTCTGCCAAACCTGAACCGCCTATGGTAATAGGCAAATTTCCAATTGCATTTGCACCCATTACTGCCATAATAGAATCAAATGCATTAATCACAAAACCTGTTCCCATTGCAATAATCATAAATGAAATTCCATAAAATGACCAAGATGCAAGTGAAAACAAAAATGAAACTGTAAAGATTTTTTTGGATTCAGGAGTTTTTAGATTTTCTCTACTCATAGTACATACTTCATCCATCCAAGTGTTTGTTTGATTAATGGCTTTAGCACCCTTTTCTTTTGCAAATCTTTTTGCAAGATTTTCCAGTACTTTTGGAACTTGAAACGTATGTTTAGAAGAAAGGAAAAACATTACCATCCACAAAGATGTGATAATAATACTAGTTGTTAAAATAACGACTGCAACTACATATGCACCACTCAACAATGCTATAATTCCTGCCATGATAGATAGCAAACCTGCTGCAAATACTTCAGTTACAATATCCATAATTGCAATCCAAGCTGCTTTTGCAGGTTTAACTCCTTTTTTGTGTAAATAGTAAATTACAACAAATTCTGCTCCAATAAACATTGGAGTTGTGAACTTAATAAATTCGCTACCAACTCTAACACCAATCAATTTAAAAAATGAATCAAAATTACCAAGATACTTTCTTGTGATATATGCAAATTTGATTCCTTGAAGACCTAACTTAATCATCATTGCAACGACCGCACCTACAAATGGAAATAATCCAATTGCCAGAACATCTTCTATTTTAATATCAAATTGAATAGCAATGAGGAAAATAGGAATTAAAGTAATGGGTATGGCTACAAGTCTCCAATTCATTTGATAGTTTTTTTGGAGGAATCAAATATGAAAGTTGAGTAAATTTCCAGTCATCAAAAAACTGATACTTGAGATTAGGCATAATAATCAGATTTAGTTTGAGGTTTTGTATTAATTTTGAAGTTCTTACTTGATTTCTTGAAAAAAGGAATCTAACATATCAAAGTCTGAAAGGTTTCGATCCTTGAGTAATTTTATTATCAAATATTTGAGATAGATTCTTTTTCAAATTTACTTCAAATTACAAATAAAAAACAATGTAATCAGTTAAAGACCAAGTGAAAAATTTAGGATTTTTGATGCCAATATGGTATTTCTAAGATAATAATATGAAAAACAAGCTAGTTTGAAATATAAGCAAATAATGAAAATTAGACGGATTGAAAACAGTTTTTATTTCTGGTACTGCAGGTTCGGGTAAATCATTACTTTCATCAAAATTGCAGGATTATTATTCAAAAAATGGAGCATTTGCAGCAATTTTGAATTTGGATCCTGGTGTTGAAAATACACCTTACACTTGTGATGTTGATGTCAGAGATTATGTTGATTATGTATCAATTATGCAACAGTATGAACTTGGTCCAAACGGTGCTATGGTTATGGCAAATGATTTGATTGCATCAAAAATTGGTGATATTGAAAATGAAGTAAATCAAGTAAACCCAGATTATCTAATTGTGGATACACCTGGTCAAATTGAATTATTTGCATACCGTTCTAGTGGACGTTTTATAGTGGATAATATTTCATCAGATGAAAAAACAAATGTTTTTCTTTTTGATGGATCTTTGGTTACCACACCAGTAAATTTTGTTTCAATTGCACTTCTTGCTACATCAATAAGATTGCGTTTGAATTTACCAACAATTAATGTTCTGACAAAAACAGATCTTATTGAAGATAAGTTAAAAGATATTCTTCAATGGTCAACAGATTTGAAAGCATTAGAAAATGCAATTGGAAAGGATACAGATGGTGAAACGTATTCGTTAACTACAAATATTTTACGAGGTTTGAATCTAGGTGGATTTGTGCAAGGATTAATTCCAATATCAAATGTTACTGGAGAAGGTTTTCTAAATCTTGAAGGTGCTTTGAGCAGAATTCTTAATTTGGGTGAAGAGGTAGAAAATTAGTTGGTATCAAAGGTTACAGTCAAAGCACCCTCATCTACTGCAAATTTAGGTCCAGGATTTGATGTTTTTGGATTGGCAATAGATGCATTCTATGATACAGTTACACTAACCAAAACAAAAAATAAAATCACGATAATTACGGATGATAAAATTCCTACAAATCCTGAAAATAATACAGCAGGATTAGTTGTAAAAAACATGAAAAGAAAATTTAAAATCAAGGAAGGAATTGAAATTAAAATAGAAAAAGGAGTTCCTGCGGGATTTGGAATGGGAAGTAGTGCAGCATCAGCATCTGCAGCTGCAGTGGCATTTGATAAATTATTCGGATTAAAACTTGATGGTGATGCTTTAGTAGAGTTTGCAGGATCTGGAGAAAAAGCTAGTGCAGGAACAGTTCATTATGATAATGTTGCAGCTTCTGTTTTAGGTGGTTTTGTTATAGTAAAAACAAATCCTTTGAATGTGATAAGAATAGAGCCTCCAGCAAATCTTAGAATGTGTATTGCAATTCCAAAAATAGAAGTTCCAAAAAAGAAAACCAAAGTATCAAGGGGTGTAATTCCAAAAAAGATCAAGTTAGCTGATAGTATCTTGAATCTATCAAACGCTGCAACAGTTGTAGCAGGATTTATGAAAAAAGATTCTGAATTAATTGGGAATTCAATAAAAGATGTGATAGTTGAACCAGCAAGACAGCATATGATTCCAGGATTTGCTAAAGTCAAAGAGAATGCCATTAAAGCAGGAGCACTGGGTGTTACGATAAGTGGAGCTGGACCTTCAGTAATTGCATTTTCAAAAAGTTCAGCCGATTTGAAAAAGATTAGCTTGGCTATGTCAAGAGGATTTGCAGATGCTAATACAAAATGTCAAACAGTGATTTGTAAGCCCAGTAAAGGTGCCAGTAAATAAGAGAAAATAATTGGTGAGATAATGAAAAAAGCAGTCATTGTTTTTAGCGGGGGTGTTGACTCTGTTTGTGCAGTTTCATATTTAAAATCAAAATATGAGCTATATGGTATTACATTCTCATATGGACAAAAGGCAGATATGGAAATATCTGCAGCAAAAACTTTTGCAAAAAAGATGGGATTAAAACAACATAAAATAATTGATATTGGATTTATGAAAGATTTGTATGGCAATTCCAATGTTTTAACAAGTACAAAAAGGAATATTCCAAGTAAATTTGAGTATTCGATTGTTGTTCCTATTAGAAATGCAGTATTTTTATCGATAGCATCAGCATGGGCTTTCACACTAAACGCTTCATTAGTTGTGTATGGTGCCCATACCGGAGACCAACATTATCCTGATTGCAGACCAATATTTGTAAAGAAATTAGAATCTGCATTTAATCAAGGAGAAATTGATGGGATCAATTCAAAATTACGAAAAAATATCAAAATTTGGTCACCATATCTCGAGGGTTTATCAAAGAAAGATTTGTTGAAAAAAGGAATTAAAAGCTTGGGAGATTCTATTTTTAAAACTTGGAGTTGTTATTCAAATAAAAAATACCATTGTGGAGTTTGTGAATCTTGTAACAATAGAAAGATTGCATTTAAAAAAGCTGGGATTATAGATAAAACAAAATATCTAAAATAAATCTAGTAACCGTTTCTAAGGAACTTGGTTAGAATAATGCGTCTAAGCCCAACATACCAAATCAAGAAACCAATTCCCATAATTCCTATAAAGATATAATTTTGAATTTCTGGAGAAATTCCTTCAATAGAATTAGTGATTTCTCTAGATGATAATAATGAAATTGCAATAACTATTACACATTCAATTGCATACCATATCCACTGTGGAAATGATTCCTTTGGAATGTGAATATTTGGATGTACTCCCATGTGAATACTGAATAAAATGTATTATTTAATTTTTCAATTATTCTAAAAAGATAAGTCTGAGGTAGATTTTCTAATCAGTGACATTATGCCTGCTTTTTCCTCTTTATTTTCATAAATTCCTCTAAATGCAGATGAAGAAAGTGTCGCATCATTTCTGACACCACGCATTTTCATACAAAGATGTTCTGCATCAGCTAAAACTACAACACCCTTTACTCCTTGAGAGTGTAGTTCATCAGCAATATTTTTGGTTAATCGTTCTTGAATTTGTAGTCTTTTTGAATATTTTTCAACTAGTCTAACGAGTTTAGATATTCCAAAAACTCGCCCATTTGGTGAATAAGCGATGTGAATTTTTCCAAAAAACGGCAACATATGATGTTCACACATTGAATAAAATTGAATATCACGAGCAATAACTACATCAGAGTCTTCTGAAAATTGTACAGATAATTCTGAATCGGAGTCATATCCTTCAAAGATCTCTTTGTACATATTTGCAATTCTTTCAGGGGTTTCTCGTAATCCCTCACGGGTAGGATCTTCTCCAACTTCGATAATTAATTCTCTAACAAGTTTTTTTACGCGTTCTTCATCCATTTTATATTCTCACAGAATTTTTCTAGTATTTGAACCTAATCAGGTTTTTAGGAAAGTGCTAATGTTACGGGGCTCCAATTAATTTGTGTAATTGAGGTACTACCTTAACATCAATGTAGTAAGGATACACTAAATCATACAAATTTAATAAAAGATCCAATGATGGCTCAGAAATACCATAAGTTGGTTGAATGATAAATCCATTAATATCATCTTTAGAAACAATGGTAAAAATTTCCTTTACTAATTTTTCAAATTCATTTAACTGAGTTTTTGAACTAACTACAATTTTGATATATGTTATTTTCTTTGCTTCTACAGATGACTCAAGGCATTTCATAGTATGGCCAATAAATTTTTCATAGCGTTTCAAATCAACAAAATCAGAGTCTTTTGTTTTAAATTCAATTTTAACAATATCAATAAATGGTAAAACATGATTGAATCTATCAATATCAAAACATGATGATTCAAGATACGTTAGGATCTTTTTATCTTGAATATGTTTTGCAAGTAATGCTACTGCTTCATGTTGAATTAGTGGATCACCTCCGGTAAAATTTACTTTATACGTTTGATTTTTTAAATTAGAATCAATTAGATGATTTGCATCCTCAATCGTATACTCTGTCCCAGAATCTAATGGAAGAGATTCTTTGGTATCACAATAAAAACAAGTAAAAGGACATCCTGCTAGTCTTACAAAGAGAGTTTTAGTACCATAAAGTATTCCTTCACCTTCAATCGATGTAAATATCTCAAATAATCTTACTTTCAAGCAATAATAGTAATTTTTTTCATTATTTATTCAGTGAGATTCTAATGCATTACAGGTTCTTTTGAATAAAATAATCCAGCAATGAAAAATATCACTCCTAAGATTCCAATCGTACTTCCTACAAGTTCTACTTGATTTTGCAAATCTCCTCCTATTGGAGCCCATAACCAAGCCATTAAAGCGCCAACTATAATCATTGGAATTCCCACTCCAACAGTTATTGCTTTAGATGTCATATTCAAATTTCTTAGAAAATGTATATGAAGCTTATGTTATTCAACAGTTGATCTTTTAATTATTTTCATTATTTTGTTTAATTCTCCAAATTTTTCCTTTGCAACAGAAATATTATCTTCTGAGATCAAAATTTTAATCTCTGCAATTAGAGAATTAGCATTTTCAAACTCAGGCGTACTAGTGTCAATAGACGGATCTTCTAGTATTGTTTGAATTCTTTTTAATTGCTTTAGAGCAAATTCAATGATTCTATCAGATGAAGAATTTGATGAATATTCACGAATTTCCTGATTCTTTATATGAATAAGAGATTCCAGCTGATGAAACGTTGTAGTTATTTCTTCTATTCCACCTGAGTTTATTTGTTCGTATGCTAGAACAAATAGTCGTTCAATTTCAGAAAAATCAGTTTCCATGTTATGTTTTTGGAATATTGTTTTTAAGCTCTGGAAATATTTGTGTAATCTATTTAATTCACTTTTAAGATCTCTGTCAGACGTATCAGAAGATGTAGTCAATTTTGCTTCTGTTGCAGGTTCAGAAATCATCCTAGTGATTTCCATGAATGATTTCATTGCTGCAAGAAAATCTTCTCTTGCTTGTTCTACATTATCAGGTAGAGAATTTTCTAATGATTCCACTGCTGCATGCCCTTTCTCATATAGAGTTTGTATATCAGAAGGTACTAAATCACCATAAGATCTATCTAATTGATTTAAGATTTGTGTGTCTGCTTGTGTGGCAATATCTAATAAAATCTTAGTATTTTTTTGTGCATATGCGTCACTAACTAACGATGTTGATGTTGTTCCAAAAATTAATACAAATATTGTAAATAATGCTAATATTTTCATTTCTCTTCCTCCATATTCTTTCGTAATTTTACCAGATTTTGCAAATCTTTCTTTTCAATTTCTACAACACCATTACGTTCCAATCTCTTTACTGCACGCCACATGGTAGTTCTTGGTTGCAAGAATTTTTTACGCAATTCACTTTCAAGTACCTGTCCTCCATTGTTAGAGATAAACCTCACTATCTCTTTATCATCTTCACGAAGATCTGGCTTTAATTTGAAAATTGTTTCGGTATCAATTGTTTCGGTATCAATTGTTTCAGTTTTTTGTACTGTTTGTTGATCATGTATTGGTTTGATGGTTTTTTGTTTAATACGAATAATTGCGACTACTCCCATAACGGCAGCCACTGTAACTCCACCAATGATTGCATATGTGAGATTATCAGATTGAGATGTAGGATCAACTGGAATTGTAGGATCAGGAATATTTGGAATTGTAGGATCAGGAATATTTGGAATTGTAGGATCAGGAATATTTGGAATTGTAGGATCAGGAATATTTGGAATTGTACCAAAAAGATAATTGATTTCAGCCTCACCAGCAGATAGGGTTAATTGATTTTGATCATTGATTATTTCCATGTTAATTGGAAGATTTGTCATGCCAACTATTGCGGAATTTTTTGGTAAAAGTAATGTAAAGTCAGAGGGAGCATCTAAGGAAAATGTCCAAACTCGACCTTGTTTGGATACTAAATCATGAATGTCATAGTCTACAGTAATAACAGATGATCCAAAAGTTTCAACTAAAGCAGAATTACCTAGAACATCAGTAGTAAGTAAAAATCCGTTTTCATTTACCACAACAAAATTATCAATAGTACTTCCAAATAGATCAAGTTCAAAATCAGTAACAAGTGGATCTACATCAATTTCTGAAGAAACATGAGTAGATCCATCTGGATAAATAATTAGATCCAGTATTCTAGGAGAACTGAACGAGGACTGAATTGGCATTACAGCTGCTACAATAATCATACTAGCTACCAAAAGAGGTATTTTGGCCATTGTATCGAGGATACCATCAGTCCTTACAAAAAGCATTCCATCTTCTCGAAGAAACTCTTTCCTATGTATTGGTACGATTTCTGGATTCATTGGCTCAATACCTTAGATTCATGCTTTCTACTAATCCTTGAAATCTCTTGAATTCCTGAAAGAACAAAATTCCTTTTTCAGTAATCAAAAAGACTCTATTTCTGTCATTTTTGACGGATTCGACTAAGCC
>Ga0224512_10001983_pt1 | contig 19119 bp, 19 predicted proteins | sample SF_May12_sed_USG_4_FD_169103 | JGI IMG/M metagenome (GOLD analysis project Ga0224512, IMG submission 169103) | Sediment microbial communities from San Francisco Bay, California, United States - SF_May12_sed_USGS_13 | ecosystem: Environmental > Aquatic > Marine > Sediment | place: USA... | reverse complement strand
CGAGTCATGGACGGAGAATCCTACCAGCCGCCCTCCGGCGACGACCCCAGCCATACCTTCTGACTGCATCGATAGCGACGCGCGCGGCTCCCCTCAGGCGCCCGGAACCAGGATGCCAGATATGGGGCTCACGTTTTCCGATACTAGCTCAAAACTCTCTACCGGTATGGCACCACGCACGTCATACTGAACTCCCTCGACTTCATCGCCAGGCTCGTCGTCAAGGTACCCGTGCCTTGGGTGAACCTGATCCGCTTCCAAGGGCCCGAATACCCCAGCTTTCATCAATAACAATTGCGCCTCGCTCATCGAAGCCAGCTATCACCACGGCTAATCCATACCAGGCATAACGTTTATAATTTCTAGTCACTAGGTGACTTGCCGTTGTCATTGTATGATCGCGATCACTTCGATTGGGCGAAATTCAGTGTGACCGACTCCAACAATAATCGCTTTAAAACCCGCTGGGACAATTTCAGGCTCCGCTTTTCAGAGATAGTCCAGCGTCTCATATCACTGACGCTTAGGCGACGCCATTTCCGCGCATTGCTGAATTTTATTCTGATCCTGCTGGGTCTGGTTGTCGGCTTCGCCATTATCTTTCAGGCCCTGATGGCTTACGAAGGGCAAGGGCACTCGTGGATCTCCGGCCTTTACTGGACATTGTCGACCATGTCGACGCTCGGATACGGCGATATTACTTTTACCTCGGACCTGGGACGCCTGTTCTCAATCCTGGTGCTGTTGTCGGGTATGATATTTTTACTGATATTGCTGCCTTTCACGTTTATAGAACTTTTCTACGAACCATGGATCGAGTCCCGCGCGGCCAGCCGCGTGCCGCGAAGCGTGCCTGCAGATCTGAAAGGTCATGTCATTCTCACATTTTATGATCCTGTCGCCAGTGCCCTTATCGACAAGCTGACGCATTTTAACTATCCCTACGTGGTGATACTGCCCGAGATTGAGGAAGTCGCAAGTTTTGGCGAAAAAGGCATTCAGGTGATACACGGAGAATTGAACGACCCGGAAACCTATCGCCGCGCGCGGGTAGAAAGGGCTGTCATGGTAGCCACGACTCGTCCCGATGTCGTCAACACCTCGGTGACCTTCACCGTCCGAGGTATTACGGATAAGACTCGAGTGATCGCCACGGCCCGCGAAGTCGCGTCTGTCGAGATCCTGAAACTGGCAGGTTGCAGCCGAGTGCTCGATCTCAGTCGCCTAATGGCGGAGGCCCTGGCTAGGAGGGTCGTTGGCGGCGAGCAGTTTACCCATGTGATTGGCCAGATTGACGATCTTTTGATTGCAGAGGTCGTCGCAAGCCGAACAACATTAGTGGGCAAGGATTATCAGCAGGCACAGCTGGAAACCAGTGTTAGCATCGTTGGTTTCTGGGTGCGTGGAAACTTTGAAATAGGCCAGCCGGAAAGCACAATCGACGCGAATTCCGTTCTGGTAATGGCGGGGTCACTTCGGCAGTTAAAGGAGTTTGACTCGCTTTACCAGGCCGAGTCAGCGCCAACTCAGTTCAACCCGGTAATCATAATCGGAGGGGGTCGTGTTGGGCGCGCCACCGCATCCGCCTTAAAGCGTCGCGGCATTGATTACTGCATCGTCGAGCAACTAGCGGAGCGAATCGCGGATGCGGAACACTACGTGCACGGCTCCGGTGCGGATAAATCCATACTGAAACGGGCTGGTATCGAAGACGCACCGACGGTCATCATAACCACGCGCGATGATGAAACAAATATCTACCTGACAATCTTTTGTCGCCTGTTACGCCCCGACATTCAAATAATCAGCCGATCAACCCTGGAGCGAAACGTATCGGCTCTGCACCGCGCTGGATCCGATATTGTCATGTCTTACGCCTCGATGGGTTCCAGTGCGTTATTTAACCTGCTACAACGCAGCGATTTGTTGATGATTGCGGAGGGTCTCGATGTTTTTAAAGTAGCAGTGCCTAAAGAACTGGAGGGTAAAAGTCTGGCCGAGGCAAATCTGCGCCAACGCACTGACTGTAGCGTAATTGGTATCGACTTCCAGGACAAAACCACGACCAGTCCCGGGCCCGATTCGATACTTCCCCCGGGAGGAGAGATTGTGTTAATCGGTACACCTGCCGGGGAGGCCGAGTTTCTTCGCCTGTTTTCGACCGGACCATAGGTTTCTCGGAGATTGGCAAGGTATATTCTGGAAAATTCAGGGAAAAAGACGGCTCCTGATTACTCGTACAACTGCAGCTACCAAGGATTGTTGATAACTTGATACAGATCTCGTAGAGTTGCAGGAAAGTCGCGACGCATTCTCGTAACTCACATCACCCTGACAAAGAGGACGAACATGAATTGTCCTAAGTGCTCCTCAAAATTTGAGCAAATTTCATTTGGCGAAATTGAAGTCGAGCGATGCCTGGGCTGCCAGGGGCTCTGGTTCGATATGCTTGAAAAGGAAGATCTTGTTAAAATTGCAGGCTCCGAAACAATCGATATCGGCGACGATCAAGTCGGGGATGAATACGACAGTCTCCAGGATATCAGGTGCCCTCATTGCACGGTAAAGATGCTGCCAATGGTCGATAAAGACCAGGTACACATCAAATATGAATCCTGCCCGATCTGCTATGGCACCTTCTTTGATGCAGGTGAGTTTCGTGATCTCAAGGAACATACCATATTGGAACGCTTTACTCAGATGCTTGGAACGCTAAGGACAAATTTTTAGCCGTGACCTCAATAAATCAAAAGGGGTTGGTGTCGCGGCTGTCCCAGATAATTTCGCTCATCATATCAAGCCCAGCTATGAAATTACGCTGACAAGTTTACTTAATTCATCGCCTAATCGAGATAAGTTAACTGTCACCTTAATTTCCTTAATCTAAATCCCCCGGATACTTTTACCAGTTCTTGTCGGCAGAGGTACCGGTTTGCACACTAGTACCACTTGCATTGCTACTGAAACCGCCCGAGCCCGGTATCAGCATATTAACTTCAAAGGTGTCGAGGTCCGGTGTGCTAACACCACTGTCCACATCGAATATCGCGTAACTGTCGCCACCTATTCCTATCGCATCGAGCTCATTTGTATAAAGAACGGTATCTCTAACTAAACAAATACTTGTAAGTGGCACTATAATAACCTAGCACTTCGTAGTAGGCGCCACCAACCCTCCAGCACTGCCGCCGAATACACTGTTGACGATGTTACCGCCCAAAATAGGCACAATGCCAGGACCGACCAGAATCCCGAAACTGGGGCCCCACCCCCGGCACCGTCCTGGCCGTTGCTACCTTCTTGCCCGAGAGCGGGCAAGAACTCGTCCGAACTATTCGCCCGGTTCACGCTGCCTCCGAACCCGTCGCCAGCTAGGCCATATCGGGGCGGTGGTGAATCATGCCCGCTCGTTTGCTCTGGTAGCGGCCTCGACCGCCGGTGGAGAATTGAATAATCATACCCGGGCAGTGTCTGCTCACGCCCTGCCGAACTTGGTTGTACCTGTCGGGATCGGAAGACGGAGTCTGATCCTGGTTACGTACATGTTTATGCAAGGCGCCGGCCTCATATGCCATGTGCGTCTATTCAATTTGTCCAGACGGGGTAACCGGAACTGCCGGGTTGTCCTGTTTAGTCGGTACCGCGCCGGTAATGGCGACCGTGATGATACAGGGATTCGACATGCCTGGATTCCGTTTCAGGTCAGGATGTATTCTGGATGAAGTGAAAAGTTTTAACCGAGGGTCGCTGCGCAAGCTCTTTGACGAGCGTCAGCAGCGGGGTTTCCATAAGTGGATATTCGGTTGAAATAGGGCCCGCCGCCTTTAGCGCGCCGTACTGTGTTTCGTCATAAAAAGCCGCGAGTAAAAGATCGTCATCGGAGGCAAACGGCCCGCGATTTTTTCGCAGCGCCTCAAGCGCCGGCTCGACCAGAGCGCCCGGGCGCTCGGTGATCGGCGCCGCCCCCCGGGTGATCCGGTCATAGAGATTGGCATCAATTTCTCCCGCAATCTCACCATAACCGCCACGCAGGTATAGCCGGACCTCATCCGGAACGGTACTGAACCGTTCCCTTCCCTGGTCCATGGCCATGACATTGAGTACCGACTGGGTAACGATGTATTGCGCAAAGGGGCTGACCACGATCGGATAACCCAGATCCGCACGTACCCGGCCCGCCTCTTCGAGAATTTCATCGATTCGGTTTTCCAGGCCGAGGCCTTCCAGTTGAAATCGAAGGTTCGAGATCATGCCGCCGGCAACCTGGTGATGGAAGTGAAACTCGTCATACTCTAGCGGCGACCCGGTCGGTTTATCCTCGCGCTCGGCGATATACGCCAGACGCTCGGCAACCTCTTCGATCGGGCCCAGATCGAGATCGACCGTATAATCCCGGCGTCGACAATTGCGGACGAACAGTTCTGTCGGCGGATGCGAGGCACCGTTGGCCAACGTCGATGTCGCGGTATGCACCACGTCGACGCCGTACCGAACCGACTGCAATGCAACATAGGGCGCCAGTCCCGAAAGGCAGTGCGTGTGAAGCTGCAGTGGCAACTCACCGATCGCTGCCCTGATCGCCGGCACCAGGGTGGCGATTCTTTCCGGTGTCAGCAGTCCACTGGGGTCCTTGATGAAAATTCCGTCGACTCCGATCCTGACCAGTTCGCGGGCTTTTCGAGCGTAGTAGGCATCGCTGTGCACGGGGCTAAGCGAATAGACCAGCCCCGGCACCGTATAAATGCCGAGCTTGCGTGCCGCCCGAATCGGAATTTCCAGGTTGCGAATATCGTTCAACGCGTCATAAACCGTGTGGTAGCGCATACCATTGGCGGCAAACCGCTCTGCCGCAAGCTCGACCACGTCGTCTGCGAAAAACTCGAAGGTAAACAGGCTTTGCCCGCGAGTGTGAATGATCAGCGGTGTCTTTTCGACCCAGCTGTTGAGGATGCGCATGCGCTCCCATGGGTCTTCTCGAAGATAGCGCACGCAGACATCGAACACCGCGCCGCCGACAAGGTCGATGGCTTCGAAACCGGCGCGGTCGAGCCGCGGAACGATATCCTTCATCATGGCGGTGGTCATGCGCGTCGCCCACAGGCACTGGTGGGCGTCGCGCAAAGTGACATCTATCAAGCGTACAGGTTTCATGTTGGCGGCTCCCCTGCGGCGTTACCCGACCATTCGGTTTCGATCCAGCGGGTGTGAACGGCATTTCCGATAAACGCCTCGTCATCGATCAGCAGGCGGTGAAAATCGATAGTGGTCGCAATTCCCTGGCAGTCAAATCGTTTCAGGGCGTCACGGGCTTTGTGCAGCGCATTTTCACGCGAGCTACCGTGAACGATCAGCTTGGCGATCATCGAATCGTAGAAGGGAGATATGTGCTGGCCCTCGAATGCGGCGCTGTCGAGGCGAATGCCGCAGCCACGAGGCGGCCGCCACCGGCTCAGGGTTCCGGGAGTCGGCAGAAAATCACGTCGATAATCCTCGGCATTGATCCGAAATTCGATTGCATGCCCCCCGGGTTGTCTGTTTACATCGTGCTCCGGCAGCGGCCTTCCCGCGGCGATGTCGAACTGCGCCCGAACCAGGTCGATCCCGGAACGCATTTCGGTTACCGGGTGTTCGACCTGAATTCGAGTATTCATTTCGATGAAAAAGAACTCTCCGGTTTCCACTGCAAGAATGAACTCCACCGTGCCCGCACCTTCGTAGCAAATTCCCCTCGTTAATTTCGCGGCGGCGTCCAGCATGCGTCGGCGCAGGTCTGGACCGACTGCCGGCGACGGCGACTCCTCGATCAGCTTCTGGTGACGCCTTTGCACGCTGCAGTCGCGCTCGTCGAAAACGACTGCGCCACCCTTGCCATCACCCAGAACCTGAACCTCGATATGGCGCACGGAGGGAAAGAAACGCTCTATATAGACAGCACCATCGGCAAAAGCCGCTTCCGCTTCACGCGTTGCCTGGGCAAATGCGCCAGCGAATTCAGAAAACTCGCATACCACCCGCATCCCCCGGCCGCCGCCGCCGGAGCGCGCCTTTAGCAGCATCGGAAAACCGACTTCCGCGGCTACTTCGAGCGCGGTCTCGACATCGAGATAGGCTCCATCCGAACCGGGAACGACGGGCACCCCCTGCGCCAGCGCCAGTTCGCGAGCTTTTGACTTGTCTCCCATGACACTGATTGTCTCGGCAGACGGACCGATAAATTTTATCCCATGCTGCGCGCACTGTTGCGCAAAGTCGGCGTTTTCGGCCAGGAAGCCGTAACCCGGGTAAATCGCGTCGCAACCGGTTTCGAGGGCGACATGTATTAGCGGAGCAATGGCCAGGTAGCTGCTCTGCGCCGCCGGCGCGCCGATACACACGGCCCGGTCCGCAGCCCAGACGTGCGGAGAAACCGCGTCGGCGGTGGAATATACGGCGACCGCCTGCACGCCAAGTTGATGGCAGACGCGGATCGCTCGCAACGCGATCTCGCCTCGATTGGCGATCAGAATACGTTCGAATCCCGGCATATCGGCCATTCAGGAGACCACGATGTCGGGTATATAGTGAAACCCGTATTTCTTATTATGTCTCATTATACAAGACTATTGATTTTATAATTCAAGACCGGCATAGTGTAAACCTGACTGCAGTACTGTCAAGTTTTCCCGGGGCAAACCTTATTTATGATGGATAAGTCCAAGCAATTTTCTGTCGTCGAAAACTCCGGGCGCGAGTCTGAAACCGGATTGACCGACCACGCCGAGCGTTACGAGCAACTGGCAGGTCTAGGCGTAACGGGGAAAGCTTTTTCCGTTCTGGAAGTTGTTTCCCTGAATCCCGAAGCCACCAGGATGGCCGAAATCATTCGCGGAACGGGGATGACCAAACCCACCGCGCACAGGGTCGTCAACATGCTGCTCGAGATGGGCTTTCTGCAGCGCGACGGCTTTGATAGCGGTTTTATCGAGGGTGCCGGACTCGTGGACCTGGCGCACCGCACCCTGGCGGCGGCCGCCCCCAGGTCGCTGCGCCACTCGATTCTACAGGGCATTTCCGAACAGGTTGGTGAAACCGTCAACTATGGTGTGCTCAGCGGTGGCGAGGTGATTTATCTTGACCGGGTCGAGGCAAAATGGCCATTGGGACTTCGATTCGATGCGGGAAGTCGCGTTCCCGCCCATTGCACCGCGGTTGGCAAGCTGCTGTTGAGCCGCATGCCTGATTCCGATTTACGGACCCTGATCGAATCCATCCCCAGGCCCGCATACACTGCCAACACCATCACCGCAGTCGAACCGCTGCTGTCGGCACTAACCCGTATCCGCAGGGACGGTATCGGCACCGACGATCAGGAATTCATGCACGGCGTCGTCTGCGTCTCGGTTCCCGTGGTCGATGACGATCAGCGATGTTTCGGTGGCATCGCGATTTCCGCACCGGAAGCACGCATGACTTTAACCCAGATGTTGACCTACGTACCGCAAATGAGGAAAGCGGCCGGAAACCTGGCCGCAACCTATCGACGCAGCGCAACCCGCTAAATTTCGAGGAGAAACTTATGCCGCTGAGCTACAAAGAAGTCGCCGAGATCTTAAAAATCATCGACGCCTCCTCCTGCGAAGAAGTCGTGCTCGAACTGGAAAACACGCGGCTGGTCGTGCGCCGTGGCGGCGCAGCGGATGCCTCTCGAGATCTGCCACCGAAAACGGAAAGCATTGCCCCAACGCTGGAAAAACAAGCCCGTTCATCGTCGTCTACAACCGTTGCGAAGGCTTCCACGCCGGGTAGCGATGCCAACAGCATCACGGTGAGGTCACCCATGACCGGAACCTTTTACTGCCGTCCGTCACCCGATGCAGCAGCTTTTGTCAAGGAAGGCGAAAAGGTCGCCAGCGGCGACACGCTGTGTCTGATCGAGGTAATGAAACTCTACACCACCATCGAGGCAACCGCGGACGGGATCGTCGAATCCATCCTGGCGGAAGACGGCAAGCTCGTCGAATTCGATCAACCATTGTTCGTTATTCGCCAGCATGAATCGTAAACCCGAAGCTGTGACAGACCCGCTATTCGACGTCAGCGGAAACACATATTTGATAGCCGGCGCGGGTGGAGGGCTCGGCAAGGTGATGGCCAGGGCGCTGTCTGAACGTGGCGCCAGGCTAGCCCTGTTCGATATCGACGAAGCCGCGCTCGAACATGTTGGCGCCGCAATTCCCGAAGCGCTGACCCGGGTTGTCGACATGACCGATCAGGACGCCCTCGCGGAAATGGTGCAAAACACAGAGAACCGGTTTGGCAGGATTGACGGCGCAATCAACGCAGCCGGCCTGTTGCCCATGGCCGCTGCCGCCACTTTCGACGAGGCCGTGTTTCGCCAGTGTATCGATGTCAACCTGACCGCTGCCTTCCTGTTTTCCAGAACCGTCGCCGAACACATGCGGGATGCGGGTGGACGGATCGTTCACATTGCATCGGTATCCAGCTTTGTCGCCAATCCCGAGTATGCCGCCTATGCGAGCTCCAAGGCGGGGCTTGCGCAGATGGTTCGAGTACTGGCACGTGAATGGGCACCGCAAAACATCCTCGTTAATGCCCTCGGCCCGGCACTGACCGAAACCCCGTTGACCCGGGATTACCTGGCAGATCCCGGCTTCCGGCGCAATGCGATATCGGCAATTCCGCTGGGCCGCCTCGGCGAAGCCGACGACCTGGTCGGAGCCCTGTTATTGCTGCTTTCCCCGGGCGGAGGTTTTATCACTGGACAGACCATCTATGTCGATGGGGGCAGAACATTGGTATGATGACGCCCCTCGACGGAAAAATTGCGCTGGTCACCGGATCAACCAGTGGAATCGGCCTGGAAATCGCGCGTCATCTGGCCAGGGCTGGTTGTAGGTTGATGCTCAACGGCATCGACACGCCGTCGATGGTCGAAGATGCGATATCCGGTTTACGCGCCAAGGCGGCGGATGAAGTGTTATTCAGCGATGCCGATCTTACCGATCCGAAGCAGGCCGCGCGCCTGATCGCGGATACCCTGGACAGCTTCGGTGCCATTGATATTCTGGTTAACAACGCGGGCGTACAACGGGTTGCGCCGATCGAGTCATTTACCGATGAAAACTGGGACCGCATAGTCGAGATCAACCTGTCGGCACCGTTTCGACTCATCCGGCATGCCTTGCCTTCGATGCGCGCCAAAGCCTGGGGTAGAATAATCAACATTGCCTCCGTCCACGGACTTGTCGCCAGTCGGCACAAATCAGCCTACGTGGCGTCCAAGCATGGACTTGTCGGCCTGACCAAAACGGTTGCGCTGGAAACGGCGGCCGAACCGATCACCTGTAATGCCCTGTGCCCGGGATATGTTAGAACCGCGCTGATGGAATCGCAGATAGCAGCCAAAGCAAGTGCTGAAAGCATCAGTATCGAAGAGGCGGCGAAATCGATACTGCGCGAAAAGCAACCCTCGCAGAGCTTCGTTGCGGCATCCGATATCGGCGCCATGGTTACCTTCCTCTGTTCCGACGCAAGCTCGCAGATCACCGGTTCGATATTTACCATCGATGGGGGCTGGACCGCGCAATAGCGCAATAATCTGCCGTTGTTTGCGCAGCATTTTCGATATGCAGCTGGCGCCGATCCCGCTGATTCCTGCTCAGGTGGTAATTTGGGACACGTCGACCAGATACATCTGCCGCAGGTTTTCATGCACCGAGTCGATGCAGACCTGGCATGAATCCGGATGCCAGCGCGGATGCAGATCACATCGATTCGGTTTACCGAGACTCGGATCGGTGTAAAAACTGCCGATATCGTATCTCCGATTATTTTCAACATCGTACAAAATCAACAGCCGTTCATTGCTGACGCTGTCGGGATAGGTGTCGGAAAGTATCCATTTTTCGTCGACAGAATAAGTCATGTGGCCGTTTTCAGTCAGGCAGTCAGCACCGATGACCTCTACCTCACCCGTCAACTCATCGTAGAGATGATAATGAATACTACCCCCGTGTGGCCCCCAGACGATAATCTGGTGATCGTTCTTCCATGCGGGGTGGGAGATCTGGTATTCGGACTTCTCGTAATCAAAAGTTCCGACAGCATCGACGTCGAAGTCTTCGGCAAGCTGCGGCAGGGGATGGTCGGTACACTCCAGCAACCTGAGATCGGATCCGTCGGGGTTCGCGCTGAAGAGACGGTGCAGGAAGCAGGTTTCATCTTCGATTCTTTCGGTCCATCGATGAATAAATAAAAAGCGCGTCGATGCCGGGTTTATTTCCAGGTGCGTAACCCAGTGTATCGCTCGATCCATCGATTTCCGCGGTTGGAAGTTTCTAAGCTCCTGCAGGCTGAGAATCAATTTCCAGTCACCGCTTTCCATGTCCATGCGGTAAATGCCGTCGTTGGCGGGCGCATTGTCGAGTGCCGGCTCCGCCCGGGTCGCGACGTAGCCAATGGTCGGGTGGGTGACCCGAAAGCGGGAATAATCTACACATAGCGCCCATTCGCTGTCCGCGGCGACAACGTAAACCGGTAACGGTAACCGGCGCGAGGTCTGCGTTTCGAGACTATATACGGTCGAGCAGAAATCAGGGTAAGGATTGCCTGCTTCAGGCGCTAGCGCGCGCGAGTTGTAAATTAATTGACGATCGGCCGTGCCCCGCAGCCACTGTAACTGGCTCCCCATCTGCCAGTTCCAGGCCGAAGTCTCGTCGATGGAATAATACCGGTCGTTGTCCTCCAGATCGAAGAAGCCAACTTCCGCCCCCTCCTTCCCGGTTAAATTTGCGCTAAACATCGGCACCCGCTGAGCCAGCAGGTAACGCCCCGAGCAATCCCAGGGGTGCTTGTTGTAGTAGCCAAAGAAATGATGTGCGGGACCGGCACCAACCCGGCGTATCGGGCAATAGCGCGAAATGGAACGCGGTTCAGACATACTCGAGCGGAAATCTGTCGATCAGGGTTTCGATCATCTGCTGGCCCCGGTTCGCGCCAAAGCTGCGCTCAGTGCTGCAGGATTTTCGACAGAAAAATCTGCGCGCGTTCACCGCGCTCGCTGGTGAAAAACTCGTCCTTGGAACAATCCTCCTCGATACGCCCTTCATCCATGAAAATAACCCTGTCCGCGACGCGACGCGCAAATCCCATCTCGTGGGTAACGACCATCATGGTCATGCCGTCGCCCGCCAGTTCCACCATGACGTCGAGTACCTCGTTGATCATTTCCGGGTCGAGCGCCGAGGTGGGTTCGTCAAACAGCATCGCTATCGGATCCATGGCCAGCGCCCTGGCAATTGCCACGCGCTGCTGTTGCCCGCCGGAAAGCTGCGCGGGGTGTTTATCGGCCTGGTCGACCAGGCCGACTCTTTCGAGCAGACGCATGGCATTTTGCTGAGACTCCTGGTCGCTGCGCCCGAGCACCTTCAACTGCGCCAGCTTGATATTTTCGATCACGGAGATATGCGGAAACAATTCGAAGTTCTGGAATACCATGCCGATATGCGAGCGCAACTTCGGCAGGTCAGTGTCTTTGTCACCGACCGAGGTGCCATCGACGAATATCTCGCCCTTTTGAAACGGTTCGAGGCCATTAACGCATTTGATCAGCGTCGACTTGCCGGAACCCGAGGGTCCGCAGACCACCACGACGTCGCCTTTTGCAACCTGGGTACTACAGTTGTCGAGCACCTGAAAGTCGTCGTACCACTTGCTGACATCTTTTAGTTCTATCACTGAGCGAATTTCCTCTGCAGGCGCTTGACCAGAAGCGAGCCCGACAAACAGATAACAAAATAGACCAGCGCCACGGTGGTGAACATTTCCAGTATACGATTTTCGCGATTGGCAACCAGATCGGCGCTGACCAGGAAATCCTTGACCCCGACGACATATACCAGCGAGGTATCCTGGAACAGGATAATGGCCTGCGTCATCAGAATGGGCACCATGTTTCTGAACGCCTGCGGCAGCACCACATAGCGCATGTTTTGCGCGTAGGTGAGTCCTAGCGCCTGACCGGCGTAAATCTGGCCTTTGCGAACGCTTTGAATTCCGGCGCGCATGATTTCGCAATAATAGGCCGCCTCGAACATGACGAAGGCCACCAGCACCGAATAAAAACCGCCGACCGGTCGACCGACGATATGCGGCACCAGGAAGTAGAACCAGAAGATAACCAGGATCAGCGGCATCGAGCGAAAGAAGTTAACGTAGGTGCCAGCGATAAATGACAGGGGCTTGAATGGTGCAAGGCGCGCAAGCGCGAGCAATGTTCCCAGCACCAGGCCACCGCAGATCGCGATCACGGTCAGTACCAGGGTGGTCTGCATGCCCTCGATCAGAAAATGCAGGTTATCGGATATTACGCCGGTATCGAATTCACCAAACACGTCACTTGGCTCCGAGAGAAATCATGCCCGGGATACGCACCCGGCCTTCGATCAGCTTCATCAACAGCATGACGGTTGAGGTCACGACGATATACAGCAATGTGGCCGCGGTGAAAGCCTCGAATCCCTGGAAGGTGTATTCCTCGATCTGGCGCGCCTGGGCGGTGGTTTCGAGCACGCCGATGGTGAGCGCGAGCGAGGAATTCTTGAAGATGGTCAGGAATTCGCTGGTCAGCGGAGGAACGATAATTCGATAGCTGACGGGCAGCAAAACGTAACGATACACCTGGGCAGGTGTCAGGCCCATCGCCAGACCCGCGTTACGTTGTCCCTGGCCGATGGCCTCGATGCCGGCGCGCACCTGTTCGGCGACGCGAGATGCCGTATAGAGTCCCAGGCAAACCACCGCGGTGGTGAATTCGGGCATGGGCAGTTCGCGTTTCACCCACATGCCGGCATCGTCCGGCAACAGCTCGGGGAATACGAAATACCACAGAAACATTTGCACCAGCAGTGGAATATTGCGAAAGGTTTCCACGTAGCAGGTGCCTATGCCGCGTAAAATCTTGCTGTTGGTGGTGCGCGCGATGCCGACTACCGATCCCAGCGAGAATGCCAGAATCCAGGCAGCGATCGAGACCGAAATCGTCCACATGAAGCCCGAAACCAGCCATTCGAAATATGGCTCGCGGATCAGTACGCCCCAGTCCCAGTTATAATTCATGCCTGTCTCGGCCTAACAAGTGCATCGAGCCGAACAAGCTGCGGTTCGGCTCGATGCCTTGACAGGGATTGCCCGTGTTAGTGTGGGAGCGCCTGAATTTCAAAAGCGGTTTTCAGCGTGTCGCTCATCGGCATGTTGATGTTGGTGGGCCCGGGATTAAACCACTTGTCATAAATCTTCTTGGCTTCACCGGAGCGCATCAGGTCGGCAAGCGTGGCGGTACCGAGTCGACGGTAGAGCGAATCGTTCTGGGGAACCATGATGCCGTAGGGATCAAAACTGAGGAAACGACCGGTTACCTGGAATTGTTCCGGATTCTTTGACTTCGAGATGAGGCCATACAGCAGCACATCATCGGAGGCATAGGCATCGGCACGACCGGATTCAACCGCCAACCATCCCTGCGGATGATCTTTTACCATCAGGGTATTGATGTTGATACCCTTTTCCCCGGCAACCCGCTTGATCGCTTTTTCGTTGGTGGTGCCAAGGGAAAGCGCGATGGTTTTACCTTCCAGGTCTTCGATTTCAGTAATACCGGAGCCTTTCTTGGACGCAATCTTGGTACCGGTAATAAACGTGGTCGGCAGGTAATCGACCTGCTTCTGGCGGGTCAGGTTATTGGTGGTCGAGCCGCATTCGAGATCGATGGTACCGTTGGCCATCAACGCGATACGGGTCTGCGACGTCACCGGCACCAGGTTGATTTTCAGATCAGGCATTTCGAGCTCGGCTTTAACCGCGTCGATAAACTTCATGCACAGGTCGACGGAGTACCCCTGGGGCTTGCCATCGCTGCCGATATAGGAAAAAGGCACCGAGGATTCCCGGTGTCCCATGTTGATCGAACCGCGCTCCTTGATGCGTTTGAGCACCATCGATTCGGCGGAAAATGCCGGCATCGCCGTGCCGAGCAGAAAAGCCGCGCCCATAGTGATAAGACTAATTTTTTTAAACATGTCATGCCCTCGAGTGGTTGTTTTTATGACCTTCAAATATCATTTTTATGTCAGTCGCTGATTATAGAAATCCCGACTGGGGCAGAAGATACTAGCGGATGACCCAATTTTAAGCAAACCCGTCGCTCGGCCCCCGCATCGGCGCGGCAGCGGAGGCAAAACAGGTATACTGTCATCGCAATGGCGGCCCGGATTCTCCGGACCCGGTTTCGTAAAAAAATAAGGAAACGTAATGAGCATCCTGTCAAGAAAACTGTCCGCGGTAAAACCATCGCAAACCAAGGCAATGACCACCCTCGCGGAGTCGCTGCGCGCCGAGGGTAAATCGATTATTACGCTGAGTCAGGGCGAGCCGGATTTCGACACGCCCGCATGGATTAACCAGGCAGCCATAGAAGCAATCCATGCCGGGCATACGCGATACACGGCCGTTGCCGGCATAACCGCGTTGCGCGAAGCAATCGTCGGCAAGTTTAAACGCGAAAACGGTCTGGCTTTCTCGGTAGACCAGGTCACGGTCGGATGCGGCGCCAAGCAACTATTGTACAACGCCCTCGTGGCCACGCTCGACGAGGGCGACGAGGTGATTTTTCCGACACCCTGCTGGGTGTCTTATCCGGAAATGGTAAAGCTGGCCGGCGGCACCCCGATCGCGGTTCCCGCCCGCGCCGAGAACGGTTTCATCATGAGCCCGGACGAGCTTCGCGCCGAGTTGAACGCCAAAACCAAGTGGCTGATGCTGAATTCTCCGTCGAATCCCACTGGTGCCGTGTATTCACAGAGAGATCTGGAAGCACTGGCAGACGTGCTGCGCGACTTCCCGGATGTCTGGATCCTGAGCGACGACATCTACGAGCACCTGGTCTACGGCGATGTCGAGTTCGCAACCCTGGCCGCGGTCGCACCGGACCTGGCCGCACGTACGCTGACGGTCAACGGCGTATCGAAAGCCTACGCGATGACCGGTTGGCGCGTGGGCTATGCCGGCGGTCCGCTCGAGTTGATCAAGGCGATGAATACGGTTCAGGGACAATCGACCTCGCATACCTGCTCTATTTCCCAGCATGCCGCGGTCGAGGCCCTTAACGGCGATCAATCCTTCCTCGATGATTTTCGCGAGGCATTCAGGAAGCGCCGCGACCTGGTTGTCGGCCTGGTCAATGCTATCCCCGGACTGTCCTGCGACACGCCCGACGGTGCATTCTACGTGTTTGCCGACTGCAGGGCCTTACTGCACAAGGTCACGCCCGCGGGCGAGGCACTGGAATCTGATATGGACGTGGCCATGTACCTGATGGAGGAAGCCGGCGTTGCGGTCGTGCCGGGATCGGGTTTCCTCGCCGACGGATTCATCCGCATTTCATACGCCGCATCCGCAGCGGAACTGTCGACGGCCTGTTCTGCCATCCACGCAGCCGTCAACAAGCTGACTTAGGCAAACCGAATGGAAAACAGTCAAGACTTAAGGGGAAAAAAAAGCTGATGAGAAAAACCAGCAAGAACCTGCGCGAAATCGTCAACAAAGGTACCCTGGCCAGAATCATGGCCGCCCATAACCCTCTTTCCGCGATGTTGGTCGAAGAAGCCGGGTTTGACGGGATCTGGGCGAGCGGCTTCGAATTGTCGGCAGCCAACGGGCTGCCGGATGTCAGCCTCGTGACGATGACCGAACACCTTTCCACCATGCGCGCGATGGCGGAACGCACCAACCTGCCAATCGTCGCCGACGTGGACACCGGCTACGGCAATGCAATCAACATTCTGCACACCATCGAGCAATACGAAGGCGCCGGCGCTGCCGCGGTCGTGATCGAGGATAAAACTTTCCCCAAGGTGACGAGCCTGGTTGCCGGCGGGCGCCAGGAGCTGCTGCGTATCGAGGAGTTTCAGGGCAAGATCGAGGCCGCCGTGCATGCGCGCAAGGATCCGGATTTTCTGATCATCGCCCGCGATGAAGCCCTGATCGCCGGACTCGGCGAGTCAGTCGCTCTGGAGCGGGCCGGCAAGTACGCCGAGGCCGGTGCCGACATGATCCTGATCCACTCGAAACAAAAAACACCGGATGAAATCGAGAGCTTCATCAACGCCTGGGACGGTCCGGTCCCGCTTGTAATCGTGCCGACAGCTTATCCGCAGATGACCGAAGCTCGCGCCATCGCGTTAAAAAAGGTCAAAATGCTGATTTATGGCAATCACGCGATTCGTGCCTCGGTCACCGCTATGCAGAAAGTGTTTGCGCAGATCATCAAAGATGGCGGCATTCAGAATGTCGACGCAGAAATCGTACCCGTCTCCGAGATTTTCAGGCTGCAGAAAATGGATAAGGTGAAGGCTGACGAAGAACGGTTTTTACGCTAGGCTGCTTGTCGACCTCACAGGAGAATTGACTGATTTATCGAGGGAACGGTCACGATTTTCTCCCTGATGAGGTAAAGAAAAAGCCCCTTCCTATTCAGTTGCTGACCTTCAGCTGTTTCCTTGTCCAGTCCCGGTCTTTCATCAAACCAGGGCGAGTAATCTTGACGAAACTTGACTTGTCAAGTTTTCTCGACGGTAGTATCGAAATGCAAAACATCAAAATCAGCGCGAAGGTAGACGAGGTCGTCTGGAACGAACTCGAAGCGCTGGCGAGAGAGCGCCATCAAAATATCTCCGGGCTGTTAACCGAGGCGATCAGCGAATACGTCAGGCGCAAACGGGTCAGGCCCGAAGTGCTTAATCATCTTGAAGCGTCGATGGATCAGAACGAAGAACCGGGAAAACTGCTTGCGCGCTGACTCGGTACAGTTCCTGATCCACGATGAACTGCTCGAGATTCACGCAAGACTGGTCGAGCGATTCGGCGGTGAAATCGGCATTCGGGATCCAGGCCTTCTCGATAGCGCGCTTTTCAGGCCCCAAACCGGTTACTACGAAGACCTGGCGGAAATGAGCGCTGCCCTGTTCGAGTCCCTGATCATGAACCGCCCCTTCGTTGACGGTAACAAGCGCGTTGCCTTTTTTGGGACAGATGTCTCTCTTCGTTTGAATGGATATAAACTGGAGGTAGCCGCCAGCGAGGCGCACCTGTTTTTAATCGGCCTGTTCGAGGAAGGAGAATGCGATTACGATAATTTATTGCCCTGGATCAGACGGTCAATCATCAGGCTGTAAACTGTTTCCAACCATAGCTTTAGCCATTGATCCTGTATTGATCATGAAAAAATGGTGCCGGCACGAGGAGTCGAATCCCGGACCTACTGATTACTAATCTCTGTAACCAGTGTTATATATCAATGGCATATGATATTTAAATTCATAAAACCTCCCAAAAGAGGCCTTTTTTTATCACCGATTTGGAAGCATTTATTCATAAGACTACACAACGAAAATAAACGTCGAATCGAATGAACCCGGGCATGTTCGAATAGAGGTCATCTTGAAAGGCTGGTCTGTTACCTGCTCTCCAGATCTCACTTCTTGATGAATTAAATATTGCCTTAAAAGCGACAAAACGAGGTGATATCGTCGTAATTTACATGGTCAGCAATTTTATTCGTGTCGGCGAAAACCGGTCAGATTGCGGATACCCGGGAGCTGGACTGCGCCGTGAAGTACTTTATTTTTCTGGCAGATCTAAGGAAAATAGATTGTTAATTCTTCCCTTAATCGAGTCCGGGAGCTTCACCCCTCATGTCCAAATCTTAACCCGCGCATGTACCTCGAGTTCAAAACACTGCCAGGTCTTCTTGCGCCGGAGCGGCCTCACGGTGAAAACCTCCTTCCAAAGGGGCATTGCTCTTCGGGATTTATTCCGCGAAGGATCACTCGACAAAGCAGTCTCAAGAAACATCACTCAGCCAAAGTTTGCTCGCAAACGTCGATTTGATGGATTGAGAAATTACATTCTGAATAACGCAGGCCCCGTTATGGTGAACCTCAATGATTTTCCCGAATAAATGAAAAAAACCAGTCTTGACGCAATCGACATTCGAATCTTGAGTGCGGTTCAAAATCACGGCCAACTGAGCAAAACCAGACTGGCAGAGATCGTCAATCTGTCGCCGACGCCGTGTTGGGCGCGATTGAACAAGTTGAAGGCCGCCGGTTTCATCCGCGGGTATCACGCCGACATCGCGCTCGGATCTATCGCCGGCCTGACCCAGGTCGTCGTGACGGTCGCGCTGACGCATCACCGCAAGTCTGATTTCGACCGCTTCGAGGCCCATATCCGGCAAACGGACGAGGTCACCGAATGCATCGCCACGGGTGGCGGTATGGACTATGTGCTGAAAATTGTCAGTTCCAGCCTGGCGGATTTTCAGGACCTGATGGAATCATTGCTTACGGCCGAGCTGGGGATCGATCGGTACATGACCTACATCGTGACCCGCGAGATCAAATCCGGGCCGCCTAATCTTGCGCGGCTGATCGCCAGGCCCAACAAATAGTAGCGCCAGCCTGAACGGCCTGCCGGGCGAATGACAATAGTCTGTTCAGACTTTCATTACTGCATTTTTGGTCCGCATTCGGAATAAAGCTAACGCTAAACTTCGCGCGATTAATGGGCTTCCCGCTGGTCGAGCTACTGCTTCGAATAAGGTAAATAGCATGACGCAATCAAACAGTTTCGGATTCGGCACACCGATTTGCAAACCCCCTATACGCACGTCTACGGCCCGACCGAGGTCTATGGCCCCGCCGTCGTCTGCGCTTGGAAACCAAAATGGCAGGACCTGCCTCTCGCCGAACCAGCGCGTCTCAAGGCGCGGCAGGACGTGGCCTACGAGCTGCAGTAAGACTGCGTGGTGCCAGACCCGTCGACCCGCCGGCCGATTCCCGCCGATGGCGCAACGATGGGCGAAATCGCGATCGCGGCAATATCGTCATGAAGAGCTACCTGAAATCGCCCGCAGCGACGGCGAAGGCCTTCGCCGGGGGGGGCGGTTCTGGACGGGCGACCTGGCAATGATGCACCCGGACGGCTATATCGAAATTCGGGACCGCTCCAAGGAGATCGTCATTTCCGGCGGCGAGAGCATTTCGTTGATCGAAATCGAGAAGG
>Ga0224512_10001982_pt1 | contig 19141 bp, 17 predicted proteins | sample SF_May12_sed_USG_4_FD_169103 | JGI IMG/M metagenome (GOLD analysis project Ga0224512, IMG submission 169103) | Sediment microbial communities from San Francisco Bay, California, United States - SF_May12_sed_USGS_13 | ecosystem: Environmental > Aquatic > Marine > Sediment | place: USA... | reverse complement strand
ACGGGCTTAATTAATGTATTTTCTCAGCGTCCTCCGCGTCTCCGCGGTGAAATAGGCACTTTTCCACCCGCCGCGTAGACAGCCAGCCCCCCGATCCATTACAATCTCCCGCCAGAATTCGGGCAGTTCACACCAGTATCCAGAAACGGGACGGTTCCTCGGGAGCCCTCCCGTTTTCTACGTCCAAATGCGGAGGACTTCTTGAGGAAACCGGCCCTGTTGGCTTTGCAAGACGGAAGTCTGTTCCGGGGTGTTTCTATTGGCGTTGAAGGCCAGATCAGCGGCGAGGTGGTCTTCAATACCGCCATGACGGGCTATCAGGAAATCCTCACCGACCCCTCGTATGCACGCCAGATCGTCACCCTGACCTACCCGCATATCGGTAACATCGGCACCAACCCGGAAGACGAAGAGGCCGGTGAAATCCATTGTTCCGGACTGGTGATACGCGACCTGCCGGCCCGTGCCAGCAACTGGCGCAGCTCCGTCCCGCTGGGAGACTACCTGTGCCAACGCAATGTCATCGGTATTGCCGACATCGACACCCGGCGTCTGACCCGTATGCTGCGCGAGAAGGGCGCCCAGAACGGCTGCCTGGTGGCCGGCGATGCCATCGACGCGGCCGCGGCGCTGGAGGCCGCGCGGGGCTTTCCTGGTTTGCAGGGCATGGACCTGGCCAGGGAGGTCTGTACCCGGGAAGGCTACGAATGGCGCCAGGGCACCTGGACGCTGGCTGACGGCCTCCCGGACGACACTGCGTCTGATCACCTGCCCCGACACGTGGTGGCCTACGACTTCGGCGTCAAGCGCAACATCCTGCGCATGTTGGTCGACCGCGGCTGCCGGATCAGCGTGGTGTCTGCGCAGACCCCGGCCGATGAGGTGCTGGCGCTGCAGCCTGACGGGGTGTTCCTGTCAAACGGGCCCGGCGACCCGGAGCCCTGCGATTACGCCATCACGGCCATCAGGCAACTGCTGACGACGGGTATCCCCGTGTTTGGCATCTGCCTCGGGCACCAGCTGTTGTCGCTGGCTAGCGGGGCGCGCACCGTCAAGATGAAGTTCGGTCACCACGGGGCCAACCACCCGGTACAGGACCTCGCGACCGGGCGGGTCATGATCACCAGCCAGAACCACGGCTTCGCGGTGGACGAGACCAGCCTGCCGGCGAACCTGGTCGCCACCCACCGCTCGCTGTTCGACAGCTCCCTGCAGGGTGTGGAACGGACCGACTGCCCGGCATTCGGTTTCCAGGGTCACCCGGAGGCGAGCCCCGGCCCGCACGACGTGGCGCCGCTGTTCGACCGTTTTATCGAGTTAATGGAGCAGCGCTAGGGTGCCGAAACGAACTGACATCCAGAGCATCCTGATCATCGGTGCCGGGCCGATCATCATCGGCCAGGCCTGTGAGTTCGACTACTCCGGTGCCCAGGCCTGCAAGGCCCTGCGTGAGGAGGGCTACCGGGTCGTGCTGGTCAATTCCAACCCGGCGACGATCATGACTGATCCGGAGACCGCAGACGCGGTCTACATCGAGCCGGTCCACTGGCGCACCGTCGCACGCATTATCGAGAAGGAACGCCCGGACGCACTGCTGCCGACCATGGGTGGCCAGACCGGGCTGAACTGTGCCCTCGACCTGGTGCGTGAAGGTGTACTCGAGCAATTCGGCGTCGAACTGATCGGTGCCAGCCGCGAGGCCATCGATATGGCCGAGGACCGCGGCCTGTTCCGCGACGCCATGACCAGTATCGGCCTGTCCACACCCCATGCCGCGGTGGTGCACAGTATGGAGGAAGCCCACCAGGTGCAGGCCTCGATCGGTTTCCCGATTATCATCCGTCCGTCTTTCACCCTCGGCGGCAGCGGCGGCGGCATCGCCTACAACAAGGAAGAGTTCGTCGAAATCTGTGAACACGGCCTGGACCTGTCGCCGACCACCGAGGTGCTGCTGGAGGAATCCATCCTCGGCTGGAAGGAATTCGAAATGGAAGTGGTGCGCGACAGGGAGGACAACTGCATCATCATCTGCTCCATCGAGAACCTGGACCCGATGGGCGTGCACACCGGTGATTCCATCACCGTGGCGCCGGCACAGACCCTGACCGACAAGGAATACCAGATCATGCGCAATGCCTCGATCGCGGTGCTGCGCAAGATCGGGGTGGAAACCGGCGGCTCCAATGTGCAGTTCGCCATCAATCCCGATGACGGCCACATGGTGGTCATCGAGATGAACCCGCGGGTTTCGCGTTCCTCCGCACTGGCCTCCAAGGCCACCGGCTTTCCGATCGCCAAGGTCGCCGCCAAGCTGGCGGTGGGTTATACCCTCGATGAACTCAAAAACGAGATCACCGGCGGTGCGACGCCGGCCTCCTTCGAGCCCACGATTGATTACGTGGTCACCAAGGTGCCGCGCTTTACCTTCGAGAAATTCCCGCAGGCGGAGCCGGTGCTGGGGACCCAGATGAAATCGGTTGGCGAGGTGATGGCCATCGGCCGCAGCTTCCAGGAATCCCTGCAAAAGGCCCTGCGCGGGCTGGAGACCGGCAGTGACGGTTTCAACGAGGTGTTCGACCTGGCCGACGCAGAGGCGCGTGACCTGCTGCGGCGTGAACTACGGATCGCGCGTCCCGATCGGCTCTGGCATGTCGCCGACGGCTTTCGTGCCGGGCTCTCGGTCGAGGACCTGTACGAGCTGACCTCGATCGACCCCTGGTTCCTGGCCCAGATTGCCGAGCTGGTCACGCTCGAGCAGGAGGTCCGCGAGCAGGGGACGGCGGCCCTGGATGCCGGCCGCCTGCGCCAGCTCAAGCGCAAGGGCTTTGCCGATACCCGGCTGGCGCACCTGCTGGGTTGTGGCGAGGATGCCGTGCGCAAGCTGCGCCATGAGCTCGGTATCCACCCGGTCTACAAGCGGGTGGATACCTGTGCCGCCGAGTTCGCCACCTCCACGGCCTACCTGTATTCGACTTATGAAGACGAATGCGAGTCCGAGCCGACGACGCGCGACAAGATCATGGTGCTGGGCGGCGGGCCGAACCGCATCGGCCAGGGTATCGAGTTCGACTATTGCTGTGTGCATGCCGCGCAGGCCTGCCGGGATGACGGTTTCGAGACCATCATGGTGAATTGCAACCCGGAAACCGTGTCGACCGACTACGACACCTCGGACCGCCTGTATTTCGAGCCGCTGACGCTGGAAGACGTACTGGAGGTCGTGCACGTTGAACAGCCGAAGGGTGTCATCGTGCAGTACGGCGGGCAGACCCCGTTGAAGCTCTCGCGCGGACTGGAGGCCAATGGCGTCTCGGTGATCGGCACCTCGGCCGATGCCATCGATCACGCGGAGGACCGCGAGCGTTTTCAGCAGATGATCGAACGCCTGGGCCTGCGCCAGCCGCCCAACCGCACGGCCTCCGACCCCGACGAGGCCCTGTCGCTGGCCAAGGAGATCGGCTACCCGCTGGTGGTGCGTCCTTCCTATGTGCTCGGCGGGCGCGCCATGGAGATCGTCTACAGCGAGGAAGACCTGGCGCGCTACATGCGCGAGGCGGTGCGCGTGTCCAACGACTCGCCGGTGCTGCTGGACCACTTCCTCAATGATGCCGTTGAGGTTGACGTGGATGCCGTATGCGATGGTACGGACGTCCTGGTAGGCGGCATTATGGAACATATCGAGGAGGCCGGGGTGCATTCTGGCGATTCCGCCTGTTCATTGCCGCCCTATACCCTGAGTGAGGATATACAGCAACAGTTGTGTGCGCAGGTCACGCGCATGGCGATGGAGCTGAACGTCAGGGGCCTGATGAATGCCCAGTTTGCAGTCAAGGGCAGCGACATCTACGTGATCGAAGTCAACCCGCGTGCCTCACGCACGGTCCCGTTCGTGTCCAAGGCGACCTCGATGCAGCTGGCCAAGATCGCGGCACGCGTCATGACGGGCACCAGCCTGCAGCAGCAGGGCCTGACGCGAGCGCGGGTGCCGGAGTACTTCTCGGTCAAGGAGGCGGTATTCCCGTTTATCAAGTTTCAGGGTGTGGACCCGCTGCTCGGCCCGGAGATGAAGTCCACCGGCGAGGTCATGGGCGTCGGGCGCACTTTCGGCGAGGCCTTTGCCAAGGCCCAGCTGGGTGCGGGCAATGCCGTGCCCGGGGAAGGCACCGCATTCCTGAGCGTGCGCAAGGCGGACCGCAACGGCGTCGTGGAGCTTGCGCATGATCTTGCCGCGCAGGGCTATCGGCTGGTGGCGACCCGCGGCACGGCGGGGGCCATCAACAGCGCCGGCATCGAGTGCGCGCTTGTCAATAAAGTCATGGAGGGACGGCCGCACATCGTCGACATGATCAAGAACGGCCAGATCGACCTGATTGTCAACACCACCGAAGGCAAGCAGGCCATCGCGGACTCCTACACCATCCGCCGCGCCGCCCTGCAAAACAAGGTGTCGTACAGTACCACCCTGGCCGGTGCGCGAGCCACCTGCATGGCGCTCGAGTTTCTCGATACCGGTACGGTGAACAGCCTGCAGGCCCTGCATCAGGAGCAGATAGCATGAAGAAAATCCCCATTACTGCGAGAGGCGCCGAGAAACTGCGCGCGGAACTGGTGCGCCTGAAGACCGTGGATCGGCCGCGCATCATCATGGCCATCTCCGAGGCGCGTGCACACGGAGATCTCAAGGAAAATGCCGAATACCACGCGGCCCGGGAACAGCAGAGTTTTGCCGAAGGCCGCATCAAGGAAATCGAGGGCAAGCTGAGCCATGCCCACATCGTCGACGTCAGCTCCATGGACGCGGGTGGCAAGGTGATATTCGGAAGTACCGTTGAGCTGGTCGACGTGGACAGCGAAGAGACGATCACCTACCAGATCGTGGGCGAGGACGAGGCCGACATCAAGGTCGGGATGATCTCGGTGAATTCGCCGATTGCCCGCGCCCTGATTGCCAAGATGGAGGGGGACGAGGTCGCGGTCCAGGTGCCGGGTGGTGAGCGCTGCCTGGAGATCGTCTCGGTCCGCTATATCTGACGGCTGACTGCAGCCGGATCACCGGCTGCCTGCATGATCATGACTTCCCTGCTTCCTGCCCTTGAACGTGTCCTGCTGACCCTGTGGGTCGGTGGTCTGTGGGTCAGCGGCTTTATTGTAGCGCCGCTGCTGTTTGCCGGGCTGGAGAGCCGTGCCCAGGCCGGCTCCCTCGCGGGGAGCCTGTTTTCCATTATGAGCTATCTTGGCCTGGCCTGCGGAACGTTGCTGCTGGGCCTGAGATTATTGCGGCGCGAACACCCTGCGGCGCGCTGGCCCTTGCTGGTTATCGTGGTGATGCTGGCGCTGGTGCTGGTCGGTGAGTTCGTGCTGGCCCCGATGATCGCGCAACTGCGCAGCGCCGGGCTGGTGGATACACCCCGCTTCGGTCAGCTGCACGGCCTGGCGGCTGTCTTGTTCATCGTCAACTGTGTGCTGGGGCTGGTGCTGGTCGCGTTCGGCCAACGCGACTGATCAGCGCGCATTACGCCGGGCCCTGGCTTGGCGCCGCGCCGGCCGGGTCTTGGCGGACGGCTGGTCTTCCTTTTCCCTGTAGAGCAATGCGATATGGCCGATGGCCTGTACCAGCTCGGCATTGGTGGCCTTGCACAGGGCATCGATGAGTTGCTGTTTCGTGTACCGATCGGCGCTGCCGATGCGTACCTTCATCAGCTCGTGGTGGGCCAGCGACAGGTCGATTTCGCGGATCACCGCCGCATTCAGTCCGGCATTGCCGATGCTGACAACCGGCTTGAGGCCGTGGCCACGGCCGCGAAGCTCGCGTTTCTGTTGTTCCGGTAATGGCATGGGCTTTAGCGCGCTATGATTGCCACAGGGGAAGCCATAATAGCCACGGAATCCACGGAAGGACACGGAAAAATAATTAAATAAAAGAATTCACCGCAAAGGCGCAAAGGTCTCAAGAAGGCAGCAAACAACATCTACCGCAGAGACGCTGAGGGCGCAGAGAAAGAAAAGCCAACAAACACAATGATGGTTAACAACTCTCAACCAATTGAGATATGACCGGGTCGGTGGGTTGCGCAGAGCATAGCCCGCCCAACATTATCGGACGTCTGATTTCTAACCAGCCATGATGTATGACCGCGTATCTGTTATGCCGTGGATCGGGTTTTACAATAATGTTTCTTTGCGTCCTTTGCATCTTTGCGGTTAATTGTTCTAATAATGATCTTTCTCAGCGCCCTCAGCGCCTCCGCGGTGAAAATAATCGGGTCTGGAGGCCACCTGACCAGCAATCACAGGATTCCCTGAACCATGGCACGCAGCAAGAGCAGCCATCGCTGGCTGAAGTCGCATTTTGACGACGAGTACGTGAAACGCGCGCAACGCGAGGGCTACCGCTCGCGCGCGGTGTACAAGCTCGAGGAGATCCAGAAAAAGGACCGTGTCCTGCGACCCGGCCTGACCGTCGTGGATCTGGGTGCGGCACCGGGCGGCTGGTCGCAGTACGCCGTGCAGCAGCTCAAGGGACGCGGCCGCGTCATCGCCATGGACCTGCTGCACATGGATCCCCTTGACGGGGTGGAATTCCTGGAGGGGGATTTCAGGGAGGACGAAGTGATTGATTTGCTGATGAAAATTCTGGGTGAGACTCGGGTGGACCTTGTAATGTCCGATATGGCCCCCAATATCAGTGGAATGGAGGCGGTGGACCAGCCGCGCAGCATCTACCTGGCCGAGCTGGCGGCCGATTTCGCCGCCCGGGTATTGCGCGAGGGCGGTGATCTGCTGTTCAAGGCCTTTCAGGGCGAGGGCTTTGACGACCTGATAAAGCAGCTGCGCAGCCAGTACGGGCAGGTGAAAATACGCAAGCCCCGGGCCTCCCGTCCCCGAAGTCGCGAGGTGTATGTCGTGGCGCGGCACTACTCGGCTGCGGATGTGTCATAATATTTTAAAGTAAAGTTCATAACCCGTCGAAAGGTTGTGGTAATGCAGGCCTTGCCCTGCTGACTAATGAGGTATTCCGTTTGAACGATCTGGCAAAAAATCTGATTCTCTGGTTGGTCATCGCCATTGTGCTGATGTCGGTGTTCAACAATTTCGGCCCGAAGACTTCCACTACCCAGACGATCACCTATTCCGATTTCATTACAGAGATCCAGCAGGGCCAGGTGCAGCGTGTGGACATCGAGGACCATACGGTGGAAGGCCTGCGTGTCGATGGCACCCGCTTCACGGTACAGACCCCGCCCGAGGACCCGAAGATGGTCGATGACCTCCTCAACAGCAATGTCGAGGTCAACGTAAAGTCCCCCAACCAGCAGTCCCTGCTGATGCAGATCTTCATCTCCTGGTTCCCGATGCTGCTGCTGATCGGTGTGTGGATCTTCTTCATGCGTCAGATGCAGGGCGGCGCCGGCGGGCGCGGTGCAATGTCCTTCGGCAAGAGCCGCGCGCGCATGCTGGGCGAGGACCAGGTCAAGGTCAATTTCTCCGATGTGGCCGGCGTGGAAGAGGCCAAGGAGGAGGTCGGGGAACTGGTCGAGTTCCTGCGCGACCCGGGCAAGTTCCAGCGCCTGGGTGGCAAGATCCCGAGCGGCGTGCTCATGGTTGGTTCACCGGGTACCGGCAAGACCCTGTTGGCCAGGGCCATCGCGGGCGAGGCCAAGGTGCCGTTCTTCACCATCTCGGGCTCGGACTTTGTCGAGATGTTCGTCGGTGTCGGCGCCTCGCGGGTGCGTGATATGTTCGAACAGGCCAAGAAGCATGCGCCCTGCATTATCTTCATCGATGAGATCGACGCGGTGGGCCGCCACCGCGGTGCCGGCCTCGGGGGCGGCCACGATGAACGCGAGCAAACCCTCAACCAACTGCTGGTCGAGATGGACGGTTTCGAGGGCAACGAAGGGGTGATCGTGATCGCTGCAACCAACCGGCCCGACGTGCTCGATCCCGCACTGCTGCGCCCCGGCCGCTTCGACCGACAGGTAGTGGTGCCGCTGCCGGACGTGCGCGGGCGCGAACAGATCCTCCGGGTGCACATGCGCAAGGTGCCGATCGATGACAACGTCAAACCCGGCCTGATCGCACGTGGTACCCCGGGTTTCTCCGGTGCCGACCTGGCCAACCTGGTGAACGAGGCGGCATTGTTCGCCGCGCGTGCCAACAAGCGCCTGGTGGAAATGGACGATCTGGAAAAGGCCAAGGACAAGATTATGATGGGCGCCGAGCGCAGGTCCATGGTGATGAGCGAGGAGGAAAAGAAACTCACCGCCTATCACGAGGCGGGGCATGCCATCGTCGGCCGGCAGATGCCCTCACATGACCCGGTCTACAAGGTCTCCATCATACCGCGCGGGCGCGCGCTCGGTGTCACCATGTTCCTGCCGGAAAGCGACCGTTACAGCCTGAGCAAGGAACACCTGGACAGCCAGATCTGTAGCCTGTTCGGTGGCCGCATTGCCGAGGCGCTGGTGTTTGGGCCGGAGAAGGTGACCACCGGTGCGTCCAATGATATCAAGCGTACCACGGAGCTGGCGCGCAGCATGGTGACCAAGTGGGGCCTGTCCGACAAGCTCGGTCCGCTGACCTACAGCGATGAACAGGAAGAGGTCTTCCTGGGACACTCGGTCGCCCAGCACAAGCATGTGTCGGACGAGACCGCGCACGATATCGACAAGGAGATCCGCTCCATTATCGATCGCGCCTATGCCCGCGCCGAGGAGATCCTGAAGACCAATATCGACAAGCTCCACGCCATGGCCGAGGCGCTGATGAAGTATGAGACCATCGACAGCGATCAGATCAACGACATCATGGACGGCAAGCCGCCGCGGCCACCGGAAGGCTGGGATGATATCGAGCCGACGGCGAGTTCCGGGAACTCGCCGGCCGGTTCACAGGACCAGGACGACACCAAGGAGGGCAAGATTGGCGGGCCCGCAGGGCAGCACTAGCCCGCTCCTTGCCCAGTCGTGTCGATGACAGCTCGACCGCAAGCCATCCTCGACGTGATGGCAAACCACTGGACCTGACACAGACCCACATCATGGGCATGCTGGACATCACCCCCGATTCCTTCCCGGACGGGGGTGATTTTTTCGCTGGGTCTGGCCGTCGAACGTTCAACAGCGCATGGCTCCCGGTCTCGCGCTGGTGATACTGGCCGCTCCTGGCAGGGTCCAGCGATCGTGCGCTGCCACGACCTGCGGGCGCTCCGCGAGTCGATACCGATGTGTCGGGCGATGGTGGATGCCGGGTAAAGAACAATAAACCGCAGAGACGCCGAGGACGCAGAGAAAACAGAATATAGATCAATTCAATACAACAGACCTGTAATCGACGTCTGCGACGAGAGAAGATTTTGACTGATAATTTATGCTATTGGACCATATTCTGGATGATCTACTTTGCACTCTTAGCGTCTTTGCGGTGAGTATCTTTCTTTGATCGAGCAAACAAGGAACAGGCGTGTCTAAAAAATATTTCGGTACCGACGGAATCCGTGGCCGGGTGGGTACAGCGCCTATTACGGCGGAGTTCATGCTCAAGCTGGGCTGGGCGGCTGGCCGGGTACTGGCCTCGACGGGCGGAAAACTGGTCATCATCGGCAAGGACACGCGCATCTCCGGCTACCTGTTCGAGTCTGCCCTGGAGGCGGGCCTGATCTCGGCCGGCATCGACATCCGCCTGCTTGGCCCCATGCCGACGCCGGCCATTGCCTACCTCACCCGTACCCTGCATGCCAGCGCCGGGATCGTCATCAGCGCCTCGCATAACGCCTACGCCGACAATGGCATCAAATTCTTTTCCGGGGAGGGCACCAAGCTGCCGGACGAGGTGGAGCTGGCCATCGAGGCTGAGCTCGGCAGGCCCATGGTCACGGTGGATTCCGCCAAGCTCGGCAAGGCGGAACGTGTCGGTGATGCGGGCGGGCGCTATATCGAATTCTGCAAGAGCACCATCCCGATGGAGATGAGCCTGAAGGGCCTCAGGCTGGTAGTCGATTGCGCCAACGGTGCGACCTATCAGGTGGCCCCCAGCGTGTTCCATGAACTGGGTGCCGAGGTGATCAGCATCGGCGCCAAGCCCGATGGTCTCAATATCAACCGGGACTGCGGATCGACCTGGCCTGAGCGCCTGCAGAAAACGGTGCTGGAGCAGCATGCTGATGCCGGTATCGCACTGGACGGTGACGGCGACCGCGTGCTCATGGTGGATCACCAGGGGGTGCTGGTCGATGGCGACGAGCTGTTGTTTATTATCGCCCTGTCGCGCCAGCAGCACGGCGTTCTGAAGGGTGGTGTTGTCGGTACCCTGATGAGCAATCTGGGTCTGGAGCATGCGCTGCAGGCACACAATATTGAATTCCAGCGTGCCCGGGTCGGGGACCGCTATGTGCTGGAACTGCTGCGTCAGGGCGGTGGCCAGCTCGGCGGTGAATCGTCCGGTCACATCATCTGTCTCGATCGCACCACCACGGGCGACGGCATCGTCTCCGCGCTGCAGGTGCTGGCCGCCATGGTGCAGACCGGCAAGCCGCTGGCCGAACTGAAATCGGGGATGAAGAAGTACCCGCAGCACATGATCAACGTGCCGATGGGCAAGGCGGTCGACCTGGATTCCGTCCCGACCGTGCAGGCGGCAGTGAAATCGGCCGAACAACGCCTAGCCGGCAGGGGTCGGGTGCTGTTGCGTAACTCAGGCACCGAGCCGGTGGTGCGCGTAATGGTGGAGGGCGAAGACGAACAGGCCGTCAGGGAAGAGGCCGATCACCTGGCCACGGCGGTTGCCGCGGCTATCTGACGGTCGCAGCCGGTTCAGCAGGCCAGCCCGGCCCCAGCCATGCAAGCAAGATCATCCAGGAGTCTGCTGAAGACCTTTGGCCCGGCCATCATTATCACGATCATCGGTTTCGTGATCGCCTACCAGTTCGTCAATCCCGCACCGCCCGAGACCATCGTGATCGCGACCGGTAAGGAGGAGGGCGCCTATTTCCTGTTCGCCCGGCGCTACCGGGAACTGCTGGCCTTGGACGGCATTGAGCTGGAACTGCGCAACAGCGTCGGTTCCGTCGAAAATCTCCGCCTGCTCGAGGATGCAGTCGACCCGGTCGATCTCGCCTTTGTCCAGGGCGGCGTTGCGACCGATGACTCAACCGGGCTGGTCTCGCTGGGCAGTCTCTATTACGAACCACTGTGGGTGTTCTACCGCGGCGAGCAGACCGTGACCCGTCTGCCGGAACTGCTGGGCAAGCGGATTGCCATCGGCGAAGAGGGCAGCGGTACCCGGGCGATCGCCCTGACCCTGTTGCAAGACTATGCGATCGATAACCGGTCAGACACCATGCTTCCACTGGGGGGCAGGGCAGCCGCACAGGCCTTGCTGAACGGAGAGGTCGATGCCGCCTTGTTTGTCGCGGCCCCGAACGCGCCGCTGATCCAGGAGCTGCTGTATGCCGACACGGTCCGCCTGATGAGTTTTGCCCGTTCCGCGGCCTATGCGCGCCGCCACCATTTTCTCTCCGCTATCACCCTGCCCGAGGGCGTGATCGATTTCGAGGCCAACATCCCGGCACTGGACACCCAGTTGCTGGCGCCGACGGCCAACCTGGTCGCGCGCGCTGACTTTCACCCGGCGCTGGTCAGCCTGGTGCTGCAGGCGGTCAGCCGGGTGCATGGCGGCGGCGACCTGTTTGTGCCGCCGGGCACCTTTCCCTCACCCCGCTACCTGGACCTGGCCCTGAACGATGACGCACGCCGTTACTACGAGCACGGGCCGCCCTTCCTGCAGCGTTACCTGCCGTTCTGGGCGGCCAGTCTGGTGGACCGCCTGAAGATCATGCTGGTGCCGCTGGTCACCCTGTTGATCCCGTTGTTCAAGATCATGCCCCCGGCCTACCGCTGGCAGGTGCGCAAGAAGATCTACCGCTGGTACCGGGAACTGCAGGCGCTCGACCTCGTGCACCCGGAGGCCGAGACGGCGGCGCGCCTGGACGAATACCTGGGCCGGCTGGACATGATCGAGGATGAGGTGCGCAAGGTCTCGGTGCCCCTGTCCTATGCCGACGAACTCTATGACCTGCGCCTGCATCTCGGCCTGGTGCGCGACCGCTTGCAGGGCGCGCGTACCAATCTGGCCGGCTGAGTGCGCTGTTTTTTTTCCGTCGACCCGGCCCTGTCATGCTGGCCGTGATTGCGCGGCGTCAGACAGGAACAACTGATGACGATACCTACCATAGATGACTGGCAGCATGATCACGACTTCGCGGTGATCAACGAGAAGGGCGAGAGGCGCACGCTGCAGGTGCTGTTCCTGACGGCCAGCACCATGGTCGTGGAGATCATTGCCGGCAGCGTGTACGGATCCATGGCGCTACTGGCCGACGGCTGGCACATGGGTACCCATGTCGCCGCCTTCATGATCACGATCTACGCCTACCGCTTTGCCCGGAAAAATGCCGACAATCCGGCGTTTGCCTTTGGTGCCGGCAAGGTCAGCGTGCTGGGCGGGTTTGCCAGCGCCATCGCCCTGGCCGTGGTCGCCCTGGTGATGCTGGTGGAGTCGGTGTCGCGCATCTTCGATCCGCATGCCATCCAGTTCAACGAGGCAATCGCCGTGGCGGTGCTCGGCCTGACAGTCAACCTGGTCAGTGCCCTGCTGCTGCAGGACGGTCACCATGGGCATGCCCACCACCACGATCATGACCATCATCATCACGACCACAACCTCAGGGCCGCTTACCTGCACGTGCTGGCCGATGCCCTGACCTCCCTGCTGGCGATCATCGCCCTGCTGTCCGGAAAATATTTCGGCTGGGACTGGCTCGACCCGGTGATGGGTATCGTGGGCGCCGCGGTGATCACCCGCTGGTCATACGGGCTGCTGCGGGAGACCGGACCGGTGCTGCTGGACGGCAGTATCGAGGAGGACTACAAGCACGCCATCCGGGAAACCATCGAGGGGGAGGGGGATAGCCGGGTCACCGACCTGCATGTCTGGCGACTGGGGCCCGGGCACTATTCGATCATCCTTTCGCTGGTGACCCGTCATCCACGGCCACCGGAGCACTACAAGACACTGCTGGCGGGTTTCGAGCGACTCTCGCACATTACCATTGAGGTCAACCACTACAGCAGCGGGGCCGCGGAGGCGCCGCCCACGGGGCAGGTCCCGGACGGGGTCTAGCCCGGACCGGGGTCTTCCTGTGCTTCCCTCTGCCGGGCGGCCACGATGGCGCGCGCCAGCGCGGCGTGCCGAGGCTCTCCCTGGTCGAAACGAAGTAAGTCTTCGGCCGCGGCCCGGACCTTTTCCAGCTTGTCGAGCCGCTGGTACAGATAGAGCAGGCATTGGGCGAGGTGGTGTTCATCAGTGCCGGTTTCGCTCAGGCGCTCGGCAGCAATGATGGCGATTTCCAGTTCTGCAGCGGTCGGTTTCATGGGGCTATATCCGGTTTGCACAACCCGGGTGTGCAGGTTAGTAGACACGCCAACGCCGGGGCGACGTTGAAGTCGCCCCGGTCCTCAGTTATCCGGGTCCCGCGTTCAGCCCACCGGTTCCTCGCCAGCCGAAGGCGGGCAAGGCTGCGTGGCGGGAAGGACCAGTCCCTCTTCAAAGAACTCGAATGTTCCGCCACCAGTCCCCGTGCCAGAGCGTGGGAAGAAGTCACCCGTTGCAAAGGGCCCCGTGCCGCCCTCGCCGAATGGCCTTAACGGGATATCACCCACCAGTTCCCAGGCCGTGCCTTCGTGCTCGATGACCGAAAAAACGCCGAAACAGGTTGTTATCGGTGTCAGGTACTGGAAGTACCGGTCAAACCCAGGGATGTTGAATACCTGCAGTTCGCAGGAATTGACTGGGACGGTGCACTCGTAGACGGCGCATGGCGTTACGGTCACCTCGTTCGAGCCCTCGAATGTGAGGACGATGCGAACGGGATGCCCTGTCTGTTCCTCGACGACACATGTGGCACCGCCACCGCTTCCACCACCAGTGCCTCCGGAACCGGCACTGCAACTCCCGTCGGCATCGCGGGCGCCTTCCAGGGTGCCCTTCATACCCTCGGACTCCCAGGTGCCGGCCACGCTGCCGTCGGGCATGACCTCGCCCGAGAAGGTGCCCGTTCCGCCGACAATGTCACCGCCGAACGCGAGTACGCCCTCACTGGATATCGAGCCACTGAGCGGAAATTCTTCGCTCCCGCCGGTATCCGTGGTTGTCGCGCTGCCTGAGATGGTTCCGTCATCCCCGGCCGTCAGTGCGAATGTACCCGAGCGGTCACCGGTGAAGGTGCCACAGTAGGTGCCCGTAAACTGGCCCAGCAGCGTGTCTCGCAAGTGAGCCTGTGCCAGCATGCAGTCCCGGAGTGTCCGCGGACCCGTGCCCCCGGGCATAGTCATGCCCGACATCAGCATCTGCACATCGCTGTCGATCCCGAAGGCTTCGACGCTCTGTTCGAAATTGACCGACATGCCCGTCGCGGCGTCTCTCACCTGCTGGGTGATTTTGATGCCGTTGCCGGGATTCTGGTCGTCATCCATCGATTGCAGCAGGCAGGCGATGTTGGTGACTGCCGGGTGGGTTTCGTCCACTGCGCCATCAACAAGATCGACCAGTGTCATGAAGGCCTTGGGTGTACCGCTGCCCAGCTCGATATTGCCGACGGCAAAGGACACGCGGTCACCGGTGTAATGAAAGGTGCCATTCTGGTCAGTTACGCCTGATTGTGTCCCACTCACGTAACTCACACCTTCCACCGCGCTGTCATTCAGCGTGCCCGAACTTGAGCCACTACCATTACTGCTGCAGCCGAAAATTGTGATGCTGCCGAGGGCAACGGCAAGCATGAAATAAAAACAACGCCAGTTGTCTCTATGGAACTTAAATCTTCGCATTGCACACCTCCATCTACCTGAAGGTAGATTGACATACTGTTTCGGGCCTGAAATACCATTCACGCCAGACCCATTCCCGTCCCGGAAAGGGGGAAGCCAGTTTGTTGATAGGTGTTATACGCAGGAGTGACAGGTGGACGGCCTTGCCCATCCTGTGGCCTTGATACCGGGTAAAATCCCTCTTCCTTGCTGGTGATTATAGTCCGGGATCGTGGTTTTCACCGGATCCATGCAGTGCAGATCCGGGTCGAGACCATCAATTCACTGGCATTCTTCCAATAATCCAGGTCAACCGATTAGCAGAATTAATGTGCCTCCAAATAATGCTTATTGCTATACGGTACAATCACATCGTTCCGCTGTCCCGCCAGGCAAATCAAATGCGATGGCTAGACACGCACTCGTGCCAGTTTATTGCCGCATCGGGCAGGCCCGCCTTGAGGTCTGGCCCGGGTGCATGCCAGAGTGACGGGCCTGCCTGATAGCGTCGGCACTCGGTACCCGCCACTGACGGCCTGGTTTGCACCCTCGCCAGCCAATACCGGTTTTCTTGCGCCGCTGTTTTTATTGATAAATTGATTTTTCCCAGGGGGATGGCTAAGCTACGCGGCTGGTCTTAAAGGGAGGTCGGTATGCGTCAGCCGCTGGTTGCCGGTAACTGGAAAATGAATGGATCGCTCGACAGCATCAAATCGCTGGTCGAGGGCATCAAGGCCGGTCTGGATTCCGTCACTACAGCCGAAATGGTGGTGTGCCCGCCCTATGTCTATATTCCCCAGGTGGCTGCCATGCTGGAAGGCACTGCCATTGCGCTGGGCGCCCAGGATGTGAATGACCGCGAGTCCGGTGCGCACACCGGCGAGATCGCCCCGGGCATGTTGACCGATGTCGGTTGCAAGTACGCCATTGTGGGTCACTCCGAGCGCCGCAGCATTTATGCTGAAAGCGACGAATTCACGGCGCGCAAGTTTGCCGCCGCCCGCCAGGCCGGCCTGGTGCCGATTCTGTGTGTGGGCGAGTTGCTGGAGGAACGCGAGCAGGGCATCACCGAGCAGGTGGTCTCCCGCCAGCTGGATGCCATTATCGATCTCGAGGGGGTGGGTGCGCTGGCCGATGCCGTGATCGCCTACGAGCCGGTCTGGGCCATCGGTACCGGCAAGACCGCGACCCCGGACCAGGCGCAGGAGGTGCATGCCTTTATCCGCAGCATGGTCGCCAGGGAGGATGCCGCGGTCGCCGAACAGGTGCAGATCCTTTACGGCGGCAGCGTGAAGGGCAGCAATGCCGCCGAGTTGCTCGCCATGGCGGACATCGATGGCGGCCTGATCGGCGGCGCCTCGCTGGACGCGAATGAATTTCTCTCCATCGGCCGGGCAGGCAATGCCTGATACCGATTTGTATACGAAGCAGAATTGACGGTCATATTCTATGTTTAATTTCTTATTGGTTGTGCAGATCCTGGTATCTATCTCCATCATCAGCCTGGTGATGCTGCAGCAGGGCAAGGGTGCCGATATGGGCGCGGCCTTCGGCAGCGGGGCATCGGGCACCATATTCGGTTCCCAGGGTTCGAGCAGTTTTTTTACCCGTGCCACCGGCGTACTGGCCGCAATCTTCTTTATCAACTGCCTGTTGATCGCCTCTCCCCTGGTTCGCGACAGCGGTAAGACCAGTGAAAGCCTGGCCGACCAGATAGAGCAGCAGGCGGCAGATATCCGCAAGGCGGTCGAGCAGGAGGGGGTTGCCGGGACCCTCGAGAAGCTGCAGACGGAAACTGCGGACTTGCCGACGGACCTTCCGGTAGCGACCGAAGCGCCTGTTGCGGCCGACGTGCCGGCCGGGGCGCAGGATTTGCCAGAGTAGCAAGCGCCCTCGCAAACGAGTTGATTGCAAGCCGATGTGGTGGAATTGGTAGACACGCTGTCTTGAGGGGGCAGTGGCGCAAGCCGTGCCGGTTCGACTCCGGCCATCGGCACCACACGTACCTTGCAGGCGTCCTGGCTGCGCAGCAGGTGTCGCTCCCGGGCAGTTAGCGGGTTGCTGTGGCTCTGTTTCAAGGGCTGCCATGCTGATTTTTTATGCCCCTAAAGAATGATATAATCAATTGAAATATAAAATAATTATGCATTCCCGCGAACTTGACACTGGGTGTCTCACTGGCCTAGACTTCACAGGCTTTTTTCCCTGGGCTTGAATAAGACTTAATCATCTGAACTGCACCGGGTTCCTGCAGCCAGAGGTGCACGAGGCCGCTGTCACATGCTGGAAAATTACCTGCCAATCCTTATTTTCATAGCAATCGGAATCGCCATCGGCGTGCTCCCGATTCTGGCAGGCTTCCTGCTCGCACCCCACAAGCCGGACAGCGAAAAACTATCTCCCTACGAATGCGGTTTCGAGGCCTTCGAGGACAGCCGCATGCGCTTCGATGTGCGCTACTACCTGGTGGCTATCCTGTTCATTATCTTCGATCTGGAAATCGCCTTCCTGTTTCCCTGGGCCGTGGTGCTGGATTCCATCGGCATGTTCGGCTTCGTCTCCATGATGGTGTTTCTCGGGATCCTGGTGATCGGTTTCATCTATGAGTGGAAGAAGGGTGCGCTCGAATGGGAATAGAAGGCCTGCTCAAGGAAGGTTATGTCACCACCACGGCCGACTCGCTGATCAACTGGGCGCGCACCGGTTCGATGTGGCCGATGACATTCGGCCTGGCCTGCTGCGCTGTCGAGATGATGCAGGCCGGTGCCTCGCGCTACGACCTCGACCGTTTCGGCGTCGTGTTCCGGCCCAGCCCGCGCCAGTCGGATGTCATGATCGTGGCCGGCACGCTGTGCAACAAGATGGCGCCGGCCCTGCGCAAGGTCTATGACCAGATGGCCGAACCGCGCTGGGTGATATCCATGGGCTCATGCGCCAACGGCGGTGGCTATTATCATTATTCCTATTCTGTTGTGCGCGGCTGTGACCGCATTGTGCCGGTCGATATCTACGTGCCCGGCTGTCCGCCGACGGCAGAGGCGCTGATCTACGGCATCCTGCAACTGCAGAACAAGATACGCCGAACCAACACCATTGCCCGCTAAGGGTCACTATCCATGTCCGATATTCAAGCACTGGCAGCACAACTGCAGGACCGATTCGGTGACAGCCTGCAATCCGTCGCCGTCAGGGCGGGTGAAGTCACAGTCGAGATCGCGCCCGACAATCTCCTGGAGGTTGCCACCGCACTGCGGGACGAGCCGGACTTCGGCTTCGAGATCCTGATCGACCTGTGCGGTATCGACTACGCGTCCTACGGCCAGGACGAGTGGGCCACCGAGGAGTCTTCCGGTACCGGTTTCAGTCGCGGCGTGGACGCCAGGACCGCCGGCCACATGACGGCCGTCACCGATGAACTGGTGGTCGAGAAACCGGGTGAGGCCCGGCGTTTCGCCGCGGTCTACCACCTGCTGTCCGTCATTAATAACCAGCGTCTGCGCCTGCGGGTATTCGCCCCGGACGATGACCTGCCGGTAGTGCCCTCGGTAATCCAGGTATGGAACAGCGCCAACTGGTACGAGCGCGAGGCCTTTGACCTGTTCGGAATTCTGTTTGAAGGTCACCCGGACCTGCGACGTATTCTGAGCGATTACGGTTTTATCGGGCACCCCTTCCGCAAGGACTTCCCGCTGAGCGGTAATGTGGAGGTCATATACGATACCGAGAAGAGACGTGTGGTCTATCAGCCGGTCACGATCGAACCGCGCGTACTGGTGCCCAAGGTGATCCGTGCCGCGAAAGTGCCTGCGCCGGTGGCCGTGGATGCCAACGCAGACGCCCAGGCAACGGCCGCGGAACCAGCAGAGTAAGGCATGCCCGAGTTACGCAATTTTACCCTGAACTTCGGTCCGCAGCACCCGGCGGCCCACGGCGTGCTGCGCCTGGTGCTGGAGATGGACGGCGAAGTTATCGAGCGTGCCGATCCGCATATCGGCCTGCTGCACCGCGCCACCGAGAAGCTGGCCGAGAGCAAGCCTTATAACCAGAGCATCGGCTATATGGACCGCCTCGATTACGTGTCCATGATGTGCAACGAGCACGGCTATGTGCTGGCGATGGAAAAACTGCTGGGCATCACGCCGCCGCTGCGTGCCCAGTACATTCGCGTCATGTTCGACGAAATCACGCGCATCCTGAACCACCTGTTGTGGATCGGTGCGCACGGCCTCGACGTCGGCGCCATGACGATTTTCCTGTATGCTTTCCGCGAGCGCGAG
>Ga0224512_10001981_pt1 | contig 19148 bp, 16 predicted proteins | sample SF_May12_sed_USG_4_FD_169103 | JGI IMG/M metagenome (GOLD analysis project Ga0224512, IMG submission 169103) | Sediment microbial communities from San Francisco Bay, California, United States - SF_May12_sed_USGS_13 | ecosystem: Environmental > Aquatic > Marine > Sediment | place: USA... | reverse complement strand
CCAAAGTACGAGCCGCGTCGGACTTCCATTTACCCTGCAGCGGGCAGTCAGCCGCCACTGCTCCGAACGCCGGAAACAAGATAATGCCAATTGTAAGGAGAGTTCTCACGCCGGCTAACTACGGTTGGTGTGTGAAGATGGAGAGAAACATTCTGTATGAATTCCTAGTTTTCCGACCGTCTGCTGTGGGTCAATACCAGACGCCCAGTCTATCACCAGGTCAGCGGCTGCTTACGGCCACTTCCGGTCGTTGACCGAGAAGAAAAACTCAGCCACAACGACTGAGCTCATGCGGGAGTTCAAATTCGGATAGTCAACGCGACATGCATGCTTGCAACAAGGTCGTTGCGCGCGATGCTCGAAAAACTGCTACCCGGGGGCGATGCCCGCCCCCGGGCTCTGTGCGTTACTAAGCGGCAGGAATCGGGCAGAGATAGACTTCACTTTCATCGATCTCGGCGCCTATCGAAATAAACTTAAGATCAAATGGTAATTCAAGGTCCGGAAGCGTCGAGACGGCTTCCAACTGCAGGACTCCCTTGCCGCGGGCCGGTGATACCTGGCCATCCTGGAGTAGTCTTCCCACCTCGCCCGTGTCCGCTATAACAGAATAAGTGGTGCTGGCACCATTGGAATGCTGGACCCAGGTTCCCAGCGGAGTGCCGCCTGTTTCATACCAGACCCCGTTAGGGTCGAAAAAGTAACAATTGACAAATCCATCGACAACGGCGCCGTCGACTACGACATCTACGTCGACCAAAAACACGCGACCCGCCAAACCGCGAAGTCGTTGAGAGTCGTTGGGGGTAGCCCCGACAGTCTCGACCAATCCAATTACGCCGCCTGCGGTGACCAGTGCGATAAGTATTGCTAAGTAGGCCTTAGTTCTCATTGTTCTCTCCTAAGGGGAGCCGAAGCTATTCGCGGAATTGCGAACGATGTCTCGGATCGCCTGAACAACATTTACTCATTGTGCTGCGCGACGGCAAATCAATGCTGTGGGAGTTTCGAGGAAAGGGGCCCGAGTCGCAGAAAATACAGCGGTTAGCTTTCGCGTCACCCATTGCACCTGCCGGGAAAGCACTTTGTCTGCCCACAGTGTCTTAGATTGGGGAATGACGACTTTGGGTCATAAGCAGAAATTATAACCCAGACCTGGCGACTGTCGGCTTACGGCCAGAAGCCGTCATTGCTCACTTGCGCCGAATCGCGTGCAGGCGCATGACTGCGAACCAAGTTTTACCATCGTCCCGCGAGTACTCGCTCTGCCACTCGAATGAATGCGGCGTAATGTCAAAGAACCGGACACGCTGCAGACCGACCGCCCTGTCGTCCTGCGGCGACGACATCACGATCTCGCCTTCCTCGTAAACGGCTGTAAACGTCCCGTAATCAGACCCCATTGCCTCGCCAGCACCGTTGGCCATCCACGCAATTTGCCACTGCCTGGTCGTGACGTCGAAGATCCGATTCGCGGTGAGCAGATAATCGCGTCCGAGCTGCGCCATGTACGCCGGCAGGTTATCCGCACCCTGATACCACAGGTCCTGTACCGCAAAACCACCGATCGCGTACTTCCAGGCCCACACACCCGGCGCACTTGGAACCCAGCTGCCGTCTTGTGCTCGCATCTCCACTGTGACGTTCCAGACGCCCGCCAGCTGACCAAACTGCTCAAGCTCCGGGGGCGCTTGGTCGTGCCGAAATCCGGGTCCATCGCCGATGAAAGTACTTATTGGGCCCGCGCCCCCGGCGAGCACCAGCCCGGGGGCCAGTAGTCCGGCGAACGCGAGTACGATGATCGTGGCACGTAGCATTTTCCTCTCCCCGGTGGCAGGCACCGCCCAGTTTGATTGGTTATTGTGGCTTAGTCGCGCGGACTAGCCGAAGTCGGCTTACGACCTTGTTAGGCTACTGAACGGCATTGGAGTTCCGATAGATCGGATGCCTGACACCAGTCCCCGGTTTTACCCTTAAGACGGCTTGCGATAACGTAGAGCTGATCGGGCAGGAATCGGGCCAGAGGTAAACTTCCGCTTTGGGTCAGTAGCAGTCAGTCGCCAGTTTAACCGCCCAGGGGCTGCTATCGAGGGTAAAGCGGCCCCTCAGAACTCTATCACCCGAATCGCTGCCATCGAACGCATAGCGGAGATTAGGGCTAGTGGTAGGGCATCGGTCACTCCATATCGCCGTTAACGAATCTGACAAGGACTTCGTCGTCGATTTCCGGCATGAAGTGCGAGCCTCGATCTGTACCTGCGATATGTTCCCTTTTGTTTTTCGCCAGCGTGACTAGCACCCTCATGACAGTATTCTGAAAACGCTTTTTTTGGGCTGCCCCCCTCTGGATGGGACCCATTTCAGCGGGAACTGCCCGGTCTGTAACTGGGTACTCCAATATTTGATTTCATGCCCTCAAAGACCGCTTGAAGGACCTTTTTCAGGGCTAATCTCCATCTACCCTTACCGTTTGCCCTTGATTGATCGCACCTTGTCTCGCGATGCCTTAATGATGGCTTCTAGCTCTGCATCTGAAATTGAAGATGGATCGTCCTGGTCGATATTTGTTTGTTCTACCGCACTCAAGTTGGGCAAAGCCTTGTTTGGTAAGATTTCAGCAGACCTAACCTGTGACGGTGTCATTTCAATGGGATTCCCCGATTTATCCCGTAGTCTACCGAGGACATTGTCCTGAAGCCGATTGCTTAGACTTGTAGCCCGTATTGCGGCTCGGCAATTATCGGATTGTCTTTTCGTCAAACGGACGCCTGTTGGTCGCCAAGTTACCCTACCCATTGGCGTTCTCAGCCTGTATTGCCTGAACTTCTAATAGTCACCCAGGCGATAATGTCTGCTTTCACCGATAGCGGCCCGTCGAGATTAGCCCGGCATGGTGACGAGTATCGGCCGGCTATTGCAGACGCTGCAGCAGATCCTTCAGGTCTTCCTGCCAGGCTCTCTCCAATTCTCCCGATTCCGACCAAAGCTGTGCCAGCTCCGACAAGTCTTCCTTCTTGATACTCTCGATCGCTTTTCGTGCAGTCTTCAGAAGGTCATCACCTACCGGCACCTGATTCGATTGCACCCATTCTGATACTTCGACAGGAAGATCCGGTCTGGGATTTCCTCTCAACGCAGCAACAACCTCAGCAGCAGCGATAGCCATACTTGCGGTTGGTGCTTCAACATAGCCGGATGATTTGGCGACGGTTTGAAGGGTGTCCTTTACAACAGTCAGGTCATTGCTCTCGGATAACTGCCAAATCCAATCCAAGGCATCGTCGTTGTCAAATGAACCTGTGTCCCAGGCGCCGGCCAACGCGGAGCCGGCCCAAACTAGAAAACAAGCAGCAATAATTCTCCGCCTCATGGGTTACCTCGGAGCAATCTTGTTTGAATGGCTGGAAGGTGAGTAAACCGGAAATTGCAGCTGATGCCAAGCGTCCGACAACTCCCGGCCAGAAGCAGACGCTCAATATCTTGGCACCTGGCCGGCCGCAATTGGCCATCTCCAGACGGTCACATCATTGGGGAACATAATCAGACGAACGCTACCGGCTCGACTTCTCATCTTTGTATCCATTGTGCGAGACGATACGTCTAAAGGAGTGAATCACCCAGATCTGTATTGAGGAGGAAAGGCGATGAAATCACTGAACGAAAGAGAACAGCTCTTCGTGGCCCTTGGTGCTGCTATCGGGAGTAACTGCGTGCCGTGTGTCGAGACAATTGTGCCCAAAGCAATGGCAGCAGGCATCGAGAATTGGGAGCTGCGGCTGGCATTCAATGCAGCAGACTTCGTACGGCAGAAACCCGCTGCAAAAGTCCTGTCGACAGCGAAGGGCATCGTCGATGGCACGGAGGGTGAGGTGTTGGACGATGGCCGGTGCCCGCTCGACCAGGTTGACGGTGCTGCTGCAACCAAGGTTGACGAGAATCCCGACAATAGGTCGAGCTGTTGCGGGTAGAATTGCAGAAATTTAGTCCAAGAGGTACTTCAATGACCGCAACTGCTTTTGAAGAGGCCGTCCGGGAACTCTCGCCCGGCCTCGGCTCTTACCTTGAGCGAATGGTCGGAGACCCGGCGACTGCCGAAGACTTGTTACAGGAATCCCTGATCAAGATATCGAAAGGGCTCGCCACATTCGAAGGCCGGTCCAGTCTCAAGACCTGGGCCTACACGATCGCGACCCGGACCGCATACGACCATTTCCGCCGGCCTGACCAGCGTCGAAACATGATTGAACTTGACGAGACAAAAGAGCCTTGGGACCCGCACGCAGATATCAGTGAGGCGTTCATCGTCGACGAGATGAACGCCTGCGTTCGCGAAGTGATGGACGGCCTTCCCGAGGATTACCGTGCGGCGCTCGTTCTGCATGATCTCGAAGGCTTGACGGCACAGGAGACAGCCGATGTCTGCGGCACATCACTCGCCACAGCCAAGGCCCGCATCCATCGTGGCCGAAAGCGGCTCGAGAAGGCGTTGGAGAATGCCTGCACCTTCTATACAGAAAATGAGATATTGCGCTGTGACCGCAAAGAACCCACAGAGGATTCCTCCTAGTAACATATGGGCGACCTGGTAGAGGCTAGTCGAGAATGGCGACAATGGGTCAGTAGCGGCCCTGCTAACTCATTTTAGCCGAATGACCAGTTTCGGGCGTAAAGCGGGTATCGAATAAGAAGATTACGGGCACGAGAAAGCCCGGCACTAGACCGGGCTTTCGGTTTCCTGGTCGCGCAGGCCTGATTGCCCTCGCGGCTTCGCCGCTCAGTTATGTCGGCCGGCTGCGCCGGCCTCGGAGCGCACTGTTCTAAGACTCTCAAACCGGAGGCGTCTCAAGTAGCGCTATTCAGCCCCGGAGGTCTGTGATCACGTTATTGGCGGCCGCGATGAGTGCGTCGCCCTGCGCCATACTCAGCACCCCGGTCGCGACGAAATCCGAGACCTCGTTTACGAAGGCGTTGAGCTGGTTGATCGCGGGTTCGATCCGCCCACTTGCGATCCGCGATTGGACATTCTCGAGCTTGCGGATCAACGAGTTGGCCTGACCACTGTTGACCGCGCCGTCTGCCAGCAGATCCTCAATCGCGTCGATGATTACGTCGATTTGCGCGGTGGGATCGCGCGGGAGGACGAACACAGCCGTCGTGCGGCCAGCCACATCGAAGGTGCCGGTCGTCAAATCGAAATCGGAGGCCCGCACGATTGCGTCGTTGGAAATGCCCTGCACAGGGTGCAGTGTCAACGGCATGCCCACGAATTCGCCGCCCGTGAAGGAAACGGTGTCGCTGCCTGCGTTGAAGAGCGTGATAATTTGCTCAAAGGCCGGATCGACAGAACCCAGGTCGTCGGAAAGGCTCATCACGATCAGCCCCGGAATCTGAAACGGGCCTGTGTTGTGGAAAGCGAGTCGGTCCGATACCTCCCACTCCGTCTGCAGGCGGAAAAGTGGCGAACTCCGGCGGATCCGAAGCATCTCCTGGAAGTGGTCGACGGCGGCTTCGATATGCGTCGCGTCGGGATCGAGCGCCGGGTCGGCCAGCAGCGGTTGCATAATCGGCCAATTAGCTGCGTTCTTGCCGGCCACGGGCAGGCCGACACCCCAGTTGTTGTCCTGGTAGGTGAAGTCCAGCCGGTTGAACCAGTCGCCCGAATTGAAGCTGTCGCGGTCCATCGACTTCGAACGCAGCAGGTCGCTGCCGGCATGGAAGAACGGCACGCCCTGGCCGAGCGCAATTACGCTGAGGCCGATGTTGTGCGCGCGTACCCTGTCCACCATGTCGTTCGCGGCGGGCGCTTTCAGCTGCACCGCGTCGAACAGAGTCTCGTTGTCATGCGCCGAAGCGTAGTTGATGATCTCCTGCGGATCGAGGGTATACCCGGCCGCCTGACCCTGGTAGTCGACCGCCGAACCTGGAACGATGTTCCCGTTGCGGTCCTGCAGCACGTAGTTGGCCAGGTTGCCGGTCAGGGCGATGCGGATCCAGTCGGTCCGGCGCAGCAGTTCGCTTAACTCGTCACCTTGCGGGGTGCCGTTGGGGTCATAATAAAGCCCGGTCGCGAAGCCTTGCTCCTGCAGGCCGCTGAAGGGGCCGCCGCCGCGCACGCCATCCCGCACCCGGTCGTTGAAGCTGCCGACTCCGGTGCCTGCCATGTTGGCCTGCGTCGCCTGGATAAAGCGAGCGTTATCCGCCACCTCACCGAAATTCCAGCCCTCACCGTAAAGGTATATTGCGGAGCCATCAACGCCATCTTCGGCGAGCGTCAGGGCGTCCAGCGCCGCGCGCGCATTGAGAATGTTTGCTCGGGTGTGATGACCCATGAGGTCGAAGCGGAAGGCATCCACCTTGTACTCGCGCGCCCACGTGACGAGCGAGTCGATCATGAGCTTCTCCATCATGTTGTGCTCGGTCGCCGTGTTCGGGCAGCAGCTGCTGGTCTCGACGTCGCCGCGATCGTTGAGGCGCTGGTAGTAGCCCGGCACGATCTTGTCGAGCACCGATTTCTCGTTCTGGCCGGCTGAGTTGGTGTGGTTGTAAACCACGTCCATCACCACCCGAAGTCCCGTCTCGTTGAGGCTTTGGACCATCTCCCGGAATTCCAGCACGCGTGCCGTGCCGTCGGGATCGGTGGCATAGCTGCCCTCCGGCGCCGTGTAATGCCAGGGGTCGTAGCCCCAGTTGAAGCCGTCGAGATTCTCGTACGCGGAGACTTCGGCCTGCTGAAATTCGGAGTCCGGGGGATGCGTTTCCAGCACCGTTGGATCGGGTGCCTGCCATGCGGCCCTGTCCTCGTTGACGCTCGCGATGTCGAATACGGGCAGCAGGTGCACATGGGAGAGCCCGCTGGCCGCCAGGGCCCCGAGGTGCATCGTCCCGTAGCTGCCATCGAGCGTGAATGCCGTGTAGGTCCCTTTCAACGCGTCAGGTACTGACGGGTCGTTCGCCGAGAAGTCACGCACGTGCAGCTCGTAAATTGAAATGTCTTCCGGTGCCGCCAGCGACGGCTTCACGAGCGAGTCCCAGCCCGATGGCTTGAGCGCCGCATCACGCAGGTCGATTATCTGGCTGCGCGCGCTGTTCATGGCCAGGCTGTAGGAATAAGGGTCGGTAACGATATTGTTCTCGACATTCCCCGTTGAATTCACGAACACCTCGATCTCGAAGAGATAGTACTTACCTGCCCAGTCGGGGGAGCCGGCAATGTGCCAGACACCGGCGTCCGAATCGGCTGTCATCGGGTAGGTTGTCGAACCCGTAGCCAGGTCTTCGTCATCAAACAGGTGGAAGGTCACGGACTTCGCTGTCGGCGCCCAGAGACGCAAGGTCGGGCTCGCTCCGTCGAATACAACGCCCAAATCGCCATGGTAGGTAAAGAGATCGTCGAGGACGCCGGGAATCTGCAGCCCGGTCGCGTCCACCGACTTCCCGTCCGCGTTGAGCGCAGAGACGGCGAACTGGCCGCGCAAGATCTCCGGAACCATCGGCAGAGCGTCGGGCGGAAGCTCAAGGGCCGGCAGGCCCGAAAGATGGGGGAACTTGGCCTTGACGTCGTCGCTGAGCGTTCCGGGCGTCAGTTCGACACTCGTTCCGCCGCCAATGCCATCCGCGGTGGGCGTCAGGCCGCCGTCGGCCGCGTATTGCAGCGCATAAATCAGGTCGGGATCGCCGGCGACAGCCCAGGCGATCGTTTTCTCGTCCAACCAGTAGGCCTGCTGCTGACGAAGGTCTCCGGCATTTCCGCCGAACTCGCCGCGGACCGGCAGGACATAGGGGGCCTCGGGGTCAGCGCCCTGGATCTGCCAGACCTCATAGCCGTCCAGCGCGAGATTGAGGAACTGGTCGGGACCGGGGTCCTTGGTGTCGCCGCGGTGAAGGATGTAAGCGAGTTCCGTTGCGTCGTCTAGCAGGGCAACGTCGAAGAAGGGGCCGAAGATATCAAAGCCCGAAGCGCGGACGGGATCCTGCCAGGCCGGATTGGGGCTCGCCGCGCCGGTCCAGACATGCAGACCCCAGAAAGCGTTGAAATCGCTGCTCGTGTAGTCGCCATAATCGCCGTCAGGACGGTGGTAGTGCAGTCGCGCGTAATCCTCGGCTGCGCCCCGCTGGGCGTAGATTTCAACGTCCCCTGACTGGATCCAGGCGGTGGGAAGCTCGCTCGGAATCACGCTCTGGTCCGGCCCTGGATCCTTGGCGTCGCCTCGATGGATGATGAAGTTGAGGGCCTGGGAGGGGTCCTGCAACTGGATATTCCAATAAGCGCCGTAGTCGTCGAATCCGCTAGGGCGCTTCGGGTTCGTCCATTGTGTGCCTTCGGAGGGATCGATGGCGTCGCCCCACAGGTGCAGGCCCCAGAAGTCGTTGTAGTCAGGACTCGACGGATTGCCGTAGTTGCCGTCCGGCCGATGATAATGAACGGTGGCAAAGCCCTGCGCCGCGGCCTGGTTCGAATACTCGATACCGTCGCCCGACTTCAGCCAGATCTCGGGATTGGTATTGGCGTCGAACGACCGATCAGCGTCTGTGCCGTCCTTTGCGTCGCCACGATGGACGATGAAATTGACGGTGCCGCCGCCGGGGGCGAGCTCGATCCAGGCGAAACGTCCGTACTCCGTTTCTCCCAGAAACGGCTTCGGGTTCGTCCATTGTGTGCCTTCGGCGGGATCAATGGCGTCGCCCCACAGGTGCAGGCCCCAGAAGTCGTTGAAGTCGCCGGTCGTATGATCGCCATAATCCCCGTCGGCGCGATAGTAGTGGATGATCGCGTAGGTCGCCGGTCCGGGCGCGGAGACGGTCAGCAGGTTCGTTGCCGAACGGAAGCGAAAGAGGACGGTTTCGTTCTCTGCCACGTCAAAGGCGATGTTCGGGCCGTCCTGAACACCGCCGGCCCCGTAGTTCTCGGACCAGGACTCGTTTATCGTGGCTTTGACCTCATAGCTCCCTGCAGGAATCTGATCGGTCTCGAGGATGTAGATGCCGTCGCCGTCCGGGTCCTGTAGCCAGGCTCGCAGACAATCCGGCTGCCAATCGCCGGGGCAGCCAATTTCGTCCTGCCAGCTGCCGGCTGCCGTTACGATGCGAGAATTAACGTTGTCGGCGACCCAGTGGGTCTGATGGTCGTAGTAGAACTTGACGGTGGTTGGGGAGCCGAGATTCAGCCCGATGTTGGGACCATTCTGCGCCGCCTGGTCGCCGTAATTCTCGTCCCAGCTGTCATTAAGTGTCGCCTTGTATTCCCAGGATCCTGCCGGCACGTCGAAGCTGCCCTGCCAAGCCCCGTCCTCGGTGTCAAACGTCAATTCTGTCGCGGCGCAATCCGGCTGCCAATCTCCCGGGCAGCCGAACTCGCTCTGAAGACTTCCGACGATCGCAACGCTCCCCGGATCTGCTGTGTGATCAGCGTTGACTCCGGCGGGCAGTGCCAGCAGTACCACGCAAACGAGTCGAAGCAGGTGGGACCACGAGGTATGGGGCTGAATAAGGGACGGTGCGGACATCGAATTCTCCCAGTAAAGGCAACTGGCGTGCACCAAGTCACAGGCCCGGGTTACGGCACCCCGGGTCTCTCCAAGGGCACACAGGCGCTGGCTACAACCTTTCCTGAAGCAGTATGGTCAAGCCAGCCAGAATTTCCATAGGTGTTTACCCGAAGGCCCCAGGCGATCTGTTAGCGATAGCCGCGTTTTGCGTCTGTGGCGACGAATCGCTTCGGGTCACAAGCGGCCTTTCAGGAGTCTGGCAGGCGAGCGTCGGGTTCGGGGGCAAAGCGGACATCGAATGCGCTGACGGCAGCCATAAGAATGCCCGGTACAGGGTCGTGTGTTCGGTTTTCTCGTGGCAGGGCCACGTCTGTTGAACGATTTACAAACAGAGATTTGATTGGCTAGCTAGATTGAATGCACAGTTCGCTCAACGTCGACCCGCCAATTCACGCTCGATCTGATGTACTTTGTCGCCGCTGAGGCGATAAAAGACAATGGCAACCGCACTTAGGACGGCCAATACGGCCGGGAAGACACTGAACATCAGTCGGATGCCAGCCATCGACATAGCGCTTTGAAGCTGATTGGACACGAATCCAAACAGGAACAGGATGTAGCCTGACAATCCGGCGCCGACCGCGAGGCCGAGTTTTTGTGCAAACTGCGCGCCAGAGAAGATCAGCGCCGTCGTACGTCTCCCGGATTTCCATTCGCCGTAGTCGGCACAATCGGCATACATCGCCCACACCAGGGCGGGCGTCGGCCCGGCAATGAATGTACCTACCGATCCTATCGCCACCATCAGCCAATACTGGTCGGACGGAATAAAATAGAATGCGGACATGGCAGCCGCGTTGCCCAATGTCAGCGCAATCATCAAGTGGCGCTTATCGAATCGCCGGCACAGTACCTGCGTCATCATGACGCCGCCAATCAAGGCAAACGTACTCAACGACAAAAACACAGCGGTCTTGTCGAAAATAAGGAAGATCGGCGTTCCGTCGTCACCGACATAATACTTGAAGTAAAAAACCGTGGACCCGGCACGCATCGCGACGTTCGTCAAGGCAAAAACACCTGAAAAGAACAGAGCGATCCACGGGCCGTTGCTGAACAATGTGCGCATGTCCGATCGGACATTGGAACCCGTCTGGTCTGGATGCACTCGCTCCTTGGTCGTCGCAAAACACACCCAGAACAACAGTATGGATATTGCTGCAAAAATCATCATGGTCAGGCGGAATCCCATTTCTTCGTCGCCACCACCGAGTAGGTTCTTCAGCGGCGTAACAAACGTCGCGATGAGCCAACCAGCCGAAAAGGCGCAAATGAAACGGTAGGCGGCGACTTTAGTACGCTCCATTGACGAGGGAGATATCACACCCATCAATGCCGAATACGGCACATTAATTGCTGTATAGGCCAGCATCATCAATGTGTAGGTCGCGTACGCATAGATCAGCTTGCCGGTGGCTGACAAATCGGGCGAAACAAACATTGCGTATCCGAAGAATCCGTACGGTATTGCGGCCCAAAGCAAGTAAGGTCGAAATTTTCCCCAGCGCGAATTGGTACGGTCTGCGATCAGGCCCATGAGCGGATCGCTGATTGCGTCGACAACTTTCGTAACCAGGAACATGGTGCCGACAGCGGCGGGTGCCAGACCGAACACATCGGTGTAGTAATAGAGCAGGAATAAATTGAATACCTGGAAAAAGAAGTTCGAGGCCGTGTCACCAAGGCCGTAACCGAGTTTTTCCCGGAACTTGAGTGGAATTGTATCGGCCGACATGGTCGTTCCTGAGTCCTTTGACTGAAATTTGACACGAATGCGTTTACGGTTTTCGGAACTCTAGCACTCTGGCGGCCAACATCGGGAGTCGCGTGGAATTTGCGTGACCGGTGAGGACATAAAGCCCGGCATGAGGCCGGGTTTCCGGGTTGATTGGCAGCGGGAGCTGGGGAAGCAGTTTGGGTATGTACCTAGCCAGGTCTGGATTGGGTCGTGTTACGCTTTATACACGCCAATGAATTTCTTTCTCCCACGAGAGGCGGACTCATGAAACACTCAATACGGATCCCATGCATCACTTTGCTTGGTGCCTTGCTCGTCTGCGCTCCCCAAGCCGCCCGCGCGGACGACGACAATAACCTCCTTAAGGACACGAGCTTCGAGCTTCAGCTGGCACCCGACGAAGGCGGCTGGACTCTGTTTGAACAAAGTTTGTTCTCAACGGACGAAGCGCGCAGCGGCAGCCAGTCCATGTTCAACGGGGCCTTCAGTCGGACAGTGGCGTATCACCCGTTTTTTGTTGGCACCGTGTCCGGCAGCTATCAAGAGTTTCCGGCCAGCCCAGGCTCGCGGTGGCGGTTGACCGGGTTTGGCGTAACACCCACTGAACTCCAGGGGACACCGGCTTTCGGTATCGTTCAGGTCTCGTTTTTCGACGCTGATGGACATGACCTGGGAACGGTTGAGACCGTCGCCAGCAAGACCGCCCGAGCCAAGACGTCGAATGAGGTGAACAACCAGACGCCGGTCGGCGAATGGATCTTCCTGGATACCGGTATTGCGACCGCTCCTGCAGGCGCCGCGACCATTCAGGCCTTTACGCTTTACGTCGACTTCTCCGGCTCCAACACCTCCCAAGGGGTCTATTTTGACGACCTGAGCCTGTGCGCCCTTGAAGATGACGACGAATCAGCCTGCAAAGAGTTTGAGGACGGCACGTAGATCGTCATCGGCTTGCTTGTCTACGTGTACTTCGCGCGACGCGCAGGGGATCCCGGTTCGATGCGCTGGCTGTGGCCGGACGAGGATCACCCGCTGGAAACTGAACCGGAGTAACGTTCGCCCGGAAGAAAGGAAAGTAATCAGGGGTTCCGAAGACACTTCCGGCCGCGATCCAAGTGAGCAGGCGATATCCTCCGAAATCACGAAAATCTGACAACGAGCCACAGCAGGGCTGGAATCGGAAGACCGTGTCCGTTATTAACGTTGCAGGCATCGCAATGAGCAACATCATCATCCGACTCGTTATTCGGATACGCCTCAATGCTACCCTAAGCGTAATGCAAGTGGTGTCCGGACACGATGGCGGAGAATGTGTTCGGCGACATAGCTATACTGCTCGCGACGGCTATGTTAACCGTGCCGCTGTTTTGGATCACAGCCTTGCGGTTATTGAAATCAGCCATGGCCTCATTGCATCGATCTACGACGCATGCCGGGGGGGACCGGGACGCAGATCTGAATTGGCACGGAGGTCCATTCAGTCCCCAAGGATGGATCGTTGAGCTATGTCTGGATCGAAAGCGAAGCTGACCAACAAAACCCGCGAAGTGTGATCAATACAATGCTTGCTATTCACGACAGTCGGTCCGGTTTTCACCCGCACTGGGTCGATTATTGCCGAAAGAACGGTATCCCGTACAAAGTCGTCGACTGTTATGCGAATAACATCGTAGAGCAGGTCAAGGATTGTCGAGCACTGCTCTGGCATCATTCACACTCGGATCCTCGGGACATTCTCATTGCTCGACAGATACTCTTCGCGCTCGAGCACGCCGGACTGACGGTTTTTCCCGATTTTCGCACGGCGTGGCATTTCGACGACAAGATCGGGCAGAAGTACCTGTTTGAAGCCCTGGACATCCCACGACTACCGACCTACGTGTTCGTTGAAAGAACACCGGCACTTGAGTGGGCGTCGACAACTGACTATCCGAAGGTCTTTAAGTTGCGGCATGGAGCGAGCTCATCTCGTGTCCAGATTGTACGAAATGAGAACCAAGCCCGTCGTCTGATACGGCGCGCGTTCGGTCGGGGACTTCCCGTTTACAGTCCTTGGAACAATCTTAAAGAAAGAATTTACAAGTGGCGGCAAGGCCAGAGCGATGCTATTGATGTCGCTAAAGGTATAGGGCGTCTTTTTAATCCGCCGCGCTTCTCCAAGGTACTAGGTCGTCAGACCGGCTACGTACTTTTTCAGGACTTTGCACCCGACAACGACTCAGACCTGCGGATAACCGTCATTGGCGACAAAGCCTACGGAGTCCGGCGATGGGTACGACCTGGGGATTTTCGCGCATCAGGCAGCGGACGTCATTTACATGGCCCCGAACATGTAGACATTGAAGCTGTCGCGATGGCGTTTCGTCTGGCCAAGAAGCTCGGCAGCTCCTGCCTAGCGTGCGATATCCTCTACAAGCCAGACGGAGGTCTGGCCGTGGTTGAGGTCAGTTACGGCTTTAGGTTCAGAGGAAATAGCCCAGGTTTCTGGGACAGCAGCCTAAAATGGCACGCCTGCAAGTTCCGGGTCGAAACCTGGATGCTTCATCTGGTCCTAAGTGACTTGGATCGCAAAGAAGCACCGGGTCGTCCGGGATCCTCACTCGAAAAAGATTGATCCCTCCACAAGATCTCGCCGCATCTCCTTCTGCTCGGAAATGCGGGCAGCATAGTAGTTTCGCCGCGCATCTGGATATCGTGCGGGAACATAGCTGATCATGTAGATGCGACGGCAATGATCACTGCGGTTCCAGTCGCTCCGATGCGGGATCTGACCGTCGAACAGGATGACATCGCCAGGGTCATTTTCGGGCATACACGACGCTACGCCATGCAGTTCACGTTCATCGACATCACGCGGCTCGCTCGCCGGTGCGGCCGTAGCGCGGTTCCTTAGAGTGGGGAAGAACTCCGTGGGCCCAGAGAAGCGGGTCGCACGGTCGAGCGCTATACTGATCGTCATAACCTCTGCGCCCGGGACGCCGGACTTGGGCGTCGTGTAAGCTTGATCGCGGTGCGCCCCGAACCCCCGGGTCCCCGGCCACTTGTAGATCAGCTTTTCTTTCATCACGGTGACCGCCTCGCCCAGCCCCGACTCGGCGATCGCGACCAATCGCCGGTCCTGGTTAACCGCTGCGAAAGTCTCGGAGATGTCGACGACCGGATCCAGCCGATCGAGTACCAACTTGCCCGACAGATCCGTGCGAATACCAATGCGTAAATTGCCAGCCCCGGCCCCCATATGCTGCTGCCAGAGTCGATCTGATTCACGCACGAGTCGATCGATTTCGTCCGGCGAGAACATGCCCTTTATCAGGCCATAGCCGCATTCGACATAGTCCGCAATTCCTTGCTCGATGTCTGTTCGCAGGGGCTTGTTAAAAACACCAACATTCATATCTGGTTCTCCAAACCGTCGTGCAGATCCCGCGAAATCGCGCCTATGATCTGATTTGCAATATCAGCCAAATCGTCGGGCGACCGCGTATCGTGGTAATCAGTGATACCGATCGATTCCATCCGTCTTGCCATTCCTGCATGATTTCGGAATGGTGACGTAAAATGCCGAATTCGACCCTTCGAAAATCCGAGTCGGGCCTCATTCACCGCATTCACGCCGGCGGCTGCCAAAGCGTCGTTGGATATGACGAGTAGCAGGACAGTGTTATCCATCAGTTCCTCGATCCTGAAGATCTCCGGATTGTTCGCACACAGAACATCCCCACCGAGCTCTGCAACGATGACATCGACACCAAAGCTCTCGATCTGCCTGAAAATCAGAGGGATCGCCTGTCGAAATTCGTCCGCATCACAATTAGTCGTAATGAGGCCAGCATCCACGTTATCCAGCACGGCGACCGCTCCGGATCGATGGTGATGCAGAGAGTCGAGCACACCGCCAGTGCCCGTAACCTTCAGCGCGCCGACTCGAACCCCGGCATCGGACAACCGGCGGATGAGTTCGCCTGCGAGCACGGTCTTCCCGGATTCGCTCGAAGTCGCCGCAACCAGTACGATCGGCGTAGATGCGTTGCCGCCCCTAGGTTTCACCGCGAACTCGCGGATGTTTACCGGCTGTCGCTGGGCATCCAGAATGAGACCATCGCACAGAAAATCGACTGAAGATTCAGCAGTATGGACAGAATTCAACGGTGGCTCTCGTTCCAGACAACCGACAATTCCGCTTTCGCCCGCAACCCAATGGACCGCGGTATCTTCCCTGACCTGCAATCCGCCGGACGGAATCGTCGCGCACACATGCGTTGATGAATCCCGCGGCCCTATTACGGCAAGCGCTCTTTGGGACATTGTAATCGTGTGCGCCGTCCTGGACTGATCGAGAATGACGATTTGCTGGCCAGAACGTGGCATCACGCGCCCGAGTATCAGGTCGCCGACCTGGCCGAGACCCGCTGCGACATAATACTGGGAGGTGTCCAGTTCACCCCGGACATTGGCTGCAATGAGGAACGGGCGCAGGCTGTCCAAGCGGCGCCTGCGTGTGCAGGGCTTACCCATTTCGCTTCCTACCAACCCTGTTGCGCAGACACATTTGCGCTTCCGGAATGCTCATCGAATGCACGACAGAAAGTCTCTCTTGCGCCAGCCGACATACGCGACGTTGTAGATTCGAACCTGTGTCGCATTGCCTGGATCACCGAGTCCGCCTTGCCCGTTCGAAACGGCATCTGCTCGATGAAATTGGCGACCTCAATTTCGACCAGATTATTCAAGAAATCATCACATATCTCTGTTTGCTCACCGGTTCGATGATCGATCCAGCGGTATGGCGGCGACCGATTTTCCAGCAGCAGGCGTTTTCTGTCGCTCATTCCAAAGACAAAGACCAGTGCCTCTGCCTGCTCGCCGATCAACATACGCACATCGCCCCTCGATTCCGTCGTTAGTGCGGCGGGCGAGAATGTCTTGGTTCCGTAGATGCTATGAAACAGACCTGCCAGACACACGCTCTTCGAATTTTGCCACTGGTCTAGAAGATCGTGCGTACCAATCAAATGTTCTTTAAGAGGTCGCCCGAGATGTGCAATGTCCTTAACCAGTACACGATCCAGGAGCTTGATTCGTTCCGACCTCTCCTTCCTATTTGGCATGACATCTATTTCCGGCAGGACCCCGTATGGGTAGTACATCGTAACGCCTCCTCTGACATAAGACGCTCCATGCTACAACAACCGAAATTATATCATCCCCAGTCGCCGACTTGCCTTTCGTGCCCTGCTTTTTGATACAGGGCGAACACTCATACAAACTGGTCCGAGTCACGCAAAGTCACTCGAACTGTATTGATACATAACTCGGGAATTGTGTCCTCGCGGCATCCAATCTGAACACTGACTCGACTCGGCCAATATGCAGATTGACTCTCGGAGAGTTGAATGTAACTTCCAGACAAAGATTACCAAGGCAGTAACTCCCATGCTTCGGTCCAACCTTTGTCTTTGATGCATAGATTCTTAGCAACATTGAACGCTTGGGTATCGTTGTATACCCCTGTTTCTTCAAACGCTTGTTCGTCACATTCTGCCTGGTCTTGCGCAAGGGACCGTGACGGATCCTCTGAACTGACTCAGACACGCTCATGCCCAATGCAAGATGCTAATATTGCCGACGCGGTGAGCAGCGCTACACTGTTTCCATTATCCATACGTCCCAGTTCCGTTCCTTAGACCAGCCCTGGTCCAGCAAACAGTCTTCAACCGCGTTGTACTCGCCCTCGGGCTCGCGGACTTCTTCACCACAAGCGTCTCAGTCGTGTTGAAAATGTGGAGCTACTCGATCGAGCCAATGGGTCTTATAATATGGCGCGCAGCCGTGGAGTCCCAGGCTCATGATCATCACATACATCAACTTTTGGCACTGGCTTCGGGCCCTTTGTCAGTTGCTATGGGCTTTACAGAGGCATTACTTTCGTTGAGAAATATGGCTAACCACACCGACGCCGCCAGATCGTCCATAATTGCCGCAGCATTCGATGGTTCCGAGACCTGGCCGACCAGCTCCGCGTCGGCCAGCAGGGCTTTTACGTACAGATAGACGAGCATGCCCTATGTTGTAATTATTGATGAACACGCAGCAATCGCCATTCTTGGTCGGATTGGCGAGAATGAAGATCGTAAGCTGACCTGAGGATGTAGATGAGCAATCTCAAAGATCAGATAGAAGAAAATATCAGGAAAGAACGTGAACGGTCGGAGAAGCTTCGGCAGAACGAAAATAAAGATGCAGGCAAGGTCGCGAAGCGATTCGATGACATACGACCGAAACTTGATGAATTGTCCCATACGACGGACAAGTATAGTTTGAAGGTCGACTACGCCAAAGGCCCCTACTCCCAAGTCATCGCGGTGGTGGAACTGAATGATATTGCCGGGACTTGGGTTGCAGCATGGCAAGTTAGTACGACGGTTAGCGATCATATCCATGATTGGGAAGTTGCCTACAATCCTCGTGGGATTGGGATTCAACACGAATGGTTTGCTAATTCCGACGACTTATTAAAGTATCTTACGGCCTCCATTGCGGAACGGATCGTTGAAATGCAGTCTGACGAAGGATAAGGGATTGGAATCGTCACTTAAGAATTAGCCCTTCATTTGTAACTGAGTATTACAGCTACAAGAGTTAGCAATCCGACGGTTAGCGTCGCTCTATTTGGCCCATTCATTTTTGACTCTCCCTGACTTGGATGCGATCTACACTGTTGATGTTGTCCCTACTCAAGATTGTACATTGACGTTGAGTACCGACTGGGACATTGATTTTCAATTGGCTGACCTTCCTACCTTGGGGTAAGCCCATACCGCCAAATCATCAGCAATTATCCCTGCATCCCAGAGTTCCCACACTGAATCGGCCAAGTCAGGGTCGAGTACCAGGGCCTCTACGTATGGACCGGCGAACATCGTCTAATATTAGATTGCGGGATCCGAAAGAGCGGCGGCCATTTGGGGCTGCATGAGGCGCATATGCGTTGGACAAGCGGACTTTGGAAACCTATCTTGACCCAGCTGATCTTTCGACAAGTGCCGATCTTGGAGAAATGGATGAAAGAAAAACCCAGTTATTTGATCATGTGCTTGGCACTGGCGGTATATCTGACTGCCTGTGCGAACCAACCTCGGCCGGAACAGCACTACACGGCCGATTGGGTTCGGCCGGAATGGAGCCCCTTCAGCGGAAGGCAAGGCGTATCCCCTTATAATGCAACTTTCAGTCTGGCAGATGTGACTTTTCGGCTATCTGGATCAGCTGCAATTGATGCTCATCAAGGAAACAGGTTTGCTCTTACAGTGGTGGTGCCAAGTGGCAAGACTATCAAATTTCGCTCACGAACATTTTCGGCTAAGGATTTGAGCACCGGCAAAATATATTTGGCATCAATTGACCAGATCACAGGAGTATTTGTTAATGCGAAAGTCAGTGTCAAATATAACGAGAAAGAAGTTTCCAAAGGCGATTTTCTAGACCCACTGATCGGGGAAACGGTAGAACAAAAAATTGGGCTTTTTGACAGATCGCAATATTGGGGGACCGGATCTTCGTACCAACCTATTGGCATAAACAAGACTTTTCGTGCAACGGGTCAGTTCCCGGATATGCACTCCACCGCCTTTGAACTCCAGCCACCCGATTTTGACATGGCTGGTGTGACTTATGCATTTCCTCCAGTCCGCTTTGTGAAAACTGTCGGAGTCCCTAACCAAGATGAGGGTTTGGACTACAGCGAATAATCAAAGTGAGATGATTCTTGTTCGGTACAAAAGAGGTGCTCATGAACTAGCAGAGCTGCGATGTAGAGTTTCGTGAGCATGCTGACAGAATGTCAGCAGCATCTGATGGCAGTCGGG
>Ga0224512_10001980_pt1 | contig 19150 bp, 19 predicted proteins | sample SF_May12_sed_USG_4_FD_169103 | JGI IMG/M metagenome (GOLD analysis project Ga0224512, IMG submission 169103) | Sediment microbial communities from San Francisco Bay, California, United States - SF_May12_sed_USGS_13 | ecosystem: Environmental > Aquatic > Marine > Sediment | place: USA... | reverse complement strand
CTAATCTTTCTATCTAGCTAAAAAAACTCAGAATCTCAGTTTTAGTAAAAATCTTTTGAAGACTATGGATATCTTTTTTAATAGCTTGTTATTTACATCAACATGAAACAAATTACAACTATAGTTCATATTGATAAAATGTCACAAGTTGTAATTGCAGTCCGAGAAGCTGGTGCTAAAGGTGTTTCTGTTACAGAAGTAAATGGTCAAGGTTCTGGTGAAAGACCTATGATACGTGGTGGCAGAGGAACAACTCAATATCGTGCTGAATTTAATAAAATGGTTTCAATTATGACTATTGTTGAGGATTCACAAGTTCCGGTTATAGTTGATGCAATAAACGGTAGTGCTTATACAGGTAAGGCCGGTGATGGAATAATAGTTGTAACAAATGTTGATGAAATTATTAACATTGCATCTAAAAATGCTGGATCTAAAGCTCTGTAGCCGTTATATTGATATTTAATTTATTTTAGTGATTCATAATTTGTTATGATCATCTCAACTTCTACACTAAATTCTATCCTTAATGATCCTAATTTACTTATTATAGACACTCGTTCATTCAAAGAATATTCTGATGGACATATTCCAGGAGCAGTTAACTTGGATCTTTTTGCGTTTCATTGGATTGATACAACAAAAGATGGAATTGAAAATTTCAACAGACAAACAAAGTTGCTTCTCTCATTTCTTGGAGTTACTCCAGAAAAAAAAGTAATCTTTTATGATGATGTTTCTGGAATGCTGGCCGCAAGAGGTGTCTGGATGTTATTATATTTTTCACATGAAAATGTTTCAATGTTAGATGGCGGAATAAAAAAATGGAAAAATGAAAACTTACCGCTTGAAACAAAAACAAACAGTTTCAAACCATCTACATATTCTGGAAAAATAAACTCAGATATCATTTCTGGATTTGAGTACATTCTAGATAATTTGGAAAATGTGAAAATTCTAGATGTAAGATCAGAGGGAGAATACAATGGGACTATCATTCGAGCTGCACAAGGCGGACATGTACCGAATTCACTTAATATTGATTGGAGTAAAAACATCAATGAAGATGGTACTTTCAAAAATGCTGACGAATTATCTTCTCTCTATAATATTCCTAAAAATTCTGAAATCATTACCTATTGTCAAGGTGCATACAGAGCTGCTAATACTTTTTTAGTTTTGAAAAAACTTGGCTTTGAAAACGTACGAGTTTATTTAGGTTCTTGGGGAGAATGGGGAAATAAACTGGAACTCCCTGTAGAAAAATAAGAAATCACTAGGATCTTTATCTATTATTGTCATTTACTTTTATTATGGGATTTCTTAGAAGTTAAAAGACACTGCCAAAAAAGGACACGAAAAAGCCAAAGTGGATTAAACTCTAATTTTCTTGAAATATTATTTTATCTTTTTTTCCAAACAAATTGATTGTAAATCAATTCGGGTCTAATCTGTCTAAATGGTTGTGAACCACCTTCATACCATTTTGTAAAGAATTCGTATAAGTGCAACCTGAGAGACTGAATGTATACAATTAATCCTTCAATCATCATGATGCCCAAATTTCCTCCAATAATCATGGCCATTGCTCCACCGGATTCTGACCCACCTAATGATGTAAATGCGTTGTTTACTGTCAATAACAATGCTGCATGCACAAGTAACATAATTCCAAGCCGAGCATAGCTAATCGTATGTGCTAAACTTTCGACAGTCTTTCCTAGAAAAACCTCCATTACCACACTTGCAGGATCTCCTCCATCTTCTGGATGTTTCTTTGCATGTAAGATTCCACCAACCATCATCATTACCATTGATGCTATTATAATGACAACTGCAATTCTAGTAACAATCCAAACTTGAGCCCATTCGCCAAGAAAAATTGTTACCCATGGAACAGCTTCTGTATGCACTCTTGAGTACATGTTCATTACATCATACTGTGAACCAATTGCGCACATCATGATTACTACAATTCCTCCATATAGTGTGATGTTTGGAATTGCTTCCATAAACAGTACAAGTTTGTGTCCTTGCTCAGCTAATCTCTTTACACGTAGAACCATTGCCCAAAGCAGATGAACAATTCCAAGAAATAATGAAACTTTGAGAATATTAATTACTTGATCAAATGATAGCTCTGCAACACTAAGTATTCCTACAATCCAACTAACAGAATGTAACGCACCTCCTTCTTCTAATAATCCCTCAAAGGGACCCATATGATCAAGATGATAACCAAATGCTTCTCCTGCACCGACGCCTGCAATGGCTGCTGCTGCCCCAGAAATTGCAATCAGCATTCCCCATCTGGAAAGTTCTCCTTGTCCCTTAACTTTGAACAATAAACCCATTCCCATAAGTAACAATCCATGCCCCATATCTGCAAACATCAATCCATAAAATATCGGCCACATGAGAGCAATCATTGGTGTAGGATCTGGCTCTCCTTTGTTTGGAATACCTTGACTCTTTGTTATAACCTCAAAAGTTCTAACAAATTTTTTATTTTCAAATAATGTTGGTGATTCGCTGCTAAGTTTCGGATCTGTGACATCTTCAATAACTGACATCCATTGTTTTGTAGAATTTACAAATTTTTGCTCCATTCGTTTTGGGATATATCCTTGAATTACGGCAAAGTGCTTTGTTCCGCCTGGTTTTCTCAAAGTTTCAAGTACATCTTTTGCAACAAGCGCTTTTTCATGAATTGTTAAAATGTCTCGTCTAATTGATTTTTTTAGCACAGCCAATTCTTTTGTAATTTTAGATTGTTTTTCGGTCAGTTCCTTAATTTTTGATTCTGCTAATGCATAAGCCTCGCTTGGAATTTGTGGAAAGCCTTCAGGAATTTTAAATGAATTTGAATTAAAACTTCTAAGAACTTTAAGAACTTTCTCAGAATCTGAAGTATCAGAAATAACAAGTATAGCAGACTTTTCTTTACTCTCTAAATCATATTTGTAAACTGTAATGCCCTCAAGGGAGCGATTGATTTCTTCAAAGTCTGCTGAATTGATAACAAAAAGATTTGTGAAAAAATATCTCATTAGCCCAAAACCTGTTAGATCCATTTTCATTTTTCTAATAACTTCTAGAGTGTCTTTGAGTGATTTGTATTCCTCAATTGAGAGTCTAGTATTTGCTGCCTCTTCAAGAAGTTTTGTAGGCTTGTCAATAATTGAAGGAGCAGTTTTACTGAGATCATTTATCATGTCTTCAATCTCATTAATCTCATAGTTTGTTTTCTTGATCACAGTACCCTTAAAGAGAATCTCCATAATTCCTACCGTTAGCGGGATTCCCAAACCTTTGATTACATCATCTATGGATTGGAATGTTTGTTGTGCTTTTAAGAGAAGATCATCTATTTCCGGTGTTACCAGATCACTTTGAGAATCAATCTTGTGAAACCACTCAAACTCTGTTAATCTAGAAATTGCCTGTGGAGATTCACTTCTTGGCAAAATTACAGTTCCAAGTTTTAGATCGGCGGTTCCCAATACAGTTTTTCGATTGTTTCATTGAGTTTAATATCTTTCTGCTTGCAATTTTTCCCAAACATTAAAATCCATTACGGATTTACGGCATTCATTGGCATCTAATACAGCATTAGAAAAAACCATAGACAAAATACTAACTCAAACTGAAAAAGACATTTTATCAAATATACAATCAGCCTTAACTGAATCTCAACAAACCCTTGACAATGCTGTTCCTAGGTTGCAACAAGAATATGACAAAATACTCTCAGATGGTAGAAAAGAGGCAGAAAAGATCGAAAAACAGATCATTGGCAGTTCTGATCTTGAGGCAAGAAATAAGCAATTAATGTCATTAGAGGAGGCAGTAGACAAAGTCTTTACCCAAGCACTTGAACAGATTGCAAATACAGATCGCAGTGGCAATTATGCAAATTTGATTAATTCACTCTTAGATGAATCAACAAAAATTTTAGGTACAACTAATGTATCTGTTCTTACAAATTCAAAAGATAAGGATGTTGTCCAATCAGAACTTTCAAAATTCCCTGGAGCAGAATTGTCCTCTGAAACAATTAGCTGTCTAGGTGGTGTAATAATAAAATCAAAAGATGGTGCAATGACTTTTGATAATACAATTGATGCAAGAATTGAACGTCTGAAGCCTTTAATAAGGAAAGACATAGCAACAAAATTCGGAGTAGGAAAGTAGAATATGGCAGCTCAAGGTAGAATTGTTTGGGTCAGTGGTCCTGCAGTTAGAGCTGATGGAATGTCAGATGCAAAAATGTACGAGACCGTAGTTGTTGGAAACTCAAAACTTGTAGGTGAAGTAATTCGATTGACTGGAGATGTTGCATTTATTCAAGTATACGAATCAACTAGTGGACTAAAACCCGGAGAACCAGTAATTGGTACAGGTAACCCACTAAGTGTCTTATTAGGTCCAGGAATCATTGGACAACTTTATGATGGAATTCAAAGACCACTAAGGGAATTATCCAAAGCATCAGGCTCATTTATTGGAAGAGGCATAACCACAACCCCTGTTGATATGACAAAAAAATATCACTTTGTTCCAACTGTTAGCAATGGAGATGTAGTTCACCCCGGAAATGTAATTGGAACTGTTCAGGAGACAGACCTTATTGAGCACTCTATCATGGTACCACCAGAACATCCTGGTGGAGTTATCTCAAATATGGTATCAGAAGGAGATTATGATTTAGAAACTGAAATAGCAAAAACTGAGAAAGATGGCGAAACTATTGTTCTCAAAATGTATCACAAATGGCCAGTTAGAAAACCCCGACCATACAAGAATCGTTATGATCCTACTGTCCCACTTCTAACAGGACAACGTGTAATTGACACATTTTTCCCAATTGCAAAAGGTGGTACTGGTTCAATTCCTGGAGCATTTGGAACAGGAAAAACTGTAACACTTCACCAAATCGCAAAATGGGCAGACTCTCAAGTTGTAGTTTACATTGGTTGTGGTGAAAGAGGAAATGAGATGACTGAGGTATTAGTTGAATTCCCACACCTAAAAGATCCAAGAAGTGGAAAGCCACTCATGGACAGAACAGTTCTTGTTGCAAATACTAGTAATATGCCAGTAGCTGCAAGAGAAGCAAGTATCTACACTGGAGTAACAATTGCAGAATATTACAGAGATATGGGTAAGGATGTTGTACTTGTTGCAGATTCTACTAGTAGATGGGCTGAAGCACTCAGAGAAATGAGTGGGAGATTAGAAGAGATGCCAGCAGAAGAAGGCTATCCATCATATCTTGCATCAAGATTAGCAGAATTTTATGAAAGAGCAGGCCGTGTAAGAGCAACAGGAAGTCCAGATCGTGATGGCTCTGTAACTCTTGTAGGTGCAGTATCACCATCAGGCGGTGACTTTACTGAACCAGTTACAACACATACGATGAGATTTATCAAAACTTTCTGGGCTCTAGATGCAAAACTTGCATACTCTAGACATTATCCTTCCATTAACTGGATGAACAGTTATTCTGGTTATCTAGCAGATATTTCTAAATGGTGGGGTGAAAACATCAATGAAGACTGGCTTAGTCTTAGAAGTGAGGCCTATGGAGTTTTGCAAAGAGAAGATACACTAAAAGAAATTGTCAGACTCTTGGGTCCAGAAGCATTACCAGATGAAGAAAAATTAATTCTTGAAATTGCAAGAATGATAAAGATAGGTCTATTACAACAAAACTCATTTGATGATGTTGATACTTATTGTAGCCCTGAAAAACAATACAAATTACTTAAACTATTAGTTGATTTCTACAATAGAGGGCAACAAGCACTTAAAGAGGGTGCAGAATTATCAGATATTCGCGCAATGTCCATTATTGGTTCTTTGCTTAAAGCAAGAATGGAAGTAAAAGATGATGAAATGCCAAAACTTGAACAATTAGACAAAGAGATGCAAGAACAATTCAAAGCAATAACAGGAGTGAAAATATCAAATTGACAGTAGAAGGTGGAGTTCAATACAGTAAGATTGCAGAAATCAAAGGTCCACTGGTAATTGTTGATGACGTTGAAAATGCAGCATTTGATGAACTAGTTGAAATTGAAACTAAAGATGGAGAAAGAAGACTAGGTAAAGTTCTTGAAGTTGGAAATGGTAAAGCCATTGTACAGGTATTTGAAGGAACAACTGGTTTATCAATCTCTGGAACAAACGCTAAATTTGTTGGCAAAGTCATGGAGATGCCAGTATCAAAAGAAGTACTAGGTAGAGTCTTTGATGGATTAGGTAGACCAAAAGATGGACTTCCAGATCCAATTGCTGATAAATTCATAGATATTAACGGTGAACCAATGAATCCTGAACAACGAGAATACCCAAAGGATTTCATTCAAACTGGCGTTTCTGTAATTGATGGGATGATTACTCTGGTTAGAGGACAAAAACTCCCAATCTTTTCTGGTTCTGGCATGTCCCATAATCTCTTGGCTGCACAAATTGCAAGACAAGCAAGTGTTGTTGGTACACAGGATGACTTTGCAGTTGTTTTTGCAGCAATTGGTGTACAATTTAGTGAAGCAGAATATTTCAAAAGAAGTCTTGAGGAATCAGGTGCATTAAAGAGAAGTGTTCTATTTCTTAATCTAGCAGATGACCCTGCTATTGAAAGAATCATTACTCCTCGTGTAGCATTGACTGTAGCGGAATATTTGGCATTTGATCTTGGAATGCATGTTCTTGTAATTCTAACTGACATGACAAACTATGCTGAGGCACTCCGAGAAATCAGTGCAGCAAGAGAAGAAGTTCCAGGAAGAAAAGGCTATCCTGGCTATCTTTACACCGATCTTTCAACAATTTATGAAAGAGCAGGAAAACTAAATGGAAGGAAAGGAAGTGTAACACAGGTTCCTATCTTATCAATGCCTTCAGATGATATTACCCACCCAATTCCAGATCTTACTGGGTATATCACAGAGGGACAAATAGTACTTGGCAGGGATCTCTTTAGGCAAGGAGTTTATCCGCCAGTTAACATTTTGATGAGTCTTAGTAGATTAATGAAAGACGGAATTGGTGAAGGTAGTACTAGAGAAGATCATGGTGAGATTTCAAACCAGAACTATGATGCATATTCTAGAGCACAAGAAGTTAGAGCACTTGCGGGAATTGTAGGTAAAGCTGGACTAACAGAAATCGACTTGAAATACATGGATGTAGGTGATGTTTTTGAAAAAGAATTCCTTACACAAGCAACTGATGAAAATAGAACAATTGATGAGACTCTTAGTATTTTATGGAAGGTTGTATCTCAGCTTCCAAAGAACGAGTTGACCAAAGTAAAAGACAAATTCGTCGATAAATATTATCAGGAAAAGTAGCAAAATGTCATTTGGACAGAATGTAGCTGCAACGAAAATTGAACTTCTCAAATACAAGCGTTCGAGTCAAGTTGCGTCAATGGTTCAAAAAATTTTAGATGATAAACGTAAAGTCCTCTTGAAAAATATTGAAGAAATGATTGAAGAGGCCTCAAAAGCTAGAGGTGGAATCTGGGAACCTTTGCAAGACATTTACAAATCAGTCAATGAAGCATATCTTGCATTGGGAACAGCAACTGTTGACTCTGTTGCTGAATCCACGCCTCCTGTAATGGAGGTAGATGTTAAAGTACGAAGAGTAGTTGATGTAAAAATTCCAGCATTATCTGTAACTGAAAAAGATACTCAATCAATGCCTTATGGGTTTGCAGACACAAACTCTTCAATTGATAGAGCAGCAAAACAAATCAAAGAACTACTTCCAAAAATATGTAAAGCCGCAGAATATGAAAATTCCATTTTTAGTCTTGCAAAGGCTCTAGAAAAAACACAAAAACTTTTGAATGCACTTGAAAATGTTATCATTCCGCAATATCAACAAAGAATTCGATTCATTCTTTCAACTCTTGAGGAGAGAGAAAGAGAGGAATTCGCAAAGTTAAAAAAAGTAAAGGCTAAGATGGAAAGTAGGAAATAATGGCAAAAGAAGATATCAAAAAATTAGTTGAAGACTCAAAGAAACAATTAGAGCAAGATCATGAAAATTTTACAAAATCTATCAAGGACGATCTTACATCATTCAAAAAGAAAACGCTAGATCGAATTTGATATTAAAATATCATCATGATTTAAATATGGACCTAAAGGAGCCACATCATAAATGAAAACTATCGTCATGTTACTTTTGGCAGCATCAGCAATTTCAATTCTAGGTTCGACTGGAATTGCATTTGCACAAGAAGATTCTGCATCTAATGGTGACTCTATGAAACTCCTAGGTGCTGGTTTGGCCTTTGGTATAGCAGCAGGCGGAGCAGGTATAGGTCTTGGTCAAGTAGGTGCAGCCGGTCTTGCAGTCATTAGTGAGAACCCAGCTTTACAATCTAAGGTGTTCATCTTTGTAGGTATGGTTGAATCAATCGCTATCTACGGTATAGTTATGATGTTTATCATCTTAGGACAATAGTCCTAGCAAAATCTTTTTCAAATTTTTCAATTTTTAATTCAATTATATTTTAACTTTGTAACATCTAAAACTCGGGCACAATATCTACACTTTAGAACTCTACCTTCTTTATCAATAACATCCATCACTGATTCAATATGCTCAGTACTGTTTGTTATGCAATCAGGATTGGAGCAACGAAAGATTCTATCGATCTCATTTGGAAGAGCGACTCTCCTCTTTTCCACAAGCTTGTAATCCTTGATAATATTGATAGTTGCCTTTGGAGCAATTACTGCAAGCTTGTTTGTATCATCATCTTTTAGAAATTTATTTTCTACTTTGATGATATCTTTTTTCTTGAACTTTCCACTAGGGACATTTAGCGCAATAGTGATTAAACTGCCATCTTTTCCATCAATTCTTAAGGCATTGAGAACTTGGAGGCCCTTTCCCTCATCAATATGGTCTATAACAGTGCCTTCCTTAATTCGTCGAACCAAAAGTTCGGACTGTTCCATCAGAATACTTTGTATACCCACCTGTATATATTATTGAAAGATGAACGAGTTCTATCAAAAAGACATCATCTCAATTAAGGAGTTTGATAAAGAGCAGCTTGAGAAGATCTTTGTTTCAACTGATAAAATTATGAAATTACAACCTATTGAGAGAAGAGAAATTTCAAAAGGAAAAACCTTGGCTTATCTATTTTATGAACCAAGCACTAGAACTCGACTAAGCTTTGATTCTGCCATTGCATTAATTGGAGGAAACTCTTTAGGAATTTCTGATATATCTTCATCATCCACTCAAAAGGGGGAAAGTCTGGCTGATACTGTAAAAATTATGTCAATTTACTCTGATGTACTTGTACTTAGACATCCTCTTGATGGCTCTAGTAGATTTGCAGCTGAAGTATCTTCAAAACCAGTTATCAATGCGGGAAGTGGAACCGAAGAGCATCCGACACAAGCAATCCAAGATTTGTTTACAATTAGAAAAGAAAAGAAAAAGATTGATGGATTAAAAATTGGAATTGTGGGGGATTTGAAGTATGGAAGAACGGTCTATTCCCTTTTGTATGGACTTGGAAACTATGATGTCACGGTTTATTTAATTTCCCCAGAATCCCTAAGAATAAGATCTGATTCTGTTTATGAAATTAAGAAGAGATTATCATTTACTGAATCAACTGATATTGAAGAATATATTGATGATCTTGATGTTCTATATGTTACTAGAATCCAAAAAGAGCGATTTCCAGATGAAGAAGAATATCTAAAAGTAAAGGGCAGCTATATAGTTGGATTAGATCTGCTTCAACAGATGAAGAATGACTCCATCATTCTGCATCCACTTCCAAGATTAGATGAAGTTTCTATTGATATTGATAGTACAAAAAATGCAAAGTACTTTGAGCAGGCAGAATATGGAAAGTACACAAGAGCTACACTCTTGGGACTAATTCTCAACAAAGATGGATTCTAAATCCAATACGTATTCCATATATCTGAAGACATTTCAAATAACTATAGTTTGACTCAGACAAAAATACTGCCTATTTTCCCCTTGGATTTAGTTTTGTTTCCAAGACAAGAACTCCCACTTCGAATCTTTGAGCCTAGATACAAACAACTGGTTGATGATTGCATGTTAGGTGATGGGCAATTTGGTGTTTGCTTAATTGATCAAAACAGTTCTGTAAATGGCTGGAATGCACCAAAATCATATGGAACAATTGCAAAGATAACTAAATGTGAAGACGTTGAAATAGATGGTCTGCAGTTACACATTGAAACAGTAGGAAGAAACAAGTTCAAAATAAACAAAATAATTCCACCTTCCTTAGCGCTTCCAGAAAACTATGATCCATACACTCCAGAAGGACATAAAACAATCTCAGAATTACATGAAAAATCTGGCACTGATGAAAAAATGTACATCCAAGCAGAAGTTGAACTTATTCCTGAAATCGATGATGATATATCAGTAGAAAAATGGCAAAATCTAGTTACACTATGGAAAAATAAAATTGTCACACAGGCTCTGCCTCAGATTGTTGAACCACATGCACTTGATCACGTCTTAGAAAAATATTATCTAAATACAGATATCCCTACAATTGATTACATCTATTCTTTGTCCGCACTTGGTGCCAAGGATCCAAATGATTTACAACCAATTCTAGAATCAAATAATATTGATGAACTTTTAGAAAATGTAAAAAAATTGATGACAGTAAAATAACCCTAATTATACAATTATTCTAATGTCAACAAAAAAATTTTTAATTTTTGTAATTGCAATATTTTTGATATTCCCAGCGACTAATGTTTATGGACATGGACTAGGCATTGATACAATATCGTCTATAAATGTTGAAGGAAAATCAATCTCTATATCAGTTGAGATTCCAATGTATTTTGCCAAAGTAGATTCTCAACAAATAACAATCACTGCAACAGATGACGAATCAAATCAAACTGCAAAAAATATCACATTTTTAATTGGATTATTTCACCAAAATGAAATGATATTAAGAAATTACTTTTTTGCAGATAATGGCATTCTTGTTATCAAAGTAAAACCAACTACAGAAGGAGAAGTTGAGATTCATGGAGAACAAGATTCTCTCTTGGGAGCCTGGCATGGAACAGAATTAAACCCAATTGAAATCACAGGACCAATTTTTAATTCAGGAGGATTGTATAATTTCGAAATCGAAGTTAGAACTATTGATGAACCAACAAATATCATTGAGGACTCCAGCGTTTATTATGCTGATCTAAGCATTGTTGAGACCACAGAATATTTGCAAGAAGATTCACTTGGTAATGAGGTAAAATTCAGACTAAAATCTTATTTTGATAAAATCTCAAACCTAGAATACAACCCAGAAAATAAAATAGTCTCATTTGAAATGCCATTTGACTGGAGTGAAAAGCAAGTTTCTCATATACCTGTTATTCATGAGGAGGTTCATTTTCCCAAGGATTTTGCTGAATTTTTGTATCCCAGTTATACTGGAAAGGTAAATGGAATTGATTTGTTTAAGGCATCTGTTACCATTGATGATTATACTGAAGATGATGAAAGGATTGTCCACTTTGTTTTACTGCAAGATCATTTGAAATACATAAAGAATCAGATGAAAAAATCTGATGAGCCATTACCAGATAAAATGATATTTACGTTATTAGCTAGTGATAAACCTGGATTTCCATTAACTGCATACACAAAAAGCGAAGATTTTCAAGTTGATTTGTCATGGGATCCACTAGAAATTCAACCAGGTGTAAAAACAAATTTTATCTTTACAATTCGAGATGGAGCCACTGGAGAGCCTATCAGAAACTCTGATTATACTTTTGTAATTATTCAAAATGGAAACGAAATTCACAGAGCAACTGGAACAGCTCAAGTTGGAGGAGATTTCAAGCAATACAAGTTTGGTGAGGAACAAACAGGCCCAACCATAATTCGTTTTGAAAACATTAGAAATACTGGTCAAGAAACTGAATTCGGATTTGTAGTTGCTCCTGAATTTGGCTCAATCACCATGCTAATACTCATAATTTCAGTTATTGGGGTAATTTTCGTGACAAGACGAAATTCTTTTGCTTTAAAAACAAATTTCTAAAGTGCCACCAACTTTACGGTATCCATATTTTTGTTTATCTGAAAATCCCTTGTCATTGTGGAGATTTTTTCAGCATCACCATCAATTAAAAATAATTCCATGCATTTTTCTTTCTCAATCTTACTGTGAAGATGTGTTGTGATCAAATCCTCAAAGTTATGAGTAATTCCAGAAACAATGTGATCAAATTCATCATTATGTACTACCAACAAAATTGCATGAATGTTTCCAGACAGATCTGATTTTTGTTTTTCTTCAGCAACAAATGCTCTAATTCCCGCTCTGATTGCCTCTGATCTGCCAGAAAAACCCATTGATGATTGTAGTTTGTCAAGTTCTGATAGAATTTCATCGTTTAGTGATATTGAGACAATTGGCATACGTCTATTATTATTAATTATCTTATAAGTTTAGCAATAAATATTATTAAGATTTTGTAAATTTATTAATAATTTACATTGAAGATTCACTATGATAAATCAAATTAAACTAGCAATCATTGCAATAATGATTGTTATACCATTAAGCTCTATTGTAATTTATACAACTGATTCTAAAATTCAGCAAGAAAATACAAAGACAAAACTTTACGTCATGACATCATTTTACCCACTGCATGAATTTGCACAAAAAGTTGGACAAGACAAAGTAGATGTCATACTACTTGTCCCAGTTGGTGTTGAGCCACATGATTGGGAACCAACAATACAAGATGTTCAGAAAATGCAGAATGCTGATCTCATAGTGATTAATGGAATTGGATTTGAAAGTTGGGTTGATAATCTAGATGAAATAAATTATTCTGGTCGAATAATTGATACAAGTAATGGAATTTTTTCAAAAAGTGAACAACCAATTAAAGAATCCATTAAAATCAACAGCCACTTTCAATCAAATGATCCACACATTTGGCTAAATCCCATAATGGCTAAAATTCAAGTTCAAAATATTGCTGATGCATTTTCTAAATCTGATCCTCAAAATGAAAAATTTTATCAACAAAATGCAGAAAAATACAAAAATGAATTAGATCTACTTGATAAAAAAATCCGAAATGAATTATCTAACTGTACACATGATTTTATTGCATTTCATGATGCCTTTTCTTATTTTGCTGATGAATATAATCTGAGTCAGCATTCAATAATCTCATCAAATAACCCACATGCAGAGCCTACTGCAAAAATTTTACAAGACATAATAAATACTGCAAGAGAATTAAACATCAAAGTAATTTTTACTGAAGAAACAGTTGATCATAGAACATCTCAAGTGATTGCAAATGAAATAGGTGGAAAGATTTTAGTTTTGTCACCAATTGAGATTGGAAATGATCAAAATTACATTTCAAGAATGACTGAAAATCTAAATAATTTGAAGGAGGCATTGTGTTGAAGGTTCTAGAAATTGAACATCTTACAGTAGACTATCCAGGAGTAAGAGCACTTGATGATGTCAGCTTCACCGTAAATGAAGGTGATTTTCTAGGCATAATTGGGCCTAACGGAGCAGGAAAATCAACTCTTTTTGCTTCAATGCTTGGAATGAATACGAAATACAAGGGAAAAATCAAATTTTTTGAGATAGATATAAAAAAATCAAAAGACTATCTCAAACAAATTGGTTATGTTCCCCAAAAACCAATTTTTGAAAAAAACTTTCCTGCTACTGTTATTGATGTTGTAAGAATGGATTTAAGAAAAGAATCAGAAAAAAACAAAATTGATGAAATACTTCAGCAGCTATGGATTCATGAATTAGGAAATAGAAGAATAGGTGAACTTTCTGGTGGACAACAACAACGTGTATTTATAGCAAAGGCTCTTGTAAACAATCCAAAACTTTTGATTCTTGATGAACCAGTGACTGGAATTGATCAGCAAAGCACTGATCTCTTCTATAGTATACTCAAAGAGCTAAATTCTAAACAAAAAATTACCATAATTTGGTCATCTCATGATCTTGATGCTGTCAAACAACTTGCAAATCATATTGCCTGTCTAAACAGAACATTATTCTTCCATGGTGAATCTGATGAATTTTTTAAAAATGATGAGCTCGTAAAGCAATATTCAGAGGCCTCTATGCAGGAGCACATGCACCATCATTAATCATGTCTTTAGAAATTCTTTCCTTTGGATTTATGCAAAGAGCCCTCATCTCAGGAGCTGCAATCGCAATTTTATGTTCAGTTGTTGGACTATTTCTTGTTCTGAGGAGATACTCTTTGTTTGGAGATGCTATCGCGCATTCTTCTTTTGGAGGAATTGCTCTGGGTCTTATGGCAGGTATCTATCCTTTGTGGACAGCTTATGGTGTATCTTTAGTAAGTGCATTAATCATTACTAGAATCAAAGATAGATTTAACATCTCAGGTGATGCATCAGTTGCAGTTCTTTTATCATCAGGAATTGCAGTTGGATTGGTAATCATTGGAATTTCAGGTGGATTTACTATTGATATCTTTAGTTTTCTTTTTGGTAGTATCCTACTTGTAAGCGTTAATGATACAATAATGATTTTGGCATTAACAGGAATCATTCTAATCGTTGTCTTGTTGTTGTATAGACAATTACTATATTCTACATTTAATGAGGAACAGGCTCAAGTAAGTGGTATACAAGTTGAAAAAATCAACTACTTGATTGTCTTTATGGCTGGAGTGACAGTTGTTACTTCCATTCAATTAGTTGGTGTTTTACTAATTTCGGCACTATTTGTAATTCCTAATGTAACTGCAATAATGTATGGAAAAGGTTTCAAACAAACAGCCCTTCTCTCAATCACATTTTCAATATTTTCAGTAGTTACAGGAATTCTTGTCTCCTATGTGTTTGATATTGCCCCAGCCGGTACTATTGTTTTACTATCAATTGGTCTTTTTGCTGGTACTATTGGAATAAGATCTACAGGACTTGTCAAGACATAATTAGAGAATTGAGTCTTCTTTTGTCTTTGATATTTTTAACAAAAAATAAAGATGTTGCAATAATTCCTAATGCGATTAATGGAGATGCCACCTCTGCATACTTTAGTTCAATTTTCTGAACTGATTCTATAGGAACTACAACTGGAACTTCAGTTAGCTTAACCATAGCTAGTTTGTTTCCTTGTTGTTCTACGAACCAAACATTTCCATTATCATCTGATGTTGTAAACTGGGCAAATGAAGTTGCAGTTGGAATTGGCACCTCAATTAGATCATTATTTTCTGGATCATAAGCTCCTATACTATCTACAGTATGCTGAGCAAACCAAACATTTCCATATTTATCAAATGACATTCCGTATGGTAATGCATCCTTGTTTGGTACATACACTCTTTCAAATGTCTCTAATATCGGATTGAATTTTGCAATAGCAAGTCCTGTATGTTCTGCTATCCAGAGATTTCCTTTATCATCAAAAAGTAATGCCTCAGGTGCACCTAAAGGTGTATCTGGAGAAAATTCTTTAATGCTATTATCTCTTGGATTAATGTATCCTATTTTTCCGGTACCTGATTCAGTAAACCAAATTTTACCCTCAGGATCAATTGTTAATGCAAATGGAAGTGATTCTTTTTGAGGTAGACGTATCTCTTTAAATGTTTGTTGGTTTTGATCGTATCTTAAAATCACATCTTTGTTGACAATTGCTATCCAGATATTTCCTTCAAAATCAGATTGAATAAATGTTGGGGTGTTCCGTGAGATAACTGGTTGCACTTTAGGTAGACTAACAGTTGAGATTTCATTTGATGCTGGGTCAATATATCCAATTTGATTTGATGGCGTATCAGTAAACCAAATCTTTCCATTATCATCCATTGTAAGTATCATGGTAGTCAAACCTTCAAAAGAAAATGATTCAAATTCTTTAGAATTCAAATCAAACCTCCAAATTTTTGGTGCAGATGGATCGCTTACCCATATTGAATTCTTTCCGTCATAAAGTGGATAGAGAGGTTTTGATAATTCTGGTAATTCATACTCTATAATCTCTGTTTTAAGATCATTTAATCTTGGTTTAACTAGTAACATTAACAATACTGACTCGTTTGCATTTTCAGTTCTTTGTGCCTCAACTTCTACTTGCCACTCTCCGGAAAATCCAAATGTTAGATCTCCTTTGAATTCTTTTGGTCCCTCATCTTGCTCAATAATTTCAATTGGAATTTCTATTGGTGATATATTTTTTTGAGGATTAGAAATTTTTATTTTTAATTCGTTTGAATCATACAATGGATTATTGTCAAAGTCAGCGACTTTGACAATAATAGAATTTGAACCACTAATAAACGGTGTAATCTCAATATCAAATCTTGCATTTTCTGAATATTCTATAGTTTTAAAACCATAGAATGCTTCTTTGGCGTCTACTTTCTGAATTTCACCTGCAGGCAAAGTTCCATTAGCAAGTAATGCAACAACCCCTAACAGAATAATTCCTAATGTGACATCCAGCTTTAGCGATCTTTTTAATGACTTGTGAACTGAACTCGATTTTGATTTAACTGCTTTTTCTCCTGCCTTTTGAACTCTAAACTGAAAGAATCCTCCCAATCCTACCATAATTGCAGCAATGGCAATCTTTGCTATGATCAATTTTCCATAAGTGGATTCAGTAATTATTCCTACATCACTTTCTAAAAGCCACATCAAAGTTGGCCCTGAAATGATTACAACTCCTAATGCAATCACAAATGCAATTGAAAATCTTGGAATCATTACCAGTGACATCTTTTCCATCTTTGTTTTTTCTAGTCTTGAGAAAGTTGGAAGTAAAGTAAAGACAAAGTAAATTATTCCACCTATCCATACTGCTGCAACTAAATTATGTACATAATCCAAAACAACTGCTGCCATTTGACCACTAGCAGCTCCGTGTCCAATCATAGTTGAGGTTCCAATCAAAGCTAATGATAAAACAAGCATTGGAATATGATTGTACTTTGTAATCTGTTTCTTCTTATCCATCCAAAACCAAATTCCAAGAAGTATTACAGTAATTATCATTCTTATTAACCAAGAAGTTCCAAATGTTGTTTGGATAGCCTCAATTGCAGAGGTCTCTAATCTTAAAGTTTGAACTGCAAGCATTATGATATTTGAGGCAAAAACTAGCATCAAGCCAATTCCGGTAATGGTCATAAATTGCCCATGATAAACAGTATCGATTTTTTCAAACTCTTTTCTGATTAACTCTTTATTTTGTGTTCCCCAAATTAGTAAAGATGCAATTACAGAACCTAAAATAATTGTTTGACCAACAAGTCCAGGGAATCTAGCTCCTGCTTCTGGAAAGAACAATAACTCTGAGGTAGATTTTTCAGAAATATCACTAATGTCAAGCTTGATATCTCCTACTGCAAAGACAAAAGCCCCATCTACCAAGTGACCATCAACTTTAGAGAGTACTTTACTTGTTCCAGTATAGACTCCCTCTTCTAATGGTGGTGTAGTAACAATAAGAGAAGTTTCACCTTCATAATATCTGGTGTCTCTGTTGTCAATTTGATCACCATTACTATCATATACTTTCAGAGAGCTAAAATTCAATTCTATGGGTTCTGAAAACATAACATATACTTCAGTAATTCCTACAGGTGCATTAAGTGAAGAACTTGGATTTGTCTCTAATGTAAATGGATGAGCAAAAGTATACGGAAATCCGATTGCTAAAATTAAAAGAAAAACTAGTAGAAATTTTCTCATATAATTATCATTTTACAACTCTTAATTTAAACAATTTAGATTTTGTTCAATGATTGTACCAAATCTAGTAAAGATAATAACATGTTATTGTAAAATAATAGTCGTGAATGTTTTAATTTTTGGATTAATTGCAATACTAATTTCTGCAGGAATTACATCTCAAGCCTTTGCTCATACGACAGTTCATGTTGAACAGTATGAAATTGAAGTAGGTTGGGGAATAGAACCACCTATTGTTGGATATAGAAATGATTTTGTTTTTGAAATTAGCGAACCTGGAGAAAATCCTGGAGTTAAAATTGGAGTAAAGAATGCTTTTAAGAATTTAGAGGCAACTGCAAAATTTGGTGGTGTGACTAAAATTTTAGATATTGGCTCTGATCCAAGACCAGGTCACTACTTTTCACACGTAATTCCTACAAAGACAGGCTCAATTTCAATACTATTAGAAGGAGAAATTAATGGAATTCCAGTTAATATTGATGTTCCAGTTGAAGATGTAGAATCAACTGCAGTTTTAGATTTTCCACCAACTAGTGGTTCATCCTCAGACCAAGATATTTCAGCTTTGAAAAATGCAATATCTCAACTACAAAGAGATGTCTCTTCCATAAAATCTGGTTCTGGAATAGAAGTAAAATCTGATACTGGTGCAGCATACGACTTTGCTGTTCTTGGTTTATCAATTGGTGCAGCAGCAATTATCTTGGCTGTTATTGCTTTAGTAAAAAGAAAATAGAAAAAGAGTGAATTTCTAAAGTCTTGGAATAACTCTAGATTTTGCAGTTACTGCTATGATGCTTATGATTGCGACAGCTAGTATCATCATTGCAATTGTTCCAAATTCAGGAACCACTTTTGAGAATACTACTTTTTCACCAATTGGTCCAGTCTTTGGTTCATCTACACCATATCCTTGGAAGGTAATGGTAATATCTACTGGATCAGAGGAACTGAGGGCTTTTGTCATATGTGTTCCTTTTCCATCGTGGTGATGTGCGCCTTTGTCATCAAGTACTGTATTTCCTTTTTGTGTAACTTTGATGTCATGATTCACATGTTCTTTGCCATCAAACTGAACTTTGATTTCCATCATTTCGCCAGATTTTGGTGCTGTTGCCCAAATTGAAACCTTGGTACCATCAGACATCATTCCTGTTACAGCTGCTGTGTCTTTAGTCATCATTTTGTCCTCTTCGCGATTCTCCTCCTTCATTTCTTCGGCACCAGCTTCTTGAACAACTACAATTCCTTCCATCCATGGATGTACCATACAAAAGTAGTCGTAGTTTCCTGGTTTATAACCATCAAACTTGTAAGAGAAAGTTGCGCCCGCCATAAACAAACT
>Ga0224512_10001979_pt1 | contig 19158 bp, 18 predicted proteins | sample SF_May12_sed_USG_4_FD_169103 | JGI IMG/M metagenome (GOLD analysis project Ga0224512, IMG submission 169103) | Sediment microbial communities from San Francisco Bay, California, United States - SF_May12_sed_USGS_13 | ecosystem: Environmental > Aquatic > Marine > Sediment | place: USA... | reverse complement strand
CGCTTCAGATGCCTTGCGTTTTCGACGAATGCTGCCAAACGCGACCGTCATTGCACTCGAACCCAATCCAAGAAACTTTGAGCTCATGGAAGCGGACCAGCGACTGGCCGACCAGTCGATCAAGATTTATCCAGTTGCCGCGAGCAACCACACATCGGAAGAGCCGTTCTATATTGTGAACGCTGACTACTCCAAGGGGCGCGATCAATATCGGCGGGGAATGAGTTCGCTGCACAGGCGATTTGACGGCTCGCAGCTTGCGGACGTAGCGCAGGTGCGCACAATACGGCTCGACGAGCTGCTGGCGGCTGAATCGCCGGGCAAGCAACCCATTGCGCTTTGGGTCGACACAGAAGGTATGGCGTTTGAGGTCATTGATGGTGCCAGGGCTGTGCTCCCGTCCACGCGGATGCTGCACGTCGAAGTTGAGACCGAGGCGATCATCGGAGCCGAGCAGAAGCTATTTCGGCATGTGGAGAAGATGCTCAGCGAAGCAGGGTTTAGCCTGATCGCAACTGACCAGCCACGGCATCATCTGCAATTCAATGCGCTGTTTGTGCGTGCCGACGTGCTGCGCTCGAAATCGGCCCGGATAGGGTATTGGATACGCGTCATGCGACTGCGCCACGCTTTGGTGCGAAGCATTTCTCGATTGTTGCCCGAAAAACTGTGGCGAAAGTGCGTAGAGCTCACTCACTGAAAGCATACGCGCAGGATCGTTTTCGCAGCCCGATACCACCAACGCGGATACTTCCAGCTGAAGGTCAGGCTCTTCCCGATAACTGCGAGCGCACGCCGGCGGCTATGGAGGGCTGCTGTCTCGACGGCCAGGGCCAGAGAGTTTTCACTGCGCTCTTGCTCCACCAATACCCGCTGCACTCCGTCGAGCTGTCGCGCGAGTTTGCGAAGCGAATAGTCTCGCGCTACGTACGGCCTGGAAACTTCTGTCTTGCGGTTGTCCTTGTGCCGACGAACGCAAACCAGTGGTTCGTCCACGACACAGGCAGCACTTCGTAGCGCCAGCCGCATCCACAGGTCGTAGTCTTCGCTGCAATCGATCGCTTCATCGAATGTCCCTACGTCACGTACGAACCGCGTGCATGCGAGAACGGCAGGCGTACGAATGGATGCGAGACCACGAACCACCTCCGGAAATATCGACCCGCTATGCGGCGTCCATTTACGGTTTTGTTCCGCGGCGAGCGGAACTCCATCTCCATCGACAATAGTGAAAGCCGTGTAGCTCCATCTGCAGTCTCGTTCGGAGCGAAGTGCAGCAAGCTGACGGTCGAGCTTGCGCGGTTCCCACAGGTCGTCGGAATCGAGGAACGCAAGGTATGGCGCCCGGGCAGCGGCGATGGCGGCGTTTCGCGCTCTGCCCGGGTTTCCGGAATGCTCGAGTCGCAACACACGGACGCGCTCATCGCTTTCTAACAGGTCCAAATAGTCAATCGTATCCTCTTCGGAACCGTCATCCGCGACGATGAGCTCCCAGTTCTGCATTGTCTGTGAGAATACGGACTCGACAGTTGCACGCAGGAAGGCAAGACGATTGAACGTCGGCAGCACAATCGAAACGTCGGGCTCGCGCATCACCTGTCCCGGCGACGTGACGATACAGCAGCTTTGCCGACGCGCAGCCACCCTGGCAGACTCCAGACACGTGCTCGAGCGGCGGTTAACAAGCTTCGTTGCATGCTCGTCCACCGGCTTGCACGAGCATGGTGAGCCGCCAACAGCAGTGCCTGCTCACCGGCGCGCCGGCGACAGAGGCGACGCAAGTCAGGTATCGGCATCAGTTCCTGCATCTTCTCAAACAAACGTTGCCATCCTTCTAATCCACCGATGCTGTCTGCACTGAATCGCTGCGGATGGCTGCGGACATCGGCCAAGGGCTTTGACGTAACGCTGACTTCACTTCGCATGGCCAGACGCAGCCAAAGGTCGTAGTCCTCCGCGAATTTCATCGTCTCATCGAAACCGCCAACGTCCCGGACCAACGCAAGCTCTGCGATGACCGTGGGCATGGCAACTGAGGCCTCGAATCGCAGCAGTTCCTCGACAACCGACCCGGAATAGCCGGCCCAAGGTTCGAATTGCGCATCATCGAGCACGCGTCCGTCGGCATCGATTTTGCGTACGGCGGTATAGCTCCACTGCCGTGTCGGCGCTGTTTCCATCAGTGTGAGTTGAACCTGCAACTTGTCGGCCGCCCACACGTCGTCGGAGTCAAGAAACGCAACATACTTGCCGCAGGCACGCGCGATTCCGACATTACGAACGACAGCCGGAACTCCGCTATGCTCGCGGAACAAGACCTTTGTGCGCGAATCCGCCTGCTTTTCCAGAAACTGTCGCGTCTCCTCATCGGATCCGTCATCGATGATAATCAGCTCCCAATTCTCGAAGGTCTGTGCATAAACGGATGCCAGCGCAACACGAACGTACCCGAGGCGATTGAATACCGGCAGCACGATTGAGACGAGCGGTCGTGACATCAGTTCTTGCTCAACAGTTGATGATACAAACGGTTGTATGCAAGCGCGGTTTGGTCCGCATCCATTTGCGATGCGCGGCGCAGAGCCTCATTGGCAAGCCGCATTCGCAAATCTTCGTCGTCGAGCAGCAATTGGATCGCGTCTGCAAGCGCGGCAGGATCCTGACACGGTACGGCAAGTGCAGCCTCCGGGTTCCACTCCGCTATGTGGCCTACCGCGGTGCCAACGGTTGGCACCCCCGCCACAGCCGCCTCAAGCAGCGCGAGCGGTCCTGCCTCATGACGCGAACTAATGACCGCGACATGGGCAGCCTCGATAACCGGCCGCAAGCGATCATGGGTCAAATAACCGCGAAATTGAACACGCTGGTCCAGACCCATGTCCTGTGACATTGCCTGGATTTCTCCATTTAGAATGTCCTCGCCCACAATGTCGACACGGAAATCGTAATCTCGATCCGCAAGCAGACGTAGTGCACGCAGCAACGTCCGCTGATCCTTGACCCGATTTAGGCTCGCGACGTGCACGAGTCGCGGCTGCTCGTCGCGACGGCGGCGGACCGGATGCCGCAACGGCCAGCACTCTAGATCAACACCGAGTGGCAGACGTTGCGCCTGCACACCGCGTTCAGCGACAAGGGTGCAGATCATTTCGCTCGGTGCCGTAACCCGCGTCGCGAGCTTGAGCACACCGCTTTGAAACACACGGCCACGCCAGGTGCGGCACCCGCCGTAATCGATGTCTGCAAATCCAACCAGCTCCCCGCCGGCGACATGAACCACGCTCGGAACACGCAACCACTTCCCGGCACAGACTGCCAGCGCACCCGATGGTCCAGCCCAGATCGAATGGATAATTTGAAACGGTGCCTTGCGATGCTCCATCGCTACGCCTTTTAGCGCTCGCCGAGCAGTACGCGGGAGCCCGAGGTTGTGAATCTGCGCACCCTCGAGCGGCCAACCGCCGGGTATCGGCTCCTGATGGGTGGTGAACACGTGAACATCGTGATCCCGGGCAAGGCGGCGAATCAGTGTGAGCAAGACCGGAATGACGCGCACCCCCAACGGATCAACGCCACCGGGAACTATCAATGCGATCCTCATGACGGCCAGACGCTCAGCCTAACAAGGCTTGCAATTCCCGAACCGCGATGTCCGGATGCTGCGGCCGTCGCAGCTCGTAAGCAGGCAAGTCCGCGATGCTACGCTCGAATTCCCCCCAGTTGGACATGCCCGATGCATAGGGCTGCTCGCGGCGCAGCCGCTCGAGGAAAGTCTTGCGCGAGAGTGGCTTGAGCGCCGGCTGCATTGTGACGGATCGGCGCGAAAGCATCACGATTGCGGTAAGTTGCAACGGGGCACGCGCAATTTTCCCGTGCATTTCCCGCAGGTTTACCTGGTACTTTTGCACGCCACTGCGGCGGCGAATCTGCGTCGAACTCAGAATCTGTCGCCGCAGCTTTCCGGGCCCCAAAAAGTCGAGCGACCCACGCTGCAAGTAGAGGTAATTCGGTACGCCAGTGATCGTCAGACTGGTCGACCCGACAAACGCACTGTCTTCGGAATGGAGCTGCATGCCTCCTGCCAACGCATGAAGACTCAGTGTACTTTTGCCGGTGCCGGAGGAACCCATCAGTAGTAGTCCTGATTCGTTGCGCCCAACGCAGGCTGCATGTAAAGGCACCAACGACTGCGCCCTTGATGCCAGTGTCAGAAACGCGAACTCGATCAGTTCGTAACGTGCATGATAAGGGAACTGCAGCATGGCTGCGGAAATACAGATCAGCGCACGCGACATTGCGACATCGACGATCGCGAAGTTACCTGCGTCCATCGTCGCGCAAAGCATGCCGTTTCCCGAACTCAGAACAGGCTGCGGCGGTTCTGAACTCGGTGACCATGTTCTTTTGTGATTCGTCAACACCAGGCTTACGGTGAACCTGCGCGGCTCTTGATCGAGTTCGTACCGAGGCAAATCTCCGAAAGAGTCGACAGCGAGATTGCCAAGTGCGCGGTCGGTGCTCTCAACGGCAAAGTCACAACCCAGAACACTGAGCTGCGTACGAAAATCCGCCGGGGTCCGTTCCCCAAAGGGATCGCCAGCAGCCGGCGTCTTCACGTTACTTCTTCCCGTCGACTCAGACCCGCATTATCGATGCACTCGAGTTCGGCGGATTGCTCTTCGCCCACGAGTTGGCCGGAGTCCAATTCGAAAAGCACATCGCAGCCTTTCAGGGAGCTCCGTTGGTGCGCGATGAGAATCGTCGTGCACTTGCCACGAAGATCGGATAGCAGCGCAATGATTTCCCCCTCAGTCAACTTGTCGAGCGCATTTGTGGCCTCATCGAATACAAGCAGCGAAGCGCGCCTATAGAGCGCACGAGCTATGCCCACGCGCTGGCGTTGCCCACCGCTCAACTGCACGCCGTTTTCGCCGATCACCGTTGCCAACCCCGCGGGCATCGTATCGAGGACGGGCTGCAGCCGAGCCCTGTGGACGGCCTCCGCGACACGCTCCAGATCCATATTGTCGGCCGTGGCTCCGAATGCGATGTTCTCCGTGATCGTTGCGTCCAGGAGTACGATATGCTGCGGCACATAAGCAACGGCCGCTAACCACGCATCTCGATTTGCATCATCGAGCGGCGTGTCGTCGATTTCGATGAGCCCATTGTCCGGACTCAGTAAACCAAGAATCAGTTCCACCAGCGTTGTCTTGCCCGAACCGTTGGGTCCGGCCAGACCGACGAATGCACCCGAAGGGATGTGCAGCGAGACCTCGCTAAGCCCGCCGGCCCGCTCCGTTGAGTGTTGGTAGGTCACGTCCGCCAAGCGAATTCCTCGCTGCGGTCGCCCTTTCCAATCGTCGATTTCCGTGTTCACGCTGCCACGCAGGGCGCGCTGCTGAGCGCGGTGCAAATCGGCGGCGATCCCTTCGAAGCTGACACGATCTGTACGGATGCGCGCCGCCGCGACAAATACTTGCTGAATGGCCGGCAACAGCCGATACGCGGCGAGGCCGAGGAATGCGAGATGCGCCATCCATTGGCCCGGACCGACCCTACCGTAAATCCATAATGCAGCCGCGACCAGGCCAGCCGCCATCACGGTCTCCAGGATGTATTTCGGGCTCACGGCGATGGCTGCAGTGCTCGCCTGTGCAGCCGCGATGTCCTCGGAATCACGAGCTACCCGCGCGGCAGCATCCCGCTGCGTGCCGAACAGCGTGACGTCCTTAATCGCGGCAAAGCTCTCCGCAATCACCTTCGCGCGGGTAGCCCAGAGTCGCGACATGGTTGTTCCGTTACGGATTAACCGGCGCCGAACTAACGCATAGACAACCCCATAGCCGCCAGCTAGAAGCAAACCAGCGCCAAGCGCGACGATGGGATCGACAAAGACGATAGCTCCGGTAATCAACACCACGCTGAAGGTGCCTGCGATGAACGTTAAGCTGCTCTGAATGACACCGCCGACTATGCGATTGACTTCCTGCACGACATTCGTCGTGAGCACAGCACTATTGCGGCGCACGTGAAATCTGAGGTCGCGATGCAGGTACTCGTCGAAAAGCATCGCATGCAGGCGCGCTCCCACGTTCTGCGAGAACCGGCCAATCGCTAATATCGCGACAAAGTTGGCCAGGTTTGCGAACAACAGCAACGTAACGAACCCGATGCCCAGTACTGCCAGAAATCTTTGCAGCGATAAAAACCCGAACGCCTGATGAAGCCAGCCCAGAGTCGCGTTGCTATCGATGATCGTTGGGTCAGCGAGAACCGCGAAGAACGGTGCGATCCCCGCAACCCCAATTAACGTGAAACATCCGGCGACGATCGAGATCAGCAATACGACGATAAAGTTTCGCTTTTGCTCAGCATCGAACAAATGCCAAATTTGACGCCCGAGGTTCAGCAAAGATCCTTTGCCGTCTGTTGTTGAGATCATGATGCCGCCGCCGACGCGGGCGCCTGGGATTCTATGAGCCGATTGTACGCAGCGGTAAACTTCTGGCCGATCGCAGCACTCGAAAGCTGCGTCTCGAAATAGGCACGCACGTGCGATCGCATATCCGCGCGCCGGGCGACCGATGCGGTCCGTAGTTCATTAGCCAGCGCCCGCCAGTCTTCACAGGGCCACAACGCCCCGACAGTACCATTCCCCATCAGTGTGCGCGACGACGGAATATCCGTGACGATAGGTGTAAGCCCCGTCGCGAGTGCCTCGGTCAATGAAAAATTACCGCCTTCGCGGTGACTTCCAAGCACGAAAAAGTCGGCGGCACGCATCAGCTGTTCAATTTGCCCGTGGGGTACGCGGCCCAGCAAATGCACACGATCGCGGAGTCGAGCATCGCTCGCTATGCGGGATTGAACTGCCGATAACAACGGTGCCGAAGCATAACAACACCAAAGCTGCAATTCCGGCAGATCCCGTGCGGCCTCACTGACTGCGTTGAGCACCGTCAACGGATCCTTGTTGGCGTCAAGGTGAGCAACCCACAGTACGGCAGGACTGCCGTACATCCCCGTTAGAGATCTGGCTTCCGCTTTGTCACCCGGCGCGAACATGCTGGTCCCTTCCGGAATCTCGAAGATCGGCGTATCAGGCGCAAGCAATCCAGCCTTTAGGAAAGGCTCGGCCTGAGCACGTGAACAAAACGAAATGCCCGAAGCGGCTGCAGTGCCCCGTCGCCACACTCTACGCCGCCAAAAGTTCGGTACCCGATCGGCATGATCTTGAAGCAATGTCGGAACGTTCGGCGCCAGATCGCGAAGCGCGCGCACTTCCCGCGGGAAACCCAGACCGTGGACATGGAATACGTCCGGGGCAAGATCCCTTATTAGCGAATGGAGAGCCGCACTACCCGTCAGTCGAGCTCCCGCTCGATTCGGCGCTATAAAGTGGAACGCGACTCCGGATTGCTGGATATGACCGGGCACCATGCTCGCCTGGATCACCGTAACGCGCGCGCCTGTCGTTGCTACGGCACCTGCGATTTCAGAAAGCGAACGCCACTCATCCAGTAAGGTCTCGGGCGAACGCCGCTTCGGATCGACAAAGAAACTAATCTGTACGACGTGCACGTCTGGTTCCCGGAGCCTAGATTCCGGTCACGCGCGGATCCAGCAAACCGATTATTCGATGCGATGCCGTGAGCTCCCATGGCCGGTCGTAGCGGCGCGTCGCGTAACGCCAACTGGCAAGGCCGCGGAGCGTAACTTTAGCCCATCTGGGAGATCGCGTGTCCTGGACGGTCGGATAGCGGCAGCGCAACACCGTGACAAAATCGCGAATACGCCGCCGCAGGCGATCTGTCATCCACGGCGCATCAGCGTGACAGGCGTAGTCGAGCCAACGGCGTTCGGTCCATTCCTCAGGCGTTTGCGGAAACACCACGGGCTCGCCGTGCAGGTCGAGTAACGGTGCAAGATTCAGGCGCCGGGAGTTCGGCACGCTGTCCTCGGGCAGCGGCGTGTAGATATAAACAATGATCTCCGCCGCTGGATTCACTCGCTTGAGCCGGCGAATGTATTCGAACGTACGCTCGGTCTCGCTTTCAGTGTCCTCCGGTGGGGCAACCATGAACGAAAGCTCCGGTATTACGCCGTTCTGCCGGCAACGGTCCGCCACCTCCAGGGTCTGGCTGGACCGTGTTCCTTTGCGGATCGATTTCAGCAACGCATCATTCGGTGTCTCGGCGCCGATGTAGGCCATGCGTAGCCTGCTCTTTCGCACCAGCTTCCACGACTCCGGCGAGAGGTTCACGAGTGCATCGGCGCGTGCGTAGCACCACCACGGCAATTCGTGGCGCGCCAGCACTTCCAGCAGCGGGACCATGTCCTCTTCACGGTCAAAGAAATTGTGATCGTAAAACTGAATCGAGTCGGCGCCCAGCTCGTGCTTTAAAAATGAAATCTCGCGATCGAGTCGCTCGGCCGGGGGCAAGGCTGTTGCGCCCTTGAACATCGCTGCAACGCCGCAAAACGTGCAGCGGAAGCGGCAGCCCAGCGCGGCCTGATGCGCCACCGTTCGCCGGCCCAGAAACGATTCGACGAGGTACGCCTTGGGATCCGGGAGCTTATCGTAAGACAGCAGCGGCGCGACGTGTTTGCGCGAGAGAACCCGCTCCGGGTTTTGGATCGCGATGCCGTCGCGCCGCCAGCCCAGCCCATTGATTCCCGAAAAATCGCGTTCGCCGGCGGCAAGAGCATTCAACAGCTCCGCAAAGGTGTCCTCGCCCTGGCCGCGAACCACAAAATCGACGTAGTCGTTGTTAAGGGCGACACCGGGATACAGTGTCGGAAAATAACCGCCCCAAACAATGGGCAGCTCGGGTCTGACTCTGCGTATGACGCGACAGACCTCGATAGCTGTCGCCACCTGCGGCCCACCCATAACCGTGACGCCCACCGCATCGAACTCTTGCGCACGAATTGCATCGCAGGCACTGCCCGGCGCGTCACGATCCATGTTGCCGTCAATTAACGTCGACTCGTACCGGCCTTCGAGTGCCGCCGCCATGGTCATGATCGACAGCGGAAATCGAGCGCGTCGCCGCGAAGTGATTGCAGGATTGATCAGCAGCACTTGCCTCGGCAGGCTCATGAAAGTTTCTCTACCGGCCGCAACCACTGCATGACGCGCATTTCGATCGGCCAGCGGAAATCTTTGCGCTCGCACCGGACCTCTGCGAATCGCTGCAACCATGACCTGCTCCGCCCGCGTCGCGTCGAAGCGAGGTCGAGAAAGAACTTGAAGCGCTCGATGAGCTTGTACTTTTCGGGACTGACCCATGGCCCAGGCAAACCAGCAACGAAATCGAACTGCGACCAATCGGCCAGTGAATCGGGCAATTCAAAACCATCCGCAACTGCCTGGGTGACGATTTCGCTGCCGGGATAAGGCTTGAAGTAAAATATGGGTGTCTCGAAGTTCTCACTCATCGCCCGCAGTCGTCTGGCACATGCAATTGTTGCATCGACACTCGCCTCGCTCTCATTGGGAAATCCCACGATGAACGGAAATATGCCAGCGATCCCCAGCTTGCGCATCCGCTCCGCCGTGTTAAATATTTTGTCGATCGTAATGTCTTTCTTGATGCGCTTGAGCATCTCATCGTCACCCGACTCAACGCCGACAAGCAATCGGCGCAGGCCAGACTGCTTGCACAACTCCCAGATGTCGTCGGATAGTCGCACGCCCTGATCGGCACGCATAGTCGCGGCCCACGTGAAGCGGCTTCCCGATGCGACCAGTTCCTCCGCTATCGTGCGAATGCGTTCGCGCTTGGTAAAGAACGTCTCGTCCTGAAAGTTGACGTCATCGAAGCGATACGTCTCCCACAATTCAGACAGCCGCTTTACCATGGCGCGGGGCTCAATACCTACCCATTTACGGCCATACACAAACGGGTCGGAACAAAAAGCGCAGCGAAAATTACATCCCTGGGAAGAGATATAGTCGAGTTGCCGTTTTCCCTTGAGGGCGTAGTAGCTCTCGACGTCTATCAGGTCGTAGTTGTGCGGCTGGAATACATCGAGCGGTATCATCGCGCGAGGCGGATTGATCTGAACACTACCGTCGCCGCCGCGATATATGCAGCCGGTGCATCCCTCAAGTGACTTGCCGGTTGCCAGTCGCGATACGATATCGGCAAAGGTCGCCTCGCCTTGCGCCTGCACCGCGATATCGACACAGGGTTCGCGCAGACATTCGGCGCCAAACATCGACGGATGCCAACCCCCCCATACAACGGGTACGCCTGGCTGCGCAGCCTTGGCCGCACGCGAGACTTGCAGCGCATCGGCGATTGGTGCACCGGTAAGCACCGTCACGCCAAGGCACACGGCATTATCCAGCGCGGAGACTACGGTCTGCTCGGCATCGGGATCGAGCCGGCCATCGATGATGACAACCTCATATTCTTCAGGGTCGAGTTCTGAACCGATAGCGAGAAGCGCGAGTGGCATCGTATAAAAAACTGCACGAGGGTTATAGAGAACGACCTTGCGACGGTTGGTTTTCATTGATTCGTTTGGTGCGCGATCCGGGGCGATGCCCGCAGGATCGTGATCGTCTCATTGATATATCGCCGTCGTGCGAATACTTCCAGCCCATACCCGCGCGTTCGCAGCTCCGATTCGAACGTGGTCCCGGCATCCCCGAACGATGATAGCAACAGCAGTGCGGCGCCCCCGGGCTTGAGGTGATTTGCGAGTCCGACGGCGAACCGCTCTGCGGCATTAATTGAACGCCAAGCTGCGTCCCGATCATCTTTGGGAGTCCCGACTATAAAGGGCGGATTGAAAAGCACGAGGTCGAATCGCTCTTCCGCGACCGGCCCGAACAGATCACCGTGGCGAAGTTCGATGCGATGCTCGAGCCGATTCATCGACGAGTTGATACCTGCGCAACGGATGGCAGTAGCATTTATATCAACCGCTACAACCCGTCGCGCACTGCGCGCTGCGAGCAAGGCGCAAACACCCGACCCGGTCCCCAAATCGAGCACGTCAGCGTCCTTGGCAACTGCGGTCGAGTCGAGCACCGCCGCAAAAAACGCCCCGGTACGCAACAGCTTCGGATTGGCCACCGTCGGCATAACGAGGATAGGCATATCGAGCACGCGCTCGAGCCGGTAACTGTCGTATTGATGCTTGCCGGTCAGCCGGTAGCCTAATGCCAGGAGTTTACCGATCAGGGAGCCGAGTAGGCCCGGCCGTTGCTCGTCGAGCAGAGATGAAAAGGACGCGTCAAGCATTCGTCGCGACCTGCAGCTGAAAATCATCTTCCCTCATCGTCGATGGTTCGCGCCACATTGAGCAGACACAGGTCTTACATTCACGCCTCTTGCCAGAGCGGATATCAGCGCGAAGTGCGATTCCAGATTCACTGCCAAGGGCGCCGATAAGATTGGGGGCGCGCGGTGCGTCCGCTGGCCCTGGAATGAAAAAACACGGCGCAACAAGGCCATCGGCACCGACGACGGCCGAAAACTCCGGCGCGTTGCAACGGACCGGCGGAAATTCGACGAGCCCGTGCAGAGCTGCGAAATAGTCGCGGAGATGTCGGAGCTTCGCAGGCGACTCAGCGATGAAGCCGGAATCAAAGTCTTCTTGGTACTCCGCTTCTAACTCGTCGATCAGAGCATCGAATATGTCGATATCCTCCGCCCGCAGCGCAAGCTCCGGCGAAAACGCATCGCGCCGTGCGAATGCGTGCGGATTGCTGACGTCGACCGAAAGGAAGGAAACCTGACTTGCACCGAGTTTATGGGCAAGCACCACGAAGCGAGGCAGCTCGCGGAAGTTCGCCCGTTGCAGCGTGATGCGCAGACTCGTTGGTACGCCGTTCGCGGCCACGGCTTGAATGCCCTCACAGACCTTGTTATAGGCGTTGACACCGCGAATTGCGGCGTATGTTTCGGCAGAAGTGCCATCGAGAGAGACGGTGATCGACTGGAACAGCGAGGCGACGTCTCGCGCGTGCTTTGCAAGCGACAATCCCGATGTCAGGAGCCACAGATCAAGCCCCTGGTTTTTGAGCAGCGTAGCGATGTCTCGCCACTCTGGATTCAATAGCGGCTCCCCGCCTGAAAACAGCACCACCCTCGTGCGCAACGCCGCGAGCGACGGCAGCATGCCCTCCACAGATTGGAGACTCATATCTTTAACACCGTGCCGCCAATAGTCGCAGGTAATACAGCGCGAATTGCAGCGTTCGCTGAGATAAATCGTCACCAGGGGTAGCGGATCAGACATCGGCGTTCGCCGGTAAGCGCCGGGCCTCCATAATGTAGTGATCCGCTAATGCGGCCAACGGCTGCCAACGCTGGGCGGCGCGCTCAACCTGCGTCAGGGCCGCCAGTAGACGCGGCGAGTTTTCGAGCCACTGTGAGGCGAACGTTGGTGGTAACACGAACCCCAGCGCGCTGCGACGCACTGGGGTGAAGTACGGATTTAATGAACACGCAAGTTCTCGGGGCGTCGGATACACAATACGCAAGCCTCTCCAGGATACGCCGCCTGTACGCTGGCGACGAAACGCCTTCCGCCACTTGCCGCGGGCGAGAAACCAGGCCCATTCCCAAGGCACGTGACGCCCCATTACGACCCAGACCAACGGTGCATCAGAACGCAACAGAGGAGCGATATCCGCTATAACCTCGTCGAGCCGGGATGTGCAGTTAACGGCGCCGAAATTCGAATGCACAGCATCGAACAGCTCGCCGCTCATTTCACTCCCGAGGCGCTCCATAGGCACGCAACGAAACTCTATTCGCTTCGCACAGCCAGCACGAGACGCCTTTTCTTTTGCGATTTGCAGCATCGGCTTTGACGCGTCGGTTGCAACCACGCTGTGACCGCGGTGCGCCAGGTGAATGGCGTCTTCGCCGGTCCCGCAACCGATTTCGAGCACTCGGCTGAACCCGGTGATCGCCGCATCCAGCCGCTGCCAAACCATAGCGCGCAGACACGTCCCGAGCGCCGTTTGTGTAAATGATGAATCGTAGGCCGCCGCCTCTTCATCGAATGGACCGGCCGGCAATCGCAGCGAATCTTGTCTTATCGGTATCTGCACTCAGACGACATTAGCCGCCTTTGACGTCGCGACGCAAGTGCCGCGAACGCATTGATTTTCGTACTAATTTCGAGAAGTTTGATTTTACTTATGGCCCGTGCAGACGGTTATGGTCTGTATGTGGTGGAAATCACGCCGGTCGAGGCAATAATCTGGCGAATCCGGGTCACAATAGCGACGCAATTTTTCTGCGTCCGCAGGCTCAAGATACGGCCAGATCCTTTCGCCCCAGGTGCCCTCGAAAACCGCGTATTGGAAATAGTCCCGATCCAACGCGGACAGTGGCTGCGTGCGCTCTAGCGCGTAGGTGCGTATCGCAATTTCCTTGAAGTCCGCCGCGCACATCAGGCCAAAGATTGCCCGGACGCCCGCTGTCGCGGCAACCGGAAGGTCATAACGTTCGCGGTAGTAGCGATGACAAGCCGCACGGACCGCATCATCGAGCGGCGCATCCCAGGCGAAGAACATCTCGGGCAAAAGTCCGCTTTGCGCAAGGGCCATGCGTCCGTCATCTCGGAGACTTCGGCGCAACGATTGCAGACCCGTCACATTATCCGTCAGGTGGTTGATCGTATTGCAGCTCCAAATAAAGTCGAACGTCGCTTCGTGAAAACAGAGTCGCTCGGCATCGCACTGCACGAGGGGAAGTGTGTGTTGACGACGGGCCGCCTGCAGGTGCGGCAGCGACAAATCCAGACCGACAAGGTCTACTTCGCTACCCAATTGCTCAGCCAGTAGCGCGGTGGCCTGCCCTGTGCCACATCCAAGGTCGAGCGCCGCCCCTCTTGAAGGCAACTTCTGGTCGGCGAAGATCCGCCGCAGCTCGGGTGCTGCAAAAGAACCGAACCGTTCCAGCTTGGTGGCATAGGAGCGCTCCGGTGAATCGCTCAATGGTCTCTTCGAATGCCTCATACTAATTTTCACCACCGCTGGATTTCTTCGATTGTAGTGGAACATGTACTGGGTCTCAGACTCGCGGACGCCCAACTGCCTCAGATTGCCGCGCTTCACATAGCCTATCGGCACAATCCCATTGTAGAATTAATCCAGGCGCGTCACATCCGCGACGGCTACTCGACAGGCGTCGCACCAAGTCAAGTGTTCAGGATCGATCCGATCTTGAAAACAAAAACCATTAAGGATGAACCCTTGTCGCATGCAGGGAGAATTCGGTATCGGTCGTAGCGCCGTTGCCTATGAGTGACATCGTCTGGGGAGGCGTACGTGACCTGGACCCGCTCGAGGCCGATCGATTTACCGAGTATGCCGTCCAGCAATTTTCTGTGCAGGATGTTCGTGAGCTATCCGGCAACCTGAAAAAGCAGATGGACAACCTCGCCGACAGGCAGCACTCAATCTTATAGAAGGTGCTATCAAGGGCGCGCAGGCTCGGTAGGAAAGGGGGACATTCTCAGAAGACTTATCGCGCAGCGGGTAAGATTCATTCATATGCCAACCAATGTCACACCCGAATACAAGAAAGCCGAGGAGGCTTACCGCAAGGCGCGCGAGCCGAAGGATCGTCTGGACTGCCTGCGCGAGATGTTCCGGACGATCCCCAAGCACAAGGGTACGGAGCATCTGCAGGCCGACATCAAGACGCGTATCAAGCAGCTCACCGAGGAGCTCGCAGGGCCCCGGAAGGGCGGTCGCCGAAGCGGTCCGTCGCTTGTCGTGCGCCCCGAAGGCGCCGCACAACTTTGCCTCGTGGGACCGCCCAATGCCGGCAAATCCAGTTTGCATGCCCGACTGACCGGCTCACACAGTGACGTCGGACCGTACCCCTATACCACGCATCTGCCGGTACCCGGCATGCTCCCTTACGAGGACATCCACTTTCAGCTGGTGGACCTGCCTCCGGTGTCCGGTGACTTCATGGAGCCGTGGCTGGTCAACGCGCTGCAGCCAGCCGATGGTGTGTTGCTCGTTGTCGATATCAGCGACCCCGATTGCCTGGAGCAGGTTCCCACGATCCTCGAGCGCCTGTCGGAAAAAAAGGTCTTCCTTACAGCGGCGTGGCCCGGTTTGGCGTCACCCGAACCAACTGAGACGAACGAGACAGACGATCCGTTTCATCTCAACTTGCCTACCGTGTTGATCGCCAACAAGAGCGACCTCGACCCGGACCCTGAGGAAGTCGAGATCCTCGAGGAGCTGCTCGGATTGCGCTTTCCCACTCTGACAACGTCAACCAAAACCGGCGATGGCCTGGATGAGCTGGGGTCTTTTCTTTTTCGCGCGCTGGAGATCGTCCGTGTTTACACCAAGACGCCCGGTAAGCCGGCGGATACCGACAAGCCCTTCACGGTACGTCGTGGTGGCACGGTACTGGATGTCGCCAGCCTGGTGCACAAAGACATTGCCCGGGATCTGAATTTTGCACGCATGTGGGGTAACGAGGTATTCGACGGTCAGCAAGTTGGTCCAGACCACCTCGTCTCTGATGGCGATCTTGTCGAGCTGCATCTTTAGGCATGATCAACGGGGGCACATGAGCATCGCTGCTACTCGTTACCAACCCCCGCTGCAGTATGACAACTCAGGCACTCTGTGCCGATTCGCTCTGCCGCTGCGCGTTCGGCTACAAGATCATGCGTCTCTTCGACGACCCGGGCCGCCGCGCGCATCCGAACCAGGAACGGCTGAAGGTCCGCCGGGAGGCCGCCCACCGTTTCGTGTCGCGACAACCAATACGCCGGCGTCATCGCTCCCTCGAAGTCGCCATCGTCGAGGGCGTAATTGAGATCGTCGAGATGCTCCGCGTGCGCATGCATGTGATCCAGGAAATTAGAGGCGCGCCAATCCTCGATCTGCGCAGGGGTCGCTTCCGATTCGACCGCTGACACGGCCGGTGGCATTTCACCCGCCTGCTCGGGTGCGCCCTGTTCTTTCTCAGCGCAACCGACGATGCCGGTTGCAAAACCGATGAGGAATATCATGTTTAGTTTCATAGCAACTCCCTGGCGGGTCAAATACGTAGAAAATGTAATGATCACCCAATGATTATCCACTGGAGCGAGGCCGGACACTACTTTTCCATAGCCGTATGCAGAGCTGGTTCACGCAAGACTCACGCATCACATTTGGCTAGCTTGCCGGCATGGCGTGATGATGCTTTTTAGGATCCTCTATCGCCACGAACTCGATGCTATAGAATCTCCTATCCTTAATTAGTTGCTGAGTGACATGCTATTCCTTGTAGGTGGAACCTCCAGGTCTGGAAAGACCCTCATCGCCAAAAAAATCCTCGCGGACAAACAGATTCCGTACCTGTCTCTTGATTGGTTGATGATGGGGTTTAATGATGGGATACCCGAATATGGAATTCATCATCTGCTGTGGCCAAACGAAATTGCCGAAAAGATGGGGCCTTTTTTGCTAGGCATGATCGACAGTATGCTCATTGATGGCATGGATTATGTGATTGAGGGCGAAGCAATGCTTCCTCAGTTGGTCGCTGATTTAGTCGAAAAACATCCTGACAAGATCAAGGTAGTGTTTGTGGGTTACACCGAAATCAATGTAAAGGACAAAGTTGCGCTCGTTAAAAAGCATGGCGATGGGGAGAACGACTGGCTGACTAGTGAATCAGATGAATACATCAGAGACCATATCGAAAATATGATTGCCTATAGCAAGATGATAAAAAACGGATGTGAAAAACACGGATTGTCTTACTTTGATACTTCTGAAGATTTTTTGGGGGCGATTGAAGCAACAACAGATTTTTTGGTTGGGGATTTGAATTGAAAAGAATTTTGTAAACGAATGGGTGCAGCCGCAATTTGTTTGGAAATGGTGGCCAGGGGCGGATCAGTTCGCGACAAACCGGCAATGCCGGTTTGGACGCCGAAGGCGCCCCGAAGGGGTGACGAGCGCAGCGAGGAATCCACCGAATCAATGGAGCGCCGGCTTCGCCAGCTCGCACTGCGTGCGTCTGTCGCCGCTGCGCGGCTCGGTTGAACTGCCAACACGCGGATTTTCAGTGAACACATTTCGCAATCGAACACGCCCCAAGATAATCCAAGCGCACGCAATGCGTCAGATTTTCGACCCAGTAGTCTCTCTAGAGTGACGGTAGGTAATCCCAGTTTGGGCACCATAGTGGGCACAAGAGCCAGTTGCACTTACAGCCAACCGTGTTCCAACGGCCGCTCACGATGCATTAGAATCCATTCCGCATGTTCATCGAGAGCAGCATCACCCAACGCGCGCAGCACTTCTCGTTTCTCGCTGTTTGTTCTGGCCGCATCGAGCTGCGTTCTGGCGTTACTGAAGAGCCTGTGCATGAATCGATACTGCTTAATCAGTTCTTTATCCGCTTTCTTGTGCGCATAGGCCTCGCGTACTGCCGCGGCCAACGGCAGAATACCCATAAGTACCAGCAAAGCCGTGCGCGATCCTTCCGATAGCCAAGCACTAAATATCGCCAGAAAAAGCGTAATGGCAATGCCTGTCCACAGACACACATATCCGAGCGTCGCCGTGATTCTGTGCACCAGCAGCCGGGTCTCTTTGCGATGTCCGAAGTACGCAATCTGGCATTCGGCGTTTGTTTGGTTTGCATCGCCGATCCAATGGCTGATTGCATATTCCAAACCGCTTTCTACGTCCGTCTTATCGTCTCTTGGTTGACCAATAGTTGCGGCCCGCATCACATTTCGGATCCAGCCAAGCTCTACGTCCTGTTTCTGAAGAAAATTATCGTGTGCGAATTCTGTATCTGTTTGCGACGAGACGCCGGCCATCAGCCAATAGAACTGTACGCGTAGACCCTCAGCGAGTGAGCGATAATCTAAATATTTCCGCTGCCAATCACGTTTCGCCGCAATCAAATAAAGCGCAAATCCAATCGCGAACAAGATCAGAAACACATAAATCATGTAGTCGAGTCCGTTGACATCCGCATAAGCGATAAATGCCAGGCCCATCAGAGCGGCCAGGGTGTAGGTACCCCGAAGTATGGCGTCTACTCGAACTTGAAATTGCCGAGCAAGCCAGTCAGCCGTTCGAAAAAGCGTCGCTATCTTCAGTAACCTTGCAGACGGCCATATTGCCTTGGCCTCAGCAAGCAATGTGCTTTCGTGCCGTGCGATCCTATCGTGGTATCTGAGTGCATCGCGATTGAATTCACAGGTTCGCCGGAACATCAGGCGATAGGCGGTCGGCAAGTCTTTCGTCCGCGGGTTGTCTGGATCGGCAGTTAGATAGAAAGTTTGCAATGACTGCAATCCCGCGACTGGGGCGCCATCAGCCTGATCGCGAGAGCAGACAATTTGATAGATCAAGTCGCTCTCGTAGTCGGCAATCAAGTGTCGTGTGTGGCTTCTCCCCGTCGTGAGCCCCGGCATGTAATCCGTGTGATGGTAATGCACGACCTGTGCCGTCCCGCCAAGTCGGTCTGAATCCTTGCCATCCCAGATGGCCAGCAATAGATGGCAGTGTCCGGACAGATAAACACCGAGCTGCGCATATTGCTTGTCGCGGGCAGGTCCCGGCTGCGCGATGGACTCCCGCGTGTTGCCCTCGACCAGAGGCAATTCGAACACCTCTGCCTGGCTGACCAGCGTGTCGAACTCCTGCCTGTCCGCATCACTCGCCAAGCTCTGCCGATACAGATCTCGAGGCATTGGCAGTGGCACGATCAACGGGAGTCCCAACCGGAGGGCCTCTGTTGCAACGAGCTGACCGGCGCCCTCCGCTAGCGGCGTCAGTACAGCAACGGGCGTTTCTCCGGAGTTTCCACGGATTGTTTCGAGAAATTCCCTGACAAGTCGCTCTATCTCAGGGATTTCCGCAGCGACAAGGTTGCGGTGGCCGGACACAGCGATCACCAATGGAACTGGTATCACCGTGTCGGTCATTTCCTGAACTACCGGCCGGTCCATCCGTAAGCCTTATCCAACATCAATGGAGACTGGACAAGTATTGTTCCGGTCACTACTCGTTTACGATTATCGGATCAAGCTTTTGAGGTTTGTTGGCACCCGATTTTCGCGGCGTCAGTGTTACACCAAATTTCACTTGACACGATTTACCATGATCATTTTCGTCGCGCAAAATGATCGTCGATTCAT
>Ga0224512_10001978_pt1 | contig 19166 bp, 18 predicted proteins | sample SF_May12_sed_USG_4_FD_169103 | JGI IMG/M metagenome (GOLD analysis project Ga0224512, IMG submission 169103) | Sediment microbial communities from San Francisco Bay, California, United States - SF_May12_sed_USGS_13 | ecosystem: Environmental > Aquatic > Marine > Sediment | place: USA... | reverse complement strand
CGCGTGATCGCCGAACAAGCCAAGCGGCTCGATGTGTTGTTCGTGCACTTTTCAACCGACTATGTGTTCGACGGTACAGCCAGCCACCCCTACCTTGAGACCGACCCGACCAATCCGATCAATGTCTATGGTGCGACGAAGCAGGCGGGCGAAGCCGCGGTGGTGCAAACCGGCGGCCGATATTTGGTGCTGCGAACCAGTTGGGTGTTTTCGTCGAATGGTCGGTGTTTTTTGAATACAGTGCGCCGCTTGGCTCAAGAGCGTCCGTCGCTATCCATCGTCAACGACCAGATCGGTAGCCCGTCGTTGGCGGACGATCTTGCTGCCGCTACGATTAATATCGTGAATACGGTTTCGAACTCCACTGAAAATCGTTACGGGACCTATCACCTGACGGGGGAGGGCGATACATCTTGGTATGAATTTGCCCGCGCTATCGTCACCGAACTTGGTTCGCACCACGTGAGGGTAGCGCCGATCGGCACTGCCGACTATCCGACCCCCGCACGCCGCCCGCGATATTCAGTGCTCAATACCGATAAGGTCCGTGAGCGGTTGGGTGTGTCCATGCCGTCGTGGCGCGACGCCGTGAAGCGTTGCTTAAACGATGATCCGGACGCGGCGTAGCCGGGAAAATTTGTTCGTTCTCGGTGATCGAGCGTGAGTGCGAGCATCGATGCGCTTCGCAAAGACGGGCCAATTGCCGAGACACTCGCCGGTTTTGCGCCGCGCCTCGCACAACAGCAAATGGCCGAATGCATCGAACACGCCTTGCTGGATGCACAAACCCTCGTCGTCGAGTCCGGGACCGGAACCGGGAAGACCTTTGCCTATTTAGTTCCGATAGTGCTTTCCGGCAAGACTGCTATCGTCTCCACGGCGACGCGGCATCTGCAGGATCAATTGTTTTATCGTGAGATACCACTGGTGCGTGACGCCTTGCAGCAACCGGTCACAGTCGCATTACTCAAAGGCCGGGCCAATTATCTGTGCCAGCATCGCTTGAAAAACATTGCTGACAATGAGCGCGATCTGTTCGCGGTTAATGCAGACCTCGAGCAGGTCAAAGCATGGAGCTTGCAAACCGCAAACGGTGATATCGCCGAGTTGGACAATGTCGAAGAGGGAGCGGGGATTTGGCCGCTGGTGACATCGACAACGGACAACTGCCTCGGGACAAAGTGCGAGCATTTCGATCGATGCTATGTCAATCGCGCGCGGCGCGCAGCGCTGGGCGCCGATATTGTTATCGTCAACCACCATTTGTTTTTTGCGGATCTGGTTCTAAAGGAAGACGGGTTCGGTGATTTGTTGCCACGAGCTACTGCCGTGGTGTTCGACGAAGCACATCAGCTTCCCGCCATCGCATCGTTATTCCTCGGAACCAATCTAACAGGCGGGCAACTGCGTGATCTGTGCCGTGATATTCACAACGAGGAAAAACATGAGCACAGCGCAATTGGCGCGTTGCCGGATACGCTTCGGGATCTTGAGCAAACGGTGCGTAATGCGGAAAAGTCATTGCGTACTCAAGCGCAACGCGGTGCGCTTGTCGACCTCGAAGACAACGATCGTTGTCAGAGTGCCTTACTCGATTTGCAGACGGCGTTGCAGGCGTGCGAATCTATAATGGAACAAGCCGCGGTTGCGGGTCCGGGATTGGAGAGATGCTGGCACCGTAGCGTCGAGCTGCAGGACAATTTGCAGCAATTACTGGAACGGGAGCAGTCGGATTACGTGCGCTGGTACGAGGTGACCGGAGCATCGTTCAGGTTATGTGCCACGCCATTGGAACCCGGCACGGTTTTTCGACAGCGCATCGGCAGTGACGAGCGCGCCTGGATTTTTACCTCGGCGACACTGGCAGTCGGCGACGATTTCAGCCATTACTTAAACACAATGGGATTGTCGGGCGCGCAGACTAGAACTTGGGAAAGTCCTTTCCCGTACGCCACGCAGTCGTTGTTATATCTGCCCGAGAATATGCCGGATCCACGTGAGCCGGAATTCACTCCGCGCGTTGGCGATTTGGCGTATTCCGTGTTACGCGCCAGTGGCGGCCGGGCGTTTCTATTATTTACGAGCTTTCGCGCGCTTGAACAGGCGCGCAGTCTTCTAGCAGGCCGGCTGCCGTTTCCCGTATTGGTGCAAGGCGACGCACCGCGCAATGTGTTATTGGAACAATTTCGGGCGCGCGGCAATGCCGTTTTACTTGGCACCGCGAGCTTTTGGGAGGGCGTCGACGTGCGCGGTGAGGCGTTATCATGTGTGATTATCGACCGGCTGCCGTTCGCGCCTCCGGACGATCCGGTATTGCGTGCGCGTTTAGCGCGGATCGAGGAAACCGGAGGCAACCCGTTTCGCGACTATCAAGTGCCATCTGCAGTGATTGTTCTAAAGCAAGGCGTAGGTCGGTTGATACGAGACAGCACTGACCGTGGCGTCTTGGTCATTTGTGACCCACGTCTCACCACCAAGGGCTATGGCAAGATATTTCGTAGGGCGCTGCCGCCAATGCCGGTGACCCGTAATTTTGATGACGTAGCACGGTTTTTTGATAATGAAGATTCTGGCGATTGAAACAGCCGGTAACGCATGTTCTGTTGCACTGCTGAACGGCGACGATTGTATCGAGCGTATTCGACATACCGAACGTGGCCACTCGCAACTGTTGTTACCGATGGTGAAATCGGTATTGACTGAAGCGCGAGTCGCGCTGGCGGAGTGCGATGCAATCGCGTATGGCAAAGGGCCGGGTTCGTTCACCGGATTGCGGATCGGCGTCGGTGTCGCGCAGGGACTGGCCTATGGCGCGAGTCTACCGGTCATCGGTGTATCGTCGTTGGCCGCGCTCGCGTGGCAGGCGGGCGAGCCGATGGTATTGGCGTGTATCGATGCGCGAATGGATCAGGTTTATTGGGGCAGTTATCGGCGCACTGAGTCGAACTCCGTGCACTTGGTCGGTAGCGAAGCGGTCTCCGACCCCGATCATGTGCGGGCTGAATCGGGATGCTGGGGAGTCGGTAGTGGTTGGGACGTGTATTCGCAACGGCTCACGAACGCGGCGGGGGATGCGCTGCGTGGCTGGTTACCGGACTTCATCCCGCTCGCGGGTGCCACAGCGCGGATTGCGGTCCGGCAGACGGGTGAAGCCGCAGCAGCGCAGTCGGCGTCGCCTGAATATATTCGCAATACCGTTACGCGCGGCTAGGTATTGCACGACTTTGCAGGATTGCCGCGTAAATATCGAACCGAGGCCGCGCTCAAGGTTCAATTTGATTAGCACAATACGTTGAAGCGATCCTTGCCCACCAGGCGGTCATCGACGATGACTTTTACCGACCACTCGCCGATAAACTCCTGCATGCCTGCTGCCGAATCAATCACGCTTAACACGTTGGCACCGGTGGGCCGATGCAGGCGCAACCATGCCCAGACCCGTTGTGTCTCATGAATCGCCACAAACGGATAGCGCGTATGCTCGCGCGTCTTGCCGTTGGGATCGCGCCAAATTACTTCGATCTCATGACGTTCGCGGCTTAAGTCCTGAAATTCCACAACGGTGTAGATCTTATCCGAGCAACTAAAATCGACGCTGCCTACGTCATCGGGTACACCGTTGGATTCGGTCGCGGTGAAATAGATGCGCGGGGATAGGGCGGCTGCGGCGGCCGGGCCAATGGCAACCCGGCAGGCCAAGCCGCTGCAAATACATGCAAAAGCGGCGGCCAATAGCCGCCGCCGTGATGCAGAAGATCCGGGACGAAAAGCCCTTATTGAACGAGTTTCGCTGACCAATTGCCGGACTGGCCGCTGCAATCGCTCTGTTCTACGGACGCCGCGGTGACTCCGATATCGATATCGGCTAGGGACGCCGATGCCGACGTTTCAACAACTATATCCGTCCTGCCTGACACGACCACATATAGACCTTCGATGACTACCCGGTTAGTCGTTCCCTGAATTTCCACGACCGCACCGCTCGCATCATTGAGTGTCATTTGGATCTGTTCGCCAACCAGCTGACCGGTGATGGGACCTCCAAGAAAACATTCATTCGTCGCAATTGCCATTAGACCGGTCAGATCTGCCACATCCCGCGGCGCGAGTTGGGCAATCGCGGACTCGATCCCGATAAACGTAGCGAGGCGAGAAAGAAGCCCCGATTCGGACGGTGTTGAAGAGCTTAGCAGGGGTTGTATCTGCGTCAGGGTCATCGATCCCGTTGCTCTGAACGTTGAGGTCCGCGACCCAAAATTGATCGTCCACCGGCCGGTCGTATCTCCGATCCCACTGCTGGTCGAACCGCTGCTGCAGGCGGTAAGAACCACCACCATAGCCAAACACAGGCACACGAGTTTTCTCATTGCAGATCCTCGAGGACTCTTTTGTTTACAATTAGTTGGTTATCTTTGTGAAACCGTTCTGTGAGCATTATAGATTATTTCCTGAAAATTAAAAGACAGTTTTTTGAACCTTCGGCCCCACCCGGCCTCAGATTTGCGCGGCCGAAGGCCGCTCCAGGGCTGGGTGCAAGCGCGCGACGGTGACCGCCGTGCCTCGGGTTTTCACAATTTCCACTGGATGGCCCGCCAACAACATACTCGTACCTGGGTGCGGTATATCCTCAAGATACTCAAGAATCAAGCCATTTAGCGTTTTCGGGCCATCAGTCGGCAGTCGGCAGCCAATGCGGCGATTCAGGTCACGAATGGCCGTGGCGGCGTCTACCAGATAGCTGCCGTCGGGCTGCTCGTGCACTTCCTCGGTCATACCCGGCACGTTGCGGGTGAACTCACCGACGATCTCTTCGAGAATTTCCTCGACCGTAATCAACCCCTTGAGGTCGCCGTACTCGTCGACCACCAGACCCATTTGCTGTCGTGCTGCCTGCATCGCGAGCAACTGTTGAGTAAGTTTAGCACTTTCTGGGATGTACATGGGTTCGCGCGCGACGGATTTTAGACTTGTTTTGCTGGGCTCCTCGTTTTGAGTCAAGTGGATGATATCGCGCAGATGCAAGATCCCGACGATCTGATCCAACGACCCCTCGAACAGCGGCACCCGAGTGTGGTGGCTGGTGGCCAGCTCGTCCATGATGTCTTCGGTATCCTGATCGAGGTCGATTGCCTCGATCGCTGATCGCGGCACCATTACATCGTTCACCGCAACGTTTTCCAACTCCAGAACGCGCAGCAACATCGACTGGTGCGATTCCGGGATGTTTTGGCCCGAGTGCTTAATCACACTATGAAGTTCCGCGGCGCTAAGCTTATCAACGGGGCGTCTTACGGATACGCTAAACAGCCTGAGTACAAAACCACTGACATGGTTCACGAGCCATACGATCGGATGCAGTATGCGCACCAGGGTGGCCAGGATTATCGCCACGGGGAACGCGATGCGCTCGGGGTAATTCGCGGCTACCGTTTTTGGTGGGACCTCGGCAAGCACCAATATTATGATCGTCATTAGCGCTGAGGAAAATGCGACGGCTACGTCGCCATACAGTCGTAATGCGAGGACCGCGGCCACTGTTGCGGCCGACATATTCACGAGGTTGTTGCCGAACAGTATGGTGCCGAGCAATCGATCCGGTTCCTGTAGCAAACGCTTTGCGATCTGCGCACTACGGTGGCCGTTGTCGGCAAGATGCTTAAGCCGATACCGGTTCAAGGCCATCATCGCGGTCTCGGAGGCAGAAAAGAATGCGGAGAGGATGACCAGCAAGACAAGCGTGCCAAACAGCACGCCTATCGGTATATCGTCCAATCGATCGATTGCCTCACAATGTTGAAATCACGGCAAACCGAGTGTACTCGCGTCCGCGATCCATGCCAATTATCGCCTCTACGACAATAACCGGTCAGCGATTGAGGATGATCTCGAGCACGAATCGACTGCCGAAATAGCCCAGAAAGAGGATCGCGAAACCACCAAGCGTCCAGTGTACCGCGTTGCGGCCGCGCCAGCCGTAAATGCGGTGTCCGCCGAGCAGTAGGCCGAAACAAATCCAGGCCGCCACCGACAGCACTGTATGGTGCGTAATTGGAAATTCCGCCCCGGATAATTCGTGATTGAACAGTACGCCGGTCAGCAACGCGACCGTCAACAACACGAAGCCGACGGCAATTAATCTAAATAACAGCGTTTCCATACTCTCTAGTGGCGGCAATAAGGTCGATACGACCGGTGGCTGAAGACGCAGTTGGCGATCCTGATAAGCCAACAGCAAGGCTTGTGCGACCGCTAAACCCAGACAACCGAATGCGAGTATCGCCAGCAGCGAATGGCCGGCGCGTACCGCTGACGTTGTGGAAATGAGTAAATCGCGGCCGGGTAATAGCCAGCCGCATAGCACTGCGAGCGCGGCGACCGGAAAGATCAACAGGCCCAAATTCATTTCGGTGCGGGACAATGTCGCCAGCAGCACAGCCAGTGCCGTGATCCACGCGATCAGCGAGCCGGCATCGGCAAGCCGGACATTCACCCCGCCCGCCGCGAAAATGTTGGCGTATAATACGTAGGCGTGCAGCGCAACGGCTACTGAAACCGTCAGTAATATCGGTGTTGCGGTATGCTTGTGACGGCGGTATAGCAGCGTTGCGGCGACGACGTATAGTGTCGCGGCCAGCAGTGACAGTAACGATATCGGCATAGCGTCCGGATCGATCAACAAACCCTCATCGGCCAATTCTACCCGATTTGGCACATGGCATAGACGGATACTAATCAATGTTTTCACAACTCGGTGAACGCCTGCAGGCGACATTCAAGCAGCTACGGTCGCGCGGTCGACTGACTGAGACCAATATTGGCGATGCGTTAAGGGAAATTCGCGTCGCGCTACTGGAGGCTGATGTGGCGCTGCCGGTCGCGCGGCAATTGATCGACCAGGTCCGAGCACGTGCGGCCGGTAAAGAGATTATGGAAAGCCTGACCCCCGGCCAGGCCGTCACCAAGGTCGTTTATGAGGAATTAGTGCGCTTGATGGGGGAATCGAACGACGCACTGAGCTTGAACGTGCGCCCGCCGGCCGTAGTGTTGCTGGCCGGGCTGCAGGGCGCTGGCAAGACGACAACGGCCGCCAAGCTCGCCCGATTCCTCACCGAGCGCGAACAGAAAACCCCATTGCTGGTGAGTTGCGATGTGTACCGGCCGGCGGCGATTGCACAGCTTGAGCGATTGGCCGAGACCATCGGTGCGGGGTTTTTCCCCAGCTCGGAGCAGCAGGCACCGACCGCCATCGCTACCGCTGCAATTGAGCACGCGCGGCGCGCAAACTTCGATGTCGTGATTGTCGATAGTGCCGGGCGGCTGCACGTTGACGACTCGATGATGCAGGAAATTCGCGAAATTCATGCGGCCATAACACCGGTCGAAACTTTGTTCGTGGTCGACAGCATGGCTGGGCAGGATGCCGTCAACAGCGCCAACGCGTTCAACGACGCATTACCGTTAACCGGAATAATTCTTACCAAGACGGACGGGGACGCGCGTGGCGGTGCGGCGCTGTCGATCCGCCACGTCACCGGCAAACCCATCAAGTTTCTGGGTGTCGGCGAAGCCACGGACGCGCTTGAGCCGTTTCATCCGGACCGCGTCGCGTCGCGCATTCTGGGGATGGGAGATGTCTTAAGTCTGGTCGAGGAAGTCGAACGCACGGTTGACCGCAAGCAAGCGGAGAAGGTCGCTAAAAAGCTGTCGAAAGGCAAAGCCTTCGACCTGGCGGATTTTCGTGAACAGTTGGAACAAATGGAAAAAATGGGTGGCATCGCGAGTTTGCTCGATAAACTCCCTGGGGCCGGTGCATCGCCCGCGGCCGCCGCGGCGCAGCTTGACGATAAACAAACCCGGCGCATCGTTGCCATCATAAATTCGATGACGCCGCACGAACGGGCATTTCCCGCGGTAATTCGCGGGCCTCGCAAGCGCCGTATCGCGGCGGGTTCGGGAACCGAGGTCCAGGATGTGAACCGGCTGTTGAAGCAGTTCACCCAGATGCAAAAGATGATGAAGCGGATGAGAAAGCGCGGCAATATGGCGAAGGCGCTCGGCGGTTTGAAGGGACGGATGCCGGGCATGCCATTCTGATCCGACGGTCGCGGCCTGAATCGGGTATGTGGCGGCCATGGCAATTTGCGCGCCATGGCGATAAAATCGCGCCCCTTTGAAGCATGAGCGGGCGCAACCGGGGTCACGGTGACCAACGGCGGGCCTGCCGAGAGGACATAATTCATGGTTACGATTCGACTGGCACGCGGTGGGGCCAAGAAGCGCCCGTTCTACAGCGTGGTCGTCGCCGACCACCGCCGCGCGCCGCGCGGACGATTTATCGAGCGCGTGGGGTTTTTCAACCCATTAGCGCGTGGCGCAGAAGAGCGGGTACGCCTGGACTTGGAGCGCGTCGATCATTGGGTTGGGCAAGGCGCGAAACCGTCGTCCCGCGTCGCGACATTGATTAAGCAAGCGCGGGGATAATGTTTGTTGCTACGGGCGCGGTCAATCGCGGCCCGATAGTGGTGCCTAAGCTTGGTGACGGCGAACCCCAAAGCAACGATAGTCGTCGGTAAGCTTGGTGCCAGCTACGGTGTACGCGGCTGGTTGCGGGTACAATCGTATACCCAGGAGCCGGAAGACATTTTCGCGTATCTGCCGTGGACTGTAGGTCGCGCCGGAACCGAAGTGGAAGCCGCCGACTGGCGATGTGCCGGAACGCAGTTGGTAGTGAAGCTTGCGGGTGTGGACAGCCCTGAAGCGGCGCGCGATTGGACAGGATTGGAGATCTTGGTTAGCACAGCGCGGTTACCGCCGCTTGCAAGCGGTGAATATTACTGGTCACAGCTGCAGGGAATGCGTGTCACGAACACGAGCGGTAGCGACCTCGGGTCGGTGCAATCGTTGTTGGAGACCGGCGCCAACGATGTCATGGTCGTGTCCGGCGAACGTGAGCGTCTGATTCCTTACGTTGACGCCGTGGTCCGGACCGTGAATTTGCGCGAGCGGACGATTGTGGTGGATTGGGACCCGGAGTATTGAGGGCCGCGCTGGCGGCGGAGGGTATTATGCGGATCGATGTCGTTAGTATCTTTCCGCAGATGTTTCGGGCTCTGACCGAGTCGGGCATTACCCAGCGCGCGATCGAGCAGGGTGTGCTCCGCTTGCGGATATGGAATCCGCGGGACTATGCACACGACTCGTATCGGCGTGTGGACGATCGGCCCTATGGCGGCGGACCCGGCATGGTCATGATGCCAGACCCGATCGATGCCGCGATCCGTGCAGCCAAGGCAGCGCACAGCGAGGCCGCGCCGGTGGTGTATTTGACCCCCCAGGGTCGGCAGCTCGACCATAGGGGCGTTACCGAACTCGCGTCGCGATCGCGCTTGATACTTCTGGCGGGACGTTATGAAGGCATAGACGAGCGTGTTTTGCGCCGACACGTCGACGAGGAATGGTCGATCGGCGATTACGTATTAAGTGGCGGTGAATTGGCGGCCATGGTGATGATAGACGCAGTGGCGCGGCAGCTACCGGGCAGTTTAGGAAATGCCGACTCCGCCGAGCAGGATTCGTTTGCGAACGGCTTGCTGGATTACGAACACTATACACGACCGGAGTTGTACGCAGGGCAAGCGGTGCCCGCGGTGTTGCTGAGCGGTGACCACGATGCGATTCGGCGCTGGCGTTTGAAGCAGTCGTTGGGACGAACATGGCTGCGGCGTCCGGATTTGTTGCAAGCGATGGAACTGGACGCCGAACAAGTGACTTTGTTGAAAGCTTTTCAAAATGAACATAAGGACTCGGAAATAACCGCCGGGTCCAAAATACGAGAGACGGTACGATGACGACCCACATTGAAGCGATCGAAACAGCACAACTGAAGCAAGACATACCGGAATTTTCTCCGGGCGACACCGTCAAGATCCAGGTTCGGGTCAAAGAAGGGACGCGGGAACGGTTGCAGGCATTTGAGGGCGTCGTTATCGCAAAAAAGAATCGAGGCCTGAATTCGTCGTTCACCGTGCGAAAGGTGTCGTATGGTGAAGGCGTCGAACGCGTGTTTCAGACCCACAGCCCAATCGTGGCGAGCATCGAAGTCAAGCGTCGGGGTGCGGTACGGCGGGCCAAGCTGTACTACCTTCGCGAACGGCGCGGACGGTCGGCCCGCATTAAAGAGAAGATCTAGCCCACGGCTTGTGCCGGGCGGGTGGCCCTTGGCAATGGCTGCCCGTGTAGCGAGCGCACGCGACATTGGCCCCGCAAGAAAACCCAACGCCACCCCAAAACGCGGTATGGATCGAGCGTTTTTTGGACGCTATCTGGCTGGAGTCGGGACTTAGCAACAACACCTTGGCCGCGTATCGCGTGGACCTTGAGCGTTTCGGCGATTGGTTGGATCGCGACGCACAGACATTGTTGGAAGCGCAGCGGTCGCAGCTATTGAGTTACTTGGCGGATCGGGTTGCAGACGGCGCCAAGCCACGCTCCACGGCGCGACTGCTATCCTCATTGCGGCGGTTTTACCGCTATTGGTTGCGCGAAGGGAAGATATCGCTCGATCCCACCGCCGATGTCGCCTCGCCGATGCTTGGGCGGGGACTCCCAAAAAGTTTATCGGAACAAGACGTCGAACGCTTGCTCGCGGCGCCCGACACGAACACGCTGTTGGGCCTACGGGATCGCGCCATGCTGGAGACTCTATACGCTACGGGACTGCGGGTCACCGAATTGGTCTTGCTCGGGGTAACGCAAATCGATCTGAATGCAGGAGTCGTGCGGGTTACCGGCAAGGGCCAACGCGAGCGCTTGGTGCCGCTCGGTGAGGAGGCGTTGACATGGATTGAGGAATACTTATCGATTGCGCGGCCGGATTTATTGAAGGGTAGGGCCTGCGATTCGGTATTTGTGACGGCGCGGGGTAAGGCCATGACGCGTCAGGCGTTTTGGCATCTGATTAAACGCCACGCGACACGCGGCGCGATCGACATTGCACTGTCACCGCACACGCTGCGGCACGCGTTCGCGACGCATTTGTTAAATCATGGTGCCGATTTGCGGGCGGTACAAATGCTGCTCGGACACAGCGATCTGTCGACCACACAAATATACACCCACGTTGCGCGAGAGCGTTTGCGTACGTTGCATGAACGACATCACCCGCGCGGTTAGCCGTTAACTCCATATCCTTGTAATCAATTAGGAGTCGACCATTTCTCAATTGCGTTCGCATCGTCGTGAGGTAACCCCGCGTCTGTACGGCACGGACGATGCGCGTACCATGGCGCGTCGCCGCATGCCGCGCATGATATTCGATTTCGTGGATGGCGCGGCTGGCAGCGAGACAGCCGATCGCCTGAATCGTGCGGCAATCGATCGGATTCGCCTGCAGCCAAGGGTGTTGGTGAATGTCGAAAACCGTCGTCTCAGCAAACCTATTCTCGGTCGCGAGATGGCTTTACCATTTGGGATCGCACCGATGGGAATGTGTGATCTGACCTGGCCCGGCGCGGACCGGGCGCTCGCGGCCCAAGCGGTGCGGAGTGGGATTCCGCTTTGTCTTTCCAGCGCCGCGTCGACGACGCTTGAAGCCATGCACCCTTTGGCGGCGGGTTTGGCATGGTTCCAGCTTTACGTCGGGCAATCGGAAGACGCCGCGATGGAGATGGTAGATCGCGCCGAAGCCGCGGGTTACGAGGTATTGATTCTGACCGTCGATGTGCCACAAACCTCGAAGCGTCTCCGCGACCAAAAAAATGGATTTCGAGTACCCTTTAAACTTGGATCGCGACAGTTCCTCGACTTCGCACTGCATCCGCGTTGGGCCATTGAAACATTGTTGAGTGGTGTGCCCAAACCCTTGAACTACGAGACCGCGAAGCATGGCCATGGATTTGTGCGCGACGAAAGCCGCGGCCAAACCGATTGGGCATTCCTCGAACGATTGCGGGCGCGTTGGAAGGGAAAACTCGTCGTCAAAGGTGTACTCAGTTCGGACGATGCGATCCGGGTAATGGATACGGGTGCCGATGCGATTTACGTATCGAACCATGGCGGTCGCCAGCTCGATAGCGCGCCTGCCGCAATCCGTGTATTGCCCGCGATTCGGGATGCGGTCGGGAAAGATTATTCGCTGATCTTCGACAGTGGGTTGCGAAATGGCGAAGGCATTGTCAAGGCATTGGCGTTGGGCGCCGATTTCGTAATGCTCGGTCGTCCTATCATGTACGCGCTCGGTGCCGACGGAGCACGGGGGTTATCGACTCTGATCGACATCCTGGCCGACGAGATTAGTGTAACGATTGCGCAGCTCGGTTGCCGCCGAGTCGAAGACATCGATACCGGCGTTCTGGCCGATGCGTTTGAGGAATAATTGCCGATGAATATAACGAAAAAAATCCGCGGTGGCAGCCTGCTCGCGCGTGCGCTGCATGAAAAAGGCATCGACCGTGTGTTCACCCTGGCCGGCGGATTCTGCAACCCCGCACTGGAAGGCTTCATGGAATGCCAAATGCCGGTCGTGAATTGCCCGCACGAGCAGGTCGCGGGGCATCTGGCCGATGGCCATGCGCGTATTAGCCGTAAGCCTACCGTGTGCCTGGTCGGCCCCGAAGGTTTTGCCAACGCCATACCGGCCGTCATGGAGGCTTGGGGCGAGCGATCGCCGGTCATTTTCGTAACCGGGTCCAGCACCTTGAAGCGCACCGGGGCGGGCGGTTTTAAGGAAATCGACGACGTCGCCATTGCGGCACCATTGACCAAATACAGCGAAAGCATTACCGACGGCGAGCGAATCCCGGAGTTCGTGGACCGGGCCTACAAGATCGCCGTTAGCGGCTATCCGGGTCCGGTTCATCTGAGTCTGCCGGTGGATATCATGTTTTCGTCGTTTGACGTCGAGGTGGGCCGTCAGGAGCGGCCGTTCGAGTGGGTGGCAAAACGTCCGCCGCGGGCGTGGCCCGATCCTGCGGCACTTGAGTCACTGCTCAAGCGCATTGCCGGCGCCAACCGACCGGTACTGATCGGCGGCCACGGTGTGTGGTGGTCCGGGGCCGAAGCAAAACTCGAGCAAGTCGGGCGCACCCTGAACATTCCTGTGTTCAATATCCCCTATCACCAGAAATTGCTCGGCGAGGAGCGTGAGGCGTATATGGGGCTCGCGGATATACACCAGTATCCGCCGTCGAAGTTCGCAATTGAGGAGTCCGACATCGCGATCATGCTGGGCGGGCGTCTGGACAACCAGATGAATTTCGGCAATCCGCCGTTGTTTCCCGCCTCCACCGAACTCGTCTGCGTGAACGGCTCCCACGAGGAACTCGAGTTCAATCGTGCCGCGGATCACGTGTTGTTGAGCAACCCGGGCGCATTTCTCGATGCGCTGCTGGCATTGCCGGCGGACGATGCGTGGAAGCTCGACCGGCAATGGCTCGACCTAAACCGCCGTAAACGCCGCGACTGGGTGGCAGCGACTCTGGCCGGTCTGAAACCGGAAACCGACGAGGCGGCCGCCACCGGCGGCAAGATGCACCCGCTGCAACTGGCGCTCGATGTGCAGGATGCCCTGGGCGAAAACGATTGGCTCGTGTTCGATGGCGGCAACACACACTTCTGGTCGGAGATCGCGGTCAATATCGCGGGGTGGTACGGCAAAAAGCTGGGCGGCATCCTGCATCCCGGATCGTTCAGCATGTTGGGTGTAGGCGTGTCGTTTGCGGTTGCGGCCAAGAACACGCATCCCGGCGCCAACGTGGTGTTACTAAGCGGAGACGGGGCGTTTCTTTCCGGTGGCTTAAGCGTCGAGGTCGCGTTCCAAGAGCACACACCCATCGTCGTCGTGATCGACAACAACGGCGGATTAGACTGCATCTCCCAGCAGCAGGAACGATTGTTTGAAAGCGGCAAGCATTTCGCGACGGATTTTCGGGACATCCCGTTCCACACGATGTTTGAAGGCCTCGGCGGTCACGGCGAGTTGGTGGAAACCCGCGAGCAACTCGGCCCCGCGCTGAAGCGCGCGCTCGCGAGTGGTAAGACCGCGTGCGTGAATGTAAAAGCAAAGGGCGTGATCAGTCCCATTGTGCTCGCAACCACCAGCAAACGCGACAAAGCATCCATCGAATAGGGATCGGTTATGGCCATCATCTCATCGCATACTCTCGACTCAGTGCTTGGGTCCCATGCCAGTGGCATTGAGGTCGAACTGTTCAGACTCGAAGCCGGTGGCGAACGAGTTCGTGTGCTGCGTACGCGGACCGATGAGGGTGGCCGGTTATCGGCGGAAGTGGAACTCAACGCGGAGCGCGCGAACGATACCTATGAATTGGTGTTTCATACCGGCGATTACTTCACAGCCCATTCCGTATCGGGATTGGGATCGCGAATCATGAACGAAGTGGTAGTGCGGTTTTCAATGCCCGATCCAAACGGGCGATACCACATGCCGATGATGCTTTCGCCAAACAGCTATTCGGTGTGGTGGTCAAACTGAATCGCTCGGTCGTGCCGCACTGCTACGACTGCGTTGTATGCCGACTTCCGGTCTAAACGTGTCGCGCCGCATCCGGCGCACACCCTACACCGACCAAGTGGAAGCGCACGGCGTGCGTGGTTTCTCTGTGGTCAATCACATGCTGCTGCCCAAAGCGTATCAGCGGTCGCTGCAAGACGACTACTGGCATCTGCGCGAACATGTGCAGTTGTGGGATGTGTCCTGCCAGCGCCAAGTGGAGCTGCGCGGCAAACACGCAGCGCGGTTAGCGCAATGGATGACACCGCGCGATTTGCGCCGCGCGGAAGTCGGCCAGTGCTTGTATGTGGCAATCGTGGATGAGAACGGGGGCATGATTAACGATCCATTGTTACTCAAACTCGCCGAGGATCGTTTTTGGTTTTCCATTGCCGATTCCGATGTGCTGCTGTGGGCCAAAGGTTTGGCGCTGGGTGCGGGGATGGAGGTCGAGGTGAGCGAACCGGATGTGTCGGTGCTCGCGGTGCAGGGGCCGAAGGCGGAAGACCTGATGGCAAATGTGTTCGGTCCGGGCATTCGCGACGTGAAGTTTTTTCGGTTTGCCGAGTTCGAGTTTCAAGGCACACGTCAACTCATTGCGCGATCGGGTTATTCCAAACAGGGCGGTTTCGAGATTTATCTCAATGACGGATCGTTGGGCTCGGCGCTATGGGACACGCTTTGGAAAGCCGGTCAGCCGTTCGATGTCGCGCCGGGTTGTCCGAACCTGATCGAAAGGGTCGAAGGCGGTTTGTTGTCCTACGGCAACGAAATGACGCGCGAGAACAATCCGCTGGAATGCGCTATGGACGATTATTGTACGTTGGACGGCTCCATCGATTTCATCGGCCGCACTGCGTTACAGAGTCTGCAACGCGACGGCGTGCAGCGACTCATTCGCGGCGTATGGATTGACGGTGCACCGTGTCCGCCCTGCGCTACACCATGGCCGGTGGTGCACAATGGTGTCGGGGACAGGCAGATCGGTCAGATCACCACGGCGATTTACTCACCGCGGTTTGAATGCAACATCGGCCTATCGATGATCGAACGGGGCTTTTGGGAGCCGGGGCAGCCGGTGACGGTGCACAGCGCCGACGGCGATCGGCGCGGCGGTACGGTTACGTCGCTGCCGTTTGCATCTCCGGGTTAGGCTAATTTAACAATCGAGCCAGCAATCTGCGGTATTTCGCAACGAGTTTGGGGTGTGATCTCAGCATCGTAAATGCCGAAAGCAAATTTTGCCGCCCGGCATCGTCATTGAATGAACGATCGCGTTTGACGATTTCCAGTAAATTCTCGAGCCCAAGTTCTGCCTCGTCGTTAAGCAACGCCCACGCGCCCAGTCGTAAACGCGATTCGCAGTCATCGGGGTTTTGGTGGACGGCGTGCTGTAGTTGGTCCGGTGCCGTCACGGTAGCACTGAGTTTTGCAAAGTTGAGCTTGGTACTAATGGCTCCAAATTCCGGATCGAGTTTGGTGTTCGCGCCCACGCGTCCTAACGCCTCCTCAGCATCATCGAAGTTGTCATTGGCGATATACAACCTCGCCAGCATCAGACGGGTCTTATCGTTGTCCGGATCGGCTTGTTCGGACTCCGTCAGCAACGCGATCGCGGCGTCGGTGTCACCGTTGTCGTGTAACGTCACGGCCTCCTCGAGGGCTCGGTCCGATGCGCGTGGCCGATGTCCGTCAATAAATGTGCGCACGGCGGATTCGGGTAGTGCCCCCATAAATTCGTCGACGGGCTCTCCATTCTTAAATAACTTAATCGTGGGCAGGCTGCGGATGCCGTAACGCGCCGCCAACTCTTGCTCTGCTTCCGTGTCGACCTTGGCTAGCAGCACATCGCCGTGATACTCGCCGACCACTTTCTCCAGGATCGGAGCCAACATTCGGCAGGGCCCGCACCAAGCGGCCCAAAAATCCACCAACACGAGAATGGAGCGCGAGCGTTCGATAACGGATTCGGTGAAGTCGGTGCCGTTGGCGTCGAATATATAAGGAGTGGTCGTCATTGGTGCGCTGATCTAGATCGTTATGTAGCTGGACGTGTGAGTATCTAGAAATGCGGTCCCACGGTGGCGATTGCAATACCCTGCCAGAACATTAGGGGACGTACCCCAGTTTCTCTTTGGGAGAACAGGCAGTAAACTAATTTGTCCTCATTTAAGCATTCATATCGCGATATAAACTTATCGCCATCTTGCCGGTCCCGACCACCGCGCCTATTAGTAACAACCATAGAAGCCATTTTAGCCAGGGCAGTTCTGCTTCGGGCGACAAGCGTGATTCGCCGCCTGCGATCTTCACAGCGCGCAACTGAACTAACTCGCCCTGGGTTTGCTGATGTTGTTGCTCACTGCTCAGAATCCCAATCAATGCATTGGCTGGGGCATCACTTTCGTAGTTGCCCCAAGCCAGCGTAAAGGGGCCATTGTCGGTACCCAAAAATAACACTTCATAAACCGGAAACGAGATTTCCACAACGGGTGGTGTGGGCAGTGCCTGTTTTGGCTCAAACCACCAGTGGGCATAATCTTCTCGCGGTATTTCGACAGGTTGACTGGGCTTAATGTCGCTGCCAGTAATGTTATGTTGTTGCAGATCGGTGCGTATTAGCCGTTTATGGTCAAAATCGTTCTTGGAGGCGAAGAGATTGCCGCGGATCAAGGTTTGCGATTCACCTGGAATTAATTTCAGTTCACGCGCTTTCACTGCTGACGGCATATCGAATGCTAGAAAGCCCTCTTGCTTTGGCACGGTCTGTGGCGTCTCCAGTCGATGCCATAGTTGTCTTTCAGCCATTTTTAGATTGTAGGTGCCGACGACCTTTTGCAACTCGAAGGAACGAATCGATTTCAACGATTCCAGACGCAGGTATTTTTGCCCTTTAGGTATCCCACCTATGGTGCGCCATTCTTCTTTGTCGGAGTTTTGATTGGTCAGGCTCTTACTGCGATGTAGCGTGTGCCAGTTATCCAGGTCGGTGCCGACTTCGACTTTGAGCTGCAACAATTGGTCGGCAGGTTGGTGTGCCCATAGCAGCGCTATCGATTCGATTTCGATGCCGTCTTCTTTATCCGGCAATTCGATAATGTAGTCCTGTCGGGCTCGATTAATGGGTATCGTCTCAGTGGTTGTGGATTCCGATAGCTGATCTTGCCGTTGGTTTTGTTCCCGTATTGTCAGCGTTTTTGAGTGACGCTGCAGGTACATGCTGAACACATAAAACGGCAGCTCGATCTGTTTTTGGGAAATTTCAATCGGTACCTTGCGAACCCAGCTTGGTAGTTGTTTCCCGGTGACATCGAATACCGCGACATCACCTAAATCGGCACGCGTCACCGCGAGCAGTATATCGATCGGCAATTCGACTCTCTGTAAAGCCTGTTTCGGTCCGCTTAAATTAGCCTGATAGGCGTAGTCCTCCATCGCGGCAAACGCTTGGTTATATGCGACGGTTAGTGTCGCAACTAGCAATAAACCCAGTTGCTTAGGTTTCATGTACCGCGCTTTCTGTATCCCGATCGTCTGGGGCGCGCTTCTGGGGGATCGGCGAGAAATAGCCCATCGCTACCAGTAACCCTCCCACCACCAAGAATGAAACGATGCGTTCAACGGTGCCGCTCGCGTCCAGGTCGATAAAAAACATTTTAAACAGGACCACGGCTATCAATACTGCTCCGGTTATCCATACGGCCCTGGCCATCTTGCGCGAAGCGAGTAGCATCGCCAGCATGCCGATTACGGTCCAAAGAATCGAAATCGCGGTCTGGATCTTCGTTTCTCTAAACATGGTAGATAGGTTAAATGGAATGTCTGCATAATGATGCATGGATCGCAGCAATACCGCGGTTAACCAGATGAAGATCAATCCACCTAAGAGGATCAATACGTGGTTCCGGAAGTCTGACCAGGGAAGTTCTAAAATTGTCAGGGTTCGAACGACAGAGATAAAAAATACGATTTGCGCCAGGTCCAACGGATTGATGAAAGGCAGATAGGGCAGGGGAGCGGGGTCAGCGGAAGTGCTAATATTTACGATAATACTCCAGGCCGCCAGTATTAAACCCAGCGATGCAATAATCCCGAGTTGCAACGGCGGACCAAACCGGGAGATAGCCGGGAATCTGGCGGTACGTGCCGCGTACATAAACAACAACGGAAAGATTGCCAGCAAGGCAATATACCCACTGCCGACGCCGGGCAGCCAATCCTCGAAATACCAGGTCAAATCGAGCGACAGTACGCAAGCCACGAATACTACAAAACCAGCATGCAATAGCACACTAATCCACTGCGGCCAGCCACAGTTCTCCAGCCGTACGATCGTCCAGTAAGTCAATGCCAATGCCAAAACCCAGATAAACGCATCGGGTAGAACCAGCACGTGCTGGTAATCATTAATGGATTGCAGGCTGATCACTATCAGCACGGGTAGCAATAGTGCACCGCTTACGGAAGCGGGTGTCCAATTCCAGCGCTTCACTCGATCTAAAAAAACCAGAATACCGGCGGTCACAGAGAACAATAACAGCCAGGCAATGATTTGACTGCTCATGTATTCGTCAATTTGAACCAGCACGCTGCCGAGCCACCAGCACATCGCCCAGACGAAAAATACGGTATGCAGAAGACGTATGTGAGCGGTGGA
>Ga0224512_10001977_pt1 | contig 19172 bp, 15 predicted proteins | sample SF_May12_sed_USG_4_FD_169103 | JGI IMG/M metagenome (GOLD analysis project Ga0224512, IMG submission 169103) | Sediment microbial communities from San Francisco Bay, California, United States - SF_May12_sed_USGS_13 | ecosystem: Environmental > Aquatic > Marine > Sediment | place: USA... | reverse complement strand
TGATGAAGAACATCGTCGATGGATTAACGGCCACCACTTTCACGCCTCTTGCGGAAACCTTGTGGGAGGTCTATCGCTACTACGGCGGCCTGTCCGTCGATTTTGGCAATCCGACTCCCCTGCAGGCTCCGCAACAGGACTCCTGCGCCCAGAACGTGACGAGCAGCTACTGCAACAACGGGGCGCTCTACCGTGCCACCAACGGCCTGCACAGCGACAACAGTGGAGCGATCGTGGCGGGGGCGCCTGTCGATGCCACTTACAACGACGGCAGCTACATCTCGCCGTTCAAATTCGGCTGCCAGACGTCCTATGTCATCTACGTCACCGACGGCGATCCGACCAATGACACGGATGCCAACGGCGCGACCCGGATCACGGGCCTCTCCGGGCTCAGCAGTTGCGATGGGGCGAGCTGCCTCGATGACCTGGCCGGCTGGATGCACGACAACGACGTGTACGGTGGCCTGGCCGGAAAACAGGTGGTCAACACCTACACCATCGGTTTCGGCGGCGGCATTTCGGCAGCCGGCCTGGCGCTACTCCAGCAAACCGCCTCCAAGGGCGGCGGTAGTTACTACAACGCCGACGATTCCGACCAACTCGCGTCCGCCTTGCAGGGTGCCATTTCGGAAATTCTGTCGGCGAATGCCTCGTTCACGGCGCCCAGTTTGTCGGTGAACGCCTTCAACAAACTGTACAACCGGGACGACGTTTACTTCGCCCTGTTCAAGCCCTCCAGCTCGATGGCCTGGGACGGCAATATCAAGCGCTACCGGCTGTGCAACACCTCCGATGCGACAACCTATGGTTGCACTTTCGGCGAGGTGATCGACAGCAACAATACCGCGGCCATTGACGCCCAGACCAGCAAAATCAAGGACGCGGCGAAGAGCTTTTGGAGCGCCGCCGCCGACGGCGCGGACGTAAGCAAGGGCGGTGCCGGTAGCAAGATCACCGACAACACCCGCGTCCCGCGCACGCTCTACACCTATCGCGGTTCCTACGCCGGCTTGTCTTCGTCCTCGCCGGCCACCCCGGTGACGGTCGAGGCTTCCACGGGCAATTCCATCTACGACGCGGCCGTGATCGACCCGACCATCCTCGGGTTGCCGGCGGCAGCGCCGAGCACGGATGTCGCGAAGCTGATCAACTGGATGCGCGGCCAGGATGCCTATGACAAGGACACCGATGGCGATACGACGGAATCCCGGGCGTGGAACTTCGCCGACCCGCTGCACAGTCGCCCGGTGGCCGTCACCTACGGCGCCGAAAACGACGGATCCGGCAATCCTGATCCTAACAAGCCCATCATCAAGCTGTTCGTGGGCACCAACGACGGCATGGTGCGTATCATCAACAACAACACAGGCCTGGAAGAATGGGCCTTCGTGCCGAAGGAAATGCTCAGCAAGCAAGCCGCGCTGGCACAAGACGCAGACGGCGAGCATATCGTTGGCCTCGACGATTCCCCCACGTTCCTGTTCATCGACAACAACAACGACGGGATCATCGATCCGGCCGCCAATGACAAGGTGTTCATGTTCATCGGCATGCGCCGCGGCGTGAACGCCACGGGTCTGCGTGGCAACATCTACGGCTTCGATGTCACGCCATCGTCCAAAATGACCTCGCAGTCGTCCACCGTCACGCCCAAACTGATCTGGGTCATCGAGGGTGGCAGCGGCAGCTATGCCCAGCTGGGCCAGACCTGGTCGCGGCCCAAGGTAGCGCGCATCCGCGCCAAGTGCACGGGCAGCTTGTGCGATGACGGGGACGCCACGACCAACGACAGTGAGTCACGGACGGTGCTGATCTTCGGCGGCGGCTACGACATCAACCAGGACAATGCCATCCCCGCCGGCACCGACAGCCGCGGCAACGCCGTCTTCGTCGCCAGTCCGTTCGATGGCAGCCGCATCTGGTGGGCCAGCAGCAATACCGGCGCCAACCTGGTGCTCCCCGGCATGACCTACAGCATTCCCTCGGAGGTCTCCGCCCTGGATACCAACGGAGACAAATCCGTTGACAGGTTGTACGTCGGCGATACCGGAGGCCAGCTGTGGCGCATTGATCTGGGAGACCAGCTCGGCGCCAGCGGCACGGGCGGTTCCTCGGGTTACAAATTCGCCGACGTCGGTTGCACCGGCAGCACCCGGGCCGCCAACTGCTCGACGACCGCCAAGCAGGATCTGCGCAAGTTCTTCTTTCCGCCAGACATTGCCCAAGTCAAGGACACGGTCTACTCGACCAGCTCGGATTACGATCTCATCACGATCGGTTCGGGTAACCGCGAGGATCCGCTGGACCTGCTGACGTCGAACCTGACCCCGGTCGCGGAGGCCGTGCACAATCGCATCTACGCCTTCCGTGATTACAACTATCAGCAGGGGGCGCCGACGTCCACGCCGGCTGCCCTGACGGATGCCGACCTGTACGATGCCACGGCGAACAAGCTCGGCACTCTGACCGGTGCGGCCTTGCAAAATGAGATCGATAACAACGTCAAGACGAAAAAAGGCTGGTACTTCGACCTCTTGGAGGCCAACAACGTCACGTTGACCAACGGGCTGACGACCAAATGGGTGGGCGAGAAGGTGCTGGCCAAGACGCTGGTATACAATGGCGTGCTGTTCTTCACCACCTTCATCCCGGCCAATGACAGTACGGCACAGACCACCTGCCAGGCCAATGAAGGCGAAGGGCGCTATTACGAGGTCAACCTGCTGAGCGGGGCACCGATGTACGACTTGGACGGGGACAACGCGCTCGACCGCTTCGGTGTCGCCGGCGGCGGCATCCCCTCGGAGGTCATCATCGTCATCCGCGACGGCGGTGTCACCGGTCTCGTGGGCACCAGCGGTGGCGCCAAGCAGGTCGCACCGGGCAGCGGTCAAAACCGCTACAAGACCTACTGGTACGACAAATAGTCTAAAATGGATGTATAGCGTCTTAAACCACCTCCTCCCTCCGGAGGAGGTGGTTTTTTAAGGACTGGTCCGCGGAGAACATTTTGGTATGAAAATCACAAGAATTTCGGGTTTTACCCTGATCGAGGTGATGATCGTCGTGGTGATCTTGAGCATACTCGTGGCCATCGCCTATCCCAGTTACACCAAGTACACGACCCAGTCACGACGCTCGGACGCGCAGATCGCCCTGACCCAGGCCGCTTCCCTGCAGGAAAAATTTTATTCTGATTGCGGCCACTACGCGCAAATACCGCATGGAACCAGGAATACTCGCGCCTGCGGTACCGTGGGTAACAATTTCAACGATGGGATTCTGGCTATAAACGATAAAGCCTCGGCGACTATTTTCTCCGTGGGTGCCCATTACGTGATCACCATGGTAGCTCCCACCGCCAGCGCAGGCATTTGTCCCATCGACAGGTGTTTCATCATGGAGGCCAGACCGGCGGCAAAAGCCGACACCGACGGCACTGTGAACGGGACAGGATTGCAATTAGGAAACGGAAGGCTCCGCATTGATTCGAGGGGCAACAAAAGCTGGGACAAGGCCAACACCAATACGCCAAGCGTCGCCACTGGCATGTTCGGTAATAAATGGACCGATAAATAATACTAGCCGCTCAACAATACCGGAAACGAGCTGAATTCAGGCTGGATCTTTCGCGCGCAATGTCTTGGGCATCGGAAAAGAAACGTTCTCGATCTTTCCCGGCTGTTCTTCGATAATATCGGCGCCCCACTCCCGCAGTCGTGCCACCACCTGCTGCACCAGTTCTTCCGGGGCCGAAGCCCCGGCCGTCAGCCCGACACGCCCAACTCCTTCCAACCACTCGCGCTGAATATCCTGCGGGCCGTCGATCATGTAACCGCGCACGCCCTGCCCTTCCGCCACCTCGCGCAGACGATTGGAATTGGAGCTGTTGCGCGAACCAACCACCAGCAGTAAATCGACTGATTTCGACAGGGCTTTAACCGCGTCCTGGCGATTTTGCGTGGCATAGCAAATATCGTCCTTTTTAGGTCCCTTGATTCCCGGATAACGCGCCCGCAAGGCGGCGACAATTTTGGCCGTATCATCCATGGAAAGTGTTGTCTGGGTCACATAGGAAAGATTGGTATCATCCTTAACCTGCAAGCGGGTAACGTCTTCGACAGATTCGACCAGATACATGCCGCCATCGGCTTGTCCCATCGTTCCCTCCACTTCAGGGTGTCCGGCATGTCCGATCAGGATGCATTCCGTGCCGTTGCCCCGATGGCGCATTACTTCCATGTGCACTTTGGTGACCAAGGGGCAAGTCGCGTCGAAAATGCGCAGCCCCCGCTGCGTGGCTTCTTCACGAACGGCGCGGGAAACACCGTGGGCGCTGAAGATGACCGTGCCTCCCGATGGCACCTGATCCAACTCATCGACGAAAACGGCTCCCTTGGCGCGTAAATCTTCCACCACAAAGCGGTTATGGACAACCTCATGCCGTACATAAATCGGCGCGCCGAATAGCTCGAGTGCACGCTCGACGATTTCAATCGCACGATCCACGCCCGCGCAAAAACCACGAGGATTAGCCAGAAGTACTTGCATGGTCGTCATGATACCCGGTTTTATCGCCATATTCAGTTGTGGCCAAGTGCCCGGACAATGTTCACCGTTGGGGAACCGCGATGTATGGAAGGCAGAAATACCAAGCCCGGCGGAGCCGGGCTTGGAGGGAAAACATGAAGTTGTTATTTTTTCTTGGTGGGATCAATCGGTGTCGGCTTGTTGTAAGTCTTCTCGCAATTGATCATGCAGGTTTCGAAAGCCGTAGCGTCCTTGATCCCGAGACATTCGGTCTTGCAGCTCTCCAACGGCGCGTTGACGACCTTGTTCTTGGCAGACGACGCGGCTCCGGCGTACCAGGAGACCGTCAGCAGGCTCGTCGTCGCAATGACCAGACAGGATTTGAGCAATGTACGCATGGATGACTCCTTCAAAGTCAAAACAGGTATAAAAGATTATACAGGCACTTAAGTACGTCCGGCCTTTTCAGTCTAGCGCCGATATCACGAATTTCCATGGGAAGTCGATTAACGGCATGCAAATTCAGTGATTACGGACGGCGCCCGCGCGCCAGCCAGACGGTATCCAGAATCAGCAATATGGCGCCCACGGTGATGGCGGAATCCGCCACGTTAAATGCCGGCCAATGCCAGTGGTGGTAGTGCACGTCGATGAAATCAATGACATAACCGAAAATTACACGGTCGAGAAGATTCCCCAACGCACCACCCAGGATCAGCATCAGCGCCACGGCAAGAAGCATTTCCTGACGGTTAAGGCGCGAGAGCATCCACAGTAAAAAGGCACAGGCCACCAGCGCGACAAACATGAACAAGCCGTTTTGCCAACCACTCGCGCTGCTCAGGAATCCGAACGCGGCACCCGTATTGTGGACCAACACCAAATTCAGAAAAGGGCCGAGATTCACTTCGCCGTGTCGCACCAGATAATCCGAGGCAAAGTATTTCGTCAGCTGATCGGAAACAAACACCACTCCCGCGATCCACAGGAGCCGCCACATCAAGCGTAGCTCCTGGTTTCACCCGGGCCACTGACATTCAGCACGCAGCGGCCACAGATTTGCGGATGGTCTTCATTGCTACCGACATCCTCTCGGTGATGCCAGCAGCGGATGCACTTGGGGAAGGCTGAAGGTGCGACCCGCACCGCCAATCCTTTTAGATCCGTCTCAATACTGTTGGCGGTTTTTTCCGACAACGGATGCACCCGGACGTAAGAGGTAATAAAGACAAAACGCAACTCATCCCCCAGGCGACGCAGACGCTTCAGCCACGCATCATCTCCATAAATATCCACTTCCGCATCGAGACCGGAACCAATGTCACCGGCCACGCGCAGTTTTTCCAGTTCGCGGGCCACGGCCTGGCGCACAGTAATCACCTCGCTCCAGAATCCGCGATCAACCGCGCCCTCGGGCAGGGCCGGCAAGGTATACCAGTTTCCCAGGAAGACGGAATCACCGCGTTTTCCCGGCATGTAACGCCAGATTTCCTCGGCGGTGAAAGACAGTACCGGTGCCAGCCAGCGCACCAGTCCCTGCAGGATATGAAACATCGCCGTCTGCGCCGAGCAACGTCCATGGCTGTTCGTGGGCATGGTGTACAGGCGGTCCTTGAGGATATCGAGATAAAAACCGCCCATGTCCACCACGCAGAACTGATGCAGTTTTTGATAAATCATGTGGAACTGGAACTGCTCGTAGGCCTCGAGGACTTCCTTTTGCAGGTCATGGGCCCTTGCCAGCGCCCACTGATCGAGCGGCAGCATGTCCTTCACGGGCAACAGCGCGGACTCCTCGAAACCGGAAAGATTCGCCAGCAAATAGCGCGTGGTATTGCGGATGCGGCGGTAGGAATCGGCCATGCGCGTAAGGATCTCATCAGAGATGCTCATCTCCGCGCGGTACTCGGTGGCCGCCACCCACAGGCGCAGAATGTCCGCCCCCATGACCTTTATTACCTTTTGCGGCACGATCACATTGCCAAGCGATTTCGACATCTTTCGTCCCTTGGCGTCCACCGTAAAGCCGTGCGTCAGGACACTTTTGTATGGTGCCTTCCCGTGCATCGCCATAGAGGTCAGCAGCGATGACTGGAACCAACCACGGTGCTGGTCCGATCCTTCGAGATACAAATCGGCGGGGAACGGGAGTTCCGGGCGATGCTCCAGCACGCAACTGTGCGTCACACCGGAATCGAACCAGACGTCAAGCGTGTCGCTGACTTTTTCGTAGTTCCCGGCTTGCGCGCCCAGAAGATCCTGCGATTTCAGATCAAACCAAGCATCTATTCCCCTTTTTTCCACGCACTGGGCAATTTCCTCCATCAGCCGTTCGGTTTCCGGATGCGCCTCGCCCGTCTCCCGGTGCACGAACAGCGGGATCGGCACGCCCCAGGCGCGCTGGCGGGAAATGCACCAGTCCGGGCGATTCTCGATCATGCCCTGGATGCGCGCCTGGCCCCATTCCGGAATCCACGCCACACCCACGATGGCCCGCAAGGCCGGTTCGCGCAGACGGTCCATGCTGATGAACCACTGGGACGTGGCGCGGAAAATGATCGGCGTCTTGTGCCGCCAGCAATGCGGATAACTGTGGTTCAGCGCCTCCAGATGCAGCAAAGCCCCGCGTGCTTTAAGAACCTCCACGACATGATCATTGGCCTTGAATACATGCTCGCCGGCAAAGAGTTCCGTGCCGGGCAGAAATTTGCCGTCTTTACCGACCGGATTATCCACCGCGAGCCCGTAACGCTCACCAACAACAAAATCTTCGAGGCCGTGTCCCGGTGCCGTGTGCACCGCGCCAGTGCCAGCCTCCGTGGTCACGTGCTCGCCAAGAATGATCGGCACCTCACGCGCGTAGAACGGATGCCTGAGCTTCACAGCTTCCAGGTCTTTCCCGCGGCAATTGGCTACGACTCGATATGTTTCAATTCCATAACGCGCCATCACGTCCTTGACCAGCGGTTCGGCGATCAACAGACGCTCATGCCCCTTCGGCCCGGTGGCTTGCAACAGGACGTACTCCAGGTCCGGGTGCAACGCGACCGCCTGATTGGCCGGCAGCGTCCAGGGGGTCGTGGTCCAGATCACGACTTGCACCGGTCCTTCGCCGGCGTGGCCGGAGGAATGTTCGCAACGCGCGAGGAACGCCGCCGGATCGACGGCAGTGAAACGCACGTCGATGGCGGGCGAGGTCTTGTCCAGGTACTCGACCTCGGCCTCAGCCAGCGCCGAGCCGCAATCGCTGCACCAGTGCACCGGCTTGTGGCCGCGCATGACATGGCCGTTGGCAATCACGCGCCCGAGCGCGCGAATAATATTGGCCTCGAAGGCAAAATCCATGGTCAGATAAGCATTGTCCCAGTCACCGACCACCCCGAGTCGAATGAAATCCTCGCGCTGCCGATCCACCTGCGTGCGTGCGTATTCGCGGCACGCCCGGCGGAAACGGGTTGGCTCGACTTTTTCGCCCGCCTTGCCGATTTTTTTCTCGACCGCATGCTCGATGGGCAGCCCATGGCAGTCCCATCCCGGGACGTAGGGAGCATCAAAACCGCTTAAGGTCCGGGCTTTGACGATGATGTCCTTGAGTATCTTGTTGACCGCATGCCCGATATGGATGTCCCCGTTGGCATACGGCGGACCATCGTGCAGCACATACTTCGGCCGCCCATGCCCTTGATCGCGCAGCTTTCCGTAGAGATTGATCTCCTGCCAATGCTTAAGGACCTCGGGCTCGCGCACCGCCAGATTGGCCTTCATGGGAAAATCCGTTTGCGGGAGATTCAGTGTATTTTTATAGTCGTTCACCACGAACCCTTATGAATCTCATGCGGACTTTTCCCGAACTGCGTTTTTTTCGCGCGCCGGATGGTATTCCCGGAAGAAGGCGCGCACGTCCGCGACATCCTTTTCAATCCAACGACGCAACTCCTCCAGCGACTCGAAGCGCTTTTCGTCGCGGAACTTGTGGAGAAAATTGACGTGCACGTAGGCACCATAGATATCATCACTGAAATCCAGCAGATGCACTTCGAGCAGGGTGCGCGTCCCGCCCACCGTGGGTCGCGTGCCGATATTGGCCGCGCCGGGAAGCGGTTCGGTTTTCAATCCGAACACTTCCACGGCAAATATCCCCTTGATCGGTGTCATTTTGCGATGCAGATAGATGTTTGCCGTGGGAAAACCCAGGGTGCGACCGAGCTTGTCGCCGTGCGCGACCCGCCCGCACATGCGGTAGGGACGACCCAGCAGTTTCTCCGTCTGCGCCAGATCGCCGCGTTCCAGCGCCGCGCGTATACGCGTGCTCGAGACGCGCTCGTCGTCAATTGTCAGGGTATGCATGTTCACGACCTTAAAGCCGTGCTTCTTCCCCGCCTCGACCAGCATGGCAAAATCTCCGCGGCGGCGGCGGCCGAAATGAAAATCATCCCCGACGACGAGGTAGCGCACCCGCAATCCATCCACCAGCAGACGCTGAATGAACTGCTCCGGTTCCAGGGCGGCTAATCCGGCATCGAAATGCAAGCACAGCACACGGTCCACCGAGTAGCGGCGCAGCGCCTGCAGCTTTTCACGCAGGCGCGTCAGGCGCGGAATGGCGGCGTCCGGCTGGAAGAATTCCTGCGGCTGCGGCTCGAACAGGATGACCTGGGTCGGCAGGCCGAGTTCCTGGCCCTTTTCCGCCAGTTGGCCAATCACCGCCTGATGACCAAGGTGGACGCCGTCGAAATTGCCGATTGTGGCAACACACCCGCGATGCTGCGGCTTCAGATTATGCCACCCGCGTATGAACTCCATGGGATTTTTCAGATTTCGGCTTGGAGAAACAGGAAAGGTTACCGTCTCGCACGCGCGAGAACAAGCAAGGAACAACGGGAAATCTACAAATGCGCCCAGTCCGGGTCGAGTTCTTCGATAATATCCTGCAGTTGACGGCGGGCGCCGAATCCTTCGTGATAGCTGTGGTAATGACCGATGCGCAGTTCCGGGAATTTCCAGCAAAGGTAACCGTCACCGGTGTCAAAATCCGCCAGCCATAACCCCTTCACGACCAGCCCGAGCCGCTCCATTTTGCCCATCCAGCGGCGCACAATCGCCTCATACTGCTTTTCCACCTTGCGGACCTGGGGATTACTCGGGACCATCGCCTCGAGCGCACGGCGCACGGGTTCGAGTTCACGGTAGGCCTCTTCGGTGATTTTCCACATCAGCGGGAACAGCTCCTCGGCCTCCGACAGCGTGAACACGCGGGGATTGTTACAGGCCGTGATCTGGTATATCTGCGCTGCGCTAGTCATCAACTTTCGCCCCCTCCCCTTTCTTAAGCAGTAACTGTGCCAATCGTACTCCGAAAGCTGCCGCGGTCAATAAATACACCAATCCCCCGGCGATCACCAGTATTGACAAACGCATCGCGCGTTCGAGTGCCGGTGCTTGCAACCAAGAATCTATATCTCCCATCCCCCAGAAGAGCGCGGCCCCCATCACGGCGCTGGCAAGAAACACACGAGAGAGAAAGCTTACCCAGCCCGGAGAGGGAAGATAGACATCTTGTCGGCGCAACATCAGATACAGCACACCGGCGTTGACAAACGCCGCGAGCGAAATCGCCAGTGCCAGTCCGACATGCTTTAACGGCATCACGAGCAGGAGACTCAAAACAATATTGACACCCATGGACAAGGCACCAATACGCATCGGCGTTTTCGTGTCTTGGCGTGCGTAGAAACCCGGTGCCAATACCTTGATCAGAATGAAACCCAACAGCCCGAAAGAAAATGCCATGAGTGCGTTGGCACTCATGCGCACGTCGTGTGCAGTGAAGGCGCCGAAATAAAAGAAGGTTACCAACATGGGGCCGGAGAGAATGATGAGCGCCACCGTGGCCGGGATGGCGATCAGGAACACCCAACGCAGGCTCCAGTCAAGCAGATGAGAAAATTCCTCCTGTGCGCTATTGGCGTGGCGGCGGGCCAGGCTTGGAAGAATCACGGTGGCCAACGCAATACCAAACACGCCCAAGGGAAATTCCATCAGGCGATCAGAATAATACAGCCACGAAACACTGCCGGTGATCAGGAACGAAGCCAACAGAGTATTCACCAGCATATTGATCTGCGCGACCGAAACGCCAAAGATGGCCGGAAGCATCAGCTTGAAAACGCGCGATACACCCTGGTGACGCTCGCGCAGGCGCAACCGCGGGCGCGGCAACATGCGTATGCCCCGCAAGAATGGAATCTGGAAAAGTAATTGCACCACTCCCGCGATGAACACGCCCCAGGCCAGCGCCACGACCGGATCTTCCATGCGTGGTGCCAACCACGCGGCCGCCCCGATGAGCGAGAGATTGAGCAGCACCGGCGTGAACGCGGGCGCGCCGAAATGGCCGTAGGTGTTCAGCACCCCCGCCGCCATCGCCACCAATGAAATAAAGAAGATATACGGGAACGTGATGCGCAGCATTTGTACCGTCAGGTCGTATTTTTGCGGGTCATCCAAAAAACCCGGTGCCAACACCATGACCAGCACGGGTGCGGCTAGCACGCCGACGAATGTAATGGAAAAAAGAATGAGGCCGAGTATGCCGGCCATGTGATCGACGAAGGCCTTGGCTTCATCCGCCGTGTATTTGGTTTTGTACTCGGCGAATACCGGGACGAAACTTTGGGAGAAGGCGCCCTCCCCGAAGATGCGACGCAGGAAATTGGGAATACGGAACGCGACGTAGAAGGCGTCAGCGGCCACACCGCTGCCTGCGCCGATAAGGCTCGCAAAAAAAATATCGCGAATGAGGCCGGTAATGCGTGACAGCAGGGTCATGCTGCCGGTGACGGCCGTGGATTTAAGGAGCTTGCGGCTCACGAATGCGGTTTCGAGTGACGAGACGCCATCTGGGTGGCGATGATACAGGATGTCCCAAGGCACCCAAACCCGCGATTGCGCCAAGAACGGTCCCGGACAAATCATTCGCGGGATTGACAAACAAGCCTAAAATCAGCATAGTTGCCGGCCTTTCGAGGCATATCCAGGAGAATTGTTTTGGCCAATACCGCCCAGGCAAAGAAACGCGCGCGCCAGGCCGAGGCGCATCGCACACGTAACGCCGGTCAGCGCACTGAACTGCGCACCCAGATCAAGAAGGTCCGCACCGCCATCACCAGCAAGGACAAATCTGCGGCGCAACAAGCCTACCGTGAAGCGGCTTCCGCCATTGATCGCCTGGCTCGCAAGGGGCTGGTGCACAAAAATGCCGCGGCGCGCTACAAAAGCGGTCTCAATCAGCAAGTGCGAGCCCTCGCCTGATATTTCCCAAACTCTGATAAAAAAGGCCGGCATAACCGGCCTTTTTTATTCGTGCTGATTTTTAACTAGATTACCACCATATTGTCACGGTGGATCAATTCTGGTTCATCGACATATCCGAGAATCGACTCAATCTTGTCGCTGGCCTTGCCGATGATACGCACGGCTTCCTCGGAGTTGTAATTTACCAGCCCGCGCGCCACTTCGCGTCCCTCGGGATCAAGGCAGGATACGATTTCACCGCGCGTAAATGCGCCTTCGACGGCTTGCACGCCGACGGGGAGCAGGCTCTTGCCCCCTTCGCGGATGACTTTTACCGCGCCCGCATCGAGCTTGAGTTTTCCCATCGCCCGGGCGTGGCCGGCGAGCCACTGCTTGCGTGCCGCCACGCGCCCTTGCGCGGCGTGAAGATAAGTGCCGATCGCCTCGCCTTCCAGCACTCGTGCGATAACATGGGGTTCCCGCCCCGAGGCGATCACGGTGGAGGCGCCTGAGCGTGCCGCTTTTTCCGCCGCGAGAAGCTTCGAGCGCATGCCGCCACGCCCCAGCACGCCGGATTCCCCGGCCATGGAAAGCAGAAGTGGATCGCCGGCCGTGCCCTCTGACAGCAGCTTTGCCTCCGGGTCGTGGCGCGGATCGCGTTCGTAAAGACCGCGCTGATCGGTAAGGATCAGCAACAAATCCGCCTCAATAAGATTGGCCACCAGCGCCGCCAGGGTGTCGTTGTCGCCGAACCGGATTTCTTCCGTGGCCACCGTGTCATTCTCATTCACCACGGGAATAACGCCGAAACTCAACAAAGTACGCAGTGTGGTGCGGCTGTTGAGATAGCGCTTGCGATTAGTGAGATCGTCGTGGGTCAGCAGCACCTGGGCGGTGTGAAGATTATGGCGCTGGAACGCCGATTCGTAGACCTGGATCAGGTTCATTTGCCCCACGGCGGCCATCGCCTGCAATTCATAAAGTGCATGCGGACGAACTTTGCGGCCCAGCCGCTGCATGCCGGCGGCCACCGCCCCGGAGCTCACCAGCACCACTTCAATACCGCGACTTCGTAGCTGTGACAGCTGCGCGCCCCAATCCTGAATGCCCTCGGTGTTGAGCCCTTGCCCATCACGCGTCAGCAGGGCGCTGCCGATTTTTACCACAATACGCCGCTTGCCTTTCAGCGTTTCGCGCAGTTTCGTGCTCATGTTCAATGTCCGTCTTGTTTGTCTGATTTTTTCCTGAGCTGCTCCAGGTGACGCATAAGATCCTTGGTCAGCTCGCCACAGCCCTCGCCGCGAATGGCGGAGATTCTATACACCGGGCGTTTCCATTTCAGCTTCTTAAGCAGATGTTTGGCAGTCTTTTCGCGCTCGTCCTTAGGCAATAGATCCATTTTATTCAACACCAACCAGCGCTCCCGTTTGGCAAGCAGCGGACTAAACTTTTTCAGTTCCGCCTCGATGGACTTGACCCCCGCCGCCGGGTCAGCGTCCGGCGTAAGGGGTGCCATGTCCACCAGGTGCAACAGAACACGCGTGCGCGCGAGGTGCCGCAGGAATTGATGTCCCAGCCCTGCACCTTCGGCAGCACCTTCGATCAGTCCGGGGATGTCGGCCATCACGAAGCTGCGAAGTTCACCGACGCGCACCACGCCCAGATGCGGATGCAGGGTGGTGAAAGGATAGTCCGCCACCTTGGGCCGTGCCTGCGATACTGCCCGCAGCAAAGTCGATTTGCCGGCATTGGGCAGGCCGAGCAAACCGACGTCGGCCAGTACCTGCAATTCCAGCGCCAGCTCGCGCTGCTCACCAGGCTTGCCGGGTGTCGTGCGCCGCGGTGTACGGTTGGTGCTCGACTTGAAACGTGTATTGCCGAGACCCCCCTTGCCCCCGTGAGCCACTATCAGTAACTCACCCTGGCGGGTGATCTCGCCGATCAGTTCCTCGGTCTCGGCATCCACCACGCGGGTTCCAAGAGGAATCTGTATATACAGATCCTTCCCGGATTTTCCGGTGCAATTGGACCCACTCCCCTTGGCGCCCTTCTCAGCACGGAACACGCGGGTCTGCCGGAAATCGGCAAGCGTATTGAGGCCCTCCGCACCGATCAAGTATATGCTCCCGCCATGACCCCCGTCGCCGCCATCCGGCCCACCACGCGGAATGAATTTCTCGCGCCGAAATGACAGCGCCCCGTTGCCGCCGGCACCGGCTTCGACACGGATGGTCGCTTCGTCAACAAATTTCATATAAGCAATGTTCCAAAATAAAAAACCCCGCCGTGTTGCCAGGGCGGGGTTTTCGATGCGTGCGAAAGCGGGTCAGCCCGGGATGATACTTATCGTTCGGCGATTACGCGGGCCCTTGATGTCGAACTTCACCCGGCCGTTGACCTTGGCGAAAAGCGTATCGTCTTTTCCAATCCCGACATTCGTACCCGGATGAAATTCGGTACCGCGCTGACGCACGATAATGTTTCCCGCCAGCACCTGTTCGCCGGCGTAACGCTTGACGCCGAGACGCTGCGCATGAGAATCCCGACCGTTGCGCGAGCTGCCGCCCGCCTTCTTGTGTGCCATAGGTAAGTCTCTCGGTTACTTGATGCCGGTGATTTCCAGCTCAGTGTAGTACTGGCGATGGCCCTGTGTCTTGCGATAATGTTTGCGTCGACGCATCTTGAACACCTTGATTTTATCCGCCCGGCCGTGGCTCTTAACCGTGGCCGTGACATTTGCCCCTTCGAGAACAGGATTGCCGATGCGCGCGCCTTGATCGTCGCTGACCATGAGCACCGGGTTGAGGTCCACGGATTGACCCTCCGCGACTTCCAGTTTCTCCACCCGGATGACATCGCCGGGCGCGACCCGGTATTGCTTGCCGCCGTTCTGAATGACTGCATACATGATGAATTCGACTCCTGAATGCCCCGTGGGGCCGAAAAAGGCGGAGGAAACCCGCTAAAAGGCCGGCAATTCTAACGATAGGACTGCGGCAGGTCAAACGGCTTGACGGGCGGAAACCCAGCCCCTAGCATGCCGGCCCGGACTTCACCGACCCTTCATATTCATGGATTACGAAGCCATCAAGGCCCTGGTCCGGGACGATCTGCGTGCCGTGGACCGCGAGATCGAGGCCCGGCTCCAGTCCGACGTCGCCCTCATCAACCAGATGGGCTCCTACATCGTCCAAAGCGGAGGCAAACGGCTACGCCCGGTTCTGGTATTGCTGGGCAGCCGGGCTTTTGGATACCAGGGCCATGACCACATCCGCCTGGCCGCCATTATCGAATTTATACATACCGCCACCCTGCTGCACGACGACGTGGTGGATGCCTCGGAACTACGCCGGGGCCATACCACAGCCAATACCATCTGGGGCAACGAAGCCAGCGTGCTGGTCGGCGACTTTCTCTATTCGCGGGCCTTCGAGATGATGGTCGAGGTGGGCAGCATGCGCGTGATGGAAATCCTGGCCCACACGACCAACACCATTGCCAAAGGTGAAGTCATGCAACTGCTCAATTGCCATGATCCGGAGACCACCGAGGAACGTTACATCGAGGTTATCCGCAGTAAGACCGCCAAACTGTTTCAGGCGGGAGCCCAGCTCTCGGCCGTGATCAGCGGTCAAAATCGGCAGATCGAGGAGGACATGGCGACGTTTGGCATGCATATCGGCACGGCGTTTCAGCTGGTAGACGATGCGCTCGACTACGGGCGGGAGAATCACGAACTTGGGAAGAACATCGGGGATGATCTCGCCGAGGGCAAACCCACCTTGCCGTTGATCTACACGCTACGACAGGGAAATACCCGCCAGCGCGATTTGATTCGAACCGCCATCGAGGAAGGCGGGCTGGAGCAAATGGAAGAGGTCATGGATGCCATTGAATCAACAGGTTCCATCACGTACACTGCGCGCCGGGCTGAAGACGAGGCCTCCCGGGCCACGGCTGCTTTGGCCGCCATACCGGATTCGCCCTTCAAACAAGCGCTTCTCGATCTGGCCCATTTTTCCGCCCACCGCAGTTATTAGATATTGTCTTTCAACGGGGTGTAGCGCAGCCTGGTAGCGCACTTGCTTCGGGAGCAAGGGGCCGGAGGTTCAAATCCTCTCACCCCGACCAGTCAATATGTCGCCCACGGAATGGAAATCGAAGTAAGCTTTAGCCTGTTGCACTTCCCGATCATTTGATACGACATCTCCATGGGACAACTGCTGCGCATAATCATCATCCTCATCGGGGTGTGGCTGGTCCTGTCAATCATCAAACGCGCCTTGGCTTCGCGCCGAAAGTCCCGCGCTGATCAAACTTCTATCCCCAAAATGGTTGCCTGCGACCTTTGCGGAACGCACGTCCCCGAATCCGAGGCGATTTGTGAAGACGGCAGGCATTATTGCAGCGAAGCGCACCAAAAAGAGGCGCGCGGCTGACACAATTTAGGGGTGACGTTTTTTGACACCCCCCCAATCTGTGCTATTTCCATAAGGTATGACAGCCATGGATAGCGTCCTTCCCCGCGCGGGGCAGAGCCGGGCAGAAGGGCAGGCCGCCATTGCCACCCAGAACTGGAAGCTCCTCGAATACTTCAATTTTTACCGCTTGGCGCTCGCCTTGGCGGCGGCCAGCATCGCTATCACCGTAGGCAAATTCTCACCCTTTGGCGAAGCCCATCCCGGCCTGTTTCTCAGTACCAGCATTGTCTTTGCCTTGATCAGCGTGACGGCGGTCTTTTCCATTCATTGGCGGACACCGGATTACGATAGCCAAGCGGCGCTCCTCGCCTTCGCCGATGTCACGTTGCTGACCATCATCATGCATGCCAGCGGCGGAATCTCCAGTGGGCTAGGTCTGATGCTGGTCGTGGCCATCGCCGGCACTAGTCTTATGCTGGGAAAACAGCTGACTATTTTTTATGCCTCTTTGGCGACGATCGCCGTGGGGATTGAATATTGGTGGGGCTGGCTAACCGGGGGCAAAGCCGCGGATACTGAAATGCTGCAGGACTTCCCCCAGGTAGGTCTGTTCGGGGTGGGCCTGTTTGCCACGGCCTTCTTCGGTTATCTGCTGGCCAATCGCTTGCGTGCCACCGAAGAACTGGCGCAAAGCCGCGGCGTGGACGTCGTCAATCTCACCCAGCTCAATGAGCTCGTCATCCAACGCATGCAATCCGGTGTCGTCATCTGCGACCCGCAGGGAAATATCCGCATGATGAACCAGGCCGCGCAGAAATACTTAGGGCTCCACAATGATGCTGACAAGAATTCGCCGCTTAATGAGATATCGCCCGACCTGGCCATTCAGCTCTTTCAGTGGTTGGGCAACACCGCCTTGAACCGTGGGCGAAAAGTATTTACCTCGCGCGTCGGTTATTCCTTGCTTCCTCGTTTTGTCACTCTGGGGAACGACAAGAATTCGGTGAAACTGATATTTCTCGAGGACATGTCAATTCTGAAACAGCAGGCCCAGCAACTGAAAATGGCGGCCTTGGCGCGCCTCACGGCGAGCATCGCGCACGAAATCCGCAATCCCTTGGGCGCGCTCAGCAATGCCGCGCAACTCCTCGGTGAAACCATGGATTCTGAAAACGCCGAGGAGAAGCGCCTCGTCAAGATCATCGATGAACAAGGCAAGCGCATGAACGTGATCGTTCAGAACGTCACGCAGCTCAGCCGGCGTGACCGCATCAACCCGGTGAAACTGGAGCTTCAACCCTGGCTCGAGGATTTTCTGCGCCAGCACGGTGACACCGTAACCGTGCCTCGCGATGCTTTCATCGCGCATGGCCTTGAAGGTCTCTCTGTCTGCGTGGATCCCGATCAGCTCTATCAGGTGGTCTCGAACCTGTGCCAGAACGCCCTGCGCCACAGTCCACCCTTCACCGGCACACCGCTGATCAAGTTTCAGGGAACCCGTGACAACGAAGACCGGCCTATACTGGATGTCATTGATTGGGGCAGCGGTGTCAATCCCGATATTGCCGACAACATCTTCGATCCTTTCTTCACTACCACACCGAAAGGGACCGGATTGGGTCTCTATATCGCACGCGAATTGTGCGAGGGCAACGGCGCCACGCTGAATCATTATCCCGGCGAAGGGGGTGTTGGCAGCCGCTTCCGCATCACCTTTGTACGCGCCGAGGATTGCGCCGATCTGGGTACATTATGAATAAACCGAAAAATCAGATTCTGATCGTCGACGACGAACCGGATATTCGAGAGGTTCTCGAGTTGACGCTGGGCCGGATGAATCTCGAAACGCGCTCCGCTTCAAATATCGAGGAAGCGCGTCATTTACTGACGGATTTCGAATTCGACCTGTGCCTGACGGATATGCGCCTGCCGGACGGCAACGGCATCGAACTGGTGCGCTACATCCAGGAGAAGCACCCCTATCTGCCCGTGGCGGTCATCACCGCCTTCGGCAACATGGAAACCGCCGTGGCCGCCCTCAAAGCAGGCGCTTTCGATTTTGTCTCCAAACCTCTTGACCTCAATGACCTGCGCAATATCGTGCGCTCCGCCCTGCGCGTGGGACAGGCCACGGCCGTGAAACCCCCCGCGGGAGGAAACGGCGAGAGCCCCGAGCCCGCAACCGGCTCCCGAAAGATGCTGGGCGAATCCGAGGTTATCCAGAAAGTGCGAACCATGATTGAGCGGCTCGCCCTTGGACAGGCACCGGTGTACATCGCTGGTGAATCCGGCACGGGCAAAGAACTCGCCGCACGGCTGATTCATGAACTGGGCCCACGTGCCGATAAGCCCTTTATCCCGGTTAACTGCGGCGCCATACCCGAAAGCCTCATGGAAAGTGAATTCTTCGGACACAAAAAAGGGAGCTTTACGGGAGCGGTCACCGACAAAGACGGACTTTTCAAGGCGGCTAACGAAGGCACGCTGTTTCTCGATGAGGTCGGTGATCTGCCCCTGTCCATGCAAGTTAAGCTATTGCGCGCCATTCAGGAAAAATCCATCCGTCCGGTGGGCGCCCAGAATGAAATAAAAGTGGACGTTCGGATCCTGTCAGCCACCCACAAGAATCTCCATGATCTCGTGGCTCAGGGGAAATTCCGCCAGGATCTTTATTACCGCCTGAATGTCATCGAACTGGTAATTCCGCCACTGCGCGAACGCGTGGAAGACATCCCCTTGCTGGCCGATGCGCTGTGCCGAAAACTGGCCGATAACATGGGGATGAGACCACCGCAACTAACCGCGGATACAAAAGATATCCTCAAGGACTACGCCTTCGCGGGCAACGTGCGTGAACTTGAAAATATCCTCGAGCGGGCCTTGACCCTCTGCAATGGCACGGAAATCACGGCGCAGGATCTGCAA
>Ga0224512_10001976_pt1 | contig 19176 bp, 14 predicted proteins | sample SF_May12_sed_USG_4_FD_169103 | JGI IMG/M metagenome (GOLD analysis project Ga0224512, IMG submission 169103) | Sediment microbial communities from San Francisco Bay, California, United States - SF_May12_sed_USGS_13 | ecosystem: Environmental > Aquatic > Marine > Sediment | place: USA... | reverse complement strand
CGACATGTACGGAAAATACCGTTACGGCAGACTCAGTCGCCGCATAACCAAGCGCGACCAATGCCGCCACACCCCCGATCTCGTAGCTTCCGAATCCCATGAATGCGGGAATTGGTAAACTCGCCGTCGCCTCGGAGGCAATCAACGCGGTCATGATGCCACTCACTGGTACATTTGCCATTACCGCAAAACTTGGCGCGGTCACCGCCACATAAATGGCATACATGCCGCCGTATTTACAAAGTCGTGCACCAAGGCTCAACGACACACAGTGCACGAATACGCCACGTTGTCGCGTCGAGCCAACGGCAACGGCGAATTTTTGCAGTAGTGCGACGAGCCGAGTAACCGTCGGCGATCGCACTACCGTCGCATGTTTTTGCAGGTATCCCGCCGCCGCTGGCAACGCATAATAGATCAACCAGAATCCAAGCGCTGTGAGCAGCGCGAGTACCGCTACCATGACGAGGATTTGGCGGTGCGAAACCACATTGCCGGACGGCAGTAGGAGCAGCGCGGCAACAATCGGCGCCAGCACCAGTAGGTCGAACCACACACTAACGCCTAGCGAGGCAATACATGCGTCCAACGGCACCCGATGGCGTCGATTCAGCATTGCCGCGAATGCTAACTCGCCGAGCCGGGCCGGCAATAAATCAACCGCCATATTGCGCACCACCGTAGCGAGATAAATATGAATAAATGCCGGCAACGGCGCGGTCGTCGCGACCTGTAGCAACACCCTGAAGCGCGCCGCACGAAACACGGCGCCAAGCAATTGCAACAACACATAAACACCCCCGAGCGGTAACGCGATGCGCCGTAACGTATCGACCACGCTGGCAATATTTAGCTCGTCGCCGGCCGACGCCACCAATCGAAAAATCAGCCCAAGCAGCAGCATCGAAATACCAATCGACAATAGCGCCCGCCACAGCAGCTTCAGAGGCGATCGACCATTGCGTAGTACATTTCGCATATGTGGAGTCACGTACGGCAAAGAGGGAGATTGCGCCGACTACTTAGGGTGCCTCTGCATAAGTCTGGGCGAATCAAGTTGGGATTCAAAATGATCAAGATCAAGGCATGGAACGTAAGTAATAGCCCAGCTATTGCTTGCGTTTCGCAACACAAAGATTGATTATTTTGGACCCAAATTGATCGGCCATGACTTTTGCAGAGGTTCCTTGGTCCGATTTCCACTGAGTTGCGAACCTTTCATAAACTGTCCGGGCTAGCCCGCATGTTGCACGAAGGCGGACGATGTATCAGCAACCGTGCCCATAAATCAATCAATTACTCCGTGTTTTGCAACCCGGGCCCGGTGCACAACGCGCCGCGGCCCGTTGCTGACCCGGTGCGAATACTAGAGAGTTTAGGCGCTGCGCGCACGCCGCCGGCCACGGGTCCGCACGGACTGTGCGATCGAGTCATTGGAGGGTCGTGCAGGCAAATTTATGTGGTTCGAGAGGTTTGGATAGGCCGCGACTTTATGGGGGATAGCCATCGCCTCGACGAAGTGCTGCTGGAAACGGGGTTCCACCGCAGTCTCGACCTTTTCGATCGTGCGCACCAGTTGTTCGATTTCAGGTCGGGTATTTCGATCCAGCAGCGCGATACGCGCGCCCGTCCCCGCGGCGTTACCGGCCGACGTAACATGCTGCAGATCGCAGTCCGGAATCAGTCCTAGAATCATCGCGTACTTAACATCGATATGGCTACCGAACGCGCCGGCGAGTCGAATGCGGTCAACCGTGTCGATCGACATGCGATCCATTAACAAGCGCACTCCGGCATACAATGCCGCCTTGGCCAACTGGATAGCGCGAACATCGTTTTGCGTGATCGACAAATCGATATCGCCTTCGCGCAATCGATATGAATAGGTTCTGCCGTCCGCCACCACCCGCGGCGATCGATCTGCAAAGGAACCGTCGATGACGCCGTCGGCACTGATGATACCGGTCAGGTACATCTCTGCGATCACCTCGATAATCCCCGACCCACAGATTCCGGTAATTCCGACGGCTTGAACCGCGTCGGCAAATCCGTCGGCATCGGACCAAAGATCGCAACCGATCACCTTAAAGCGCGGTTCCAAAGATTGCGAGTCGATTCGGACCCGTTCAATAGCGCCCGGGGCGGCGCGCTGTCCGCAACTGATCTGCGCGCCCTCAAAGGCCGGGCCGGTCGGGCTCGATGCGGCCAGCAATCGCTCCCGATTTCCGAGCACGATCTCGGCATTGGTGCCGACATCTACTAGCAGGGTAATTTGGTCGTGAAGATGGGGCCCCTCCGACAATACGACACCCGCGGTATCCGCGCCGACATGCCCTGCGATACACGGCAGTACATAGACCCGTGCGTTGGGGTGCAACTCCAAGTCCAGCTCATTAGCCCACAACGACACCGGCTCGTCAGTCGACAACGCAAACGGGGCAGCCCCCAATTCGACCGGGTTAATGCCCAGCAACAAATGGTGCATGATGGGATTGCCGACAAAGGTTGCCTCGAGGATGTCCTCGACTTCAACCCCGGCCTCGAGAGCCACCTGCCGGGCCAGGTTTTGGATTGCCCCTCGCACGGCTTCGGTCATTTGTACCTCACCGCCAGGATTCATCATCACGTACGACACGCGGCTCATGAGGTCTTCGCCAAAACGAATCTGTGGATTCATCGCTCCGTCCGCGGCGACCACTTCACCGGTTGCGAGGTCGCACAGATGCGCTGCGATCGTTGTAGAGCCGACATCGACCGCAAGTCCGTACGCTTTATCCCGGAAACCCGGCCATACGGCGATGATCTTTCGCTCATCATAGATGGCCACCGTGACCTTCCATTCGCCCTTGCGCAACGCGACCTGCAAGTCTTGCAGCAGGTGTAGATCCCCGGTTAGCTTTCCGAGACGCCATTCGAATTCCAGCGCCTCTTTGAGGCGCTGAAAATCTCCGGCCGGGTCGTACATATCCGGCTCCTGGACCTCGACGTAATAACAGCGAATGACGGGGTCGAGGTTAATGTCGTGCGCCTCTGCACGCTTGCGCACGACCTGATTGTGCATTTGGCTTTCGGGCGGAACATCGATGACGACGTCGCCCAAAATCTGGGTCGAACAGCTCAAACGACGCCCTTTCGCTAATTCATTGGTCTTGCAGTATTCCTTTTCAGTTTTGCTGATCGACGACAAATGCTCAGCACGGGATTCGACCCTGTGTTTCGCAAACGATCCAACACTGAGTAACACTTGACAGCGGCCACACATGCCACGCCCACCGCATACCGAATCGATATCGACGCCGAGCGACCGCGCCGCCTGCAGTAATGGCGTGCCGAGCGGAAAACGGCCGCGCCTCCCGGAAGGCGTAAACACCACCATGGCATCGTTGCGGGCGCTGTCGCTCATTACCGACGACGACGCCGGCTAGCGCGGCGCGCTTGGGCTTCTCCATCCGCAACCGGCTCACGGAACTTGCGTATCCAACGCCGGCATTCGGGGTCGTGACCCGCCATGACATCGGCACCCATTATGGCGCGCAAGACTTCCTCATGCAGCGGGTTGGTAATGGCCGAAGTCAGACCTGCACCGATCGCCATCGCCAGAAACGCGCCGTTCAGACCGTTTCGGCTCGGTAATCCGAAACTCACATTGGATGCGCCACAGGTTGAATTGACCTTCAGCTCTTCACGCAATCGGCGAATGATGTGAAACACCTGCTTTCCCGCTGCGTTGATTGCACCGATAGGCATAACCAACGGGTCGACAATGACATTAGCACGCGGTATGCCGTGGTCCGCGGCGCGCTCGACGATTGTCTTGGCCACTTCAAAACGCACGTCCGGGTCTTCAGATATTCCGGTTTCGTCATTCGAAATCGCCACCACCGCAGCGTCATATTTCTTAACCAGCGGTAGCACCGATTCAAGGCGTTCTTCTTCGCCTGTCACCGAATTCACCAATGGCGTGCCCTGATACACCGCCAACCCCGACTCGAGCGCGGCAACAATGGACGAGTCGATCGACAACGGTACGTCGGTGATGCTCTGCACCAATTTAATTGCTTCGGCCAAAATCTTCGGTTCATCGGCGAGCGGAATTCCGGCATTGACGTCCAACATATGGGCTCCGGCCTGCACCTGGGCGATTGCATCCGATTCGACTCGGCTATAGTCACCCGCCGCCATCTCCGCGGCCAGCAACTTGCGGCCGGTGGGATTGATACGTTCTCCAATTACACAAAACGGTCGATCGAAACCAATCACGACCTCCTTCGTCGCGGAGCTTAGTACGGTGTCGGTCATGCGCTGGCCCTCGTTTGTTGTTGTCCGTCGGCGCGACCGGGCGACCACGGCACCCGCCCTTGCAATACTCCGGACGCGTCTATTATTTCCGCAACCGCTTCCTCCTGACGATACGCCATAATGTGCACGCCGCTCACGCCCTCGATCTCGCGTAATTGCTGGATCATTTCAATGCACAGTTTCATACCCTCAAGTTTCGGTTTTTCAGCTTTGGCCAACCGCTCAATAACCGCATCGGGTATATGTATCCCGGGGACATGTTCCCGTATCCAACGCGCGGCGCGGGCCGATGCGAGTGGGCCGACTCCTACCAGAATGAACACTTTTTCATGCAGGCCGAGATCCCGTACCTGCGCCATGTAGGACTGCAAGCGATCAATATCGAAGCAGTATTGAGTTTGCACAAATTGGGCACCCGCCTCGATTTTCTTCTGCAATCGTGCCGGGCGATAGTCGAGCGGTGGCACAAACGGATTGGCGGCGGCTCCCAAAAAAACCTTCGGCGGAGCGGTCAGGTGGCGCCCGCTCAACAATCGCGATTCGTCACGCATTGTGCGCACGGCATTTAACAACGACATACAGTCCAGGTCGAAGACCGGAATGGCGTCGGCCTGATCGCCGGCCTGTACTCCGTCGCCGGTCAAACACAACATGCTCGTCACGCCCATCGCGGCTGCTCCAAGCACATCGCCCTGGATCGCAATACGATTGCGGTCGCGGCAGGAAATTTGCATCACTGTCGCGTAACCACGGCGCGTCAGCAGTGAGCACACACCGACACTGGACATGTGGCAATTGGCTCCCGAACCGTCGGTCGAGTTCATCGCATCGACATAGCCATCGAAGATGCGGGCGCGCAGATACACCTCCTCCGGGTCGGCAGAGTCCGGCGGCGACATCTCGGTTGTTACCGCAAACTCACCACGTCGCAACACACGCTCCAGACGTCCGGGCGATGTGTGCCCGGGCAAAATTGGCAGGGGTTGGCCCAGGTCCGGCTCGTCCGTAAACACCATCTTACAGATCCGCAATTTCGGCCGCGGCACGGTGCTCTCCCCGCGCTACCCGCAAAAACGAGGACACACCCTTGAACCGGTTATCCACCGGCGGTTGTACCCATTGTATTGTCGCACCGTAGCGCATATTCCTGCTGCCACGCTCGGCTTCAACCCATACGCACGGCATGTCCGGCAGCACTTCGCAACATCCGTCCTGGCGGACACCACCGCACGGACCGTTCCGTAACTGTTTGGGACAATTCATCGGACAGACCATACCGGTCGAGCTCAATACACACTCGCCGCACATCTGGCAGTCGAACAACCGGCCTTTGATCCACCGTTCGAGCGGCCGCACTACCACCTCGACTCGGTCATACCCGATTCGGGTAAAAAACGGGTGGCACCTAATCAAATACCGTTCAAATTGGCGGTATATTCGCTCGAGGTTCCGCGAGTTCCGCACCGTCCAGCGACGCATGGCGTACATAATCGAGTCAATTCCAGGTTGAGAACGGCGTTAACGACTGTAAACAACTAGACGCGAACGCCTTTGGCCTTTGCCAATATATCGAGATCTTGGTCGCTGAAGGCGCTTTCGATGCGTTCGGCTGCGATGCGCACTTCCGTGTCAAGGTCATCGCCGCACACCGTGGACTCGCGGCGCCACTCGCTCAAATACGCGTCGCTGCTGCCCTTACCGGCACGCATCGCCGCCCGGTCGATCGCGACTTGAAACCGTTCGGAAAGGTGTGCCTTCGCCGTCGTTCGACCGCGCTTGGCCATCACCTGGGCGGGGATATCACGCCAAAATACGGTGATCAACTTCGCCATCGATGCTTACCCTAACACTACGCAGTGAGCCTTCTAACAATCCGTAGCCCGTCGCGCGATGTTCAAATATCAATTCCAATCGCCGCGCCGCGCGTTGTGCCCGCTCCATCAGATCCGCATCCTCGATCTGCGACAAATAGACGAGTTTCTTATAGTTGCCGAAATACATTGCTTGCAGTTCCGGGTGGCGATCGATCCCCAGACCATTGATGATCAAACGTTCAAAATGGCGGGCTAGAAAATCCGTTAGATAAAACGTTCCGGGTTCTGCGGTAGCCAGCTCCTGAAACTGTCTGTGCCCGGCAAAAAATTCGTAACAATGCGCGCCGGGCAGACGTTCGACACCTTCGTTCTCCAGCACTGTGTCCAACTGCCCCCCGGTCCCGCAATCGGCGTAGGCTACGAATATTTTCTCAAACCGATCGCGCTGCTCGCGAATCTTACTGCGAACCGCAGCGGGAATTTTATCGGGAGTGTTGTGGAACTCCGCCGGCAAACATTGCACCACGAACTCGCTCCATTCATTATTTCGAATCAGCGCCATGATTTCGCGCGCCAATGCACCGCAGGCTATTACCAACACGGATGGGCGCACGGCCATTGCAGTGTCGGGGCTAGCAGCCTGGTGAAGAATTCGGAGGTGAGTGCAATACGAAGCAAAACTTGGCGAAATAGCGCAATTTACATACAGTAATTGAGCATATTGAACCAATTTTTAACGAAGTAGTGCGTCGCATCAGGCTTTTCCAACAGGCTGCTAGCCGTTACGCACTGGCCGCACGCCGCCGACCTATCAGTGTCTGTGCCGTCTCCACGGCCACGGAGGCATCCCGGCAATACGCATCGGCACCGATGGCTTTACTGAATTCTTCGTTTAATGGCGCCCCACCCACCAGTACGATGAAATCGTCTCGGATACCCTGCTCCAGCATCGTGTCGATGACGACCTTCATATAGGGCATCGTCGTGGTCAGCAAAGCGGACATTCCTAACAATTCAGGCTCGTGCTGCTCCATCGCTTCCAAATAATTTTCGACGGGGTTGTTGATGCCAATATTAATGACCTCAAATCCCGCGCCTTCCATCATCATTGCAACGAGATTTTTACCGATGTCGTGAATATCGCCTTTAACGGTACCGATCACCATTTTGCCGATAGGTGGCGCACCGGTCTCGGCCAGCAGTGGGCGTAGAATCGCCATGCCACCTTTCATCGCATTGGCGGCCATCAACACTTCAGGAACGAACAAGATCCCATCGCGAAAATCGATGCCGACGATGCGCATGCCTTCCACCAAGGCATCGTTCAACACTTTGTCGGCACTCCATCCGCGTCCAAGCAGAATATTCGTGCCTTCTTCGATTTCCTCTTTTAGGCCATCGTAGAGATCATCGTGCATTTGCTCGACGAGCTCGTCGTCCGGCAACGATGCGAGATCTATTTCTTCGCCGTTTTCAACGGATTCAACATCGGCCACAGCAGCTTCCTCAGATAGGAATATTAACTCAGTGTAGCTCACCACGGAGCCCCAGTACTCGGCCGTAAGGGTAGGGTCGCCTCCCGGCCCCTGCTGACGCCGCCGCGACATAGGATGATTTGAACGCGACACCGCGAAATGCTTGATCTGACTGAAAAATCAGATCGCGGCACTGGGCGGACCGTGACCGCGCACACCTAGGCTTCGATCCCCAGACGGAGTATTCGGACATATTGACGGCGCTTTTAGACAATTTGCCCACACCAATACCCGAAACAATAGCGCGCCACGACACCACGAGACAGGATAAACGGACTATGGCGCACATTATCGACGGCAAGGCTTTTGCCAAGCAACTGCGATTGACCATCGGCGCACAGGTGGCGACACTGAAGGCAGACCACGACATCACCCCGGGGCTGGCAGTCGTGTTGGTCGGTGAAGACCCGGCCAGCCAGGTCTACGTGCGCAATAAAGCCAAGCAAACGCTTGAAGCAGGCATGCGATCATTCGAGCATCGGCTCTCAGCCAATACCACCGAAATCGACCTGTTAGCGCTGATTACGGAGTTAAACGGTGATCCGAGCGTCAATGGAATCCTCGTGCAGTTACCATTACCGGAACAAATTAATACCGAGGCCGTGTTGGACGCGGTCGATCCCGACAAAGACGTCGACGGCTTTCATATTCTCAATGTCGGTCGACTGGCGATCGGTGCCGAAGGAATGGTGCCGTGCACACCACTTGGGTGTACGATGTTGCTAAAGGATCAGCTCGGCGACCTGAGCGGTAAACAAGCGCTGGTGCTGGGCCGCTCGAACATCGTCGGCAAACCGATGGCCGCATTGCTGCTAAAAGAGCATTGTACGGTCACAATCGCGCACTCGAGAACCCGGCAACTCGCCGACGAATGCCGGCGCGCCGATATTCTTATCGCTGCAGTCGGCAGACCACAAATGGTCAAGGGCGATTGGATTAAGCCCGGTGCAACCGTGATCGACGTTGGCATCAACCGGGTCGACGGCAACAACGGCAAGTCGCGGTTGGTGGGTGACGTCGATTTCGATTCCGCCGTCGAAGTGGCCGGAGCCATCACCCCGGTACCCGGCGGTGTCGGACCGATGACGATCGCGTGTCTTTTGCATAACACGGTTACCGCTGCATGCCGTCAACACGGCGTTTCCCGACCCGCGTGAATTCTCGAGTATGCCGCTCGACCCAACCGCGCAAGGACGTCGCCTTACACCGTAATTTATCACGAACCCGGTTAATCAACCTCTGTCAATACTCTCCAGCAGTCTGCTGACACTAATGGGCTTGGTAACGCAGCCAAGAAATGTCACATCCAGTTCCTGTTGCACTTCCCACGACGTTGCCGTTGGCCAACAGAAATTCTGTTCACTCCACATCCAATCGAACGGAGTTGGAAACGATCTACTAGTCATCCCGTATAGATCGGGAATTCATTTTTACTTTTCAAATTAGCTGCTAGCGACTTCGTTCGGCAGCAACCGGCTCACCAAGGCCGATGCAACAGCCGCCGCACAGGCCACGAGCAATGCTGTATTGTAGTTCCCGGACATGTCAAAAAGGCGCCCGGCTAGCCAGGGACCGACTAATCCCGCCAGCCCCCATGCCGTAAACACGATGCCGTAAAATTGTGCCGCACGTTGCGCCCCGAAGTAATGCGGAGCCGTATAGGGATAGACCGCGATAACCGCGCCATAAGCGAATCCGACCGCACACAACCAGATCGTCGTCGAAACCGCGTCGTCGGTCGAAATAAGCAGTCCCAACGCCACGGCCGAAAGCATTGGTAACAATCCCAACAATCGTTTCACGGGCCAGCGATCGGCTAACCAACCAAACAAGAAACCGCCGGCTGCATTGCCGAGGCCAATCAACATTGCGCCTAACACCGGTAGGTTGCCAACACCGCCACGCGCCACCACCAAGCCGGCCGCGTGGCCGATCGCCATGAGTCCGGCGACCACACCAAGCCCGTAGCCAAGCCACAGATAGGCCAGTAATCGCCCATCACGACCGCTAGCTGCGGCACTGTCGTCGCGATCGCCGCGATAACTGGCCCGAGCAATATGCAGCATTATCGCCACAGCTACGGCCACGCCCAGCAAAACGCCAGCCATGGATAGATACGCCGTACCGATACCGTAGCGCATGATCAACATCGACAATATCTTGGCAAACAATGTCGCGCCCAGTGCGTAGAACGCGGTGACCGCACCCATCGCTAGTCCTTTGCGTTGCGGCCACGCCTGCGCCACCAGCTGCAGCGTGTATCCGTAGCCAACGCCGTTGGCGGTTCCAAATACGACGCTATAACCGATCCACAGCGCGCCCAGGCCAGTGGCTTGTGAACAAATTACGAGACCGGCCGCCGCGGCAAGACACGCGCCCGCTGCCAGTAATATCGGTGGCAGCCGTCGATACAGGGCATGGCCGATCAACACCGCGATCGTCAAGCAGACCAGCGCCAATGAGTAGATTGAGCTAATCTGCGCGCGCGGTGCCGAAAGCAATTCCTCCAACGGCACTACGAATACCGAGAAAGCATGAATTGACCCCAAAACACCGGTGATTAGCATCCCCGCGGCGAGCGTAAGTAGCGGCCGCGGGGTCGCTGATTCGGCCTTCGACATTAGTGGTATAGACGCGACTGTGGGGCACAAACATTGTTCATACATCAATCCCTCGATGCGCGATATTTGTGGTCGGGAGTGAGGGCGCTACCGATAAAAATAAATCGGGCTCGACCACGCGATGTGGCCATCTTCTTGGACCACTTTTACAAAAATTGGATTGTCGCCAGTGGCATGAATCTCGATTTCGCGCTCGATCGACATCGACCGATAGGGATTTTGGGTAGGCATTCGAAATATTCGAACAAACCGGGGCAACTGACCGGAGCGATCGATAATTTCGTCTTCGAATCCGATCTCCTCAATAGGTATGCCGAACTTAATGATCGGCGTCTCGAGCTTCAATGTTCCAGCATAAGCGTCATCGAGCCACATATCGAATCCACCGAAATTTCCCGTGGTCAACGCACGCCAACGCAAACCCGTGTCATTGACTCGTTCAAGGGGTTTGTCCGCGTTGAAGAAATTAATCGGCCTAGCATCGGTAATATGATTTCCCGATAAGGTTGCGTAGCCGTCCCAAACCACCTGGCGAAAACGGCCACGATATTCAGCGCCCTCCCAGACTACCCGGATCCGGTCACCCAATTCGTCTACTGAGTACGGTCGGATGGTTTCGATAAGTTGCATGCCGGTATGGACCTCAACGCGTTCGATTGGCGCCGCACTCACGATATCCACTCGCAATTGCACGTTGTCGCTCAACAACTGCACGATATCTCCCATCATCGCCGAACTCTCAGCACGACCCACAGCGTCGCCCAGCGCTGGGTCGTCCCGGTAGCACCGACCTCCCTGTACAAACTCGGCTCGCACGTCGAGCATCAATCGCCCACCGCTCGTCGCATAATGCCGGCGTGCCCGCAACGCATCGATTACCGCCTGCCGGTTAAGCGTCGGCAACAATAAACAAGTTAATCCCCCGATCGCACCAAACAGTGAAGCACCTGGGTAACTCGCTCCGGGCCGGCCTTTATGGCCATCGCTATTGGCAACATTACCGACACGATACCCGAGCTTGAACGCATCGTGCAGCAGCCACTCGAAGGTGCCCCAGGATGAGTGAATTTCCACCGAATGCTCAAAGCGGCCATCGTGCGCCATCGCAATATCCGCATAACGGCCGCCGCAGTGCGCAAAACACACGACGTCTTCACCACTGTCGGCAAATGCCTTAAACAACTCAGCGGCACTGCTGGCATCACTGTGGAGGTCCGCCTTGTCCGGCACCAGCGCGTGCGACGATCGCCGAATTGGCCGACCTTCCTGTGTGTAATACACGTTGCGGTCTCCGCCCAAGCTTGTATTTCCCGACCACTCATAGCCGGGCAGCGTGACGAATCTGTCCGCTTCGTTGAATTCCGCACTGAGCGAATCGAGTTGCGACCAAAAACTATTGGTAATTTGAAAATCGTTCGCTTGGTGCCCCGTGGCGTCGAGGCAAGCGTAGTCGCGGGCAAATTCGAAATAATGGCGCGCGCTGTTTGTACCGATGGTTTCCTCCGACTGGCCATGCAGATCAACCCAGTACGGTAACAGTGCCGCGTCATCGACAACCCGCATTGCGCTGCCGCTAGCGACATCGCCGGATTTGTCGTCCCCTAATTCGATGAACACGTCCGCCGCCGAGGCAACACTCAACCCGTCGATTCGGTGCACAAATTTACCCGGCGCAATTCGAATCGATTCGGGTAATCCCAAGACCGGCACGTTTGCGTGCAACCCAAGTTCAGTATCAACCCGATTCGTCGGATTGCCCCAGCGGTCTTCGGCTTTGATAAACAGCGTAAACGTTTGATTGACCCGTCTTTGGGTCGGCATCAAAGTCACCCACCGGTGAGGTTCTCCAGGCACGATACGAACAACTGGCTGCACTAGGAGTGGCTGGTAGTTATAGGTCGCGATTGGGTCTACCAGTACATGAAATTCAAAGCTGTCCTCGCAAAACGTTTGCAACCGCAATCCCGGTGAGCCGGCGGCAGGGTCTCCGAAGCGCATCGTTATGGTATCGCCCTCACGGAGAAACCCATGCACCACCTTTATATATACTGTCCTGTCCCAAGGTCGCACGTTGCCTTTTGGATCATATCGGCATTGCAACACCGCGTCATTGGATGCCGTAACGGTCGTGTATCCGACTCCTTTGGGATCATCGAACTGTGGCCGCGACTGATCCGAAGCGAACCGAAAACAGACGCGCAGCGATCCGGAGTCGTCGATACCGTACTTTCCGGCGCTATAAATCAATTCAAGCGTTTGCAGCGAACCCGCTACGAATTCACCCTCAGGGGACAACCGGGCGCTTCCCAGTTCGCTGGGACCGATCACCGCCACTTGGGGCGCAGACTGCTGACCACCAGCATCGATTACGCGTCTGATTTTTACGTTATCAGCATTCATTTCCATTCTCATCGGGCGATTGTTTACGTTTTCATTACCGACCTCACCGACGATACGTCAATGCTCCGAAACCGTGAGCGGTCGTTATTTATACAACCATCGTCAGTACCGGAGTGTCGATCGAGACCTTCCGATTGATGGATCAACCCAACAATAACGGCGACGACGCAGCAGAAAATACCATAAGTGTGCTGCCTAACGCCTTTATCGAACTCAAATGTTGCACGCCGCAACGCCCCACGCAAAATACTCCCAATTCCGCGGGCGCCCAACGCGTCGTAATGCCAACCAGAACCAGAAACTCGCCAACGCCAATCAGCATCCGTTCACGTAGTCATGACATAGTGACGTGACGAGCTAATATTACGTCACGAGACAATCGTTATCCTAAATCAGGATGACAGCTGATTGACGGGGCAAACATAGCGTTGATGACCGATAACCATGCGCACATACTGATAGTTTCTAGTATATATTAGAGACGCAACGACACTTCATCAACGTGGGGACGACGCATATGATTTTAAGTAATCTCGAATCGGTTCCGTATCGTACGGTGTCCAAACAACTCGGCTTAGTACAAGGCAGCACGGTACGCGCTAAGCATATCGGCAAAGATATCCTAGCCGGATTCAAAAACGTTTTTGGCGGTGAGCTTAAGGCCTACACCGAACTCCTACAGGAGGCGAGAAAAGAAGCGGTGGGGCGGATGGTCCAACAAGCCGAGGCGATCGGGGCCAATGCGATTTTAAACATTCGCTTTTCCACGTCATCCGTCACCCAAGGTGCCGCCGAGTTATTCGCCTACGGCACGGCGGTTGTATTAGAGGACCGATAGATGTATATCGACCTCATCGTTGTTGTTATCCTGCTAATTCTTGGATACGGCTTTGGACGCCACGCCGAAAGACGCCATTACCAATCGATTATCCGCCGCGAAAAAGAAATGCAGGGCATGCTGACGTTTTCCACGAAAATGCCACCGCAGGATTTGAGAATCTCTAACGCGAGGTTGGTCGGCGGCAATGTCGTCATCTCGGTAGATTACTTCAAACGTTTTGTGTCCGGACTCCGGGGACTAATCGGCGGACGCATGAAGACCTACGAGACACTGTTGGATCGGGCTCGGCGCGAAGCCATTCTGCGCATGAAAGCAGAAGCCCAAGAACTAGGTGCGGGAATGATCTTTAATGTCAAAATGGAAACTGCGTCGATCTCCAAAGGCGCGAAGGACGCCATTGGATCGGTGGAAGTGTACGCATACGGGACCGCAATAACCTTAGCATCACGATAGCCTTAGATTTTGGCCGACCGGCCGTGAAATTCTCCAATCCAAAGATCCCCGAAGGCATCAACACCAGCCCGGATCACCCGCTCAAGGAATTTGCATGGTTACTCGGCAGCGTGTCGTTGCTCATCATTACCGTGATCAGCGTTTTGGGATTAATGGCGGAGTTTCTCGCGGCCCGCATCCCGTTTTCCTACGAGATGGAGCTTGCCGGTCGATTTACTGAAACCACTCCCGATCCCTCACCTGCGCGCGATTATCTACAAGATATCGCCGACCGACTCGCAGCCGCGCAGGATCTGCCCGGTGATATGAAAATTACAGTGCATTACGCCGACGACGAAGTCGCCAATGCGTTCGCAACATTGGGAGGGCATGTCGTCATATACCGCGGCTTGCTGGAAAAGATGAAGAGCGAAAATGCGCTGGCCATGGTCTTAAGTCACGAGATCGCCCACATTAAACATCGCCACCCGGTCGTCGCGCTCGGTCGCGGCGTGGCTGTTGGCATTGCGCTTGGAGCACTGACCGGTGTGTCTGCTAATGTTGTGGCGGATCGAGTCATCGGCAACGCCGGTACGTTAACTGCCCTCGGCTTCTCACGCAGCCAGGAAAGCGAAGCCGACGCGACAGCGCTTTCGGCACTCGTTACGGTGTACGGCCATGCGAACGGTTCCACCGACGTGTTCAGGACGTTTATGGAAATTGGCCGTAGTCAACCACTGAATCCGCCCGAATTTTTGAGCACCCACCCGAATCCGGAAAATCGCATCGAGTCCATCGCGGAGCAGATTGCCGATCACGACTGGCAACCCATCGGAACCTTGACGCCGATCCCAACTGCCGTAATCGAATTATTGGAAATTGATTGATTTACCGGTCAACCTCAGTCGACGAATTAGAATAATCCTTCGACCTCTCCCGCCCTGTTATTTCGGATGCTGTTGGCGGCGGGGACCCTTGGTAGGCCGGGTATGTGAATGCCTCGGGAGACGGGCGCAAAACGCATACAACGCGTTTTATTGAACGACCCGGCCAGCGGTGTCATGCGACACGCCGATGCCGGCTATGAAATCGCCAGCGAGTGCGCGCGCACGGCCTCAATTCAGGGCGATTCCGCTGTAATAACACTGAATACGCCTCCCGCCTAATCGTCAATGGCTAACGCCGGGAGCGCAGACGATCAGGCTGGCCGCGTACCCGCCAGCGGAATTCCGGTCGCCTCGGCGGTCGCCAGTGTTACCGATCGCAAGTCCTCGGGTTCGAGATTATGCAACTGGGTCTTGCCCGTGCAACGCGCCATCATCGATGCTTCGCCTCCACAAGCCTTTATGATGTTAACCAATCCTTGGGCGCGATCCTCGGCTGCATAGTCTGACGAAAACGTGAGTTGCTCACCTTCGATCCGCCCACCGGCAGCAAGGCTGGCTGGCACACCAATCACAACGGCCTTGACGCCGAATGAGATAATCTTGGCGGCATCGGTCCCCGAACGCACTCCGCCGAAATAGATCAGATCGATATGTTCTTCCTTCTGTAACGCGCGCAATATGGCAATGGTATCGCGCAACACGGTCAGATCGGGCGCACTGCTCAGTTCGGACCACAGCCGATCAAAGTGCCCGCTAGCGTCGAGCAGCAGAAAATCAAAACCCGCCTCGAGCGCGGCACCAATCGTTGCCCGGTTCACGTTCGCCGCGGTAATGGCCAGCCCCGCCAACTGTTCGCTCCGTGTGCGCCGCGGTACTGCCGATTGGGAACCGTTAGCTACGATCACGGCGACGGCTTGGTTATCGGCCTGAACTCCGCTCTCGAGCCATTGGAACCAGTTCACATTCGGGCCGAGCGTATGCCGGCCGAGGTAACCGCAACGACTAGCGGCGAGTGCCTCGGTCAGCGGCTCACGAACCTCCACCGGCGACTCGTCGAAACCGGCCACTAAGAACGGTTGCTCAAGCGCGAGTTTGCCGGCGATATCGGTGCTGATCCGGCAGGCTTCGCGATACGGATCGATAACCAGTCGGGAAAGATTGGCTGGCAAAAACACGAGATCGTCGAGGTTCGCCGCGCGATGCTCCGGGAACGGATTGCTACGCGCGCGCAGACGACGCGCCAGCATGGCCCGGTGCTTCGCCGTATCCAACGGATTGGTCCGCGCCATGGAAAAAATGTCCTCGCGGTGGGTGACGGCATAGTCGGCCGAGCCGGTTTCGGCGTCGCAGCGATAGCAACGCGCCGCCTCCCGCCGCGCCGCACCGCGGTCGTAGGTCGATTCGATCTCCGGAAACGACACCGGGTTTGCACCGAGTCCAAAAAACTCCGGCTCTTGCACGGGCAACTGTTCCCATAGCAAATCCTGCGCCACCGGCACGCGCCGCGTACGGTACGGCGTTCGATAGGCGATGGGTTTTTCTCGACCATCGAGGAATGCCTTGACGTAATACGCGGCACGCTGACCGTGATGCATGGCCATAACGATGGTGGAACCACCAAACGCACCGTCGCCGGCCGCGAACACTTGAGGATCTTTGGTGCGCATGGATTCGAAATCAGTGCGCACCCGATCGCTATCCATCAAGCCCTGGCGATCGAGTTCATCGTTAAGACTTTGCTGACCAACCGCCGCGATCACCATACCGCACTCGATCTCATGTTCGGAACCGGCGTCGACCACCGGGCGCCGGCGCCCATCGGCATCGGGTTCACCGGCAGAGGTCCGCACGCACTGCAGGACCAATTGATTACCACGGCCCTCGACCGCGACCTGCTGGGTGTTGTAAACAAATTCGATACCTTCCTTGATAGCGCCTTCGAGTTCTATCTGACGCGCCGGAATCTCGATGGGTCCGCGGCGATACACGACTTTTACGTGCTTACATCCGGGCAATCGTTTGGCGACTCGGCATGCGTCCATCGCCACGTCGCCACCACCGATCACTACCACGGTTTCGGGCAACGCAGGACGCTCGCCGGAATTGACTTTGCGCAGAAAACCGACGCCATCGACCACTCGCTCGTCGTCTTCACCGGGAATCCCCATGGGTTTGCCCCACCACGACCCGATCGTGAGCAATACCGCATTATGGCGCTGCTTCAGTTCATCGAGCGAGATATCGCGGCCGAGCGCGGTGTCGAGGTGTACCTGCATACCCGGACAGCGCTGCTGCAGGCGTTCGATATCCTCCTCAATGATTCCTTGCGGCAAACGGAACGCAGGGATGCCCCAGATCATCATGCCACCGAGGCGATCAGTCATTTCATACACATGCACCCGAAACCCCGCCACGCACAAATCGTGCGCGGCCACCAAACCCGCAGGTCCGGCGCCGATAATTGCGACGGATTCCTCGCGCGTCACTGCGGCGGGCAACGGTCGATAGGTCGCACCGAGTTCGTCCATGACATAGCGCTTCAGATTCCGTATCTGCACCGGGCCATCGCTGTCCGCGCGCCTGCATGCAGGTTCACAAGGTGCGTCGCAAACCCGCCCGCAGATCGAACTGAACGGATTGGTGGCGGTAATGGCCTCAAACGCTTCCTCGAATTTGTCCTCCCAGATGTACGCCAAGTAAGACGGCGCATCGGTACCGATCGGACAGGCAACCTGACACGGTGCCGGCACGAAGTGGACATCCGCAGTGTGGTCCTCGTATTCCGGCGGCGCGTCCGGCATCATGATGCGATTGATGTCGTAGACCGCCATCTCAGCCCACCTGCACGCGTAATTCAGGATTGCGGGTTCGGTAACCGGGCTCAAACGGCAATCCCGTAATTGCGGCCGCCTCCGGTGTCAGTGCGACCAGATCATCGCGCTGTAATTTCCGATAATCTTCGTAACCGAGTCCATTAACGATAGCCGCCAGTTGCCAGCGCGCTGCCTCGAGGAAACGGTGGATATTTTGGGCTTCGACTTCGGGCTGATAACGCGCCTCGTGTTGGGGATCCTGAGTGGCAATACCGGTGACGCACTGTCCTACGTGGCATTGCATGCAAGCAATACAGCCGCCGGCGATCAATGTCGAGGTGCCGAATGCGACGGCGTCGGCACCGAGGCACAACGCCTTGGCGGCATCTACACCGTCGCGAATACCGCCCATAAGCACAAGTTCGATATCGTCGCGCCGGCCGATTTCATTTAACGCATCGAGCGCCTCGATGATGGCCGGTAATGTGGGTATACCGACATAATCGATGACTTCAGCGCTACCGGCCCCGGTCGAGCCCTGCATACCGTCTAATTCCACAAAGTCGAAACCGTCTTTAACCGCAATCTTTATGTCGTCGCGCACCCGGCCGGCACCGAGTTTGACGCTGACCGGAAGTCGATACCCCGTCGCCTCGCGAAACTCTTCGACCTTGATGACGAGATCGTCGGCGCCAAGGATGTCGGGATGGCGCGACGGCGAACGTAAATCGATACCAGTCGGAATACCGCGGATCGCCGCCAATTCCGGTGTGACTTTCTTGGCCATGAGTTGTCCGCCAAGACCGGGCTTCGCTCCTTGCGAGATGTAAATTTCGAGTCCATTGGCGCGCTTCATATCGTGTATGTTCCAGCCCAGGCGCCCTCCCAAGCACTGGAAGATCAACTGTGAAGCTGCGTCGCGCTGTGCGTCGCTCATACCGCCTTCGCCGGTATTTTCCGCAATCCCGGATAGGGTCGAGGCGAGACCGATAGCGCGTTTGGTCGACGCGCTGAGCGCGCCGTAGCTCATCGGCGCGATCATCACCGGCATCGACAACTTCAGCGGCTCGGCACCGTTCAGACCCCCGATCTCGGTAGCAAGCGCCACCTTGTCGAGCAAGTCGGAGTCTCGGCCGGCGCTGGATAAGTCGGTACGAAATGCCAGATCCGCTAAGTGCGGCAGCGGCCGCGCACCGCCGTAACCACGGATTCGATAACGCCCGATCTGCGACTTAACATAGATGTCTTCCTGAATTTTAGGATTCCAGTAAGTCGAGTCACCTGAAAAGGTAAAGAACGGAATGGATCGCATCTGCCGTTCGCTGGTAGCGTAACGCAGCTTCTTTCCGGCGTTGACAATTTTCTGAAAACGCCCGGTGAAGGACAGTTCGTAGCGATCGAGGAAGGCCATGATCGAATCGCGCTCGGCCTCCTCGATATCGGTCAGCTGCGCATCCGATCCGAGTTCGTGCACGCGCCCGCCTACGAATATCTCACCCGCCGTCATGTCCTCGCCAACTCTTTCACCAGAGTC
>Ga0224512_10001975_pt1 | contig 19184 bp, 38 predicted proteins | sample SF_May12_sed_USG_4_FD_169103 | JGI IMG/M metagenome (GOLD analysis project Ga0224512, IMG submission 169103) | Sediment microbial communities from San Francisco Bay, California, United States - SF_May12_sed_USGS_13 | ecosystem: Environmental > Aquatic > Marine > Sediment | place: USA... | reverse complement strand
TGGATAAAATAATAACTGATATTGACTGCCCTGTGGTAAAAATACACCCTTGGGATACATCGTGTCCGTTAACGTCGACGGCGTCGCGTCTATCTCAATATCACGTGAATCTAAACTCGTACTCGTGCCACTGATCTTACCCGACATTATCACCATCGTCGAAATCCCGTCCGCATCCGTATTCGTCCAGCCACGACTCCTCACCTCAAAGCGATACCACTTCCCAACCCCGGGAGCAGGGGTAATCGTAACCTTAACCGCATTCAAATACGCGTCCGCAGGAACCAATGTCCATGACGTCGTACTAAAAGAACCATTCAACCCCGATAAACTCACGCCCTCAGACGCAACAACACTCGCCGTATCCAGCATCCGAATTACCTTCGAATGGATACTCCGCGTTCCCGGAGTTAACCCTAAATTCCCCGCACCCTCGTCATGGACCAACTTCTTCCAAATTAAACTCATACAAAATTAACTCCCAGAAAAATCCAGGTTGTACGTAGCTCCATTGCCAACCACCGTTACCAATAACCACTTCAATGGATCACTCGTCACTACCTTCGTCCTATCAGTACCAGTACTCACAATACTGCCCGTCTCTAATACCTCAAACCTCGTGTCCGTACCAGCATCCGCTAATACCTTCAATTGACCCTCATTAGCATCCCAACTGTAATTCCCATATATCGCATACGTCAATGTCGTACTGTTCGTACTCACCAAATGGATTAACTTCTTGCCCGTAAATAAACTAACCTTGCCACTAAATACCGTAACAACACTCGCCGTAGCCGTCGCTCCTAATACCGTGTAACCACCCGTATGACCAAAAGGAACCTGCTCGTCCGTTACCTGATCACTCATCTAATAACCCTCCAACTTTTCAAGTTAATAGTTAAAATAAGACATGCCCCCAGATATAGAGAGGGAGGCTCTTATAACCTAATTATACAATCCCATATAACCAGGAACTCCAAAGACATGCCTCAACTCCTCACAGGAGAATTATAAACAAAACTCCAACTGCCGCGTACTCTTCTCTATCCGATCAATAGACGCTTCATAATAACCCTTATCCAGCTCACAACCAACAAACTCACAACCAAAATAATGCGCCGCTATCGCACTAGAACCACTGCCTAAATGCGTGTCCAAAATCTTCTGGCCCTTTTCTGCGTAGTTGGTTAAGAGCCAATTGTAGAGCTTAACGGGCTTTTGGGTGGGGTGTATTCGTTGCTCTTTGTTTTTCATATCGCCCTGTATCATCCCGTTCCACTTAAACCTGTACACCCTCACCGCTGTACTAAAACTTGTATAAGCAAGCTCACAGTCTGCGAAATTCCCAGTATTTTCCTTGTCCCAAACCACCCAGCAAGGAGACCCTTTTTTTACTTTATCCATAAAGTGGTTCGCCCCCCAAATTATTTGGTTCCTGCTTACCCTTTCTAGCTCTCTAAAGTAAGTCTCTTCTGGTGGGGCTATATCTTCCCCGTGGAACTGCTTGTAGTCTTTTGTTATGCCGCATTTATCACCGCCTATTTTGCCACCACCCATACCTATCCCATAAGGCGGATCAACACAAGAAAGATGCCACAAGTTATCAGGCGCTATTTGTAAAGCATCCATACAATCTATATTTAAAAGCAATAGGTTCCCATGCTCAAAATATTGCTTTGATTGTTTTTTTAACTGCTCTTTTATAGATTCGTAAACCATTGACCACCCCTTTCTATGTCTGAAAAATACTTAGCAGAGGTTTTAAATGGCTCGTAATTTGGCTGCCATATTCTATTAACTGTAGCTACAGCTAGCCCCATGTGTTTCGCTGTTTCTGTTTGGGTTAATCCTGCTTTTTTGTGCTCTATTACAGAGTGATAATCCTTAATGCCTTTTTCATCATAATAAGAACCCCTTAATCTATCATCCCTAAGTATTAAAGTTGTAGGCAAGTCTTTAGCGAATACATAGCCAACTTTCCTAGAATCAAGAGCGACCAAAGCGAAAATATCAACCTCGTTTTCATGATAAACCGCCCTACCGCCCTTTCCTTTCCTTTTTACATTATAAATATAAGCCACGCTTTTTTTGTTTCTTTGCGGGATTTCTCTTGGATGCAACGTTGTTTTGACCTGTATTTTTAATAACTTGTCGCCATTATCCAAAAGCACATCATAAGGCAATCCTTGTTCACTAGGGAAAGATATAAACCCTTTTACAATTAAATCTACACAAACAAGATACTCTCCCGCCTTACCTATTTGCATTTCGTTTGAATTACTCATATATACCTCGCTATTGCAATCCCTAAGTATATATCCTACAAACAACAATAGCAAGATCAACTATCCCATAAAAAAAAATCACCAAAAAAAATTGGAATCTGGAGGTTGAATGGGTGGGGGAATGCGGGGGGCATCACTTGGCCACCAACTTTTTTTCCCGGGTCGATTTTGTCACGAATCCTGTGTCGCGAGCTTTAATACATGACTTTGATTTCATGAATCACCCTTACTGAATGCCTTTTCATGAATTATACTGCCTTGGCCAGGTGGGCTAAGTGCGCCTGGTAATGGAATCGGACTGCTTGGGAGCAATTCCGGCCTCTCTTTGGCCTCTCCCGGATCACCGTCACCGTCACCGTCAACATCCGCGAGCTGATCAGAGAGATAGGGCTTCCATTTCTTGCTGTTGTTGCTCGAAACGATATTGAACTCGATATTGTTGACTTGCTTGATGTTCTCCACAACCCGCAAATGGCCTCCCAGCTTCGCGTAGTCTTCAACAGCCTTAAGCGCAATGCCCAATTGCCCCTTTTCTAGCGCCTTGGAGTAAATGAGCTGGATATCGGTCAAAAGATCAGATTTGTCTTTGGTGGCCTGCTTGTTGAATTCCTTCTTGATGCGCTCGTATCGAGCAGGAAACGCCTCGTTCTTCTCAATGTACTCATAACCCTGAAGAGTGAAATCTTTGAAAGAACCCTTGGAATTCGGGGAGAATGCTTTTTTGTAAGCTTGACCAGGACATCCGCTGGCGCGGAAGATTAGGGCGAATAAATCCGCTCGTTTAATAAAAGGGGAGGGTGTATCGTCAAACTTGCCAGCGATAGCGTTATTTCGTCTCTGAGCATTGCTTTCGGTTGACATTGCGGATTTCCCTGAAAAGATTGGTTGTGCGCGGAACCTATACATATAAAGGATAGAGAACTCTTTTCATGAATACAAGCCAATTTGTCAAAGATAGACAATTAATTCATGAATACCGGGGTGTGCGACAATTGGAATTTGTAAAAAGATTCACCGTAGGTGGTTGAAATGGCCAACGTTTCCTGCGTGCGCGCGCGTTATATGTTAATATATGTTTAAACATATGTTTAAAGGGAGCTGTATAGGTATTGTAACAGTTATTGTTGGTGAGTTGTACAGGAATGTTGTACAAGTTGGTGATGTGACATAATTCTATAGTATATTTTTATTGCATGCCTGTTGATGCGTTTCTCTCTCAAACAATACCTGTTGTAACAGTTATTGTTGGTGTTGTACGGGAATACCGTACCGTACGGGAAAGCGGTACGTGTTGATGCGCTTCTTTCTCCCCATAATACCTATTTTTACAGCTATTCTACACCTATAATGTCAATTATATTTTGCTGGTATACCATTTAGCCCTTTTTGGTATACCAAGAATTTTACCATTCGATTCTGTAAAATTCATGGGACTTTCTTTGAAACCTGGTGTAGAGAGCTGGTCCGCTTTATCCTCACGTTATACCAAAAGTTATACCATTTGTCATACTTTTATTTACCTTGACGTATCATTTACTTAAACTTGTACGTCACCCTGTACTTAAGCCTTTACGTCAATTGGTTATTCTAGGGAGCGATTAATCTATCAGTTGTAAAGAAATCCTTTACTACTGCCAACTAATCCATAGGACATTTGAGGGGACATTCTCTTTTATTTCAACGACATATTTACCGCGTGGCTGATTCTTCGGTCAAAAAACCTTCTAAGTATATTCCAGGCATCAAAATATATTTATTCCTAAATTTTATTCGATTCTGTAAAATTTGTGGAACTTTCTCTCAAATCCGGTGTCCCTAGGGTATATTATTTTAGTACAAGCCCTTAATCGTGGATACAAAATAATTACTACGCTGAGTGCGTGTCTCCCCTACCGGAAAGTTTTTTAGATTTTCTTCATATCCTGTATTCCCCTACTGTTACAACATCTTACGTTGATATCCACGGATGAAAACCATCATTACACTGAAATTCTTGTGAAAAACTACTTGAAACGAATGCAAAGAGAGTGTATAGTAATGGTATAAAGTTAAGATAAGTATTAAAGACCAGCAATCACCAAACAAAGACAAGAAGGGGCTCACATCATGAAATTAGTTGACCAGCGAAATGAATTAAAAGAACGCGTGTTAGAACTCGAATCTAGAATTAAAGATTTACACAGCTATTTGATGCTCCCGAAGTTCTATCAAGATCAAAGTTCTACCCCGGATGCATTATGTAATTATGTAAACATTGACGACATTTTATCCAGAATTTCTGACCTATAACCAGATTCATCACCAAGAGGAGATCAATATCATGACAACATTAACCAAACAAAATCTATCGATTGTAAGCTGTGTGGCGAAGAATTCCTGGCCCAATGAGGTACTGCGAAATATTCATCTGGACTATAAAAGGGGTGTAATGGTGGCGACTGACAGCAAGATCATGAGTATAGCGCCAATTGATGTTCCCGAGGATTACGGCTCATTGAAGGAAAGGGAAAAAGATTACATTAGTCCTAAAAGCGTCAAAATCCTCAATCTGAAGACGAATCCTCACGGCGAGATCGAACTAAACGGCGAAGTTGAAACCAGTGACCGGCTCTATCCTAATTGGGATCAAATCGTTCCCGACAGCAGTAAATGCCAGCCTTTAATTATTTTAGGCGTTCCTGTTTTGGAGAAGCTGTTAAAAATGGCAAAGGCACAAAAAGTAGAATCTCTGACCTTAAGTGCAAAATGTTATGAGGGCGAATTGATAAAGGATGTAATCACTACCAAAATCGGCGAGATTGAAACGATTTTCATGCCCTATGCAAAGTGAAATAATCTAAGTAGGGGAGGCTGAAACCTCCCCTTTTCCTATAACCGAATTCATAACAAAAAGGATATCACATCATGATGCGCCAGTTCTCACATGTTGTCGAAGAAGGATTCAATGTTCCCGCTAAGAATGATCCCAGTCGGCGGGTAAATTTCATCGTCGGTGAATATCGGACGGGATGTTACACGTGGCATCGAAGGTTCGAATTCCAGCCTAAGACCTGCTATGACGAAATGCTTTCATCTCTGCCAAAATTCATTCCTCCGCTGCAATGAAATGAAAAACAAACGCTGTTAAATGAAATGACACAGGAGGCATAAAAATGGCTACCTCAATCGTAATTTTATCGTTACTCTTTTTCAAAGGAATAGTTTTCACCATCGTCGTATTATTCATTATTGGTTTAATTTTTAGCAATTAGGAGATTAATCATGGAAATAACCGAACAAACATCTACCAGGGCGCTAAATAAAATGGCTCCGTTTCATGTTTCAAGAGAGCAGGATGAGTTTACAATGACAATTAAAAAGATTCGTACAAAGAAAGTTTTCCAGGGTCTGACAGTTTATGATTGCTGGGTTGACCTTCCAATTGGAAGCAAAATACTGAAAGGGGAGAATTCACAATGAGCGAAGAAGAGAAATCCTGGTGTAAATCCTCAATGCGAAGACGCGGGGTAACATCTGCTGGGCACTTAATCAGAACAATAAGAAACATTGTGGATGGAAGCAAGGGCAAGATCAACCCGGCTTTTGTTGTTGATAATGATTTTCTTACCGCGATTTATGACTTGGGATTGGCAGATAAATTTCTTAAGGATGTCCGTAGCGACAGCAGTTTCTTATACGCCAACCAGCATGTAAAAACCTGCCCAGTTTGCAAGTGCCACAGCGTTGGGCCCAAATGCGAAAAGTGCGGCCATCAAATATAGGAGTCTCAAAATGTATAAATACTTAACGTATCCACGCCTTTACTTTTACAGTTTCCATTGGAATTCAAAGTTTCCGAATTCATCAGTACCTGCTTTTGAAGTAACCAAGGTTTCTACGGCGGCAGAGAACCTGGCTTTAATTGTGTTGGACGACGACGAATTTACTATCGTCAATAAAGACAAAGCCAGAAAATCACACCATCAAATCCTGAATGTCTATTCCATTGATTTTTGGATAGATCATGCGTATATGGACGCCGGTGTTTACTATCGATTATGGAGTTCCTCCGAGGTCAGTCACTTTACAGTCAAGGACCAAATCGAAGATGAGATGAAGGGACATGAAGTTGTTTTCACTGCCCTTGACCTCGATGCGTTAATCAAGGAAACCGCCCCTAAAAATATTGGAATCTTAACATGAAAAAGGATAAATTAGCCATAAAACTTGTGAGTGTATCGCAATTACAGTACTTGCAGGAAGTCACAGACGAAGAGGGGAATGTATACCATCGCATTTCACAAATGGAGAATGGTAAAAATATTGTATGGATCCGGCTGGAAGGAGTCAAAAGTACCATGGCCCATAACTCGGATGATTTAGAAGAGTCTTACAAGCGTTTCCTCTGCAAGTTGAGAGGATTAGACGTGGAGGATTCAAAATGAAATATCCAAACATGGAAAGTGAAATCTACTTTGACTTCGAAAGCGGATTTGATTATTACGAATGCCCTAGATGTGAACATGCCTACGATTGCGAAGAGGTGAACGAGGCGAACCCGGTGTGCATGAAATGCGATGTTAGCGTAATTGGCAAGTATCTCCTCGTAGAAGGAGAATAGCAATGGGAAAAATAACTGATGAACTCGACCGCCGTAATCGCCGTAGATTGCAAAGAAACGCCCGGCTTAGGTCCAAGTACCTTTGGTGCCTCCGAATGGGATTTACGTCCGCGGAAACGCGCGAAATCTATCAATGGAGTGATGAAAGGATTAAGCAGTTATACCAGGAAAGGATTGCCAGCTTATGAAAGATGAAAACAAAGAAAGTTTGATTACGATAGGGTATTGTATCCTCGTTATTGTGATCTTTACGATTACAATTCTGTGGTTAATGAAGTGTTGATTTTGTTTTAAGAGAAGACTAGAATACGACTGCACCAACTTTCACATTCCAGGCCCTGCTGGGGAGTTTTTAGGATTGGTCGTCCTTTGTCTTTCTCCCCAGCGGGGTTTTTTATTCCCTTTTTTCTTGACCATCCCCTTTTTTGGGTTTATACTTGTAATGTTAAAGTTTTAAACCAAATCAACAATACCATTAAAGCTAATAAAGGAGGTTAGTTATGGACGACAGAGAATTAATCAAAAACAGGCTCAAGGAACTGAGAAAAAAGAGAAATGCCAATCTGAAGGAGAAATATAAGCTTGCGAGATCTCTGGGCATATCATCCGAAGAGGCAACACAAATTGCCTCCTGGTCCGACGAACGGATAAGGAAATATGCGGAAAGGGATTAGGGATGAACAACGGCTGGATCAAGCTTCACAGAAAGATTCTGAAATGGGAATGGTTCGACGATCCCAACACCTGCCATTTTTTCCAGTACTGCAAGTTAAGAGCAAATTTTGAAGACAATAAATGGAGAGGAATTGTCATTGAAAAAGGCTCGTTTATTTCCTCCTTATCAAAAATGGCAAAAGAAACAGGTTTGACTATACAACAGGTAAGAACTTCAATTAAAAAGCTAAAATCAACACACGAACTAACAAGCGAAACAACCAACAGATATACCGTGATAGCAGTGACTAACTACGAATTGTATCAGCAAGATAACACGCCACCTAACAATCAAACAACAAACAAACAACAAACAGATAACAAACGGATAACAACAGATAAGAATAATAAGAAGGATTCTTCTTTAGAAGAATCCGAAGAATTAAAGAAAGAGAAGAAAAAGAAAATACTGTCCACACTTCCAGAAGAAGCGTGGACGGCAACTGATTCGCTAATCGCTGTTTTAAAAGACAACAACGCACCACTAAAAAACATTGATGGAAGGGCAAGAAGAACATGGGCCGAACATATAGACAAGCTAAACCGAATAGACGGTGTGGATTATGAGAAGATAAATGCAGGTATTGAGTATATCGGGAAGCATTATGGCGAAAAATATCTGCCATTGATTCTATCAGCCGCCAAGTTAAGAGAGAAATGGTGCAACCTTCACGTTTACATAACAAAAGACTAGAGGAGAAATCAAAATGAAAATTAATTACAAACATATTGCTGGGCTTATTGACCATAAAAAGGTGCCTGAAGAAATCCGTAGTTTATTCTTATGGGCTCTAACCATTGGAGCATATCGCTTTGCATTAAAACTCGTCTCTTTTAATGCCGATATAAGAGAAGAAGAAGAGAGTATAGACAAAGCACAAAGAGGGGAATCAAAATGAACTTAACCATTGAGGAGATCAAGAGAGATTATACTATTGCTGAATATCTTTCCAAGCAAGGCAACGAGGTTCAAGACAAAACAGCAAAAGGAGAATTTGTATATTTTTGCCCAATCCATAACGACGTAAATCACCCAAACCTGCATGTAAATAACAGGAATAATACCTTCTATTGCCATACTTGCGGCGGTGGTGGTTCTGTCCTGGATCTCGTTATGCAAAGCAAACATTTAACTTTGCCGAATGCAATCAGACATCTAACTGGGCAAACAAAAACACCGTATACGAGACCACCTGAAATTAAGCCCAAACAAGCTTTGCCGATAAATGAAGATAAAAAGCTGCAGCCGACTTCAATCAATGACGCTGTAGAGATTTACAATTACACCGACGAAAACAATAAATACCTTTATAGCAAACTAAAATATGAACCTAAAACCTTTAGACAGGCTGTAATCAAGGATGGAAAACTCGTTTCATGGAGCCTCAAGGGGATTAGAAAAGTTCTTTATAATTTGCAGGAAGTCATAGGAGCAGAAACGGTTTTGCTGTGTGAAGGTGAGAAGGACGCGGAAACGTTGATTGACTTAGGATTTGTTGCAACGACAAGCCCGGATGGAGCCAGTTCTTGGAGGGATGGATATTCTGATATGCTGGCCGGCAGGAATGTTGTTATTTTTCCTGATCATGATGAAGCCGGACAAAAAATGCTGGCCACCGTTAAGGCCAGTATTGCCGATAAAGCCAAAAGCGTGAAGGTTATTAAATTCCCCTGCGAATCAACAGCAAAAGACATCACGGAATATTTAGAATCATGTGAATGTGAAAGCAAAAGACTAGTCGTTGATTTGATGATAAATGACGCGGATGTTTACGTCAAAGGCTACCAAATGAAGTCCCGGTCCTTTGCTGAAAACCTGAAAGAATTCAATACCCGATCTGAGAAAACCCAATTCAACCTGGATTTAGGCGAATTCCATTCCGGATTTATAAAACTATTCAGGCCGATACAACCGGGTGAATTAATAACAATCGCCGCCGCTTCAGGAGCAGGAAAAACAACGGTTCTTTCCAACCTTGTTCTATCAATCCCAGATTCTATGCCGGTCCTTTTTTTCCAACTTGAATTATCCTTGGATTTAATGATTTCCAGGATAAGCGCCTTGGTTGATAATGTTCCGGTAAGTGAAATACACAGGCTCAGGTATAACAAAGAAATTCCCCACAAAAACATTTCAAATTTGTTCTTTCATTACGGCTCTCTTGTACTGGAAAGCGTCAAGAAAGAAATGAATTCAATTGAGCTAGTCTATGGAGAGAAACCCAAGATAATTATCCTGGATTATGCAAATCTAATGCACACCGCTGGCTCTGAATATGAGTCTTTAACTTTGTTAATGAAGTCTTTACGCCGCTTTGCCGTAGATGAAAACGTGATCGTCATTATCGGTTGTCAGTTAAAGAAAAACGAGACCTATGGAAAAGCAGTAAGCCTCACCGATGTAAGAGGCACCGGAAGTATTATTGATTCTTCCGCATTGATTCTAGGCTGTCACCAAGACGAAGATAATAACCTGCTGGTGGTCGATGTTCTAAAGGCCACAGGAGGGAAAAAAGGGCGAGTATTCTTTGAGACCAACTTCGAGAAATACAAATTAACAGAAACCTTCTTTCAATACACCAACCCAACGTCAAAAGACGAAACCGACGATGACAGGATTAAAAGATTACTGAGATAATCACTGAATTATCCATTCTTTCTAACAAATTCTCAACAAAGCAAGCAATACCCGGCCATGAGTATAGGTGGCCGGGTTTAACCCAAACAAAGGCAATTAAAAGGAGGCCGTAATATGAACATTCCAACTCTACCTACAAGATATTCAGAAACTGATTTTCGCTCAAGGCTTGAAGCAAGATGGGCTATTTACTTTGATTTACTTGACTTAGAATGGAGCTATGAACCTGAAGGGTTTTCTTTACCAGAGGGGAATTATTGCCCTGATTTTTACGTAAAACGTCCACACCATAGAGCCCGCAAAGACTATGGTTTTTACGTAGAAGTAAAACCAACAGAGGAGGGGAAGGAATTAGTTATTGATAAATTGATTTCTCTGTCAAAAATTATTAATGACGAGGTTTTTTGTGTAGTTGGACCTCCGTCTGTAAACTGGCAATGGTACTGCCATCTAGGTTGCGAGATACCAAGGGGAAGAGCTAGATTTTGCCATTACAGTTTTTGTAAGAAATGGGGAACTCCTTATTGGGAATTTCCAGATCCAAGCGGAGAAAGCATAAAAGAGGAGAAACAATACCAAATAGCCGCGAATTATCGCTTTGAAAATGGAGAGGCCGTAATATGAAAGTTGATTTAGAAAAGCTGGAACTAGGAATATCGCCATTAACCGGAAATATCTATGTGGGGGTTAAGGAAAAAAACAAGCCTCATGCATGGCGCCACAAAAAAGACATAACCGAGCAATTTAGAGCCCTGGAAGAATGGAGGGAAAAAAATCTTAAGGCAATTAAACCAACCGTCAAATAATCCTTGATAGTTCAATAGGAGAAATTATGAGTGCTGAAATACCCGAGACAGGAAGCTTGTGGTATAAGGAGGATAATAAAGGAACTCTTATAGTCTACGAAGTATTGTTAATAACAAACCTATTAGCGAGATTTCTAAGCAAGGACAAAGAAAAATGGCCAACCACAGTAGTTTTTAGGGAAAGGGGCAGTAGCTCTCGAAATTGGAGCATGCCGCTTAGTTCTTTTTTAGATAACATGAAATTTCACACAGGCAGAAAAAGATACCATAAGGAAAAATTATGATCAATGTAAGAATCAATGTAAGTAAAATCGACAAAGAGAAATTATACCATGGAACCAAAGGCGTGTACTTGAATATAATTCTGGCCGAAACGCCTAACGACCAGTATGGAAATGATTATATAGTTTTTCAGGATATACCCAAAGAGGAACGCGAGGCTGGAGGCAGAGGAGCGATTCTGGGCAATGCAAAGAAACTCGTTCCACTGTCAGAAAGGCAAACGGAAAAGCCGCTAGAAAATCCCGTCATGACAAATGTTGATCAACCAGATGATGATCTGTCATTCTAAGGTTAAGTATGTTCCATTTTGGAACTAACCGTTTTCCCTCTCTAAAGGAGCCTAAATAATGAATTCCATGCGATTCCTCCCCGAAGAAGTTTTCATTTCCATGGATACAAATCTGAGACCGCTGATCGTCTCAAATGAAAAAGAAAATGGAGCCTGGTTTTTATGTGTATTTTTGTTTGACCCGAAAGGCCTTTCCATGGTTAAGATCCCGATGCGAATACACTTCGAGGATCTTTATAAAAAACTGCAAGGTTCGCATTTAAGCGGGTTGGCAATCTGCCAGTTCGTGACAAAAAAGTTATCCTGGGATTTCGTTGATTTCAAAGATTTAATTATTCAGAATCCTGCCATGAATTGATTTTTTGCATAAGTTCTGCAAAGGATTAATTTTTTTGCATAAGTTCTGCAAAAGTGCTTGAATAAAATTAGAAAGGAAGGTACTTTAAAGGAAAACCATAAGGAGATATATTATGAAGCTAAATAACCGAACAAGAGAAGAGCTGGAAATGCTACACGAAAAAGTATTCGAACTAGGGTATAACTCGCTTCTGGATTTCTCTGAATCATTAGATATCCACTACAGCTCTGTCTACAGATGGTTCAAGGGTGATATTGTGGCCCCAAGGACGGAATGGGTGATTTTAAATGGTCTGAAGGAGCCGAAGAAAAAAGTAAAGAAATGGGTCGTTAAAAATAAGATAAAGGACTAAAAAGGAGAAATAATCATGGAACTAGTAAAGCAACAAAATGCCGTAGTTACCGCCGATCCAGCAAGTATGGCGGCGGCAGAGGCGGCGAAACAGAGAATACAATCAGCCTTGATTATCGCCATGAACCGGCCTAGAAATCAGGATACCGCAAGGACCGCAATTCTCAAGGAATGCTCACGACCGTCATTTGCAGAAAAGGCGCAATACTCAAAGCCCGTAGGGAATAGAAAAATTGTTGGCCCAACGATACGCTTTGCCGAGGTTGCCTTGCGGTGTTGGGGTAACGTTTCGAGTCAATCCAACGTTGTTTATGAGGATAACAAAATGCGCAGGGTACAAGTCACTGTCACTGACCTAGAAACGAACAACTATTACAGCAAAGAATTCAATCTAAGCAAAACCGTGGAGAGAAAAGATAAGCGCGGAAGAGAAGTTCTAAGCGAGAGGACCAATAGTTATGGTGATCGTGTCTATGTCGTTGTGGCTACAGAGGACGAATTGCAAAACAAAGAAGCGTCCCAGGTTTCAAAATCAATTCGCAATGAAGGACTTCGTCTTATCCCTGGCGATATAATCGAGGATTGTCTAATCCGTGCTAATGAGACGATCCGAAAAGGAATCACTGATGATCCGGATCGGGCTAAGAAAAATGTCATCGATGCCTTCTCAACTGTTGGAGTAAAGCCTTTGGAGCTGGAGAAATTTCTAGGGCACAGCCTGGATCAAATCGTACCCGACGAAATCGCTAATTTAAGGATAATTTTCAGATCCATTAACGACGGAGAATCAAGGTGGAATGAACATCTGGCCTTAGCTACCAAATCAGAATCAGAATCCCCGGCTGTCGAGTCCATTGGTAAACCCGTGGATTTGGAGAAGGCGCCGGAAACGGAGGATGCTCTCCCTAATATCAAGAAAACTTTGGCCGACCGACTGAAAGGGGTGTGAAATGAAGGATTGCATTACGTGTAAAAAGTTGTTGGAATTGGACTGCTTCCATAAGGATAAAAGGCGCAAAGATGGTCATCGGTCTGAATGTAAGGAATGCGCAAGTGCTAGATGTCGAAAGTGGTGTAGGGAGAATAAGGAAAAATATAGGGAGTGCTTAAGGAAATGGTACAGGAAGAATAGGGAAAAAAAGCACGCCGCGGCAAGGGAATGGTACAGGGCGAATAAGGAAAGGGCGAGCGCCACGGCAAGGGAATATAGGCAAGCTAACCCCGAGAAAAGAAAGGCACAACAAGCCGTTAACGACGCGATTAGAGCCGGGAAACTGTATAAAGGCCCATGCATCTTTTGTGGGACGAAGGAGAACGTGGATGGCCATCATGATAATTATTCGAAGCTATTAGATGTTATTTGGATGTGTAGAAAGCATCACAGAGAATTCCACATGCATAAAAGGGACTTGGAACGAGAGGCAAGGGAGAAGAACTGTGTGGCATGAGATGGATATAGAAACTTATCTAGCTTATCCAGCGCTTCGGAGTGGAGATCTCAACGAAATCCTAAGATCCCCTGCGCACTATAAATCCAAGTGCGAAAAAGAGTTAAAGGTCACACCAGCGATGCTCACCGGTTCCATGTTGCACAAGGCTATCCTGGAACCGGAGTCACTCGAGGAAAGCATCGTTGAATGCCCGGCAGATAAGAGAGGGCGAAAAAACAGCCCAACTCTGGAATGGCTCTATTTTATAAAAGAGTGCTACAACGATGGAATTCTCACCAAAACACCCGAAGAAATATTCGCAGAATCGGCAACAACGTGGGATACATTCTTTCGACCAAATATAATCCGATTGAACGATGGCGACCGGGACCGTATCGAAGGCGTCAAAAAGACATTCAGCGACAGCCCCGTCTTGCGAGATATAATGGAGAATGCATTGACCGAAGCGACGGGCATCCTTCAGGTCGATCCTGGGTACGGAGATTTCAAGGTCAAGGTCCGACCAGATATTGTCAATAAAGACCTAAAACTGATTGCAGATATCAAGTTCAAACAGGACTGCAGGAAGTTCAATATCTTCGATTTCGGTTATGATGTGCAAGCAGCTTTACAAATTGCGGCGGCCCTGGAGAATGAAGGCGATAACTCACTAGATCAATTTATCTGGATCACAGTAGAGACCGAACCGCCATATGCTTATATGCTTTATGGATTCAACCTTTTTGAGGACTTCCATCGGCGAGCCCAACATCGACTAACCAAGGCACTAAAAGCTTATAGTGAGTGCCTTAAAACGGATTCCTGGGAGTCCTACGATAACGAACAAATTATAGAAGTTCAATACCCAAGGTGGATAAAGGATTAATGATGGAAAAGAAATGTAAAGACTGTGGAGAGATCAAGGAACTGGAACTTTTCAGCAGAGATAAAAATATGAAAGATGGACACACCAATAGTTGCAAGGTCTGCAAAGCAACGTACCTCCGAGGGTACCGGGCTAAATTCGGAAAGACTGAACACTATCGAAAAGTCGAATTGGATTACGCAAGACGAACACAGAAAAATCAAAGGTGGCTGGAATGAGTGGAGGAAGTTGGGAGTATGAATACGCGAGACTTGAAGATTTAGCCCAAAGACTGGGAGATCAGCGAGCCGCAAAACGCAGAGCATTAGGACGCCACATTTCCCTTATTGCAAAAGCCCTCCATGATATCGAATGGGTAGATAGCGGGGATTATGGCCCTGGAGATGAAGTGGCGGCAATTGACACAGTCATCAAGGGCACTGGATTAGAAAAGCAGGTTCTTTGTGAAGATTCAAAACAATTAATCAAGGACTTGGAAAGGCTGATTAAATGATCATAGACGGTGTTGAAATAAAGACAGTCGGTTACGGAACCCATTTCGGCAAGGTCTTTATCGAGTTAAATGGAAAATCAGTTGCCAATCCAATGCCGTCCAATAAAGCCCAAGTGATTTCCGGCTGGCTCAACTCAATCCTGTCATTGGAAAAAGGGTATGGGGTTTTTGGTAAAGAAGAAGATAATCAATTGCCTTGGTAATAAACAAAAAGAGAGGGATAAAAATGCAAGAATTACAACGAATTGACAACGAATTAATCAAAAGGGTAGAAGCTAACGAGATCGATGTTTTCACTGAAAAAAGCTTGAGAGAAAGCTTGGTGGAGAGCGTGAAATTAAAGGTTCAGGAATTCGATCCAGGAGACACCGCCACGGATAAAGGTCGAAAGGAAATTGCGGCCAATGCCTACCTGGTAACAAGAACCAAGACCTTTATCGATAACAAGAGAAAAAAGATTGTCGCTGAACTTAAAGATATCCCACGACAAATCGATGCAGGCGGGAAGATTATTCGAGAAGAGCTGGAACGGATCGCATCTGAAGTACGAGAGCCTTTGACCCAATGGGAAGAAGCAGAGAAAAAGAAAAAAGACTTGGCCGACAAGCTTTTAGAGCATCTTGATAAAATGGCGAGTTTGTTTGTTCGTGGCGGCATTCCCCAGCAAAACAGCTCCTTCATTAAAGAATTGCTAGACGATTTCCCTGAATATCCATTCATAGAAGCTTTGGGGAACTTTTATGATTCGGTGGTGGAAAGGAATAAAGAGGTAAAAGAATTAATTGAAGAATCCCTGAAATCCCGTCTTGAGTATGAAGCGCAACAGGCAGAAATTGAGAAGCTCAAAAAAGAGGCTGAAGAGCGCGAGGAAAAAGACCGTCTTGAACGCGAGGCATTGGAAATGAATCTTCGTCTCGAACAAGATCTAAAGGACCGGATCGCCAGAGAAAAACAGGAAGAACGCGATGCCATCGAAAAAGAAAAGGCAAGGATTGAACGCGAAGAGAAACGTAAGGTTGAAGAGGAAAACCGCAAATTACGGGAAGAACTGGAGAAAAAAGAACTGGAGGCAAAAGCCCTCGCTGAAGAGGAACGGATGAAGGCCAAGCAAGAACAAGACAAAATACGTGCCGAACAATTGAACCGGGATCGGCAGAAAGAAATAGAAGCGGACTTTGAGAAAATAGTCCTGGAGGTGGCTTCGCTCTCAAAAATTGATCCTGAAACAGTAAAAGTAGTGATCGTAGCTTATCTTGAGCTTATCGAAGGAGCAAAATGAATCTCTATCATTATCCATTACAGCAATCCATCTACTCCAAGAAAGGTCAAGATATCCTCAAAGATATACTTAAGCGCATAGAAGCAATGAGCGACAAAAAACTCTCGCCATTGCAATTCAGTTCCGAAGTCGATAAATTTATAGGGACCATTTACATAGGGAGGTATTTTAAGCAGGAGATCTTTAGGGTAAATAACCTCTATACTAAAGGGGATTTGATAGAAACTAAAGGGGCACGGTGGAAAAGAATGCTGGCATGGGTGAGGGACCACTTACAACGTGAGGTGCAATTCAAGGATAAAGTCAGGTGTTTTCAATCTAAATAAAGAGGCGATCGCCATAAAAAGAGAAATAGAAGGCGGCACGACTAATGTACCGGAAGTTCAGTTCATACCAGAAAGCGGCTCGATATGGAACCTTAAAAATCCAATATTCAAGGGCGAGAAGTTTGTTGTTGTGAAAGTGCATCACGTAGATACAAAAATACCAGATTTGTTTCCCATTGTAGTCTGCTTTAAGTCTAAACGGAACGGCATGGAAGCCAGGAGTCTTAAGCAATTCATCGAACACATGGAACCCAAAAAAAAGGAGTAATTGAAAATGTACAACATGGTATTATCAGATAGTTACAGATCAGCAAAGCAATTCATCTTCGACCATGGAGATAAAGATTATCTTATCATTAAAGATCTACTCCATTTATCACAGAAAGAGGGCGGCGGAAAGATCTTTGTGGTTGAGCCCTTTTCGTCAACTCCAGAACAACGGGAGATTTTGGATCATGGAGAAGCGAATGGCTTTGAAAAAGTAGTTGTCCAGGAGGGGTAAATGTACGACGAACGATCTGGATATTTGGATGACTATGAATACATGGATCTCTATCGAGCCAACGTCAACCGCTCAATTAAGGGGAAACGAGGCCAATTTTTCCTTAAACAACTGCTTGAAGCACTGGAGGCGATGCCGGAAAAAGCTTTGCTCAAAGAAGAAGTGTTTGATGGGAAGAGATATTGCCCGCTTGGTGCCATCTGGAAGCATAGAGGTCTGTCTAATTATATTTTTAAAGAGTCCTTCCAGGATTACAAAGATGAATGGGGAGAAATATTCGCTAAAGGTTTGAACATCGCTAAATGCCTAGCCAACGAAATAATTTTTATAAATGATTCTGGTTGTTTTCGGTCGGAGACGCCGGATGCAAGATGGAATCGTATGCATAAATGGGTATTGGATAACATTATAAAGAAGGAGAGCGTAGTATGAAAATCTTAATTGTCACTGCATTGATTTTAACCCTAGGAGTCTCTTGTAAAACCACGGCAGACAAAGAAGAAGGCCATATTGTGCCGCCACAACGCATTATTGAACATGCTATCAAGTTTGCAACCTCCCTTGTCATTGAGGAACGGAAAGACCAGTCGGAAGCGGTAAAAAACATCCTTCATGCGGTTGAAGAAATAGAGGTTTTAGTGGCGGAGGATTGTTTAAGTTACTACTGCCTAAGCGAAGGTCTTAGATACTTCCTTGATGAGAAATTGAAGTTAGCCCCACACCAACGGCTGGCTGTAAAAGCATTGCTGGATTTGGTGAGAGGCGAGGTCAGGCAGAGAATTGAGGCTAATCAGAACTTAAGCGATCGGTCTGCCAGGATTCTAGAGGTAGCACGGTGGGTGAAGGAAGCCGCTGAATTATATAATGAAATCAAGGAATAAGGGGGCATCCGCATGAAATTTGTACTAAGACTGCTTTATATTTTTGCTATTTTTCTGGCACTGTTAATGTTCTTTAGATGCCTGGTGCAATCCAGCAGCTGGGGGCAGGTTGTTGAGCCAACGATGGAACTTAACCGAACGTTGACCATGCAGAAGATCATTTACGCTTCGGTCCACTCCGTTCTCGAACCGCTGGACCCCATGGAAAGGGACGTGCGAAAGCATCTGCTCGCCAGAAGCATTTCAAGGGTACTAATCAAGATTCCCAGAAACCTGCAAATGGACCTTGACCTCACGGCGATGGTGTTAAAAACCAATGTATATTGGGAAACCATTGACTACGATGAATTCATCGCCACCGCCGGCCTTATCGAAAAGATTAGGATAAACATCAATTCTTACATTGAAGAGAACAAAACGAATCGCTACTCCTCGTTCCCAACTCACGCGCTGGTTTTAATGATCTTAGACAACATCAAGAGATACTGATATGGATGAAGAATTGGATGAAGCTCTGAGAAGGGATGAGAACGTTCCGCTTTACCGCGAGCTTTTAGATGAGGAGATGGAGGAGGCACTAAGGGTCGAAAGAGAGAGTCTAACAGAAAGTGGAGGATGAAGCAATGAGCAAAGAGATTGCAATAAAAAGCAGTGAACTTAGCAGGGCCTACGATCGAATGTCCAATGAAGAAAGAAGGGCTTATTTGGCACTGGCAATGACAAAAATAAAAAAGATAACTACAGGGGTGTGCCAACTTTCGGCATTCCATGTAAGGGTTAAGCACTTTGGGAAAACACAAGAGGAAGCCGAAAAGGAAGTATTGTCTTGGTCTGATGAAAAGATAAAAGAAGAAATTGATAGTCATTATTATTTCGAATTAGACAACGAAGCCTTTTGCTTATTTGCTGACGATCACAAAGACCTAAGTGATATCATAGATAATTAATGAAATGGATAAGGAGGAGGAAAATGATGAAGACATGCACTAAATGCTTAGAAGAAAAAGAATCGACTGAGTTTTATAGAGCTCCAAGAAATAAAGATGGGCTAGGATGTTATTGCA
>Ga0224512_10001974_pt1 | contig 19200 bp, 18 predicted proteins | sample SF_May12_sed_USG_4_FD_169103 | JGI IMG/M metagenome (GOLD analysis project Ga0224512, IMG submission 169103) | Sediment microbial communities from San Francisco Bay, California, United States - SF_May12_sed_USGS_13 | ecosystem: Environmental > Aquatic > Marine > Sediment | place: USA... | reverse complement strand
ACGGCGGCGACGTCGAACCAGGCTGTGACCGATCGACTGGCCGACCTGGCCCCAGCCGCAGATGATGGTGTGACCCTCCAGCGACTTCAGTGCACGCAATATTCTCGTCCTTTCCAGATGACCCCGATAGTGCCCTTCCATCAGACCGTCCATGGTCACACCGATGGTGTACAGTGCCACGCCGACACCGAACAGGACCACGAACGAGGTGACCACGCGATACGTGTTGTCGACGCGGCCGCCGACCTCGGTGAAACCGACGGTGGAGACGGTGATCACCGTCTGGTAGTAGGCGTCGACCCAGCTGAGCCCGATGGCCTTGTACGCCAAGGTGCCGGAGGCCAGCACCGTTCCTAGGGCGGCGAGGCCCAAGCGGGTTCTTCGCCACGGGTCGATCACCCTTCAAAGGGTACTCGCCGCCGCCAACCCCACCGCGCACTCGTCGCCGCGAGCCGGCGGCGTCCTACACGTGATGGGTGGCGAACTGGGCTCGTGCCGTCCAATCGAACATCGAGCTCAGACTCTCGCCGTAGCTGATGCGGCGGATGGCTTCACTCAACAACCCGTCGACCGACACGGTCTCGACCGGAGGGGCCAGCGGAGCCGGTTGGGTCTCGATCGAGTCGGTGACGAACAGCTTCCTGATCTTGGATTCGGCCAGCAGATCCATTGCAGACGGTGTGAAGACCCCGTGGGAAATGGCGGCGTAGACATCGGTGGCCCCCATGTCGAGCAGCTCGGACGCCGTTCCACACAGCGTGCGGCATGAGATGGCGAAGTCGTCGACGATGACCGCCTTCTTCCCCTCGACGGAGCCGAGGATGCCGAGGATCTCGGCCGAATCGTCGTGGGCCACCCGCATCTTGTCGGCGATGGCGACCGGACAGCCGAGGTAGGTGGCATATTCCCGGGCTTCCTTGGCGAAGCCGGTGTCGGCGGCGACAATCACCATGTCGTCGACCATGTCGTCCATCTCCTCCATCAGCCGGTCGGCCAGAATGGGCAGCGCCATCAGGTTGTCGACCGGGACCGAGAAGAAGCCCTGGATCTGCGGAGCATGCAGGTCGATGGTGACGACCCGATCGACCCCGGCCGCCTCCATGGCATCGGCGCACACCCGGGCCCGGATCGACACCCGGGGCTCGTCCTTCTTGTCGCCTTTGGCGTAGCTGAAATACGGAATCACCGCGGTGACCGACTTGGCGCTGGCCCGCTTCAGCGCGTCGATATAGAACAACAGCTCCATGAAGTTGTCGTTGGTCGGGAAGACGGTGGTCTGCACGATGAACGTGTCTCGCCCCCGGACGTTCTCGCCGATCCGCACGAAGGTGTTGCCCTCCGAGAACGTGATCGTCTCGTTGAGCCCGACGGGCAGTCCGAGTTGAGCGCAGATCCGCTCGGTGAGTTTCCGGCTACCTTGCCCGGCGAAGATCGAGGTGTTTTCCATTTGGCTCATAGGTTGTCGCCGCACCGACATGATGTAGACGCCAACTATAGATGCGGCCTGTGACACCCTTTCAATTTGTGGAGCAATCCGCCCCCGATCTCCCGGCCGCCTCGGCCGCGAATGACCGGCGGTACCGTTGGTCGACGATGAGCAACGATCGTGTCCCCCGCTGGCAGACCATGTCGGACGAGGAGCGGGAGCGGCAGTACACGCCGAGCACGATGCTCGACGGTCCGCTCGCCCCCTACCTCGACGCCTACGCCCGTCGCAGCGCGGAGGCCTACGAACGCGTCGATCGGGTCGAGACGATCCGCTACGGACCGGGTGCCGCCAACACGGTCGACCTGGCACTCCCCGCCGCCACGACGGTCGGGGGCACCACCGCACCGGACGGCCTGCTGCCCCTCCACGTCTACATCCACGGTGGGTATTGGCAGCTCCTGTCGAAGCGGGAGTCGTTCTTTCTCGCCCCGGACTGCGTGGCCCGGGGCATGGCCTTCGCCGCGGTCGACTACACCCTGGCGCCGGCGGCCACGCTCGACGAGATCGTCGACGAATGCGTGACCGCCCTCACGGCGCTCCACGCGGTGGCCCCTGACCATGGCGTCGATCCCGATTCGATGGTGGTGTCCGGTTCATCGGCCGGCGGCCACCTCACGGCGATGACCGCTCTCAAGCTCCCACCGGATCAGCGGCCGGCGGCGGTGATCCCGGTGTCGGGTGTCTTCGAACTGGAACCGCTCATCGGTACCTCGATCAACGACGCCGTCGGCCTCGACGTCGAGCGGGCCCGGGCCAACAGCCCACTGCTGCACGACCTCGGCAACTTCCCGCCTTCGGTCGTGGCCTTCGGTGAGAACGAACCGGACGAGTTCAAACGCCAGAGCCGGGCACTCGTCGACAGACTCCTCGCCGCCAACCGGCCCTCCGTCGAGGTCGAGGTCACCGGACGCAACCATTTCGACATCGTTCACGACATCATCACCGACCTCGTTCCCCTCCTTCCCGGAGCACCCCCGACGCCTGACCACGAACCCGACCTCCCGACCCGAACCGAGCCGTAGGTGTCGGCGCCGAATTAACACCGGGTTAACAACAACGGCCGCCGGAGGGTCCGGCCACCGTGTTCACTGTGGTCCATGGGTTCTGGTGATACGGCTTGGATACTGATGTCCGCCGCACTCGTGGTCTTCATGGTCCCGGGTCTGGCGCTGTTCTACGGCGGCATGTCCCGCTCGAAGAACATGCTCAACATGTTGATGATGAACATGATCTGCCTCGGCATCGTGCCGATCTTCTGGTTCGTCATCGGCTACTCGCTGTCGTCGACCGGTACCGACAACGGGTGGATCGGCACCCTCGACTACCTGTTCCTGAACGACATCGGCATAACCGGTGAAGACGGCGGCGCCGCATTACGTGACGTGTTCTTCGCCCTCACGTTCGCCTGCATCACCCCGGCCCTGATCTCCGGGGCCGTGGCCGACCGACTCAAGTTCTCGGCCTGGGTGGTCTTCGTGCCGACCTGGATGTTGCTCGTGTTCACCCCGGCCTGGGCCTGGGTGTTCAAGGAGGGCGGCAGCGGCTGGCTGGCCGCCCGAGGCAGCCTCGACTTCGCCGGTGGCACGGTCGTCCACGTGGCGGCCGGTGCGGCCTCCCTCGCCTTCGTGCTCGCCCTGGGCAAGCGCACCGGTTGGCCCGACGAGCCGATGATCCCCCACAACCTGCCGTTCACCGTGTTCGGTGCGGGTGTGCTGTGGTTCGGCTGGTTCGGGTTCAACGCCGGTTCCGCCTTCGCCGCCGACGGTGTCGCCATCCAGGCCTTCGCCAACACCTTCATCGCCGCGGCGGCGGCCATGCTGTCGTGGCTGGCGGTCGAGAAGATCAAGGACGGTCACGCCACCTCGCTCGGTGCAGCCTCCGGTGTCGTCGCCGGTTTGGTCGGCATAACCCCCGGGGCCGGGTTCATGGGTGTGGGCGGAGCGCTCGGCGTCGGGATCGTGGCCGGTGCGGCGTGCGCCTTGGCCGTCCGGCTCAAGTTCCGAATGGGCTACGACGATGCGCTCGACGTGGTCGGCGTCCACCTTTGCGGCGGTCTCGTCGGCGGCCTGCTCATCGGCATCTTCGCCAGCCCGGCCAGCCTCGGCGGTGACTTCGACGCCGGCCTGATCGAGGGTGGCGGACTCGGGCTCCTACTCGAGCAGGTTCTGGCCAACGTGGTCGTCGGCGTCTTCGCCTTCGCCGTGACGTTCGTCATCGTCAAGGCACTCGATGCCACCATCGGCCTTCGGGTCGACGACGACACCGAACGCGTTGGCCTCGACACCACCCAACACGCAGAGGCCGCCTACACGTAGCCGTCGCGCGATGATGGTGGCCGTGACCGATCCGACTCCGGGTGGCGTACGCTGCATCATCATGCGAGGGGGCACCTCGAAGGGCGCCTACTTCCTGGCCGGTGATCTGCCGGACCACGAGGCCGAGCGGGACGAACTGCTCCTACGGATCATGGGCACGCCCGATCCCCGGCAGATCGACGGCATCGGCGGGGCCAATCCGCTCACATCGAAGGTTGCCGTGGTCTCGGCGACCGACGGGGAATCCGCGGTCGAGGCCGACGTCGACTACCTGTTCCTCCAACTCGGGGTCGACGAACCGATGGTCACCGACCGTCAGAACTGCGGCAACCTCCTGGCCGGCGTCGGACCGTTTGCCGTGGAGCGGGGTCTCTTCGCGGTCGATCCGAACGCGACCGACGCCATGATCCGCATCCGCATGATCAACACCGACTCGATCGCCACTGCCTCCTTCCCGGTGGCGGGCGGGCAGCCGGTCTACGCCGGTGACACGGCGATCTCGGGCGTGCCGGGAACGGCCGCCGCCATCCGTCTCGATTTCGAGGACATCGCCGGCGGATCGTGCGGTGCCCTGCTGCCGACGGGCAACTACGTCGACGAGATCGACGGGGTCGAGTGCACGCTCGTCGACAACGGCATGCCGGTCGTGGTCATGGCCGCTTCGGCCCTCGGCATCGACGGGCACGAGAACTGCGCCGACCTGGAGGCCAACGAGAACCTGCGTCACCGGCTCGAATCCATCCGTCTGAAGGCCGGGCCGTTGATGAACCTGGGCGACGTGTCCGACACGTCGGTCCCGAAGCTCACGATGGTGTCCGAACCCCGAACCGGCGGCCACCTCAACACCCGTACCTTCATCCCCCACCGCTGCCATGAGGCGATCGGCGTACTGGGCGCCGTGTCGGTGGCCACCGCGGCGATGCTTCCCGGCTCCCCGGCGGCCGGCCTGCTCACCGGCAAGGCCACGGGCCCGCCGACCGGGGGTGTCGTCACCCTCGAACATCCGACCGGGGTGTTCGACGCGGCGATCGAGGTTGTGATCGGCGATGACGGACATCCCGAGGTCCGGCGGGCCGGTATCATCCGCACCGCTCGCAAGCTGATGGACGGCGTCGTCTTCCCCAGGGAGTATTCGTGACAGCCCGCTCCCCCCGGACAATTCCCGGTCCCCACCCCGATCCGCATCGGCCGGTGGCTTTCACCCCGCCGCCGAACGCCTGCGACGCCCACTGCCACGTGTTCGGCCCGGCCGAGCGGTTCCCCTTCGCCCCCGACCGCGCCTACACACCCCCCGACTCGGGCATCGACTCCTTCGAGTCCCTGCAGGAGCGGCTCGGCCTGTCGCGGGCGGTGTTCGTACAGGCATCCTGCCACGGCACCGACAATGCGGCCATGGTCGACGCCCTGAAGCGGGGTAACGGTCGCTACGCCGGCGTCGCCATGATCGACGACTCCTTCAGCGACGACGACATCGCCGCCCTCCACGAGGCCGGCGTGCGCGGCACCCGGTTCAACTTCGTGGCCCATCTCGGCGGTGCGCCCGACCTCGAAACCTTCTGGCGGCTCGTCGGACGGGTCCAGCCGTTCGGCTGGCACATCGTGTTGCACTTCGACGGCAAGGACCTGCCGGCCTACGCCGGACTGCTCGACGCCATGCCCTGCCCGTACATCATCGATCACATGGCCCGGGTTCCGGTCGCCGACGGGGTCGACCAGGAACCGTTCCGTGCCCTGCTCGATCTGCTGACCGACGAACGGTGCTGGGTCAAGATCTCCGGGGCCGAGCGGTTGACGGCCGACGGCCCTCCTCCCTACGACGACGTCGTCCCCTTCGCCCGGGCGCTCATCACCGCAGCGCCCGATCGGGTGCTGTGGGGCACTGACTGGCCGCACCCGAACGTGCGCCACATGCCCGATGACGGCGACCTCGTCGACCTACTGGCGGCCTTCGCTCCCGACGCGACCACCCGCAACCGCATCCTCGTCGACAATCCGGAAACGCTCTACGACTTCGGCTGACGGCATCCCGCCCACGCGACCGGGCCAGCCCCCTCCATTGCCCTAGTGGGGGAAGGCCACCTCGAGAATGCCGAACAGGGTGACCAGGCCACCGACCAGAGCGGCAAGATAGACCGGAACGGCCCGTTCCTTCCTGCCGATGACGGCCATGAGCCCGGTCACGGTGGCGCCGACGGCGGCTGCGTAGGCCAACAGCATCGGCCCTGTCAGCCACATGTTGTCGAAGAAGCCGTCTCCGCCCCGCTCGCCGGCCCACACCGCAACAGCGAAGAACGACAAACCGCCGGCAAAAGCCCCGATCAGACCCAACGACCAACGACCCAGTTCGGTTCGAGGAACGATGGTTGGATGAATGAGCATCGGATCCTCGCTTTCGGTAACGGAGTCGACCGGGCCCTACATCTACACGATGGGCTGGCCCTCGCAATGCGTCCAGAGGCCAAGGTCCTGCGGCTCGGTCAACCCTGGCGGATGTCGCGACGCTCGAAGAGCATGACGGCAGCGGCCAGGAGGACGCCGGTGGCAGCGGCGAGGACGGCGCCGTGGCTCCACGACATCCCGTTCACCAGCGGGTCGGTGCTCAGGTAGTAGTGGTTCGGCGTCCAGCGGGCCCAGCCGGCGAACCGATCCGTCAACGGCAGGTAGGAGTTCAGCAGATGGAAGGCGAGCGCGATCCCGATCGTTCCGTACACCGCTGCGGCCATGCGCCCCGTTGCCGCGGCCACCGCCAGTGCCAGCATCCCGAACAGCAGACCCAACAGCGTGACGAGCAGCGATGCGGCCGCGACCCCGGTCACGCTCAGACCGACGCCGGCGATCACCGAGCCGATGATGACGCCGGCAAAGGTGGCGACACCGACGATCACGGCGTACACGGTCATCGCCAGGGCCTGTTCGAGCACGAGCCGGGACCGGCGGATGGGATTGGCCAGCAGCAACCCCATCGTCCGTTGCGACTCCTCGCCGGCAAGACCACCGGCTCCGGCCACGATCGTCACGATCATGATGGCGATCGGGGCCATCAGCGAAAAGGTCTCGACCTCGTAGAAGCCCTCCGGCGTCGAGAAGTCGCCACCGCCGGCGAGGGCCAGGACCGCTTCGGGGAACTGGTCCGACAGGGCTGCGACGTCGGCCTCGATGGCTTCATACATCGGTCCCATCAGTACACCCATCATTCCGAACATCGTGGCGGCCGTGATGATGAGGAGGCCCTGATGGTCGGAGAACGTCTTGGCCCACGGCCGCGCCACCCGGGCGTTGCCGGCCAGCCGGTCGAAGATCTGGTCGGTCAACGGATGGGCTCGGAGGCGGTCGAGCAATGTCTCGCCGACGGCGGGACCACCGAGGTCACGTCGATTGACGGTCACCACGGCGATCACGGTGAACAGCAGGCAACCCCCGCCCAGAACCGCGATGTGCCGCCAGTTGACGCCGTTGACCAGCGGCTCGCTCCCGTCGAAGTAGTACCAGGGGAACAGGCGCGCCAGGTCGGCCAACGACTCAACGAGGGGCAGCAGCCCCACCGCGAAGAACGAGACGATCAAGACCCCGACGGCGACGCCGGAGGCCAGCGCGCGGTTGCCGGTCCAGGCGCCCACGACCATCGCCCCGAAACCGTAGAACAGCGCGTTGACGACGAGGTGCAGCATCATGGCGTTGATGTGTGTCTCGCCGATCTCGACGTCGAGCACAATCGGGGCAAGATGGCCGGCCGCCAGCAGGACGGCGGCACCGGCCAGTGTCAGCAGCATCATCGCCCCGATCTTCGACACGAGGACCTGGGTGCGGCTCCTGCGATTCGACAGCAGCAGACCGAGCGTTCCCGTTCGCTCCTCGCCGGCAATCGAGGCGGATCCCATGGAGATGGCCAGCCCGGTCAACGTCACGGCCCCCATGAATCCCAGCATCACGTTGTAGGAGAGGCTCGCGGCATCGGCCCCCTCGGGAATGCCCATCAGCTCCCGGATCCCTGCGGGCAGATCGGTGTAGATCGAGAGATCGATATCGGTGTAGACGGCCATGGCGTAGAACATGAACAGCACGAGCGTGGCCGCGGCGATGGCCATGCCCAACCAGCGATCACGGATCGTCTTGGTGAACACGGTTTGGAGGAGCATCAGACCGTCACCTCGTCCGACGCCTTGTCCGACGCTTCGTCCGACGATTGCGATTGGATGGCGTCGTCTTCCCGGTAGTAGGTGAGGAAGATCTCCTCCAGGTCGGCCTCGTGGGTGTTCACGTCGACCAGGTCGTAGCGCTCGGCGACGGCTCGGAGCAGTGCAGCCATCTTCCCGCTGAACGACAGCTCGGCCCGGTGATTGTCGACGCTCACGTCGCGAACCCCGGGCACTGCTTCGAGCACCGAGGCCTCGATCGGGGAGCCGAAGTCGAGTACCACCCGGCGCATGGCCTTGGATCGCAGCTCGTCGAGTGCCTCCACGGCGACGAGGTGTCCCCGGCGGATGATGGCGACCCGATCGGCGACCCGCTGGACCTCCGACAGGGTGTGGCTGGAGAGAAACACCGCCCGGCCCTCGGCGGCCACCTCCCGGATCATGGCCTGGAACTCGCGTTGCATGAGGGGGTCGAGGCCGGTGCTCGGTTCGTCCATGATGAGCACGTCGGGTCGGTTCATGAACGCCTGGATCAAACCGACCTTCTGACGATTTCCCGAGGAGAGATCACCGACCTTCTTGGTCAGGTCGGCGTCGAGCCGGTCCGCCAGCTCGCGCACGTAGGCCCAATCGACACCTCCCCGCAGGTTGGCGAAGTAGGTGAGTGTGTCGTGGCCGGTCAGCTTCGGGTACATGGCCAGATCACCGGGAACGTAGCCGATGTGCCGTCGGATCTCCTGCACCTGGCGGTGCGAATCGAGTCCGAGTATCCAGGCCTGCCCGGCGGTCGGTCGCAACTCGTCCAGAATGGTGCGGATCATCGTCGTCTTCCCCGACCCGTTGGGCCCGAGAAAGCCGTAGACCTCGCCCATCCTGGTTTCGAGGTCCAGATCGACCAGGGCCTTCACGTCGCCGTAGTGCTTCGTCAAACCCTCGGTCCGGATGGCTGCGGTGGATACGGTCACGACACGTCCCCGATCACTCGTTGCTTCGAGGAAAGTATCCACTGTCGTCGAAACCGCGGCCAGGTGCGAAAGTCCCTCTTCGTGCTCCGGTTAGTCGGCCACTTTCTCCATGGCCCAGTAGACGGCGAGGCCGATGACCACGAAGACCGAGGCCGGGATGAGCCAGATGCCGGTCAATGCCGCCACCAGCCCGGCGCCCCATTGCCGGCCCCAGAGAGCCGACGAAGCCAAGCCGAGCAGGAAGCTGAGGAAGAGACGGCCGAACGCGGTCGACCAGGTGATGGAGCCGAAGAAGGCGGCGAGGAGCGCCTGCGCCCCGAAGCCGACGCCGATCACGCCGAGGATGACCCACAGCACGAGGAGGATCCGGCGTGGGCCTTCGGCGGCCCAGCGGGTGCGGGCCGCCACGGCCGCCCACATCAGCCACCGCTTCAACATGGGCACACCCGAAGCGCCGATCAGGTCACGGAAGAACGAGTCGGCCAAAGTATCGGAGCCGAGGGCGCCGCCGTTCGGCTCCTCGACGATCAGTTGGTCGTGAAGGATGGCGGCCAGTGTGTGGCGGCCGTAGGGGCGTTCGAACCAGCCGAGGAACGGGGGGACCGAGGCGAAGTCGGTGCTGGAGGGTACGTCGGCGAAGGTTCGGGCGGCGTCGACCATCTTGGCCGCCTGGTCGGGGGGCACCTTCTCTTCCAGCTTGCGGCGGTACCGGTCCAGGGTGGGCTGGTGGTCGAACACGAACTCGGTCTTGACCGAGAAGAGTTCCTGGGTGATCTGGGCGACGACGACCTGGCCTTTGTCGTCATCGACCCGGAAACCGGAGTCCGGGGCCACGACCCAGCCCGACCAGTCGCTCCCGGGGTGTGCTTCGGGTGTGTCGGCTTGTGTTGTCACGGTGCCCCCTCATGGCGTGCCGGTACGCTCAGTGCGATGATAGTCCTTCCCTGGCGGGAGACGCTGCGCCGCCTGCCGGCCCTGCTTCTGGGCCTCTACCTGTTCGGGGCCGGTATCGCCTTGATGGTCGCCGCCCGCCTCGGCCTGGGACCGTGGGATGTGTTCCATCAGGGCGTTTCGGAGCTGACCGGTCTTTCGATCGGGAGGGTCATCAACATCGTCGGTCTCGCCGTCGTGCTCGGCTTCATTCCCCTGCGGGAGCGGGTCGGGCTCGGCACGATCCTGAACGCCATCGTCATCGGTGTTTCGGCCGACCTCACGGCTGGGCTGCTGCCCGACCTGACCTCGTTGCCGGTGCGGTGGGCGGCGATGCTGGGAGGGCCGGTGCTGATCGCCATCGGTTCCGGCTTCTACATCGGCGCCGGGCTCGGACCGGGACCTCGCGACGGCGTCATGACCGGCCTGGCCCGGCGAGGCGTCGACGTGTGGAAGGCCCGATTCGGGATCGAGCTGTCGGTTCTGATTCTCGGCCTGGTGCTCGGCGGTTCGGTCGGGTTCGGCACGATCTGGTTCGTGCTGTCGATCGGCCAGCTGGTGCAGTTCTTCCTGAATCGACTGTCCATGAAACCACCGCTGTCCCGACCCGAGGAGGATCGATGCCCGCCGGAACCCGCAGCAGCGCCGAACGAGTGAATGCCGAACGGCTGAGCGCCGACATCACCGCCCTCGGGCGGTTCGGCGCCACCGATCGGGGCGGTGTGAACCGCCCCGTCTATTCTCCCGCCGACCTCGCCGCCCGGGGCTGGCTGGCCGACCGGTGTGCCGAGGCCGGACTGGGTTTCCGGACCGACGCCATCGGCAACTGCTTCATCACGCTGCCCGGGTCCGACCCCAACCGGGCCCGGGTCTGGACCGGTTCCCACATCGACACGGTGCCCGACGGCGGCCGCCTCGACGGCGCGTTCGGGGTGCTGGCCGGGTTGGAATGCCTACGGACACTGGCCGCGGCCGACGACGACTTCCGGCCGTCCGCCACCGTCGAGGTGGTGGCCTTCGCCGACGAGGAGGGAGCGTACGCAAGCTTCGTCGGATCCCGGGCGCTGGTCGACGGCTGGACCGTCGACGCGCTGTCGGCGCTGACCGGGCGCGACGGCGAACCGCTGGCCGATGGCCTGGCCCGGATCGGCTCGTCGATCGAGGCGGCCGCCGAGGTTCCGACGATCACGGCCGCGGCGGGTGCCGGCCGGGGAGCCGTGGCGGCGTTCGTCGAACTGCACATCGAACAGGGGCCGGTGCTGGAGAACGCCGGGCTCGACATCGGCGTCGTCACCGACATCGTCGAGGTCGGCCACGGGACCGTGACCTTCCTCGGGCAGGCCGACCACGCCGGCACCACGCCGATGGAACTGCGGCGCGACGCCACCCGGGCCGCCGGCGCGTTCCTGGTTGGATTGCCGTCGGTTCCGGCCGAGCACGGCTCGCCTGCGGCCGTCGCCACGTGCGGCATGGTCTCGGTCGAGCCGGGGGCGGCCAACATCGTCGTCGAGGAGATGCGGCTCAGCCTCGACGTCCGGGATCGGGCCGGGGGTGTGCCGTCGTTACAGGCCGGCGTCGCCGACCTGGCTCGACGGTGCTCGGCCGATCACGGCCTGGATCACCGCCTGGAGTGGGACAGCGTGACTCCCGGCGTCGCCCTCGATCCCGACATGGGGCAGCGGGTGGCCGACGCCGCCGATCGCATCGGCGCCTCCCATCACCGCATGGTGTCGGGCGCCGGACACGACTCCCAGGTCATGGCCCGGGCGGTGCCAACCGGCATGATCTTCGTCCCGTCGGAGAACGGCCGCAGCCACTCCCCGGCCGAGTCGACCTCGCTCGCTCAACTGGAGATCGGGGCCAACGTGTTACTCGAAGTTCTGCGCGACCTGGCGTCGTAGCCGGCCGTCGGAGGCTGCCCCTAGCCATGTCGATCGCGGGTGGAAACGACCGAGGTTGACCGTTTACGCCCGCAAACGCGCCGGATGGGGTGGACGAATGCGGCGGCTACTCGTACTCGACACCCATCTCGGTGAGCTGTTCACGGAGACCGTAGAAGTCGACGCTCAGTTCACCGCCGGTGAGCCGATCGCGGGTTGCGGCCTCGGAGTCGAGGCGGGCGAGGGATCGGTCGAGCGCCCATTCCGCCTCGTCGCGGGGCACAACGACCACACCGTCGTCGTCGGCGCAGATCACATCACCTGGGTTGATGATCACGCCGCCGATGGTGATCGGCACGTTGACCGACCCGGGGTTGGACTTTGCCGGACCCTGGCACGACACGAACCGGCTCCACACCGGAAACTCCATCTCCCGCAGATCGTGGGTGTCGCGTACACCGGTGTCGATCACCAGACCCCGAACGCCATGGGCCTGGAGCGACGTGGCAAGCAGATCGCCGAACACCCCGTGAGGTGACGGCAGGTTGGGGGTCGTGGTGCCCACGACCAGGATGTCGCCGTCGGTGCAGACCTCGATCGCGGCGTGGATCATGATGTTGTCGCCGGGGTGGATGAGCACGGTGACGGCGTTGCCGGCGATTCGGGCGCCGGTCTGGATCGGGCGCAGCTCGGCCCCGAGATAACCTCGCTTGCCGATCGCCTCATGAACCGACGCCGTGCCGATCGGGGCCAGCCCGTCGACCACGTCGAGCGGCGCGCGATCGATGCTGCGGCGGACCACGTGACGGCCCTTCGCCATGGGATTGCCCGTCATCGTGCTTGCTCCATCATGGCTGTGCTCCGGGGGTCTGGAGGCGGGGAAAGACCCGCCGGGCGTTGTGCTCGAAGATCCGCACTCGGGCCTCGTCGTCGAGCGAAGGGGTGTTGTCGATGTAGATCTTGGTGTCGTCGTAGTGGTTGCCGGTGTCGGGGTCGATGCCCCGTACGGCGCCGACCATCTCGGAGGCGAACAGGATGTTGTCGGCCGGCACGACCTCGACCAGCAGATCGATGCCGGGCTGGTGGTAGACGCAGGTGTCGTACCAGATGTGATCGGCCAGGCCGTCGAAGTCCCACCCCTGGTCCTCGGCCATGCCCTTGAATCGCCCCCAGTGGTAGGGCACGGCGCCGCCACCGTGGGGGATGATCCAGCGCAGGTTGTCGAAGTCGGCCATGAAGCCCGAGGTGAGGGCCTGCATGAAGGCGGTGGTGTCGGCGCCGAGGTAGTGGGAGCCGGTGGAGTGGAAGTTGTCGTTGCACGCCGCCGACACGTGGATCATGGCCGGCACGTCGAGTTCGCACATGGTCTCCCACAGCGGCCACCAGTGGCGGTCGTACAGAGGCGGGCCGGTCCAGAAGCCTCCGGTCGGGTCGGGGTTGACGTTGCAGCCGATGAACCCCATGTCGGTGACGCAGCGCCGCAGCTCGGCCACCGAGTTGTCGAGGCTCGCGCCCGGCGACTGGGGCAGCTGGCAGACGGGGGCGAAGTTGTCCGGGAACAGGTCGCACACCCGGCGGATCAGGTTGTTCTGGTGCTGCGACCAGAATTTGGAGGTGTGTTCGTTGCCGATGTGGTGGGCCATCCACGACGCCCGGGGCGAGAAGATCGTGAGATCCGCACCCCGCTCCCGCTGCAGGCGCAGCTGGTTCTGCTCGATCGAGGTGACGATCTCGTCGTCGGTGACCCGCATCTCCCCCAGCTCGCCGACGTGATCGGGATCGGCGGCCACCGCCGCCTTCTGCGCCTCCCGCCACTCGCCGACACCGGGCGGGGTCGTCGTGTAGTGCCCATGACAATCGATGATCATCGGCTCACACGATAGACGACGGGCGCGCCGAGCACGCCAACAGGTTTGCCCCTCGAGGAGAGTTTCCAGTCGATACCTGGCCTCGAACTCCCGGTCAGGCCTGGGCCGGAGTCACGTTGAGGGCGGCGGCAACGTTGGGCCAGGTGTTGGCGATACCGATGGTCTGCGATCCGGCAAAGCACAGGCCGACGGCTCGGGCGTTCATGTCACACAGGCCGCTGCCGCTGTCGCCGCCGGCCAGGAACGACCCCCTGTCGGCGGTGATGGCGACCTGGTCGACGAAGGTGGCCGGCCCGTCGGGATAGCCCTGGACAACGAAGGTGGCGCTCACCTGGGTGATCGTGCCGACGGTGTAGCTCGTGGTCCGGCCGAACTTCTGCACCTGCATGCCCAGCGTCGGCGTGGCCGTCTCGGTGACCACACCGATCTCCGGAGTCGTCCGATCGTACTCCACCTCGATGACGCCGATCGCGGCGTCGACCAGATTGTCGGTGTCGGGTTCGTCGAGCGTCTCGAGCACGGGGGTGAGTCGCGTGTTCGACCCGATCCTGCCGGCCACGAAGTTCAGCGCGTTGGCCGTCGCTGCTGCGATATTGCACTCGCTCGGAATGGGAATGGGGGCTGTACCCGACGAGGTGATCGGCGCGAACTCGGACAGCTGGGCGACAACATCCGATGGCGGGCTCCCGCCGTCGGCGTTGCCCGGTTGGGTGATCGAGGTGACCGATCGATCGCCGACCGGCGTGTTGTTGGTGGCGATCACATGCCAGTTCGACAGCAGGTATCGAGCCGATGAACCCGCCTTGGACACGATGAAGCCGAGCGTGCCGGCCGTGACGCCCGGGTTGAGGCCGATCGACAGCCCCGGCGTGATCGGCCGGATCCGCTGCTGCGGGTCGACCGCGGCCGTCTCGGCCGGCAGGTTGGAGATGATGGAGATCGGTCCGGTCTCGACGACATCGGTCGGCTCGCCCGCCACCATCGCCGGTACCCGTTCGCCCGGACCGAGGTCGGTGATCGATACCTTCCGTTCGACGGAGACGACGATGCACTCAATCGGGTTTCCGTCGGCGTCGGTGACGATCTCACCATCGGTTACCTTGTAGCCGATGCCGACTCCGACCACGTTGGGCAGCGCCAGTAGTTCATCTCGAACCTGGTTGATGTCGATCATGGTTCCCCCTTCAAGCCAGTGGTACGAGCATCATAGTGAGGTTGTCATCACCGATCAGCCAGACGGGAGAACACGTGCAGACCGAAGTCGCCATCATCGGAGCCGGACCCGCCGGTACCACGCTCGGCTTGATGCTGCACCAGGCCGGCATCGACTGCGTGGTCATCGAGCGGCAGAGCAGCGACTATGTACTGGGCCGGATCCGGGCCGGCGTGCTGGAGTGGACGACGGTCGAGATCCTGGATTCATTGGGTGTCGGTGAACGAATGCGGGCCGAAGGACATGTCCACTCCGGGGTTTCGATCGGCTGGCGGGGCCGGGAGATCCTGTCGATCGAGCTGCAGGCGTTGAGCGGCAGACCGATGATGGCCTACGGCCAGACCGAAGTGCAGACCGACCTCTACAGGAGAGCCGACGAGGTCGGCCTCACCATCGTCTTCGAGGCAACCGATGTCGAGCTCCACGGCCTGACCGGCGACGTCGCCACCGACAGCCCGGCCGTCACCTTCACCGCCGACGGAGGGCAACAACGCATCGATTGCGCTGCCATTGCCGGCTGCGACGGCTACCACGGGGTCAGCCGCATCACCATTCCCGACGAGGTCAAGACCGAGTACGAGAAGGCCTATCCCTTCGGCTGGCTCGGCATCCTCAGCGAGACCCCACCCCTCCCCCAACTGATGTACGTCAACAACGAGCGCGGCTTCGCCCTGTGCTCGGAGCGCAACCCGATGCTCAGCCGCTACTACGTGCAATGCCCGTTGACGGACTCGGTCGACGATTGGTCCGACGACCGCTTCTGGACCGAGCTGCTCACCCGGGTTCCCGCCTCCGCGGCCGAGACGATCGTGACCGGGCCGTCGATCGAGAAGTCGATCGCGCCGCTGCGCAGCTATGTCGTGGAGCCGATGCAGTGGGGCAACCTCTACCTGGCCGGCGACGCCGCCCACATCGTGCCCCCAACGGGGGCGAAGGGCCTCAACCTCGCCGTCGCCGATGTTCGCTACCTCGCCGACGCTTTCATCGCCCGAGCCGAGGGCGACCAAACCAAGCTGGCGCGCTACTCGACCACGGCGCTCAGCCGGGTGTGGAACGCCGTTCGCTTTTCGTGGTGGTTGACGATGCTGCTCCATCGGTTTCCCGACCAGTCCCCGTTCGATCAGCGGGCCCAGGAGCAGGACCTTTACTACCTGGCCTCGTCACGGGCGGCCCAGGAGTCGATGGCCGAACAGTATGTCGGGCTGCCCCTGTACCCGGATCTCACCTGATCGGTCGAGGCAAAGGCAGGTCTACTCGTAGTGATCGATCGCCGTGCCGTCGGAGGGCATCTGTTCGGCGGCCTCGGCCACGTCACTGATCGCAGCCTGGAGACGGGAGGCCGCCTCGGCCGCCGAGACACCGAAGCCGATCGAGTCGATGACCGACTGCAGCCGGTTGCGGGAGCGCCAGGCCACATAGCGGCTCCACTCGTAGAACAGCAGCTCCCGGTCGTCGACCGCCAGCAGGTCGACCATGCGGGACTGCATATCGACGTCGGGGTCGAGCGAGACATAGCCGTTGACCATCGTGATCCGCTCGGCCTGCGCAGTGAGCGGACCGCCACGGTGGACGACCATGTCGCCGTGCATCGCCACCGCCCATCCCGATCCTGGTAACCCGGGGGCAACGACGCGATCGGCTGGAGGGCGTTCGCCGGCCGCCTTCAACGCCGCCGCCTCGGCCTTGGTCCCGACGAAATACTCGAACCGGCCACCCGGCGTGATGGTTGGATCGGTCACCGTCATCACGTAGTCGAGGGGAAGCGTGTCGTGGTGCCACTTGTCCACCGCCGTGTTGATGTCGGATGGCTCGTAATTGAGATGGCCGAGATGGAGGCCCATCGGGTGGGGGGCGACGTCGGCGCCGTAGATGGCACTGAGGTGGTTGGCGACTTCGGCGCTGAGACAGAGGTCGCGGAGCCATCGCGACCGGTAGACCCCGCCTCGCACCATGTTCTCGATCCGGACGTCGGCCCGGCGACAGAACGGGCGGAGGCGACGAGCGGTGGCGAGCATCTGCACCGCCCCCTCGTCGCTCAGAATCCGGAACGGGCTGCTGATGGCGATGGCCGTCGCCTTACCTGCGATGTCGGTCCGCCCGTAGCCGAGGTCGGCCAGCATGATCACGTCGTCGGGCTCGGTGAGAGCGAGATGGCGTTCGGGGTCGAAGGCCGGCTCGTCGTCGAGCCACTCATAGCCGTTGGGACGGGCGTCGGGAAACGGTACGGCGACAGAGGACTGCGTGGCCGGAGTCGGTGTCGAGGCTGGGGTCATGTCTGACGCTCCATCGGTTCGAGGCAGAAGGCCACCGCGACGGTGATGTTGTCGTGACCACCGGCCTCGTTGGCCTCGTCGGCCAGCGCCTGACAGACGGTCTCCGGCGTGTCGCCCTCGCCGAGCATTCGGCTGATTCGCAGGTCATCGACCATTGCCGTCAAGCCGTCGGTGCAGAGCAGGAGCCGATCGCCCGAGACCAGTTCGGTCCGGTAGACGTCGGGACGGAAGCTGGACATGCCTTGGCCGATGGAGCTCACCAGAATACGGCTGAGCGGCGACCGGGCCGCCTGTTCCGGCGACAGGGTGCCGTCTTCCACCAGCTGCGCGGCAGCCGTCTGATCATGGGTCAGCTGCTCGAGCGTGCCGTCGCGGAGCAGGTAACAGCGGCTATCGCCGACGTTCACGACGTAGAGGCGGGGCCATACGATGTAGGCCATCGTCAGCGTCGTGCCCATGCCCGCGAACTCCGGATCCACCCGGGCCTGTTCCTCCACCGCCGACTCCACCTCGAGCAGAGCGGCGAGCAGTGCCTTCTCCTGGTCGTCGTCGTGGTCGTGATTGAGGCTGAGAAACCATGGCATCGTGTTGAGGACGTAGCGGGCGACGGTGCCGACCCCGATTTGACTCGCCACCACCGCGCCCGGCGCCCCGCTGATGCCGTCGGCCACGACCAGAAGTTGGCCGATCATGCCGCTGTAGAGCTGGGTCTCGTCGTCGACGGGGAGTGTGGAGGCGTGGATGGTCATCGACCGGTTCAGATCCGCCACGAGGAACTGGTCCTCGTTTTCCCCCCGAACCCGGCCCACATCCGACAGTCCCGCCATCAGGGCCCTGGTGATCAACATGTTCCCCGCTCCATGGTCGAATCCTAGACGTTTCGACCGGGACTGGATCGACGGAGCCCGTCTACCATTGGTGAAATGGCAGAGAAACCAGCCGGCAAGCCGTACGCCGACATACCCGGGACCACGATCTTCGACGCCGATCAGTCCCGCATGGGGTACCACCTCAACCAGTTCTGCATGTCGCTGATGCAGGCGGAGAACCGGGAACGGTTTCTGGCCGACGAGCGGGCCTACCTCGACGAGTGGGACATGTCCAAGGAACAGAAACAGGCGGTGCTCGACCGTGACATGAACCGCATGATCTCGCTCGGCGGGAACATCTACTTCCTGGCCAAGATCGGAGCCACCGACGGCAAGAGCTTCCAGCAGATGGCCGGTTCCATGACCGGTATGCCGGAGGACGACTACCGGGCGATGATGGTTGCGGGTGGACGATCCCCGGACGGCAATCGGTACCTCCACGAATGGGACGGCGGCAACCACAAGGAAGCCGACGAGCAGAGCGACACGGAGACCCGACCGTGAGCGCGCACGTCACGGCCACGGTCTACACATCACATGTGCCCGCCATCGGCGCCGCCATCGACCTCGGCCGCACCGACGAGGACTACTGGGTACCGCTGTTCGAGGGTTACGAAGCCTCCCGGGCGTGGATGGCCGACAACACGCCCGACGTGATCTTCCTCGTCTACAACGATCACGCCACCGCCTTCAGCCTCGACTTCATCCCCACCTTCGCCATCGGGACCGCCGCTCGATTCCCGGTGGCCGACGAGGGTTGGGGTCCGCGGCCGGTGCCCGACGTCGTCGGCCACCCGGAACTCGCTTCGCACATCGCCCAGGAGGTCATCCTCCAGGATTTCGACCTGACGATCGTGAACAAGTTGGCGGTCGACCACGGCCTCACCGTTCCGCTGTCGCTGCTGTTCGGTCAGCCTGATGGCGGTCCTGCGGGCCGCTGGCCGTGCCCGGTCATCCCGTTTGCTGTCAACGTCGTCCAGTATCCGGTGCCTTCGGGTCGCCGCTGCCTGGCGCTGGGTCAGGCCATCCGGCGCGCCATCGACTCCTACCCCGAAGATCTCAACGTGCAGGTATGGGGCACCGGCGGCATGAGCCATCAGCTCCAGGGACCGCGGGCCGGGCTCATCAATTCCGAATTTGACAATGCCTTCCTCGACGGGCTCATCGCCGCCCCGAGGCATCTCGCCGACATCCCCCATGTCGAGTACATCAGGGAGGCGGGATCCGAGGGTATCGAACTGGTGATGTGGCTGATCGCCCGAGGC
>Ga0224512_10001973_pt1 | contig 19206 bp, 17 predicted proteins | sample SF_May12_sed_USG_4_FD_169103 | JGI IMG/M metagenome (GOLD analysis project Ga0224512, IMG submission 169103) | Sediment microbial communities from San Francisco Bay, California, United States - SF_May12_sed_USGS_13 | ecosystem: Environmental > Aquatic > Marine > Sediment | place: USA... | reverse complement strand
GAAACCCTCGACAAGGAAGGCACCAAGTCCCGCATGGAGCCCGAGCTCTACGTCACGCCAAACGCCGCCGAATAAGCCTCAAACCTAAGCCTGATTCACGCTGCGGCCCGCATCCTGGTGCGGGCCGCTTCCTATTTCGGAGGGGCTCTGGCCGGCGGCGCTTAGGTCTTGAGGAAGGTGGCTGCGTCTTCCGGGGGCTCGACACCGACCGCGTTGGCCATCATGGCGGTGGTGGAGAAATGGCCGATGGTGTGGATCAGTTCGACCAGCCGGACGAGGCCGAGCGTGTCTTGCGCTGCCTTGAACCCCGCGTCGGACAGGTTTCCCGTGGCCAGCAGTTCCTTGGTCGCGGCGTAGACGGCGGCGTCCACGTCATCCTTGAAATCGGGCTGTTTGCCCTCGTTGATCGCCTCGATGATATCCATGTCGAGGCCGGCGCCGATGGCCTGCTTGGCCTGGGCGCTCCAGGGATAGCGGGCCTTCCAATGTTTGACGGTCATCAGCGAGATGATGCGGACCTGGGGGTTGGTCAGCGAACAATTGAGCAGATGGGTGCTCGATTCGTTGTGCAGGCGCCAGACCTCCGCCGAATAGGCGTAACCGATGGCCGGCCCGAACCCGATGCGCCCGGTGTTGCCCGCGACCTTGTCGAGGATGGCTTGCTGGGCTTCGTTCATCTCTTCGCGGTCGAGTGGCGGTATTCTGGTCATGTGTCTGCTCCCTGTTCCGTTGTCGTGGGTTATTCGGCGGCTTCGCTTGCGTCCGCCCGGCAGCCTCGAAAGCCAGCGGCGAGGTCTTTGGTCTCGAGGTTCCGGCCGATGAAGACGAGGCGTGATCGTCGCGGCTCGTCGCCCCAGGGACCCGTGAAATCCCCTTCCAGCATCATGTTGACGGCCTGGAGGACCAGCTTCCTGTCCTCGCCAACGACCGAAAGCACCCCCTTGGTCCGGAGAAGATCGGCGCCGCGGCGGCTCAGCAAATCCTGCATCCAGTTTTCCAGCAGGACCGCGTCCAGGGGTGCATCACTGGTCAAGGAAACGCTGGCGATGCCGCTGCGGTCGATATGGCCGTGGGTATGGTCGTCGTCGTGGGCGTCGGTGTCGGCGTCGTCATCCGGCGTCAGCTGGGCCTCGACCCGGTCGAGATCGAAGCCGTGGCGGCCCAGCACCTCGGCGGCGGGAACATCGGCGCGGTTCGCCCGGGTGATCGGCGCGAAGGGGTTGAGCGCCCGGATGCGCTCTTCGATGGCGGCGAGCCCGGTGGCGGCGTCGCCGATCTTGTTGAGGACGATATGGTCGGAGAAGGCGATCTGATGGGCGGCATCGGTGCCGCCGGCCAACTGATCCAGGATATGGACGGCATCGACCATGCAGAGCACCGAATCGAGGCGGGATTGCGCCCCGATCACCTGGTCGATCACCAGGGTCTGGATGACCGGGCTGGGATTGGCGAGGCCGGTGGTTTCGATGATGATGCCGTCGAGGTCGGTCCGTTCCGCCAGCAGGCTGCGAAGGCTCCGGATCAGGTCGCCGCGCACGACGCAGCAGATGCAGCCGCTCGACAGCTCGATCAGCTCTTCCTCGCCGGTTTCGATCAGCGCCCCATCTATGCCGATGTCGCCGAACTCGTTGACGATGACCGCGAAGCGGCCGGTTGCCGGATCGGCCAGCAAGCGGTTGAGCAGCGTCGTCTTGCCGGCGCCGAGATACCCGGTCAGGACGGTGACCGGAATCCGGGCGTCATCGGTGCCGGCGGATCCGGTCAAGGCCTATGTCCAGGGCATCAGCGAGACGTGAATGACCTCTCCGCTGCCGCCAACCGCATTGATGGCCTCGTGGGTTTTCTCGAGGCCGAACCGGTGGGTGGTGATCTGGCTGATGTCGAAGCGATCCGAGTTGAGCTGCTTCAGCGCCAGCTCGCAGCTTTCGAAATTGTGGCCGCGGGCCGCCTTGACGGTGATGTACTTGTTGCCGATCTTGCCGAGCGGGAAGTTGGGAAAATCCGGGACATCCTCGCCCTGGATCTGGAGCGTGCCGCCCTTGCGCTTGAGCGCCTCAATCCCGAGAAGCACCGGGATGGTCCCGGCCCCCGCCGTGCAATCGAGGGACACATCCATGCCTTCGCCTGAGGTGATCTCCATGATCCGCTCCAGCGGGTCTTCTTCCTCGACGTTGATGGTGTAATCGGCGCCGAGATTCTTGGCGACCTGCAGGCGCTTGGCGTCCTTCGAGGTGCCGGTGACGATGATCAGCGAGGCGCCCGCCTGCTTGGAGGCGATCGTGTTGCAAAGCCCCTGCTGGCCCGGTCCCTGGATCAGGACGCGGCTGTCGTAGCCGACGCCGCAGTCGAACAGGGCCCATTGGATGCCGTTGGCCATGGGCGTCACGACGCCGGCCAGTTCCGCGGACAAGCCGTCGGGGACCTTGTGGATCACCGAATTCCAAGGCAGGTACATGTACTGGGCAAAGCCGCCGAACAGATGGGGCGCCCGTTCGGCCAGGGTGTAGCCGAAGCGCAGGCCGTCTGGAAACTTGCGCCAATCGGTGAACATGCACAGGCGATACTCGCCCTTGTGGCAGAACTCGCAGTTCATGCAGCCGACGTAATGTTCGACGAAGACCAGGTCGCCTTCCTTGAGGCCGCGGCGCTGCTGGAAGATCTTGCCGGCCTTGGCGATGGTGCCGATATTCTCATGGCCCATAATGACCGGGCCCTCGAAGGGGGGCTTGGAATAGAACTTCACATCGGTCCCGCAGATGCCGGCGACCTCCACCTTGAGAAGGGCGGCCTCATCCGGAATATCCGGCATGTCGTATTCACGGAATTCCGTCGTCTGAGGGGCCGTGCGGACGGCCGCAACTACTTTTTCTGCCACGTTCATTTCTCCTGCTAAGTTGTTGACCTACAACTACCAAAGCGGCACAGTGCAAGCAAGTTTCAAGTCGCCGGGGACAGCGTTGGGCGGCCTTGCGCGGCGAAAATGGGACGCGCCGGGACGAATGCGCGGGCCGTCAGCGGTGATAACATGTTTCGACGCCTCGGACCCGAGAAAGGCACCCTTGACGACATCACCCGGATCGAAAACCTGGTCCGGGACCGGTTCGGGATCGGCGCAACCGAAATCATCCTGGTATCCCAGGACCGGGGAACGAAGCCCGGTTTTCCCCCGTATGAGACAAACGTGATCTTCTGGAAAGAGGGGAAGCGCTACCGGTTGAAGATTTTCGCGCCCGCCGCTGAAGTCACGGACCGGGACCTCCCGGTTGACTGGCTCCTGCCGGTGCTTGAGGATACCGGCGAAGCCGGCTGTTGCTGACGCGATGATCGTCCAAACACGAAAAAAGACGGAACAGGAAGAAAGACAAGGAAACGATGAGCAAGACCAAACTGAAGGCGGTGTCCCGGACCCAGAACAACAACCGGAGGGTCAAGGAAGGCGCAGTGACGCTTCCGGATTTCGACCTGGAGTTCGAGGAAATCCCCGTATTGGTGCAGGGATTTCGCCGGATGGTGCGGCAACTGGCATTCGACGTCTGCGAAATGGCGCTGACCACTTATATTTGTGCCAAGGCCCACGGTGTCAAGTTCACCGCCATTCCGATCTTCCTGGTGCGCGATTTTCACCACGGCGCGATTGCGCATCACGTGCCTTCAGGCCTGAAGTCCCCGGCCGAACTTGCCGGCAAGCGGGTCGGCGTCAACCGCGGCTATACCGTGACCACGGGGGTCTGGGCCCGGGCCATCATCCAGGACGAATACGATGTCGATTTGTCCTCGATCACCTGGGCGCCGTCCGGCGACGAGCACGTGGAGGCCTACCGGGCCCCGGAGAACGTCGTGCCGCTGCCTGATGGCGACCTGGAAGCGCATCTCGCCTCGGGCGACGTGGTCGCCGCCGTGGGGGCCAGCTTCGATCATCCCGACATCGCCGAGATGATTCCCAATGAGTTCGAAGCCGGGGTGGCGGCGCTGAAGAGCCGCGGGTTCTATCCGATCAACCACACCGTCGTCGTGCGCGACGCGGTGCTGGAGGAAATGCCCGACGTCGCCATCCAGGTGTTCGACGCGTTTGCCGAATCGAAGCGCCAATATGTCGCGGATCTCAAGGCCGGTCGGATAACCGACCCCAAGCGGGTCGACAGGGTGCACAAGGTGGCGTTGGAGGTGATGGACGATCCGCTGCCCTATGGGGTCGAGCCCAACCGAAAGACCCTGGAGGGGCTGGTCGATCACGCGGCGACGCAGAAGATCATCCCGCAGCGGATGGCGCTCGAGGACCTGTTCGCGAAGTCGGTCCTCGATGCCGTCGGCTAGGCCGTTCGGCCGGGTTCAGCCGGCGACGCCGTCCAGGAAGTCCAGCACGCGCCGGGGCGCGTTGTCCTCGGTCTGATCGTCCACCGGCATGTCCCAATAGTCCGAGCCCGTCAGGCATTCGTGCATGTACCGGGCCGCCGAGGTGGCGTGGAAGTCGTCATTCCCCGGCACGACGAGGCTGGGAATGGCGAGGTTCATCAGGTCCTCGGGCTCGGCCCCGGGTGAGGTATCGCGGTCGATCAGGCCGCGCACCATCGCGGTCACCGTCAGCAGATATTGCGCCTTGTCCATTGCGGCGTAAGCATCGGCGAAATCGCCCGAGTTGCGGATCGGCTGGCCCCAGGGGCCGCCGCGCGGATCCTGGGAGAAGTTCTTGTCGTGGCTGCGCACCAGGTCGACCACGGCCTGCAGGCCGTTTTCGTCCGCGAAGGCGAGGTGGCGCGCGAATCTCTGATGGCCGCTGATCCTGTATTTGGCGCCGCCCACGGGCCAATAATGGATCATCGACAGGGTGCGTTCCGGATGGGCGACGCCGAACGCCGCCACCGGACAGCATCCCATGCAGCCGCCCATGATGTGGGCCTTCTCGATCCCCAGTGCATCCAGCAGGCCGGCGCCCTGGCGCACATAGTGGTTCCAGGTGATGCGCTCCACCCGGCCGCCCGATTGACCGTTTTCGCGCCGGTCGAAGACGATGCATTTGTAGTTCTTCGGCAGGTGGTCAAGCAGCTTGATGCGCTTGTAGACTCCGAGGTCGGTCCATTGCTCGACCCTCGCATCGAACCCGCCCGGCGCATACATCAGGATCGGCGGGCCGTCGCCCAAGACTTCGTAACGTGTTTGAATTCCGTCTGTTTCGGCAAAAGGCATGAGTCTGGGCCCTTTTTCGTTCGTCAAATGTGTCGCCCACCGGTGACGAACTTACACCGCGCGCGAAAGCGCCTGTCAACGATTTAGAGGCCCCTCCCGGGCGGCTGGTCCATTGACGAAGGGGCGCAGCTTTCTTATTTTCTTTCAAACGAATACGCGGCCGATACCAAGGAATTGCGCCGCCGCCTGCTGCGTCCTATATTATGTAGAAGCCTAAGGAAAATCACTGGCCGATCCGGCGCGGGCAGAACATGAAATTGCGGCACGCGACGGCGCGTTCGGGCGGAGAGTCTGGAACTTGAAGTGCTACGAGGAGAACACGAATGACAACCAAGGAACAGAACGAATTACTGACGCGGACCGATAAAGGCACGCCCATGGGGGAGCTGTTCCGCCAGTACTGGATTCCAGCTCTGCATGCAGACGAACTTCCGGAAAACGATTGCCCGCCTGTGCGCGTCAAGCTGTTGGGCGAAAAGATGGTGGCGTTTCGCGACACAGAAGGCCGCTACGGCCTGATCGACGAGTTCTGCCCCCATCGTCTTGCGTCGCTCTATTTCGGCCGCAACGAAGACTGCGGCTTGCGCTGCTCCTATCACGGCTGGAAGTTCGATGTTGAGGGCAATTGCACGGAAATTCCATCGGATCCCGACAAGGAGGATTTCCGCAAGACGCTCAAATTGAAGTCCTATCCGCTGATCAAGGTGGGCGACATCCTGTGGACCCATATGGGCGATGCGGAGAACCGCCCGCCCGAGCCGGCCTGGGAGTTCTGCACCGTCGCCCCGGAACAGACCGTTGCGACCAAGCGTCTTCAGGAATGCAACTGGCTGCAGGCGCTGGAAGGCGGCATCGATTCCAGCCATGTGTCATTCCTGCATTCCATGGAACTGGAGCGCGACCCGCTGTTTCGGGGATCCAAGGGCAACAAGTACAATCTCGGCGACCTCAGGCCGGTATTCGAGGTGACGCCTTCGGCCGGCGGGCTGTATATCGGTGCGCGCCGTAAGGTGGAGAATGGCAAGAACTACTGGCGGGTCACCCAGTATGTCATGCCGTGCTTCACCATGATCCCGCCGCGCGGCGATCATCCCCAGCACGGACATTTCTGGGTTCCCATCGACGACGAGAACTGCATGACCTGGAGCTACGACTACCATTCCCAGCGTCCGCTGACCTTCGAAGAGCGCAAGGCGTGCCTCGACGGCAAGGGCGTGCATGTCGCGGTGATCCCGGACGGGTCCTTCAGGCCCTTGCAGAACAAGGACAACGACTACCTGATCGACCGTGAGGCCCAGAGGCGAGGCGAGACCTTCTCCGGTGTCAAGGGCTTCGGCATGCAGGATGCCAGCCTCCAGGAATCCATGGGGCCGATCGTCGACCGCAGCAATGAAAACCTGGTCCCGACCGACAAGGGCATCGTCATGACCCGCAACATGCTGACCAAGGCGGCTGAAGCGTTGCGCGACAAAGGCACCATGCCGCCGGGCCGGGAACCCGAGCATCAGAAGGTGCGTTCGGTGTCGATCGTCCTCGAGCCGGATCTGAACTACGCCGATGCTTGCAAGGACGAAATGGTCGCCGGAGAGGGCAAGGCGCGCGTCTCCGTCTGATCTACCGTCTCACGCGTATGCGAAAGCCCGTGGAGGAGACTCCACGGGCTTTCTTCTTTGTGGATACCGGCCGCGTTCAGACCTTTAAGCGGCTGAAGACCTTCAAGATGTTCTCGCTGAAGACCGCCTGACGCTCGGCGTCGGTGAGGTTCGGCGTGCCGTCGATGTAGCGCTTGGTGTCGTCGTAATTGTGCCCGGTCTGGGGATCGACGCCGCGTACCGCGCCCACCATTTCGGACGCGAATAGGATGTTCTTGGTGGGGATCACCTTGGTCATGCAATCGATGCCCGGCTGGTGATAGACGCAGGTGTCGAAATACACATTGCCCAGAAGGTGCTCATCCAGGGTCGGCTTGCCCATGTCCTGGGCCAGGCCCCGATAGCGGCCCCAGTGGAACGGCACAGCGCCGCCGCCATGGGGGATGATAAACTTGAGCGTTGGGAAATCCTTGAACAGGTCGCCCAGGATGAGCTGCATGAAGACCGTGGTGTCGCCGGCGATGTAATGGGCGCCGGTATGGTGGAAGTTCGGATTGCACGAACCCGAGACATGCAGCATGCCGGGCACGTCGAGCTCCACCATCTTTTCCCACAGCGGGTACCACCATTTATCGGTGATCGGCGGGTCGGTCCACATGGCACCGGACGGATCCGGGTTCACGTTGACGCCGATGAACCCCATCTCGTTGACGCAGCGCTCGAGCTCCGCCAGGCAGTTCTTGGGCGGGACGCCCGGGTATTGGGGCAACTGGCAGACCGGCACGAAGTTTTCCGGGTAAAGATCGCAGACGCGCCGGATCATGTTGTTGCAGATTTCCGCCCAGTAGTAGCCGGTCTGCTCGGTCCCGAGGTGATGCCCCATGCCCACCGCGCGAGGCGAAAAAATGGTCAGATCCGTGCCCCGTTCGCGCTGCAGCTTGAGCTGATTGGGCTCCAGCCGCTCGCGAATCTCGTCATCCGTGATTTTCAGGTCCGCGGGCGTCGGCAGGAAGGAAGGGTCATTGGCAAGTCCCTCCAACTGCGCCTTGCGGTATTCGGTCAGTTGCGCCGGCTCGGTCGTGTAATGGCCGTGGCAATCGATGATCATGGTCTTCGTCTCCCAAGATATGCCGAGTTCAATACGATGGCGCCGGGCCGGCCGGCTTGTCGGCGGAGGACTTGCGGCCCGCCAATTCCAGTCCCTTGTCGAGGCCCGGCGTGGAGCGCACCACCGCCGACATCAGGAAGGTATAGCCCTCATTCAGGATGCGCTCGACATTGCCGGCGCTCACATGGGGATGGCCGACCGCGACGTTGTTTTCTTTGCAGGTGTTGACGATCTCGGCCATGGCCTCGAGCACCACCGGGTGCTCGTATTGGCGCGGGTAGCCGAGCTCCTGACTGAGGTCGCCTTCGCCGATCAGAACCGCGCCGACGCCGGGCACGTTCTTCAGGATGTCGGGCAAGGCGGCGATTCCCGCCGTGTCCTCGATCATCAGGATCACCAGGATCTCGCCCTCGGGCGCAAGCGGCCAGACGTCCGCCTTCTGGTAATACTCCTGCTGGGTGACGCCCCAATAGCGCACGGCCGATGTCGGCCCGTCGCCGCGGATGCCCGCGGGTTCGTAGAGCGGCGCGTCCTTGAGCCGCGGATAGCGGCAGGATGCCACCGCGTTATAGGCTTCCTCGACGCTGCTGATATGCGGCCAGACCACGCCGTAAACGCCGAGGTCGAGCGCCTGCTTGGCCTGCCACTGGGCGGTTTCATTGCCGTTGGGGGGCACCCGGACGATCGGGGTCACGGACGGCGCGATCGAGCCGGCCTTGGCGATCTGGCCGCGGTTGAGCATGTATTGCAGGCAGTCCCGAAGAACGACGGAATCCCAAGGGTTATGTTCCATTTCGAACACGATGCCGTCATAGCCGGTCGTCGTGCTGAACGCGACCGCCGTCGGCACGTCCGGTGTGGCGAACGCCGCAAAGGCCGGCTGCCCTGCTTCGAGTGCGGCGATCACGCCATTCAGTCTTGGGATCTCTGCCATAGGTCCCACCCCCTCTTTGTTTTTATAAAACCGGCGACAGTGTATGGAGCGCGAGGCGATTGGACAACTCAAGACGCGCATTTTTGTGGCTGTGGGGGGCATTTATCGGCGGTGTCCCGTTTGACCCGGTGGCAATCGATTCTTATAACTAGGCCTTTCAGTTTCACCATTGAGGACAAGGACGCCGCGATCATGGACGACACCGCGAACAAGACCGAGGGACCCGTATTCCTGCATGACAGCTATCTGGCGTGGTGCGACGAACAGCCGGTCCCGGTGATCAACGATTTCGGTATCGACTTGATGCGTGTCGAGACCAAGCCTTGGGACCGCTACGGCATGAATGGGGCTGTCTGTCTCTTGAAGGGGCGGGACGACTTTGTTTCCATCTTTTGCTTCGAATTGGCGCCGGGGTCGAAATCGCGTCCGATGCATCACATCTACGAGGAAATCGTCTACGTGATCGAGGGGCACGGCTCCACCCAGATTGAGCTTCCCAACGGCGACAAGCATGCCTTCGAATGGGGCCGCAATTCCCTGTTTTCCGTGCCGCTGAATGCCAAGTATCAGCATTTCAACGGCTCCGGAACGGAGCCGGCGCGGCTCGCCTCGGTCCACGATCTACCTTTTCTCATGAACCTTTTCCGGAATGAGGATTTCATCTTCGACACCGAACGGGACTTCGCAGAGCGCTACGGCCCCAACGGCTATTTCCAGGGCGAGGGCCAGATGATCGAAATCCGTCCCGGCCGCCATCAGTGGGAGACCAATTTCGTTGCCGACATCACCAATTTCGAGCTCAAGGCCTGGGCCGAACGCGGTAAGGGCTCCTCAAGCCTCCGTTGGGTGCTCTCGGACTGCACTCTGGGGTGCCACACGTCGCAGATCGTCACTGGCACCTACAAGAAGGCCCACCGCCACACCGCGGGCACCAATGTCTTCACCATCGATGGCGAAGGCTATTCGATGCTCTGGTATGAAGGGAAGGAAGACGAAATGGTCCGCGTGGATTGGGATCACGGGGTCGTGGTGACCCCGCCGGAGGATATGTTCCACCAGCATTTCAACACCGGCAACACGCCGTCCCGCTACCTCGCGGTGCAGTTCGGCACCGTGCGCTACCCGATGATCACGGCCAAGCTGGACAAATGGACGTCCGGCAACGACACCTCGGTCAACGAGGGCGGCAACCAGATCGAGTACGAAGACCAGCCCGCCAACCTGCACAAGATCTGGCTGGATGAGATCGACAAGAAAGGTGTCCCGTCGGAGATGGGAGAAATCTTCGACGAAGCGAAGATCCGCGCCGGCAACTAGCGCAAAGATTCCATGCCCGCCCGGGCATCGGCCTGGCCGATGATGTGAAACCGAGGTTCGCCGTTGATAGCCGAGTCCGGTTCCTCGGCCGGCCTGCGCGGCGAGGGGAATGGGGCCGGGTACGAGGTTTCCAAGCCGTGCGCATTGTGCTTTTATGCCGGCCAATCAAGCCGATTAGTCAACAATGGCAATGTCTTGGGGGGTGCCATGAATCCGATCAAATTGAGTATTGCGACCACGGATTACGACCATTTCCGTGATTTCCGCACCGGCGCGGTGCGGGCCGAGGGGATCGACCATTCCTGGTCCATGCTGTCTCATCATGAAGTGTTTGCGCGCTTCACGGCGAACCGCGAATGGGATGTCGCGGAGCTGAGCCTCGCCAAGTTTTCGACCCAGGTCACTCGGGAAGACAGCGACATCGTCGGCCTGCCGGTGATTTGCTCCAGGCTGTTCCGGTTCTCGTCCTTCTATGTGAACAAGAACGCTGGTATCAAGACGGTGGACGACCTCAAGGGCAAGCGCATCGGCTCGCCGGAATGGGCCCATTCGGCCGCCGTCTATATGCGCGGTTGGATGCACAACGAGTGCGGCGTGAAGCTGCCCGAGGTGCACTGGTATCAGGCCGGCGCCAATGCCCCGGGACGGACTGAAAAAGTCGAACTGAATCTGCCGCCGGGTGTCGAGATTACCAGGGTCGAGGACAAGTCACTGTCCGAGATGCTGGCCTCAGGGGAAATCGACTGCGCGATCATCGCCCGGCCGCCGACCTGTTTCATCGAGGGGCATCCCGATGTGGAGCGTCTGTTCCCCAACTATCTGGAGATGGAAGAGGAGTACTACGCCCGGACCAAGGTCTGGCCGATCATGCATATCATCGCGATGCAGAAGCGGATCGTCGACGAGAACCCGTGGGTGGCCCGCAATCTCTACAACGCGTTCAACGAATCGAAGCGGCGCAGCCTGGAGCGGATGTTCGATCCCGCCGTGTCGCGCTATCCCCTGCCGTGGGTTCCGACCTACGCCAGGAAAATGCAGGAGACCTTCGGCGACGACCCGTTCCCCTTCGGCATCGAGGAGAACCGCCCGACCTGGGAACAGATGCTGCTGTACACCTACCAGCAGGGCATCGCCCACAAGCATGTGGAACCGGAGGACGTATTCCAGAAGGGTGTCATGACCAAGGTGGTCGTCTAGGGTCCTGGCGGGAGCTTGTCCGGAAGGACGCCTCAATCCGCTGCGATGGAGCGCTCGATTCGCTGCCGCAGTTCCGCAGTCACGCTGGGGACGATATCGAACCAAAGTTTCCAGGCCGGCGGGCCCTGGTGGATCAACATACCGAGGCCGTTGACGGTCCGGTTGCCCCGCGCCCGCGCATCGGCGAGGAAGGGGGTTTCCAAGGGCGTGTAGATGATGTCCGCCACCAGCGCGGATGGCGACAGCTTGTCGAGGCGGAGATCCAGCGCCGCCTCGCCCACCATGCCCTGATTGGTGACGTTGACCGCCATCGCCACGCCGTCGAGAACGTCGTGACGTTCCTCCCAAGGATAGACCGTGATCGGGCCGCCGAATTCGGATGCCACGGCCTCGGCCCGCGCCCGGGTGCGGTTGACCAGGCGAATTTCCGGCGCGCCCTCATTGAGAAGGCCATAGACGACGGCACGGCCGCCGCCGCCCGAGCCGACGACGGCGATGGGCCCGGCGTCGGCGCGCCAGTCCGGCACTTCCTGCTTGATATTGCCGATGAAGCCGAGCCAATCGTTGTTGGTGCCGAACAGGGACCCGTCCGCGCGCACCACGACGCAAGAGATCGCCCCGATCTTCTTGGCCACGTCGTCGACCTCATCGACGATCTCCATGGCGTCGAGCTTGTGGGGGATGGTCAGGTTGCAGCCCGAGAAGCCCAAGGGATGAAGGGCGCGCAAGGCCGGCCCCAATGTGCCCGGCTTGATCGCCAGGGGGACGTAGGTTCCCGCCAATCCCTGCTGTTCCATCCAGTAATTGTGCATCATGGGCGAGCGCGAATGCATCACCGGCCAGCCCATCACGGCGGCGAGCAGAAAGCGGTCGGGGTGGGTCATCTTGAATGACTCGAAGGTCGCCGGAAGATCATGGGAAGGTCCCGCATCCCAGGGCTCATGCGCTGGCGTCGAGCTTGGCGCTGAAATGGTCCCAGGTCCGTTGGAACAGGGCGGGGTTCCAGAGCTTCTCGGTGCACAAGGCGATTTCTTCCTCGGTGAAGGAATAGGGCGTGCCCACCTGCTGCGCCATGTATTGGCGGTAGGCGTTGTCCTCCAGGTAGTTGAGCAGTACGAAGGCATCGACGATGGTCCGCCCCGTGGTCACCGCGCCGTGGGCTTTCATCAGGGCCGCGGGCCGGTTGCCCATGGTATCGGTGAGCCGCTTGGCCATCTCCGGATTGTTGATCGAATTGGGGGAATCCAGCACCGGCAGCGGGTAGACCAGCGTGCCCTGGGCATAGACCGGCAGGTATTCGACCCCCGCCGTGGTCAGGATGGTCGACCAGTTGGGATGGCAATGGATGATCGCATCGACATCGGCCCGGGTCTTGTAGATGCCGGCATGAAGGTGGAATTCGAGCGGTGGCTTGCCGTTGCCTTCGATGACGTTGCCGTCCATGTCGATGGTGCAGATGTCATCGGCGGTCAATTGGCTGCGCTGGCAATTTCCGATGTTGATGAGCATGCGGTTTTCGGCCAAACGGATGCTGCCGTGGCCGTTGTAGTCCATGATGCCGGCGTGCTCGAGCATGCGGATGCAGCGCACCAACTGTTGTTTCTGTTCCATCGTGTCGCTCATCAGGGTCTCCCTTGCCTCAATCTTACCAACCGGTTTCCTCGCGCACCCGCTGGCGCCACAATTCCCAAGCGCGCAGGCGGGCACCCTGGTTTAGGGCATCCGCCAGGCGGCCTTCCTCTTGGTCGAGCAGGGCCATCGGGCCACCACCGCTCAAGGCCTGGGTCCAATGCTGGACACGGGCGTTGACCTCCGTGTAGACGGCGTGGAACACCGCGCTTTGGAGCGTCGCACCGCAGGCGGTCGAGCCATGGGCACGCATGAGTGCAACGTCTTTGTCACCCAGGCAAGCGGCAAAGGCAACGCCTTTGGAGGGGTCGGAGACCAGGATGTCGGTGGTGCCAAATTTCTCCCGGATATCGAACACCGGCACGCCGCGCGTGAGGAAGGCCGCCATATGGAACATCGCCTGCATCTTCGTCTCCACCAGGCCGAAGGGGATGACCGACGGTGAATGGCTGTGCACGACCGAATTGACATCGGGGCGGGCTTTGTAGATTTCCCCGTGGATGAACCTTTCGAGAGAGCCTGCCGGCGCGCTCGCGTCGCAGGGGTCGCTGTCGAGTGTAAATTCGATGATGTCGTCCGGGGTCACCAAGGCCGGCGCCATGGCGCGGGACATGAAATAACGGTCCGGTACGTCCGGATGGCGTTGGGAGACGTGGCCGGCGGCGTCGACGACGCCTTCATCCGCCAGAACGCGGCTCGCCGCCGCCAGGTCGGCGATGAATTCCTTTGAAACCGGCCCGCCGGAGGGTGGGGCGTCGCTCATGTGCCTCTCTTGTGGTCAAGAATGATGATGCAGCTCTGCGCGCAAGCCTAGCACATTTGGGCGGACCTTCGCCGCCGGGCTTCTCGGAAGGGTGTAAGCGGGCAGGACGGACCCACCCGAATGGGCGGCCGCTCAGGTACTCCGCGGGCGCCGTGTCAGAACTGGCACAGGGAGACGGAATATGGATGGAGGCCGATCTTGCCCGTGATGGTCGCCGAAGTGTCGCGCTTGTATGTCACGTATTGGTGCTGGCCGAACCACAGCACGTTGTAGAACCACTTGTCGGTGCGGCCTGCGCGCATGACTTGGTCTTGCTCCCGCCCTTCCACCGGCCGCCCGCCGTATTCCCTGCAGGTTTCCGCGGCCAACACCTTTTCGGAGTTGGATAGCCTGGCGAAGGCGACATAGCCCGTGACTTTCGGCTTCTTCGCGTCCGCCGCCCCGACCTCCGCCGCCCCGCCCAGGACGAGGGTGCTCACGGCGGCCAAAGTCAGGAGCAGGGCGGTTCGCGCCCACCAACCCGTGCTCCGATGAGGCTTGCGACAAGCCACGTTCTTCCAGTTCTTCGAGCTCGGTTTCGTCATGACACGCTCTTGGGCCGGCGACGTTTCGATGCATCCGGCGCTTCTACGGCGATTGGAGAACGGTGGCGCAGCCGCCGAATCGATCCAATCCCAATGAAAAATTATCCGCAAATGGTTTACGGAGATTAAATACCGGCCTGCTTCGCGACAAGTGTTAACCATATTTTCCGGCAGGGGTAGGGGGCCTGGCCGCCTTGGCGGGGGCGACGGCAGCCGGTTCATTGCGGTCGCCTGAACTGGAATTTCCGTAGTAAATTGTCGGTCGATGTCGCATGCGCCGGCGATGGGGACCAGGTTCAGGGGGGCGTTCAACCATGTTGATCCAAGTGGTTCGCCGGGGGCGACGGGCACCGACATGAAGATTCCCGGCGGTTTTCAGTCGGTCCTGCAGTGTCTCAGGATTCGCGACTATCGGCTCTACGTGACCGGCAACGTGACCCATGGCTTGGCCATCTGGGTCTTGCGCACCTCCATCGGCTGGCTCGCCTGGGAACTCACCAAGTCAACCGCATGGCTCGGCGCCATGGCGATGGCGGAAACCGCGCCTTCGCTGATCCTGGCACCGTTCGCCGGCACGGTGGTGGACCGGATCAACTATTTTCGGATGATGCAGATCAGCCAGGCCGTGGCGATGCTTCTAGCCCTGGTCCTTGCCGTCCTCACCCTGAGCGGCCTGATCACCATCTGGATCCTTTTCGTCCTGATTCTCTTCCGCGGCTGTCTGATGGCGTTCAACCGGCCCTCGCGCATGGCGTTGATCCACTATCTGGTAGGCCGCGATCTGCTGGCGCCGGCGCTCGCCATCGGGTCGATCATCCATAATGGGACGCGGTTCATCGGCCCCGCCCTGGGCGGGCTGATCATCGTGGTTGCCGGCAACGGCTGGGGCTTTGCCTCGGCTTCGGTTCTCTTGTTGGTCTACACCGTCATCCTGGTGGTGATGCGGGTCACGGTCGAGCCGCAGAAGCGCGAGCGCCGTTCGATGATGGCCGAGACCGTAGAAGGCCTCGCCTATGTCGTGGCCCATCCCGGCATCCGCCTACAGCTTGCTCTGTTGCTGGTGATGGGGTTGGCGGCGAAGCCGGTGACCGACCTGTTGCCGGGTTTCGCGGGGCAGGTCTTTTCCATGGGCGCCGACGGGCTTGCCTTGCTGTTGAGCGCCAACGGCATCGGGGCGACCTGCGGCGCCGTGTGGCTTGCCTCTCGGCCGTCGGGGATCGAGGGCATGTCCCGGCTTTCGATCCTCAGCGTCCTGTTCCTGGCCGCCAATCTCATGCTGTTCGTCGCCACCGATATCTTTTGGCTCGCGCTTCTCTTTTCGGCGTTGCTCGGCGGGGGCTTCATCATCCTTACCGTCACCAGCCAGACCCTGATCCAGTCGGCCGTGGACCCGGCGTTCCGCGGCCGGGTGATCAGCGTCCATGGGCTCGTCGTCATGGGTGTCCCGGCACTGGGCGCACTGCTTCTGGGGGGCTTGGCAGAGCATTTCGGCCTGCGGATCCCGGTCTTCGCCGGCGGCGTCGTCTGCCTTGCCATGTGGGCCGCCACCTGGCACCGGCGCGCGGCGCTGAAGGCCAGCCTGGAGACCGCTCCGGCAGCGGAGTAGCGGAGGGTATCGGGCGACGGACCGAAGACTCAGGCTGCGTGTAAGGATATGGGATTAGAAAGCGTGTAAGGATGTAGGATGAGGAAAATCGTGGCGACGTCGCATGGAGGAACCGCCGTGGCATGCGGGTTTTCGAAAGTTTCGCGCCGTGACGTCTTGTTTGGCGGGGTGGCGGCGTCCGCCCTGCCGTTGCTTGGGGTGGCGGGCTGCGGGGCACCTTCCCCCGTCCCACCACAGGGGAGCGCCGCGGCCAACGGCAACCGCCTGTTCAGCCTGGGCGTCGCGTCCGGCGAGCCCGGCCCCGATAGCGTGATTCTGTGGACCCGGCTGGCTCCGGAGCCCTTGCACGGCGGGGGCATGGGGCCGGCGCCGGTTCCCGTCCGTTGGGAAGTGGCCGAGGACGAAGCCATGCGGCACGTGGTGCGGCGCGGCACCGCCCTGGCGCGCCCGGATTTGGCACATGCGGTGCATGTCGAAGTGGCGGGGCTCGCGCCCCGGCGCTGGTATTGGTACCGCTTCGACGCCGGGGGGGAGGCAAGTGTCGTCGGCCGCACCCGGACGACGCCGGCACCGGGCGAGGCCCTCGACCTGTTCCGCTTCGCCGCCGCGTCCTGTCAGAACTACCAGCACGGCTACTTCACCGCCTATCGCCATATGGCGGCGGAAGACCTCGACCTGGTGGTGCATCTCGGCGACTACATCTACGAGGGGGGGCCGCGGGCCAGTTTTCCGCGGCGTCATGACGACGTGGAAGCCGACACGCTCGCGGGCTACCGCAACCGCTATGCGCTTTACAAACTAGATCCCGACCTGCAGGCGGCCCATGCCGCCTTCCCCTGGTGCGTGGTCTACGACGATCACGAGGTCGACAACGATTATGCGAATGACCGGGAGGTCCGGCAGCGGGTGTCCCCGGCGGCCTTCCTGCGGCGCCGGGCCGCGGCCTACCGGGCCTATTTCGAACACCTCCCCTTCCGCTCCGCGCAAATGCCGCGGGGGGCCAACATGGGGCTCTATCGCAGTATGGAAATCGGCGGATTGATCGATCTCAACCTGCTGGACACCCGGCAATACCGGACCGATCAGCCCTGCGGCGAAAGCGGCGGCAAGTGGCATCCCCAATGCGCGGGCGCGCGGGGGCCGGGAGCCACCATGCTGGGGCGGGAGCAGGAAGCTTGGCTTTATGGCCGCCTCGGCGCGGGGCGCGCGCGGTGGTCGGTGCTGGCCCAGCAGGTGCCGATCATGGAGCGCAGGCGCATGATCCATGGGGATCACCGCTACAACATGGATAAGTGGGACGGCTATTCCGCCGCCCGCGACCGCCTGTTCACCGCCGTCCGCCAGCATCGCGTGCCCGGGCTTGTGGCGCTGTCGGGCGACGTCCATTCCGCCTGGGCAGGAACCTTGCTTACCGATTTTCAGGACCCCCGTTCGGCGGCGCTCGGCACTGAATTCGTCGCGACCTCGATCAGCTCCGGGGGCGACGGCCGGGACATGCGCCCGCGCGCGCGCAAGATGCTCGCCGCCAATCCAGGAATCGCCTTCTACAACGGCCAGCGGGGCTATGCCCGCTTTACGGTCACCCGCGAGGCGTGGCGCACCGACTACCGGGTGGTGCCTCATGTCAGCACTCCCGGCGCGCCGATCCGCACCCGGGCGAGTTTCGCCGTCGCCCGTGGCCGGCCCGGTCCCGAACCTGTATGAGTCGGCCTCTCCAATGCGCCGGTTCCGCCGGCGCGGTCACTGCCGGCGGAGACGTGGTTGGCGGATGCCCCGAAGTGAACGCGGCGGGCTTGCCGTAATTGGCCATCACAATATCGGCGACGGTGGCCGCCAAGAGGAGGCCGGCAAGCGAAATCGGGAGCCCGAACAGGCGGCGTCCGATGGAACCGGGTACCAGATACCGCTTCGCCCAAAGCACCCCGATGGCGACGGCGCCCGCCGGAAGCTACCAGCCGTAAAAGGCCGCGATCTTGTTGAGGCCACGGGTGAAACCGTCGCCCTTGGGCGTGGTCAGCGGCACCGCCAGGATCGACCACAGTTAGACCCCAGCACAGAGGGCGAACAGGAGCCAGGCCAGCTTGCGCCCCGTTTGTTCGGTCACCCAATATCTCCTTTGGCCTTCCGCGCAGACGAGGGCGTTCCCTTGGCGAGATGGGATTGTGTCCGGAAATGGCGCTTTCCGGCGCCTCTTGCCGCGGTTAGTATCAGCGGAACCGATCGGAAACCAAGAACGAGGCGGCGCCCGCCCTGATCGGGCCCCGGCACCCCGCGACCATGCCCAAACCACCCGCTTTCATCGAACGTTTCGGCCTGTGGACCGGCGACCAAGCGCGGGAGGCACAGGCGCTCAAGCGGCGGATCGAACTGGAAAAGCCTGCCCTGATCCGTCTGGCCTGGTCCGATTCCCACGGCTGGTCCCGGGCCAAGGCGGTGACGGTGCCGGCCTTCCTCGGCGCGCTTGAGGCCGGATACAACATCAACGTCGCCACCACGACCCTCGATTCCGCGAGTGCGCGAACGTTCAGTTCCTTCACCCGCGGCGGCGGCATGGGCCTCGATGAGATGACGGGCTCCCCCAATATCCGTATCGTGCCCGACCCCGCTACCTACCGCACGCTGCCCTGGGCGCCCGGCGTCGGCTGGGTGCTGTGCGATGAATACTTCAACAGCGGCGTGCCCTACCATTTTTCCCAGCGCCATCTGCTCCGCCGCCAGCTCGAGCGCCTCGCCGAGAAAGGCATGGACGCCGCCATCGGTCTGGAGGTCGAGTGGTACCTGTTTCGCGCCGGCGAGGAGCTTGGTCCGGAACACCTGAGCGTCCCCGGGACCCGGGCCCGCCCGATCGGCACCCGACCGGTGGAACCGGGCTATTCCTATCATTCGGAGTCCAACATGGACCTGATGCAGCCGGTCCTTTCTGAACTGGTGTCGGCGTTCGAAAACCTGCACCTCGATCTGCGCTCGGTGGAGAACGAATTCGGCCCGGGACAGGTGGAATGCACCTTCGCACCCAAGCGCGCCATGACCGCCGCCGACGACCTTTTGCTGTTCCGCACCGCCACCAAACAGATCTGCCGGCGCCTGGGCTATGTCGCGACCTTCATGTGCCGGCCCGGTCCCGGCGGTTATTATTCGTCCGGCTGGCATCTGCACCAGTCGCTGGTGGATGCCGCGACCGGCGCCAACCTGTTTGCGCCTTTGGGGGAGGCGGAGGGGCCGCTCTCGGACCTCGGTCGCAGCTATCTCGGCGGATTGATGGCGCACGCGGTGCCGTCCACCGTCTTCACCA
>Ga0224512_10001972_pt1 | contig 19206 bp, 18 predicted proteins | sample SF_May12_sed_USG_4_FD_169103 | JGI IMG/M metagenome (GOLD analysis project Ga0224512, IMG submission 169103) | Sediment microbial communities from San Francisco Bay, California, United States - SF_May12_sed_USGS_13 | ecosystem: Environmental > Aquatic > Marine > Sediment | place: USA... | reverse complement strand
GGGGCTCGATTTCGAGGAAGGCGATTGGCGGTTTTCGGGCAACGTCACTTTCACGGTCGAGTCAGCGCGCATCGATGCCGATAGTGCACTAATGACCTTCGTCGATAATGAGCTACAGACTGCCGAGCTCATCGGCAATCCAGCGACACTGGAGGATCTTGGCGATCCCGACGCGGATCCCGTTCGCGGCGGCGCGTCGCGTCTCGTTTACGACAATGCGGCGCAGGTCATGCGCATGCTCGACGGTGCGTGGTTCGCGAGCGGGCAGAACGAATTTCGCGGTTGCGATCTCATCTACGACTTGGAGAAGGAACAGTTGACTTCGGGATCTTCCGATTGCGGTGAACCTGTCTTAATCACAATCGTGCCGCGTAACGAAGAGGATGAAGAGAGCGAAAGCTCCTTTGCGCCATGAATGAGCTCTCGGCGCTCGGTATCGCCAAACGCTACCGTTCTCGCGAGGTGGTCAGCGATCTTTCGCTGAACATCAGCAGCGGCCAGGTCGTCGGATTGCTCGGGCCGAACGGCGCGGGAAAGACGACTGCTTTCTACATGATTGTCGGTCTGATCGGTTGCGATCGTGGCAAGATCATACTCAACGGCTCCGACATCACCCGGCTGCCAGTCCATAGCCGAGCCCGAAAAGGGCTCGGCTATCTGCCGCAAGAGGCATCCGTGTTCCGCAAGCTCACCGTGGCCGACAATATCCGTGCGATTCTGCAGACGCGCACGGATCTCGATCGCGGTGCACGGCATTCAGTGCTCGAAAAACTGCTCGAGGAGCTGCATATCGCCCACGTGCGCGACAGCCTCGGCGTCGCGCTGTCAGGCGGCGAGCGCCGGCGTGTCGAGATTGCGCGCGCACTGGCAGCCGAGCCGAAGTTCGTGCTGCTCGATGAGCCGTTTGCAGGCGTTGATCCGATCTCTGTCATCGACATTCAAAGAATCATTCGGCAACTGACCGAACGAGGGATCGGCGTTCTGATTACTGATCATAACGTTCGTGAGACCCTCGGTATCTGCGGCCACGCGTATATTCTGCATAACGGCAAGCTCATGGCGTCAGGCGGACCGGAGCAAATACTCGCCGATCAGAAAGTCCGTGATGTTTATCTAGGAGAGGGCTTCTCCCTGTAGGGTAAACTCCCCGCCATGTTGAAGCCCTCTCTGCAGCTGAGACTCTCGCAGCAGCTGACGATGACGCCACAGTTGCAGCAGGCAATACGCTTGCTGCAACTGCCAGTCATGGAACTGCAGACGCAGATCCAGCAGGCTCTCGATGAGAACGTCATGCTCGAGCTCGACGAGTCCGAGGTCGCGACCGAGAGTGAAACAGACGTCGTAGCGGAGACACAAGACGACCGCGACGAGCTCGCCGTAGCCGTCGAGGCGGAGTGGGCCGACCGTCAAACCGCCGATGCGGGCGTCGGGTCCGGAGCAGGAGCCAGCAACTTCGAGCCTCGCGGCCAACAGGAGTTCGCCGATCTTTCAGGCGAGACGCTGCACGAGCATCTCCTCTGGCAGCTGGGGCTCGAACACCTCGACGCCCGCGCCTTGGCGATCGGCCAGGCGCTCATCGATGGAATCAATGACGATGGCTATCTCACTGATGATCTCGAAGCCGTGCGTTCGACCTTACAGCCCGATGTCTATTGCACGATCGAGGAGATCGAGACGACGCTTGCTCTCATCCAGCGCTTCGATCCCACCGGAGTCGCAGCGCGCTCAGTTAGCGAGTGCGTGCTTCTACAGCTCGCGCAGCTCGCACCGGACACGCCGGGCCTGGGTTTGGCGACACGAGTTGCAGAGGACTGCCTCGAGCTCGTTGCCGAGCACCAGCTCAGCGCGCTGCGGCGACGGCTAAACGTTTCAGACGAGGAGCTGCACGATGCGATTGCGCTCGTGCGCGCATGCCATCCGCGGCCCGGCGCCGCGATCTACGCGCCGGCCTCCGACTACGTCATACCCGACGTCTACGTCAGGCGCGCCGACGGCATCTGGACCGTGGAGCTCAACAACTCCATGGCTCTGCCGCTACGCGTAAATCAAAGCTACGCAAACTCTCTCGGGCGGGCGGGCGACTACGACGTATTGCGAACGCAGCTTCAAGAGGCGCGTTGGCTAGTTCGCAGCCTGGAGATCCGCAACGAAACGATGCTCAAGGTCGCTCTAACGATCGTCCAGCGGCAAACCGAGTTTCTCGAGCATGGCGAAGAGCACATGCGGCCCATGGTTCTGAAGGACATCGCCGAGGCCATCAGCATGCACGAATCGACTGTGTCGCGTGTAACGACGAACAAATATATGCACACGCCGCGAGGAATTTTCGAGTTCCGCTATTTCTTTTCCAGCCATCTCACGGGCGACGACGGCGAGCAATCCTCCACCGCCGTGCGGGCGAAGATCAAGAAACTCATCGGTGCAGAGCAACCGGGTAAACCGCTCAGCGACAACCAGCTTGCAAAAATGCTCTCCGAGCAGGGGATCAAAGTTGCACGGCGGACTGTTGCGAAATACCGCGAGGGCATGAATATTCCTTCCTCGAGCGAGCGCCGCAGAGCGAGTCCGCTCGCTTGACCCCGGAATTCGCGAACGCAGTTCCCACGGAAACCACCTCAATGACCGAACCGTTATGAACGTCTCACGACTGCTCGAGCTCCGATGTGTGCGCTACGAGCCGCAGGCCAGCAGTAAGAAGCATGCGCTGGACGTGCTCAGCACGACACTCGCCGGCGGCAGCGGAGATCTCAAGCCAGGCGCCGTTCTCGAGGGACTCGTCAACCGAGAGCGGCTCGGCTCGACGGCGCTCGGTGACTCGGTGGCCATGCCACATGCGCGAATCGATGGCATCGAGCAAAGCCGCGGCGCCTTCCTGCGCCTCGGCAACGGTGTCGACTTCGAGGCGTCCGACGGCAAAGAAGTCGATCTGCTGTTCGGCTTGCTCATGCCGCTGGATTGCAGCGACAATGAAATCGACGATCTCCGCCAACTCATAGAGCATCTTCGCGATCCAATACTGCAGGAGCAGCTGCGGCAAACCGACAAACCGGAGGATCTTTATGCTTTGCTCACCGATTCTCTGACAGCGGTGTACCGAAGAATCAACATTTGATTGGGGGGACGAGCCATGCGTCTCATCATTGTCAGCGGTCTATCGGGCTCAGGGAAAAGCGTTGCGCTGAACGTGCTCGAAGATCTCGGGTATTACTGTATCGACAATATCCCGGTCTCACTGGTGCAGTCCTTCGTCCGTGAGATCTTGCCCCGCAAGGACCCGGTCTACGAGTATGTAGCGCTCGGCTTGGACGCACGTAACGTGCCAGATCTCGCCGAGCTGCCACCGCTCATTAGAGACGTGCGCAAGAGCGGCATCGCGTGTGAGCTCGTCTTCCTACGAGCAGAAGACGACGTCCTCCTGTCACGTTTCAGCGAGACGCGTCGCAAACACCCGCTCACAGGCGAGAAACTCGGGCTCGTCGAGGCCATCGCTGCCGAAAGGGCGCTGTTGAGCCCGATCATCGATATGGCCGATCTGATCATCGATACGAGCCAAACGACGGTTTACGATCTGCGCGACCAGGTCCGCGATCGCGTCGGCGGCCGGGACACCGACAGCCTCTCGATTCTCATCGAGTCGTTCGGCTACAAGCACGGCTTGCCTGCCGAGGCCGACTTCGTCTTCGACGTTCGCTGCCTGCCGAATCCCTACTGGGAGCCTACGCTACGTCACCTCTGCGGCAAGGATCAGCCGATAAAGGACTTTTTCGAGGCGACGCCCGATGTCGAAAAGATGATTGACGATATCACCGGCTTTCTGGACCGGTGGATTCCTTACTATCAGAATTTTCAACGGCCGTATCTGACGATAGCGATCGGCTGCACGGGCGGCCAGCATCGCTCTGTGTACATTGCCGACAGAGTCGCCGAGAAACTCAACGGTAAACACGCGCCGATCCAGACGCGCCACCACGAATTGAGTTAAGGGATCTCGAAAAGCAGGTCTTGCTTGATATCGAAGCGCGCGTCCAGCGTATCCGTCGGCTGATCGTACAGAAACGCGCGCAGATCTTCTTCCATAGCCATCCCGTCCCGATAGCCCATGTCGATAAGCTCGCGCGTATAGCCGGATTCGAACAGCAGATAGCTGATTAGCTGCTGACCGCCCCGATTCCGCGCGCCGAGACCGCCGAGCAGCAGACGAATCGCCCGCGGCAACTCCCGGACATGTCGTTCTGCGACATCGCGTAGATCCTCCTCCGGCACGATGACGAGCGTTTCGAGCACGCGCAGTTTACTCACAGGTCCCGTCAGCGACTCCTTCGGTGCCTGCTCGATAATCGCATTGATACGGCTGATCCGCTCGAGATCAGCGTAAAGCCCGTCCATAAATAATGTGTCGAGCATGTAACCGGCGAGGTGCGCCAGCGTCGGCATCTCCCCGACCGTATCGTCGGTCGGCTCCTGATCGGGACGCTCGTCGCGTACGCCGATCACGAGTATGCGATCGGCGCCGAGGTGAACGGCCGGGCTTAGCGGGGCACGCTGGCGCATCGCACCGTCTCCGTAATACTCGCCACCGATCTTCACTGGTGAGAAGACGAACGGCACGGCCGCGCTCGCCATGAGGTGCTCGACCCCGATGCGCTCCGCTCGACCGACCCGGCGAACGCGCGCCCAGGGCTGCAATCCCTCCGCCCCCTGAAAAAAGGTCACCGAGCGCGACGACGTATAAGCCGATGCCGTCACGGCGAGCGCATCGAGATAGCCGCGGTCGATGGCACGCTGGATATGCTCGAAATCGATGTTGCGCTCGAGCAGCCCGCGCAACGGGCTGTTGTCGAGCAGGAATTCCGGATTGCGCACGCCGAGCCCGCCGAACACGAGCGCAACAAGCCAATGCAGGCTCGATTTGAGCATGGTCCAGTTGTCGGCCCGATAGACCTGCTCGGCCTCGAAGTTCGCCCAAACCCGTTCCATCTCGCCGACGGCAACGTTGAAGTTCGAGGCGCGGCTCGCCAGGACGGCGGCGTTGATCGCCCCGGCTGACGTACCCGCTATCACTGCGAAAGGATTGCGCGCGTGCCGCGGCAGCAAACGCGCGATCGCCTTGAGGACGCCGACCTGATAGGCGCCGCGTGCACCCGCGCCCGGTAGAATCAGGGCCTTTCGCAGCCCTTCAGCCACTGAAAGTCTGCACGCCGATGTCCTTCGGCACCTCGATGATCTGCAAAGTGTTCGTACGGCCCTCGACACCACGCACGTCGCCGGTCGTGAAGAGCACCAGGTCGCCGGGAGCAATGGCTCCCTGGTCGTGCAACACGCGAAACGCCTCGAGGTGCACCGTGTCGGCTTGCACTTCTACGACGTCGAATGGCGCCGCATAGACGCCTCGATACAGGCGCACGCGATTACGCGTGGCTTCGTGACGAGTAAAAGCGTAGATCGGTATATCCGTGCGGACGCGCGACATCCATAACGTCGTCGTACCGGACTCCGTAAGGGCGATGATGGCCGCGACCCTGAAATGGTTGGCAACGTACATCGCCGCCATGGCGATGGCCTCATCGACCTGCTCGAAGACATCGTCGAGGCGTTGGTTCGTGGCGCGGCGAAAGCTCTCGTGTTTCTCAGCGCCCATGCACAGCTCGCTCATCGTGCGCACTGCCTGCACCGGATACTTTCCGACAGCGGTCTCAGCAGACAGCATAACGGCATCCGTGCCATCCATAACAGCATTGGCGACGTCGGAGACCTCGGCCCGCGTCGGCGAAGCGTGATGGATCATCGACTCGAGCATCTGCGTCGCGGTAATCGAGACCTTGTTGCGCATGCGCGTGCGACGAATCAGGCCCTTCTGTAATCCCGTGAGGGCGGCATAGCCGACCTCGACAGCCAGATCGCCCCGCGCGACCATGATGACGTCACTGGCTGCGATGATCTTGTTGATGTTCTTTACAGCCTCGGCCCGCTCGATCTTGGCGACAATATGAGCTTGGCCGCCCGCGGCGCGCAGAAGCGCCCGCGCCTCCCGGATATCCTTGGCCTTGCGGGCGAACGATACGGACACGAAATCGAAGCCGAGCTCGGCAGCGAGCCTGATATCGGTCCTGTCCTTGTCGGTCAACGCAGGCGCCGAGAGCCCGCCGCCTGACTTGTTGAGTCCCTTGTTGTCCGCAAGTCTGCCACCCTCGAGCACTGAGCAGTGGACACGACTTGCTTCGACCTCGCGAACCTCGAGCACGATCTGCCCGTCGTCGAGCAGCAGCATGTCACCCGGGCCAACGTCTTCGATTAGCTTGTCGTAAGCAACACCGACAGCCGTCGCATCGCCGCCAGAGGGGTCCATATCGGTGTCGAGGACGAACTCCTGCCCCTGCTCGAGCATCGCGGAGCCAGCAGCGAAGGACTCGATGCGAATCTTCGGCCCCTGCAGGTCACCCATGATCGCGATGTTAGTGCCCATCCGCTTCGCCGTGTCGCGAACGACCCCGACGCGCTCTCGTTGCTCGGCCTCTGAACCGTGCGAAAAGTTGATGCGCAACACGTCAGCGCCCGCATCGATGAGCGCCTCGAGCATGTCAGCGTCATCCGTTGCCGGTCCGAGCGTAGCCACGATCTTCGTTCGGCGGCGGTGAGGGCGTTTGGTTTGGTCGGTCAAGCAATCACTCCGGCACAGTGGTATTGATAAGAATCAAACGAAAGTCGTTGACGTTGGTCCGCGTCGGACCCGTCCTTACGAGAAGCTTACACTTATCGAAATAGTCGTAGGTACTGTTGGCCGCGAGCGCCTCAGCGACCTCGATGCCGTGGGCCCGGCCTCGAGCCGTGAGATCGGGCGCGACGATACCGCCCGCATGATCACCGTTGCCGTCGATTCCGTCGGTATCAGCAGCCAGCGCGAATACACCAGCCCGACCGTCGAGCGCTTGCCCGAGCGCGGCGAGATATTCCAGGTTTCGCCCACCACGCGCGGCTGTGTTCGTGACAACGACGCGCGTCTCCCCACCGGACAAGAAGGCGTGCCGGCCACCCTCGTCAGCCGCCGCCAGCGCGAGGCGCGCATGCTCTGCGCCCAACGCGCGTGCCGGGTCGTCGAGATCGTCGCCGAGCCGCGTCACCCGGTAACCTTGGGACTCGAGTGAACACTGTGCAGCATCGAGTGCCGTGGCGGCATTGGCGATGATGCGCGCCGTGTCACTCGCGAATGCCGAATCGCCCGGCTTGGGAGTCTCGTTCTCCGGCAGCGTCAATACGGCGCGCACGGTCGCATCGACAGAACAGCCATAGCGCTCGAGAATCTCTATCGCCTGTGCCTGGGTCGTCGGGTCTGGTGTCGTCGGACCCGAGCCGATGTCGGCCAACCCGTCACCGGGCACATCGGATATCGCCAGCGTGTTGACGCGTGCGGGATGAGCGCGCGCGGCGAGCCGACCGCCCTTGATGCCTGACAAATGCTTACGCACGGCGTTGATCTCGCGAATATCGGCGCCGGCGTGCATGAGGCATCCGGCGGCTGCGCGCTTGTGCTCGAGTGTGATCCCCGGCAGCGGCGCGGCGAGCAGTGCGGATGCGCCGCCGGAAATCAGAAACCACAACGTCTCGGAGGGTCGCAGGGAATCGACGAGTGCGAGTGCTCGCTCGGCGGCCCCGAGGCTCGCGGCGTCCGGTGCAGGGTGTCCAGCCTCGAGGACCTCGATGTCGCCGGCATCCTCGCCGTCCTCGAGCCCGTGCCCGTAACGAGTCACGACTAACCCGCGGGCATTGCCTCGCACTGCAGCATTGAACGCTACGGCCATTGCTGCGGCAGCTTTGCCCGCGCCAATCACAAGCGCGCCGGCATGGCCGATCTCCTCGGCATCCAGGCGCATGCAATTGAACGGGGAGGCGGCCTCTACAGCGGACTCGAACGCCGTCAGCAGTGTCCCGATTTCGGGAGCGGTGAGATCGCCAGCAGCAATGTTAGCCCGCATATCTCGTCGGGACTCCGAATGATGGCGACGTACAGGCGGTCTTGGGCGCCCGGCTGGAGCGCGTGGCATAGCTAGATCTATGGCTCGCGCGAAGACCAAGCCCAAGGGCGCCTGGAAAAGCCAGGGTCGGAGTAGGGCGCAAGCGGTTGATCAGATCCCAGAGCACGCCATTGAAGGGCGATATTCAAAGCCTAGCGCTATCGCTACGTTGATCTGCGCGCGCAGCGCCCGCCCGACGAGATATGCGGGCTTACGCACGTGCCTCGAGGATTTCGACGGCCGGCAGCTTCTTGCCCTGAACGTATTCGAGAAAGGCGCCGCCGCCGGTTGAGACGTATGACACCTGATCGGTGATGTCGAACTGCTCGATCGCAGCCAACGTATCGCCGCCACCCGCGATTGAGAACGCGGGACTCGCGGCGACCGCGGCTGCAATGCGCTTGGTCCCTGCGGCGAACTGGGGGTGCTCGAAGACACCGACGGGGCCATTCCACAGTATCGTTCCCGCATCGCCGAGGTTCTTCGCATAGCTCGCCGCAGTCTCCGGACCGATGTCGAGCACCATGTCGGCATCGGCAATGTCTGCGATATTTTTGACGGTGCCCTCGGCATCGTCGGCGAGGCTCGGACCGACGACGACGTCGGTCGGCAGAGGGATGCTCGCCTCGCCGAACTCCCCGTCGAGGAGTTGGCTCGCGAATCCGAGCATATCGGCTTCGTACAACGAGCGGCCCATATTCGCTCCGCGCGCCGCAAGCAACGTGTTTGCGATACCACCGCCCGGAATCAAGACATCGACCTTGCCCACCAGCGCGCTCAGAATCTCGAGCTTCGTCGAGACCTTCGAGCCGCCGACGATCGCAACCAGGGGACGGGCGGGATCCCCGAGCGCGTGATCGAGCGCCTCGAGCTCGCCGACGAGCAACGGTCCCGCGCACGCGGTCGGCGCGAACTGCGCGACGCCGTACGTGCTTGCCTGCGCGCGATGCGCCGTCCCGAACGCATCCATGACGAACACGTCGCAGAGCGCCGCCATTCGCTTGGCAAGCGCCTCATCGTTGGCTTTCTCGCCGGCTAGAAACCGCACGTTTTCACAAAGGACAATCTCGCCGGGCGCGGGTGCCTCGCGATCGAGCCAGTCACCGACCAGCGGAACCGGGCGCCCAAGCAGCTCGCTCAAGGCCTCGGCCACGGGCGCGAGCGAGTAGGCCGCATCGAACTGGCCTTCCTTGGGCCGGCCGAGGTGTGACAGCACCATGACGCGCGCGCCGCTGGAGATCGCCAGCTCTAATGTCGCCACGGCAGCCCGCAGGCGCTTGTCGCTGACGACGCGCCCGTCCTTGATCGGTGCGTTGAGGTCTTCGCGGATCAGAACCCGGCGTCCACCGAGCTCGAGATCCGCCATGCGCTTTACCGCAAGCGCCATCGTCGCGCCTGCCTAACCCGCGTTGACCAGCGCTAAAGCTGTATCGAGCATGCGGTTGGAGAACCCCCACTCGTTGTCGTACCAGGAGCAAACCTTGACGAGCTTGCCGTCGAGAACCTTCGTGAGACCGGCATCGAGGACGGATGAGGCGGGATTGTGATTGAAATCGATCGACACGAGCGGCTCCTCCGTATAGGCGAGCACGCCCGCGAGTGGGCCTTCGGCCGCTGCTCGAACCGCCGAATTGACCTCCTCGACGGTCGTCGCCCTCGAAGCAGCGAACGTGAGGTCGACGACCGAGACGTTGATCGTCGGGACACGCATGGCGAATCCGTCGAGACGCCCGTCGAGCTCCGGCAGGACGAGCCCAACCGCCGCGGCGGCACCCGTCTTCGTCGGAATCATCGATTGCGTTGCCGAGCGTGCGCGGCGCAAGTCGGAATGATAGACGTCACTCAGGACCTGATCATTCGTGTACGCATGGATCGTTGTCATGAGACCATGCTCGATGCCGACGGTATCGTGCAATGCCTTCGCAAGCGGTGCGAGACAGTTCGTGGTGCAAGACGCGTTGGAGATGACTTCGTCCGACGCCTTCAATACACCATGATTGACGCCGTAGACGATGGTCGCGTCGATGTCTTTTCCTGCAGGCGCAGAGATCACGACCTTTCTCGCGCCGGCTTTCAGATGGCCCGAGGCTTTCTCTTTCGATGCGAAAAAGCCCGTGCACTCCATGACGAGATCGACACCCAGCTCCTTCCACGGCAGATTCGCCGGATCGCGCTCAGCGCAAACACGCACTCGATCTCCGTCGATAACGAGCTCGTTGTCGCCAACCTCGACGGTAAAGGGGAAAGGCCCGTGGGCCGAGTCGTGGCGGGTCAGGTGAGCGTTCGTCTTGGCATCGCCGAGATCGTTGATCGCAACGACCGTGAGCTCGTTGCGCCGCTGTCCTTCGTACAACGCGCGCAGCACCATTCTGCCGATTCGGCCATAACCATTGATCGCTATCTTCACTGCCATGTGTTTCTCCTAGTACAAATGTGCGCGTCGCGCGATGCGCTTCACGCAAGCAGGCTGCGTGCCGCTTCGGTCACGGCGTCTGGCGTAAAGCCATAGTGTTCGAATAGATCCTTCGCTGGCGCGGACTGACCGAACCGGTCGATGCTGATGACGCTGCCTTTCCCGGCAACGTAGCGCCACCAACTGTCGCTCGTGCCGGCCTCGACCGCGAGCCGTGCTCCGCTCTCGGGCAAGACCCCGGCGCGATAGGAATCCGACTGTAGATCGAACGCCTCGGTGCACGGCATTGAGACGACGCGGACACGGCGACCTTCGCCGTTGAGCCGCTTCGCCGCTTCGACGACTAGACCAACCTCCGAGCCGCTGGCGATCAACACGAGTTCAGGCTCACCGTCGGCATCCGCAAGAATATAGCCCCCACGAGCGATCGCGTCGACTTGAGCCGCCGTGCGAGGCATGTGCGGCACGCCTTGCCGCGTCAGCACGAGACTCGCAGGGCCATCGTTACGTTCGATCGCGGACCGCCACGCCACGGCTGTCTCGACGCCGTCGCAGGGCCGCCAGACCCACATGTTCGGCATCGCCCGCAGGCTCGCGAGATGCTCGACGGGTTGATGCGTCGGACCGTCCTCGCCGAGGCCGATCGAGTCGTGCGTAAGCACGAAGATCGACTGCATCTTCATGAGCGCGGCCATGCGCAACGCATTGCGCGCATAATCGGAGAACACCAGAAACGTGCCGCCGTAGGGCATGAAGCCGCCGTGCAGAGCGAGCCCGTTCATGACCGCAGCCATGCCGAATTCACGCACGCCGAAGTTGATGTAATTGCCGGCGGCATCGCCAGCGTCGATGACCTTCGAGCCCGAATGAAACGTATTATTCGAGCCCGTCAAATCGGCAGAACCACCGATGAGCTCGGGCAGCTGGGGCGCGAAACCTTCCAGCGCGCGCTGGGATGCCTGCCGCGTCGCCGCATCCTTGGCCTCAGAGACGATCTCGCCGATAACAGCGTCAGCGCGCTCGTTCCAGTCGTCCGGCAGCTCGCCGCGCATGCGCCGCTCGAAATCCGCTGCAAGCTCTGGATGCTCGTTGCGATACGCGGCAAACCGCTCTTGCCACTCGGCCTCGAGCTCGGCGCCGCGCTCGCGCGCATCCCAGGCGTTTCTGATGTCCTCGGGGATCACAAAGGCTGCGTGCTCCCAACCGATATTCGCGCGCGTTGCGGCGATCTCGTCGGGCCCGAGCGGGGCGCCATGTGTGGACTCACTGCCCTGCTTGTTCGGCGCTCCCCAGCCAATAATCGTCTGGCAACAGATTAGAGTCGGTCGGCTGGTCTCGGCCTTCGCCGCAGCAATCGCGGCCGCGATCGCGTCGGCGTCGTGACCATCGACGGTGTCTATGACGTGCCAGCCGTAGGCGCGAAAGCGCGCCGGCGTATCGTCAGTGAACCAACCCTCGGTATCGCCGTCGATCGAGATGCCGTTGTCGTCGTAAAGCGCGATGAGCTTGCCGAGCTGAAACGTGCCGGCTAGCGAGCATGCTTCGTGCGAGACACCCTCCATCATGCAGCCATCGCCGAGAACAACGTAGGTGTGGTGGTCGACGATATCTGCGCCGGGACGGTTATACGTCGCGGCGAGCACCTTCTCCGCAAGCGCCATACCGACCGCATTGGCGAGTCCTTGCCCGAGCGGCCCGGTCGTCGTTTCGACGCCGATATCCAGATCGCGCTCCGGATGACCTGCTGTTCGTTGGGAGAACTGACGGAAGTTTTCGAGCTCCTCGATCCGTAGCGGATAGCCGCTCAAATGCGCGAGGGAATAAAGCAGCATCGAGCCGTGACCGTTCGAGAGCACGAAGCGGTCGCGGTCGAACCATCGAGGATTCGCGGGATTGTGCGCCAGGAAATCGTTCCAGAGCACCTCGGCGATATCGGCCATGCCTAGCGGCATCCCCGGATGACCGGAGCGCGCCTTCTCCACGGCATCCATGGACAAAGCGCGTATCGCGTTCGCAAGCTGGCGCCGGGGCGGCCGCGCGAGATCCGCCGTGTTCTTGTTCGTCAACGACATCGAGTTATGCGACGGTGGAGGTAAATCTGAGGCCGGAATTGTCTCTCAGCGAGGTCGCCTTCCGCAACCGCGCCCGCGGGTCACTGATCTGTGAGCCAGTCCCAACCGCGCGACTCGGATTTGAGTATCATGCGCACATTCAGGGACTTGCACGTCAAGCGGCAGCCGGCATGAAGAACGATAAATCGATCACGTCCCCAACCGTGTTGCTGCAGGTCACCGATCCCCACCTTCACGCGGCCGCCGATAGCAAGATGCGCGGCGTCAATACGTACGACACGCTGCTCGCAGTCCTCGGCCACGCGCAGCAGGACGAGCGCTGGCCACCCGCCGCAATCGTCGCCACGGGCGACCTCGTCCAGGACGAAAGCCGTGGCGGCTATGAGCGGTTCAAGTCGTGCTTCGACGAACTCGGCCTTCCGATCTACTGCATCCCCGGTAATCACGACGACCCCGAGCTCATGCACGCGCTGCTCGCAGAGCAGCCGTTTCAGGTCGGTGGCGAAGCCGTGCTCGGTGCCTGGCAGCTCGTTCTACTGAGCACATTCGTCCGGGGTGAGGATGCCGGTGCTGTCGGCGCAGAGCAGCTCTCGGCACTGGACAGCTACCTTGCCAGGAATACCGAGCGCCCGACGATGATCTGCATGCACCATCAGCCCGTGGCGATGGGCAGTGCTTGGCTAGATGGAGTCGGGCTCACCGATGCCGACGAATTTCTGAGCGTGATCGAACGCCATGGGCACGTGCGGGCCGTCGTATGGGGTCACGTCCACCAGGCGCTCGACGAGCAGCGCGGTGACGTCAGATTCCTGAGCACCCCCTCGACCTGCGCGCAGTTCCTGCCGAAGAAAAACTTCTTTGCGCTCGACGATAAACCTCCCGGGTGCCGGTGGATCGTGCTGCATGCCGACGGCAGCATCGACACGACCGTCGACTGGCTACAGACGTGAGCCTGACCGCCTCTCTGCGAGCCTCGATTACAGCACTTGCGCTACTGAGCGGGACTGCCTGGGCCGATCCGGCCATCTGGCGCCTATCGGCCGGCGAGGACTCCGAGCTCTGGCTGCTGGGCTCCGTGCATTACCTTCGCGAGCAGGACCACCCGTTACCGGATGTCATCGAGCAGCTCTACGCACGCGCCGACGCGCTCGTTATGGAGATCGATCTCGACGATCTCGATCCGATAAGCATTCAGACCCAATTCATGATGGCGGCCTTGCTGCCCGCGTCGACCTCGCTGAGCAACGTCGTCGATGCAGACGTTTATCGGCTTGCCGAAACGACCGCCGGCTCGTTAGGCCTCGACATCGCCGCGCTCGAACGGATCGAGCCCTGGCTTGTCGCTCTGACGCTCATGGACCTCGGTATGACGAGGCTCGGCTTCAGGTCCGAGCAAGGGCTCGAGCAGTATCTACTCGGGCGAGCGCGAGAAGACGCAAAGCCGATCTACGGGCTCGAGAGCCCCACTGATCAGATCCGTGTTTTCGACGGACTCAGGTCCGAAGAACAAGAAGCGCTACTCGCGCAAACGCTGGCCGAGCTCGACTCGGCCGGGGAAAACATGGACGAGCTGTTGACGGCCTGGCGGGACGGCAGCCTAGCAACACTGACCGATAAGCTATCGGCCTCGTTCGATGACTTTCCGGGACTCTACGCGGCGCTCGTCGTCGATCGCAACCGCCGCTGGATCCCCGAGCTCGAGCGCCTCGCCGCACAGCCGGGCCGGCATCTCGTCATCGTCGGCGCGTTACATCTCGTGGGCGATAACAATGTCATCGACCTGCTGCGCGGGCGTGGTCTTGCGGTCACGCCTTACTCGCTGCCGTCATCGAAGGGGTCAGAGTAATCGACGGAGGAGCGTCTCTTCGGTCCGCGAAGGAGAGATATGGTGCGCACGACCTCGCTCTGCGCTGACCGCCAACTTTTGCCTTCGAGTGCGCCACGACCGCCGGGTGATCTATGCGGATCTACAGCTCGGTGAGCTCGAAGTCTTCCTTGCCGGCACCGCAATCGGGACACCGCCAGGACAGCGGAATGTCGTCCCAACGCGTGCCCGGCGCGATGCCCTGGTCGGGCAGTCCCTCGGCCTCGTCGTAGACGAAGCCGCAGATCAGGCACATATACCGCCTCGCTCCTTCTTCAGGCATTCTCGCTCACCGTCAGCTCGGCGACATGGGGCTCGAGACGCTCGAGACGCCGTCGCGCATCGTCGAGCTCGAGCAGGGACTGCTTGAGCGAAACCGGCAACGGCAGAATCTCCGCGAGCCGGTAGCCGACCCACGAGGCATCGTCAAAGTCCTTCGGCATACGATCGTAAGGTTCACCGACCTCCTCGAGCAGGCCTTTGAGCAGATTGCTCAACCCGGAAAAATTCTCGGTAAGACTCTCACGCGGCTCCGGCGCGAGCATCTGGATCGTGCCGACGTAGAGGCCGTCGGCCTGCTGCTCGTAACCGGTGACACGAAACCGCTCCCGACCTTCGGCTGTGAGGCCGAGCAGACCGTCGCTGCCCTGATGCCAGTCGACGATATCCGCGAGCGTGCCCGTCGTCGCGAACTCGGCCGAACCGGCCTCGGAGCCCTTCTCTATCAGGACGACGCCGAATCCATGCTCCTCGCGCATGCAACGGCTAACCATGCTCAGATAGCGCGGTTCGAATACACGCAGCAGCAACTGGCCGCCGGGAAACAGCACCGTGCTCAACGGAAAAAGCGGAAGCGTCAGTGCGGCCATGCGAAATCTCGCGCTTGCCTCTAAGCGCGCGCCGCGCTCGGGCGATCGCTCTTGAGTGCCTGCTGCAGCAGACGGGGCAGACCCTTGAAATCGCCATTGGACATGAACACGACTTGGTCACCTGCCTCGAGCTCATCGAGTAGCAGAGCGAGCAGCGCCTCGGCGTCGGACGCCACGCTTAGCTTGGCGCCCAAGGATGCGAGCACCGACTCGGGATTCCAGGACAGAGCATCAGAGGAGAGCACGAACACGCGATCGGCATCGTCAAATGCATGGCGTAACGTGTCTCGGTGAACGCCCAGACGCATCGTGTTGGATCGGGGTTCGACGACAGCAATGATGCGCTGGTCGGTCTTCTGGCTTCGAACGGCCTCGAGCGTCTTTGAGATCGCGGTCGGATGATGGGCGAAATCATCATACAGCGTAATGCCGTCGATCACGGCTCGCTTGTCCAAGCGCCGTCTGACGCCCTGGAACTGCGACAACGCCTCGAGCGCGACATCGACACTAACGCCTGCATGTACAGCCGCACTAATGGCTGCCAACGCGTTCTCGAGATTATGCTGGCCGAGCAGCGCCCAATCCGTCTGCCCTACTTCCTTGCCGTGCTTGGCGACGCTGAATCGCGATTTGACGCCGATGAGATCGTATTTTGCCGACCACGTCGCCGCGCTGTCGCCGGCATTGAACGTCTCCACGGGCGTCCAGACCCCGCGCTCGAGCAATGTTTCGATATGACTATTTCCACCCTGCACCGTAACGAGGCCCTCGTTGGGCACCGTGCGGATGAGCTGGTGGAATTGCCAGATGATGGCGTCGAGATCTGCGTAGATATCGGCGTGATCGTACTCGAGATTCGTGATCGCGAGCGTGCGCGGATGGTAGTGCACGAACTTCGCGCGTTTGTCGAAGAAGGCCGTGTCGTATTCGTCCGCTTCGACGACGAAGTAATTCGACTGGCCTAGCCGTGCTGAGATTTTGAAGTTGCTCGGCACGCCGCCGATCAGAAAACCTGGCGATAGGCCGGCGTAATCGAGTATCCATGCCAGCATGCTGGAGGTCGTCGTCTTTCCGTGTGTGCCGGCTACGCCGAGAACCCATCTACCCTTCAGCACGTTGTTCGCGAGCCACTCGGGACCGGAGTAATACGGTATGCCTGAGTTCAGCAACGCCTCGACGGCCGGGTTACCGCGCGACATGACATTGCCGACGACGACGCAATCGAGATCGTTCTCTAGAAATGTCCCGTCGTAGCCCTGGTGTAGCTCGATGCCGAGCTTACGCAGCTGCGTGCTCATCGGCGGGTAGACGTTCTCGTCGGAGCCGGAGACCTGATGGCCGGCAGCCTTCGCAAGAGCGGCGATGCCGCCCATGAACGTGCCGCAGATTCCGAGTATATGGATGCGCATTATTCGAAGGAGGGAAAGAGTAACTCACCGAGCATGAACGAGCTGATGACGTACCCTACCATGATCAATACGCCCACGACATACGCCTGCTCGAGCGCTCGTGACAGAATGAAACCACCGACGTCAATTGACCAGAATAGAACGGCCGTGAGCAAAAGAACCGTCATTGGCTCGAACGTTTCGTTCCCGGTCGCAGCCGAACGAAGCACGAGCAGTGGCAGCGCAACGAGGCTCAAAAACGTTTCCGCACCGAGCAACGCGGTCACGGTTTGCCAGAACCTTCCGCCGTGCTGAGTTATTTGAAGTGTGGCCCAAAAGAACGCCATGCAAAACGTCACGTCAGCCACGAGCGGCCCGACGGCCTGACTCAGGGACCAATTGATCTGTAATGCCAATAGACTTACGGTCAGGTACGCGACGAGGACGAGCACGAACAGAAATCGCGATGCAGGCAGCGCAGCCGGACCCTTTCGATGAAACGCAATGTCGACGAAGATTAGAGCGAGCTTTGACAAACTAGAACTCGTAGCCGAGAACAGCACACGATCATAAACCAAGCCAGATATAGCCACGACCCATGCCCGAATCAGAGTTGTACGTCGACGACGACGCGCTGTTGAATGGTTTTCTCGATGAGCTCGCCCACATCGACTCGATACCACTCGACACCGAGTTCGTCCGCGAGAAGACCTATTACCCGCAACTGTGTCTGATTCAGATCGCGGCTGGCGATTCGATCGCCTGCATCGATTGTCTCGCCGACATCGATCTCGGCGCCCTGTACGACAGCCTGTTGCGCGACGAGTGCACGTGGATCGTGCACAGCTGTCGGCAGGATCTCGAGGTCATCTTTCAGCACACACAGCGACTGCCGTCCACGCTCATCGACACGCAGATCGCGGCGGGACTGGTTGGCTATGCCCCGCAAATAAGCCTGCAAGACATCGTCGCCGACATGCTCGGCGTCGAGCTCGACAAGAGCCACACGCGAACTGACTGGAGCCGCAGACCGCTCCCCAGCGCGGCGATCCAGTACGCGGGCGACGACGTGCGTAGCCTGCATGCTCTCTGGGACGCGCTCGCAGTCAAGCTCGATGCGCTCGGACGCCGCGAGTGGCTCGAGCAGGATTGTGCCTTACTGCTGACACAAAACCCCGTCACGCCCGTCGATCAGGTCTTTACGCGCCTCAGGGGTGCGAGGTCGCTCGATACGCATGGCCAACGCGCAGCGCTCGCGCTGGTCGAGTGGCGTGAGGAACGCGCACGAACGCGCGACCGACCGCGGCGCTGGATACTCGGCGATGAGCAGCTCGTCGGCATCGCGCGAGCACGCCCGAACTCCGTCGCTGCGCTCGCCGCAGAGGACGTGCCGAAGAAACTCGCCGAGAATGCCGGCCGCGAAATCCTCGCTGCGCTCGAGCGCTCCGAGGCGGCGGACTATCTGCAGCGGATCGAGCAGCTCAGCAGTTCGGAAAAACCTGACAAGGCCAAGCTACGGGATCTTCAGGCCCGCGCCAAGGCGCGCGCCGTGGAGCTCGGCATATCTCCTGAAATTCTCGCAACGAAACAAGACCTCGTCGATCTGCTACTGGGCCGCGAAACGGCCCGCATCAGCGAAACCTGGCGGGCCGGGGAGTTAGCCCGGATATCTCACCAGTAGGTCGCAAGCGGGCGACACCGACTCACCTGCGCTCAACACGAGTGCTGCTCTCGACGCGCTCCAATCCTCGAATAATAACGTTCAGCGCAGCGACCGCCGGGTGAGATATCCGGGCTAGGTCCTCTAGTCGAGGACCTCGAGTAGACGCGCGTAGACCTCATCCATGCTGCTCTGCGCCTCGACGACGCGCAGCAAGCCCGTCTCGCGATAATGATCGATCAGCGGAGCCGTCTGGCGATCGTAGACCTCGAGTCGGTGGCGAATCGTCTCTTCGTTGTCGTCGTCACGCTGCAGTAACTCGCCACCTGCTTCAGTGCAGGCGTCAATCTCCTCCTGACTCGAGAAGTAGATATTGAGCAGCTTGCCCGTCTTCGAGCACGTCCGTCGTCCCGTGAGACGCTTCATTAAGATGTCGAAATCCACGTGCAGCAGCACGACAGCATCGAGCGTCTGATCGAGCTCATCCAGCAACAGACCAAGGGCTTTTGCCTGCTCGAGGTTGCGGGGGAACCCATCGAGAATATAGCCGCCCGCAGCATCCGGCTGGCCGAGCCGCTCGCGAATCATCGCGAGCACGATCTCGTTCGACACGAGCTCACCGGCATCCATGGCTGCTTTCGCTTCGAGCCCGAGCGGCGTCTGCTCGGCGACGGCGGCGCGCAGCAGATCCCCGGTCGATACCTGTGGCATACCGTGCTTGGCCTGCAGCCTCTCTGCCTGAGTCCCCTTGCCTGAGCCTGGCGCTCCCAGCAATACGATTCGCATCGAGGCCTCTCCCGCGGCACGCGCTTGATCGCATCGGACGCGTAAACTATCTTGAGCTACGCTCAGGGTCAAACGAACGACGAATCTCCGGCGGGGTAGGGGCAACGTGGCAAAAAACGCTTTCTATGCGCAATCTGGCGGCGTC
>Ga0224512_10001971_pt1 | contig 19210 bp, 14 predicted proteins | sample SF_May12_sed_USG_4_FD_169103 | JGI IMG/M metagenome (GOLD analysis project Ga0224512, IMG submission 169103) | Sediment microbial communities from San Francisco Bay, California, United States - SF_May12_sed_USGS_13 | ecosystem: Environmental > Aquatic > Marine > Sediment | place: USA... | reverse complement strand
CCGCCCCCTGGACGTCGATGTCGAGCAGCACATCGAGGCCCTGCGACTGCATCGTCTCGACGTCGGTCCTGACCGTGCCGTACAGCTCACCGTGGACCTCCGCCCACTCGAGGAATTCGCCGGCCTCGACCATCCGCTCGAAATCGTCACGTCCGACGAACCGGTACTCCCTTCCATCGGTCTCGCCGGCCCGGGGAGCACGCGACGTGCACGAGACCGAGAAGCGGAGGCCCGGAATGCGATCCATGAGACGGGCGACCAGCGTGCTCTTGCCGACGCCGGACGGTGCCGCTATCACGAACAGCGACCCTCGCCCCTCGTTCATTCGAGGTTCGCCGCCTGCTCGCGAATCTTCTCGAGCTCCGTCTTTGCGGCGAGCACGTCGGCATCGACGTCCGGGTCGGAGGCCTTGACTCCGAGAGTGTTGATCTCGCGCCGCATCTCCTGCACGACGAACTCGAGCTCCCTGCCGACCCCGCTGGACTCAGGCACCAGGAGACCCCTCATGCGCGCGACGTGCGCGTCCAGCCGTACGAGCTCCTCCGTCGCGTCCGCCCGCTGCGCGGCGATGGCGATCTCCTGCGCGAGCCGCGACTCGTCCAGCGGTACGTCCTGGAGCAGCTGCTGTACGCGCTCGCGAAGGAGCTCGGCCTGACGCTCCGGGGCGGTGTCAAGGCGCGACCGCATCGCCGAGATCCGCTCGCCGACAGATTCGGTGCGGCCTGCGAGGTCGGTGAGCAGCTCGTACCCCTCGCGTTCCCGCGCGCGGATCAGCTGCTGCAGCGCCTCCTCCGCCGCAGCGAGCAACAGTCGTTGCACATGGTCGAGATCCGGCTCTTCTCCCCGCGCGGACTCGACCACGCCGGGCATGCGCAGGATCGCCTCGGCCCGCGGCTCGTCCGAGAGGCCCAGCTCCGTCTGCAGACGCCTCCACGCCTCGAGCATCGCTCGCGCGCCGTCCACATTGACGACGAACGGGACGGCGTCGGCCCCGCGGCGATCCCAGCTGACGTAGACGTCGACGCGGCCACGCGCGATCTCCGCCTGCACGCGCTCGCGCACGGCGGCCTCCAGGGCCAGCAGCGGCTGGGGAAGCCTGCAGCGAACCTCGCGCTGCCGGCTGTTGACCGAGCGGATCTCCACCGTGATCCCCGCGCCGTCGTCCGACACGGTGCCCCTGCCGTAACCGGTCATGCTGCGGATCATGGCGCCGATTCTCTCCGCTGCCCGGGGGCAGCGTCCAGCGCTTCGATCAGTGCCCGGGCCGCGCGCCCGTATGCCCCGGGCGGGCCGAGACGCGAGCGCATCTCGGCCAGTCCCTCGAGCATACGATCCCGGTCGCTCCCCGGCCGGCCGACCTTGATCAGCTCCGCCGCAGCACGCTCCGGGGTGAAGTGGCTCTGGAGCAGCTCCGGGACGACGGTGCGTCCCGCGATCAGGTTGACGAGGCTGACCTGCCCGACGCGTACGGCGAGCGCGCCGACCAGATGTGTCATCCGCGACACCCGGTACACGACCACGTGGGGCACGTCGAGCGCGGCGAGCTCCAGCGTGGCGGTGCCCGACGCGACGACGGCCGCGTCGCACGCGCTGACGGCCGTCTCGAAGTCGTTGTGCACGGGAAGCACCGGCAGCTCGAGGTCCTCGAGCGGCTCGTTCACGAGCCGCGGCTCGACGGTGTCGGCCACGGGAACGACGAACGCCGCCCCGGCGACCTCCTCAGCGACGCGGCGGGCCGTCTCGACGAGCGGAGGGAAGTGGCGCCGCACCTCGCCGTCGCGCGAACCCGGGAGGAGACCGAACACGGGGCCCGCCGGGTCGAGACCCAGCCGGCGACGCGCGGACTCGACGGTCTCGCTCCGGCCGCGCACCTCCGCCAGCGGATGGCCGGCGCAGACAACCGGAACTCCGTGCCGTCTGTAGAACTCCTCCTCGAACGGAAACAACACGATCATCTTGTCGACGAGCCGGCGGATCGTGTTGACCCGCCCCGATCGCCAGGCCCACACCTGCGGGCTGATGAAATAGACCACCGGAACGCCGATGCGCGCGGCGGCGGCGGCCAGGCGCAGATTGAAGTCCGGGAAGTCCACGAGCAGCAGCGCCGCAGGTGGATCCTCCCGCAGCCGCCGCTTCATGTCGCGATAGACGCGCCAGATCGCGGGAAGTCGCTCGAACACCTCTACGATACCGACGACGGATATGTTCTTCGCTTCGTGCAGCAGGCGGGTACCGGCTCGCTCGAGAGCGGATCCGCCGACACCCTCGAAGGCCAACGACGCGTCCAGCTTGTGCGCCTCGCGGACGAGACCCGCGGCGTGCCGGTCTCCCGAGGCCTCGCCCGCGACGAGCAGGATGCGGCGCCCTCGAGGCTCGCGAGCCGGTTCGTCCTCCGCGGTCTGGCGGCGGCCCGGGAACTCTGCCCTCACCGGCGGCCCAGCCAGCGGAGTCGGCGTCCGACGCTCGCGTCCGATGCGTTCGCCTCCGCGAAACGCTCCAGGCTCGACAGCACTCGCTCCAGCCTCGCGCAGGCGTCGTCGAGCGGCTCATCGTCGCCGACCAGGACCGGAGAGCCGTACGCCATGAGCACTCGTGCGCCGGGCTTCGGCACGATGAATCGATCCCACGTGAAGAGCCGCCACGCCCGGTCCGCGCCGATCGCGACGGGAACGATCGGAATGCCGGTCCTCCGGGCCGCGACGATGCACCCGGGCTGCACCTTGCGCGCCGGGCCGCGCGGTCCATCGGGGGTGAAGGCGATGTCCGCACCGCCACGCAGAGCGCGGAGGAGTCTTCGCCACGCGGTCGCGCCGCCACGCGTGGTCGAGCCGCGCACCGGCTCGTAGCCCATGCGGGACACGGTGCGCGCGATCAGCTCCCCGTCGCGGTGCCGGCTGATCATGACGGCCAGCCGCGGACCGACGTAGCTGTAGACCATGAGCAGCAGGTGCGCGTGCCAGAAGACGTGGACGTAGCGCCGATCCGCCTCGGCCAGCTGTTCTACGACTTCCCGTCCGTGCACACGGAGGCGGACCGTGGCGCGCAGCAGGCGAATCATGAGGGCCGCAACGGGCGGCACGACGCGCCGGGCCAGCCAGTCGTGAGCGCGGCGCTTGCGGGGTGCGCCTTGCGGGGTCACTCCGCGGCTCGTGCGATCGCCCTCGCCTCGCACAGTCGCGTCAGGTCTTGGGGCGCCACCTCGTGCAGCGCGACACCGATGCCGGTCACGGACTCGTCGGGCAGCGGCACGCGAAGCACGATGTCGAGACCTCCTCCCGCCTCCGCGAGCCCCGAGATGTCGATCTCGCGAACCAGTGTCTCGACGACGCGGCTCGTTTCACCCTCGCCGGCCTCCAGAACGACGTCGATCGTCAGGCACGGCAGCTCCAGGCGCGACCCGCGGTCGGCGACGAGCAAGGAGAGGTGTGCCTCCGCCGGTTTCGCGGGGGCGATCGCTGCCTCGTCCAGGGTCTCGGCCGTGCCGGCCACCTCGATCACACCCTCGTCCGTCTCATTCGACTGCGCAACAGCCGGCTCGGCCGCGGACTGGACCCACGTCCGCAGCTCGAGGGTGTGGGCCGCCCGGGAGCTCTCCAGCAAGGAGAGCGGATCCTGCTCGCGGCAGGCGAGGAGAGCCGTGGCGAGGGCGACGACGATGAACAGCCGTTCACGCATGAGACATCCCGACACCGGCGTCACGTCATTCGACGATCGCCTCAGGCTAGCACACCTAGATCGCGCCCCTGCGCGGGTCGGACATCTCCGGCCGGCGGCCGGTGCGGTCGCCGAAGCGGCGGCTGCGCCGGGTCCACCCGGCGGTCGCTCGCAGCATCTGCAGCGGCGAGTCGAGCATCAGCGAACCGAGGAGAAGCTGAGTCCGGCGGCGGGACCATCCGCCGAACAGCGGCATGGGTCTCCCGCTGCCGAACAGACGAAGGAGCCAGCGCACGCGGGCTGACCGGGCCGCCAGCTGCCGGAACTCGGGCCGGAGCAGACCGGGAAACACACGCTCGACCTGTGCGAGCGCGAGCAGGAAGGGGACGGTGGCCTGCCAGCGCCGCGCCCGTGCCAGAGCGTGACTCGCGGGAGGCGGGTCGAGGTGCAGGAGCGCGAGATCGTGAATCCAGATCAGCCTCGGCTCGAAGTAGTGATACGAGTGGTGCAGCGCGAGGTGAGTGAGCATGTCCTCCGGTCCGAGCATCAGCGCCGCTCCCGTGCTCTCCGCGAGCGGGACCGCGGCGCCGAACAGCTCCGTCGTGTCAGGGCGGTGTCGATCCGGCTGGGCGATCGCCCAGTGCAGCTCGACGAGGACGAAGCCATCCCCCGGCGCTCGCAGCGGCAGGTGGAAGTACGCATCCTTCCAGAACTCCGTTCTGGCCTCGTCAGGGACGAGAAACCCCCCGCTCCGCAGCGCACCGGCCGCAACGTCGACGGCGTCGGGCGGCACGAGCAGGTCGATGTCGTTCATGGGTCGGAGCTCCGGCTCCGCGTAGGTGCCGATGGCGAGCGCAGCACCTTTCAGCACGATCACCGGCACGCCCGCACCCGCAAGCAGGCCCAGAGCGTCCTGCAGCACTCGCTGGAGCTCGATCCATTCGCGGTGGCGGCGCAGGGCGGCGCGACGCAGCACGTCGGCGGTCTCCGCGCGAAGCCGGCCGAGGGTCCCGGCACGCGTGAGAGCGGCGGCCAGAAGTCCGTCGACGGCGTGACGCTCGGCGAGTTTCACGAGCGCCGGGAATCGCTCGTCCGGAACGACGAGCCGCTGCAGCTCGGGGCGGTCGGGACGGAGCCCATCCACCAGGCGCGTCTCGAGGTCCAGATCTGTCTCGTCTTCGCCCGGGCCGCCGTGGCGGCCCGGAGGTACGGTCGCTCGCGGCTTCGGAGCACGCCCGCCTGACGAGCGACCCTTCTCGCCATCGCTCTTGGAAGGCGACACGTCCGCGACCCTAATGAAGGCGCTCCGCCCGTGAGGCGGCGCCGTCGTCACCGGGACCGCTGAGTCGCGCGCCCGGACGCGTGCTCGCCGGAACGCTCCACGCGATCGGGGAGCGGCCACGGAGCCCGAGGAGGACGCCGGTCACGGCGGAGGCGTTGATCACGACGAGATACAGGGGGATCCACAACACGCGGTGCAAGACTCCGGGCCACGGGAGCAGCCCCAGGGGCGCGAGGACCAGCGGCAGCAGGACAGCGGCCGCGCACGCCGCTCCCAGACTCGAACCGCCGTACGCCGCCGCCAGCCCGAGACCGGCGGCGAGGAGCGCCAGGAAGGGGACGGAGTAGCGCAGCAGCTTGTGCGAGACGTAGGCCCAGAGGATGCGCGGCGACAGCGAGCGCAACGAGATCCAACGGGCGCAGGCGACCTGGCGGGCGATGATCCGCGACTTGCGCCAGAACTCCTCGGAGAGAGTCGCGGCCGCCGGCTCGTAGCCGATCGCATCGTGCGCGATCACCGTGCGCGAGCCCTGCCGCGCGACGAGCAGCGGCTCCACGGCGTCGCCGTCGACGTTATCGGGCAGCTCGCCCCACAGCGAGCGCCGGATCGCGTAAATCCCGCCGCTCGCGACCACGAGCAGGCCGCGGAGCGCCTCGTTTCTCTTGGTCCACTGCTCGAAACGCCAGTAGAGCCCCTCCCCGGCGGCGACATCCGGATCGTCGGCGTTCGTCAACACGACCTCGCCGACGACCAGGCCGACGGACGGATCGCGGAACGGAACGGCCAGAGCCCTCAACGCACTCTTCGAGAACATCACGTTCGCGTCGGTCTGGATGAAGATCTCTCCGCGCGCCTCGCCTCCGAGGCGGTTGATGCCGGCCGTCTTTCCCGAGCGCGCCGCCTGACGGAAGAACCGTAGCCGGGCATCGTCGATCTGCCGCACCGCCTCGTCGGTGCCGTCGTCGCTCGCGTCCGAGACCACGAGCACCTCGAAGCGCCCGGCCGGATAGTCCTGATCGAGGAGGTTCTCGACCTTGGCCGCGATCACGGCCACCTCGTTGTACGCGGCGACCAGCACCGTGAGCATCGGCCACTCATCGGACTGGGCCTCGGGCGGCGCGGTCTTCCGCGTTGCGAGCAGGTAGCGCACGAGCAGCGGATAGCCGATGTACGAGTAGGCGCAGAGCAGGAGGAGCAACGCGGAGACGGCCGCGAGAACTCCCGGCCAGGCCGGCCATGCTGAGATCGGCGCGTCCACCGCGTCAATCTACCGTAGCCTCCGGTGGACTGCATCACGGAGTCTGACGGCGGAAGATCTCGCTCGCCGCGGACGGTCGGTCCGCGGGCACCGTGGAGCATCTCGAACGGTCGCGGTATAAACACGCTCGCGATGAACTCCGCACCTCAGCGAGGCCCGCCCTCCCGTCTTCCAGGCCCCGTCGCAGGAGCCGGGCGTTGATCGGCGCCTCTTCGCGCGACGCCGTTCTCCCGGTCGCGCTGTCGCTCGTCCTGCTCGCCGGGCTGCCGTTCGGTGGGACGCCGACGTGGTGGAGGTGCGCGCTCGCGCTCGCGATCGCAGCCGTGCTGGCACTCGTCGCGAGCGACCGGCGCGCGAAACCGCGTGTGCCGAAGGCGCTGGCCGCCCTCGTCGCAGCGACGTCTCTGCTCGGTGCCCTGTACCTGCTGCCGGTCCCCCCGACGGTGCTCCGCGCGCTCGCGCCGAGCCTGGCCGCACGTGCCGAGGCTTCGCTCGCGCTTCCGGGCGAGCCGGCCGGGCTCGCGGAGGCCGAGCGCGCGCTCGTTCACCTCGCCGGTGGGGAGAGAGCGGAACCGTCGTGGCGCCCTCTCGCGGCGGACCCCGACAGCGCCGCCCTCGGATACCTGCATCTTCTGCTGGGCCTCGGCGCGTTGACAGTCGGCCTCCTGGCCGTCCGCACGACGCGCGACCGTCGCCTGTTCGCGGGGACGCTCGCGCTGACCGCCGCGGCGCAGGCCTGCTACGGTCTCGCCGAGGCGCTCTCCGGTCATCGGCACATCCTGCACGTGCCGAAGGTGCACTTTCCGGAGCTGCCGTCCGGGACCTTCGTCTCGCCCAACCACTTTGCCGCGCTGATCAGCCTCGGCCTGTTCGCGACCATCGGCCTCCTGCTCTCGCGATCCGGGACCCCCGGAGCCGAGGGCCGGGACCGGATCCAGGGTGCCGCGAGGCAGGTGCTGCTCCTGACCATCTCCGCGGTCATCGTCATCGCGCTCGCCTGGTCGTCGTCGCGGGCGGCGCTCGCCTCCGCGGGCGTCGCCGCGGTCGCACTCGGCGCTTCGCTCGCCTGGCGCGGCGTTCGTTGGTCCGGATCGATCGTCCTGCGCGCCCTCGCCTGCGGCGCCCTGGCGCTGCTTCTCATCGGCACCGCGGTCGTGGTGCGCCCGCCGGAGCCGCTCGTCAAGGAGCTGGGAGAGACGCCCCTCGGGCTGAAAGGACGGGCCGAGATGGCGAGGACGACCTGGACCGTCATCCGTGAGAACCCGCTCGTCGGGACCGGCCCGGGCACCTACCGCTGGCTCCACGCCCTGCACCGCCCGGAGGGGATGGCGACCACGACGGTGCACGCGCACTGCGACTACCTGGAGTGGTGGTCGGAGACCGGCGTGGCCGGCGTCGTCCTCGCGATCGCCTGGATCGCCGCGCTCGTGATCGGAATCGCGGCCTCGGTCCGGCACGCGCCGGACCGCACGACCGTCGTCTCGATGTCGGCAGGCCTGCTCGCCCTCGGCCTGCACGAGACGGTCGACTTCTCCCTGCGCCTGCCGGGCGTGCTCGTGCCTGCCGCCCTGCTCGCGGGCGCGCTCGTGGCGCCGGTGCCGCGAGGACCGACGCGGCGGCCGCCGACGCCGGGGCCCGATCGCTGGACGCGCCCGCTCGCGATCGGGCTCGCGACCCTTCTGACGCTCGTCGGCTGCGCCGCGCTCGCCGGCCACCGGGAGATTCAGCTGGACGAGGATCCGACGGGATCGGTGATCGGGGCGCTCTCCTCCGCGGAGTCGCAGAGGCGCTGGGCGCGGCGGCGCGTCGACTCCGTCCTGGCCGCCGTGAGGGGTGGACGGCCGCCCTCCGCGGAGAAGGTCGTCGACCAGGTCGGCCCGGCGGTGGTCGCCCTGCAGAGGGCCGCGCGGCGCGCGCCGCTTCGCGGGGAGGTTCGGCTCACGTCCTGGGTCGCCTCGCGGACGCTGCTCGCATCCTCGGGCACGGCGCCGCCGGACGGCGAGCGATTCGCACCGCTCCTCCAGCACTACCTGACGCGGGCCGAGGAGCTGGCGCCCGCGAGTCGGAGCCGTCGGCAGCTCCTCATCAAGTACTGGCTCCTCGATGGAAACGTCGCGGAGGCCCGCCGCGTCGCCCGCGTGCTCCTGGAGGCCGCACCGGATCGCGCCGCCCGCGTCTACCAGCTCCTCGGGGGGGCGCGCCTCGAGCTCGCCGACCTGATGGAGGCGACCCCGAACAGGGCGAGAGCCGCATTGGAGCTCGCCGACTACCTCACGCGGGAACGTGACGATCGAGTCGGTGCCCAGGTCGTGCTGGAGCGTGCCCTGTCGCGGCACCCCGACCACGAGGAGCTGAGACGGCAGCTGGTCGGCACTCTTCATGCGAGGAAGCTGTACGAGCCAGCTCTCGAGATTCTGGCGGGTGGTCTGCCACCGTCAGGACGCGACGATCGCCTCGCACGGATGCGGCTGCGCGCGGTGATCCTGACCCGGCTTCAGCGCTGGGACGGGGTGGAGTCGCTCATCGAGGAGCTCGGCCGCGAGGGGGAGGAGCCGCTGCGCCTCGAGCTGCTGCGGGCCCGGACGCTTCTCGCCCGCGACGAGAGCGACGAGGCTCTCCGGATCTTGCGGAGCCTCGTCGACGGTTCTCCCGCGTCGCTGCCGCACGCCAGTCGTGTCGACGCGCTCGTGCTGATCGGCCGCGAGCTGGAGCGTCTCAATCGGCTGACGGAGGCTCTCGCGTACTACCGGCGGGCGCAGGAGCTCGACCCGCGCGACCCGCGCGTCACACGCTTCTTCGAGCGTCTCCGGCGCACGACCGGGACGGAAGCCCCGGAGGGCTGATCGGCGGAAGATCCCCCCACGGCCGCTCACTCGCCGGAGGCACGGCGAGGTTGCTGCGTCGCCGGGCGATTCTCCTCCGCGGACGGCTGGTCGTCGTGGTGCTTCCGGTAGTGGTGGTAGCGGTAGTAAGAGCCGGAGTGCTCCTCGCTGACCTCTCCGTTGAGCACGACGCCCAGGAAGCGCGCCTTGAGCTTCCCGAGGGCTGCGACGGCCTGGCGGGCCGCTTCCTTGGTGGTCCGCTCGGCGCGCCCGACGACAATCGTGCCCTCGACCAGCGGGACGATGTTGAAGGCGTCGGAGAACACCAGGACGGGCGGCGTGTCCACGATCACGAAGTCGAAGCCCATCTCGCGCGTCAGCTCGTCGATCAGGCCGTGCAGCCGGTGCGGGTCCAGGAGCGTCGCTGGGTCGGGCGGACACGGGCCACCCGGAATGAGCAGGAGATTGGCGAAGCCGGTCTCGACGATCAGTTCCCCGACGCGGACGTCGGTCGACGCGAGGGCGTTGGCCAGGCCGCGGGCGGAGCCCGTGCCGAACACACGGTGCAGCCTCGGCTTCCGAAGATCCGCATCGATGAGCACGACCTTGTGGCCGAAGGCGGCGAGCGTCCGGCCGAGATTCGCGACGATCGTGCTCTTCCCCTCCCCGGGCAGGGCTGACGTGATCATGATGGAGCGCGGCGGATGCTCCGGCCGCGCGAGAAGCAGCGCCGACCGCAGCGCGCGGAATGCCTCCTCAACGTCCTGCTGTCCCGTTGGCAGCGCCGGCGCGTCCTCGACCGACTTGCGCGAGAAGACGAGGCGCGGGCGCTGCTGCGCCTCGATGCGCGGGATGCTGCCGAGCAGCGCCACACCGGCGATCTCCTGCAGCTGGTCGGGGGTGCGGATCTTGTTGTCCATCGCCTCCGCGACGAAGCCCGACGAGAGGCCGAGCATCAAGCCGAGGACGAGGCCGAGCAGCAGGTTCAGCCCTACTCGCGGAACGGCCGGCTCCAACGGCGGCAGCGCGGGCGCGAGAATGGTCACCTGCCGCGCGAGAATGTTCTCGAGGTCTGCGGACAGCGCGACCTCTTCGCGGCGCTGCAGGAGCCGGCTCAGCCCCGCCTTCTTCTGCTCGTACTCGGAACGCAGCGACTCGAAGTCCGCGGTGTGCAGCTGCCCGTCCGCGGCTCGCGCCAGCTCCCGGTCCAGGAGGCCGGCCAGCCTGCGCTCGCTCTCCCGGGCATTGGCCACCTCTCCCCGCGCCGAGCCTGAGATATCGATGTACAGCTCCTCGACCACCTGTACCAGGCCCCGCCGCGTCGTCTCGGCGGCGGCACGCAGCTCCACGACGCGAGGCCAGGCGGGCCCGACCTTGCCCTCCAGGAGAGCCAGCTCGCTCTCGAGTCGCCTGAGCTCCTCGCGATAGCGCGCCACGCGCTCGTCGCCCCGCACCTCCGGCAGGTCCAGCGGAAGGGACTCAGCGAGAGCGGCGACGCGGGCCTCGGCGGCGGCTCGCTTCGCCTTGGCCTCGGTCAGCACGCGGTCGAGGCCCTCCAGCCGCGTGATCCCGATCTCGGTGCCGCTGGCCGTCAGCACATCGCGGATCTCCACCCTGCGATGCGCCAGATCCTTCTCGAGAGCGAGGACCTCTGCCTGGGCCTCCTCGAGACGATCGTTGAGGAACTGCGTCGCACCGCGACGCGCGTCGATCCCCGACGTGACGAAGAAGTCCCGGTACGCCTCGAGCGCCGCGTTGACCACATTCGCGGCCACCTCCGGCTGCGGATGCTGAAACGACACCTCCACGACGTTCGAGAAGTCCTGCTGCTTGATCCGGATACGATCGGCGAGATCCTCGGCCAGCTCTTCGTCGGACGGCGGCGTCACGTCCTCGTCCGGCCCGTCCTCCGGGAAGAGGTCGCCGATCAGGGCCGCACGGATGCCGTACTTATCGAGAGCGTTCGCGAGCACCGCGGGGTCGCGGATCAGGAGATACTGCGTCTGGTAGTAACGCCCGATCTCGAACTCGTTGAATGCGATCGGGACGACGTCTTCAGACTCCAGCACCTTGGGGATCGAGCGCTCGATCAGCACGCGCGAGGACGCCCTGTACTCCGGCGTCTTCAGAACAGTCACGAGACCGGTGACGAGGAAAACCTCCGCGGCGATGGTCAGGGCGAGCCAGCGGCGGTTCCAGAGGACTCTCCGGACTCGCTGCAGACTCCACTCCGACGTCACGGATTCCGGCGACGAGCGGAGATCCGGGGCGGTCCAGCGCTGCATACGCTCTCTCCTCCGGGTTCGCGCACGAGAGCCCGGACCGCAGCGCAACATAGTGCTCGGCCGTCTGGGCGGGCAATCCGGAAGGCTGGAGCGGGAGGGGTGGACCGGGCCTCAGCCGATGAATCCCTTGACCCGGTCGGCATCCGCACGGGGGGTCACCAAGAGCCCCTCCGGACCGTGAACGACGAGCATGGGTCGGTCGCCGAGGACGACGGCTCGCGGGATCTTGCCGTCGCCGACCTCGAGGACCATGGAACCGTCCGCCGCGTCCCCCGCGACGTCGACCCGGACGGCCCCACCCGCATCACCCTGCTCGGCGATGCGGCAGACCGCGTCCCAGCTGCCGACGTCGTCCCAGCCGGCGTCGAGCGGCACCGCCACGACGCCGTCCGCCCGCTCCATGAGCGCGTAGTCGATGGAGGTCGTCGTCGCCCTCTCCCAGGCCGGCGCGCCGCCATCCGACAGGTATGCGTCGACGGGGCCCGCCACATCCGGGGCCGCCAGCTCGAGCGCGGACCAGAAGACGTCGGCCCGCCAGACGAAGATCCCCGCGTTCCAGAAGCTGTCGCCGCGCTCGAGGAGCTCGCGGGCACCCGCCGCATCCGGCTTCTCGACGAATCGCCGCACGCGGACCGCCCCTCCCGGTCCCCGCGCCGGCGGCGCGGCGCACTGGACGTAGCCGAAGCGCGTCGACGGGCCCGTGGGGGGGACGGCGAGCACGACGAGGCCGCCGGCCGCCGCGGCCGAAGCCGCTCTCGCGAGCGACTCTCTGAACGCTGGCTCGTCCTCGACCCGATGATCGGCCGGCAGGATGGCGACGATCGCGTCGCTCCTCGCGCGACGGGCTCGTGCCATGGCGAGAGCCACCGCCGGCGCCGTGTCACGGGCTGAAGGCTCTCCGTCGAGCCTCTCCGCGCCCAGCCTGTCGTCCGTCGCGACGAGGCGAGCCCCGAGGTCGGACGGGGCCTGCAGACGGATCCGGCCGGCCCCGACGACACCCTCCAGCCGATCCAGGGTCGCCGCGAGCAGCGTGCGCCCACCGCCGCCGAGCGGCAGCAGCGGCTTCGGCCGGTCCGTGCCGGTCCAGGGCCACAGGCGGGTGCCACCTCCGCCCGCGAGAACGATCGCGAGGTCGATCGGCGGGCCGCCGGTCACGCCTCCGCTCCTTCATGAAACGGTCTCATGACCCCTCTCTACTGCACCCGGGCCTGGCGCGCCGCGGCGGCGCCAGCGGGCCGGTTCGCGCAGGACGTGACGCTGCCACGCCTCCGCGCCAGACCGACCCGCTGTCTTGCCTCGCACTGCCGGTCCTCGGGCTCGCGACGAAACGGAACATGAGGCGGCGTCTAGCCCTTGCCTGTCGTGCGACTGGGGGCGAACCACTCGATCGTGCGCTCGAGACCGTGCTCGAAGTTGACGGTCGGCTCGTATCCGAGCCCACTCCGGAGCTTATCGATGTCCGCCAGCGAGTGCTGAATGTCTCCCGGACGGGGAGGGGCGTGCACCGGCTCGATCGACTCTCCTATGACCCGGTTGATGCGCTCGACAAGATCGATGAGCGAGACGCGCTCCCCGCAGGCCACGTTGTAAGCCTCGCCGCAGGCCGATTCCGGTGCTTCGGCGGCGCAGAGGTTCGCCTGGACGACGTTGTCGATATAGGTGAAGTCGCGGGTCTGCTGCCCCGTGCCATAGATCGTCGGCGACGTCCCACGGGCGATGGCGGTGACGAACAGGGGGACGACCGCCGAGTACTCCGAGCCCGGATCCTGCCGCGGCCCGAAGACGTTGAAGTAGCGCAACGCGACCGTCTGGAGTCCGTAGAGCCTCGTGAACAGCCGGCAGTACGTCTCGGCAGCGAGCTTGTCGAGCCCGTAGGGAGAGATCGGATCCGGCGGCATCGTCTCAACCTTCGGAAGGACCTCTGATTCGCCGTAGATCGACGACGACGACGCCGCGACGAAACGCCGAACGCCCGCATCACGGGCCGCGAGCAGGAGTTTCAGCGTGCCGTCCACGTTCACCTCGTGAGACGAGAGCGGGTCCTGGATCGAGCGAATCACCGAGGGGATCGCCGCCTGGTGGAACACGGCCTCCCGGCCCTCCATCGCGTGCCGGACGGTCTCGACGTCGCGGACATCCCCCTCGATCAGCTCGAAGCGGCCGGCATGCTCGCCCGCGAGCGCGGGTGCGTCGGCCAGGTTCTCGCGGCGGCCGCTCGAGAAGTCGTCGATGACACGAACGTCGTCTCCACGCCGCAGGAGCGCGCGGACGAGGTTCGAGCCAATGAAGCCCCCTCCTCCGGTGATCAGGGCGCGCACGTCACTCCTCCTCGCTCCGACCGCTGGCCTCCGGCGCTCAGGCCCCGAGACGGCCGACGGCCCGGTACGTGAAGCCAGCATCGGCCATGTCGCTCGGCTCGTAGACGTTTCGCAGGTCGACGAGCACGGGACGGGAGAGCAGCGACTTGATCTTCTCGAAATCCAGGCTGCGGAACTGGTTCCACTCCGTCGCGATCACCAGCGCGTCCGCCCCCTCGCACGCGGCATACTCGTCGCCGCAGAACTCGCAGTTCAGGCCCTCTTCCCTGGCCCGCTCCATGGCCACCGGGTCGAAGGCGCGGACCACGGCGCCGGCGTCCTCCAGCTGCCGGGCGATGCCGATGGACGGCGACTCCCTGACGTCGTCGGTGTTCGGCTTGAACGCGAGACCGAGGAGCGCGATCGTCTTTCCGCTGACGTCCCCGCCGAGCGCCTCCGTGATCTTCGCGACCATCTTGTCGACGCGCCCAGTGTTGACCGAGACCGCGGCGCCGACGATCTCGAGCGGATTGTCGTACTCCTCGCCGGTCGCGAGCATCGCGAGCGTGTCCTTGGGGAAGCAGGAGCCGCCGTAGCCGGGTCCCGGGTGCAGGAACAGGCGGCCGATCCGGCGGTCGAGCCCCATTCCGCGCGCGACATCGTGGACGTCCGCGCCGACGCGCTCGCAGAGATCGGCCATCTCGTTGATGTACGAGATCTTGACCGCGAGGAACGCGTTCGCGGCGTACTTGACGAGCTCCGACGTCCGGCGATTCGTGTTGAGGATCGGCACCTCGATCAGGTTCAACGGCTGGTAGAGATCATCGAGAATCGCCGCCGCCTGCTCGTCCTCGGTCCCGACAACGACGCGGTTCGGGTGCATGAAGTCCTCGATCGCCGCCCCCTCCCGCAAGAACTCCGGATTCGACGCCACGCTGAACTTGTGACGGCCACCGGTGCGCTCCCGGACCAGCGCCTCGACGCGATCGCCCGTGCCGACCGGGACCGTCGACTTGATCACGATGACCTTGTAGCCGTTCATCGCGTCGGCGATCGCGCCGGCCACGGCGAGCACCGAGCTGAGATCCGCGCGCCCGTGCGGATCCTGGGGAGTTCCCACCGTGACGAAGATGACGAGATTGTCCCGAACGGCTGCCTGCAGGTCGGTCGTGAAGATGAGCCGCCCAGCCTTCGTGTTGCGCGCCACCAGATCGTCGAGTCCCGGCTCGTAGATCGGGATCTTGCCGTCGTTCAAGGCTTCGATCTTCTTCTCGTCGATGTCTACACACGTCACCCGCGTGCCGAACTCCGCGAAGCAGGCCCCGGAGACGAGGCCGACGTATCCCGCGCCGATCACCGCTATGCTCATCTAGACCTCTCGACCGCTCTTGCTTCTCTGTGAGTGGTACCAGCTGATGAACCTGACAATCCCCTGCTCGACATCGACCTGCGGCTCGAATCCGAGCTCCGTGCGCGCCCGCGTGACGTCCGCGAACGTCGCCGGCACGTCGCCCGGCTGCAGGGGCCTTTCCTCGATGCGCGGGGTCCGCCCGAGGGCCCGCCCGATCATCTGAATCAGCTCCGACAGCGAGGTCGTGATCGAGCCGCCGAGGTTGTAGATCCGCGAGCCTCGCGCCCTGTCGATGGCCGCCATGACGCCGTCGACACAGTCCTCCACGTAAGTGTAGTCGCGGCGGGACGAACCGTCTCCGAACATCTGGATCGGTTGCTCAGCGTCGATGAGTCTCGTGAAGTGGTGAATCGCCATCTCGGGACGCTGGCGCGGCCCGTAGACGGTGAAGAATCTCAGTCCTATCGCGTCGAACCCATAAAGGTGATGGTAGGTGTGTGCCAGGAGCTCCGTCGCCTTCTTGGTGGCGGCGTACGGCGAGATCGGCTCGTCGACCCGGTCGTCCTCGGAGAACGGCAGCTTCTCGTTTCCGCCGTAGACGCTAGAGGACGACGCGTAGATCACACGCGGGACCCGGGCGACCGCGACGGCCTGCAGCAGAGTCGCCGTGCCGCGCACGTTGACGTCCGCATACAGCTCCGGATTCTCGACCGACGGGCGGACGCCGGCCCGGGCCGCGAGGTGCACGACGGCGTCCACCTTCTCGGCCGACAGGAGCTGCCGCACGAGCGCGGCGTCGCGAATGTCCCCCTCGACGAGGCGGAAGCTCTCGTGAGCCGCCACCCCCGCGAGATTGTCGCGCTTGATCTGAACGTCGTAGAAATCGTCGAAGTTGTCGAGGCCGATGACCCGATCGCCGCGCTCGACCAGCCGGTCGGCGACGTGGGAGCCGATGAAGCCGGCGGCGCCGGTCAGCAGATACGTTCGCTTGCCCATCTCAGAGCTTCGTGACCGAGCGGTCGTCGGCCGCGCCACGGCTCGTCGCGTTGCGAGTGTCAAAGACGATCGGAGCGTGCTCCGCGAGAGCATCGTGATCGACACCGTCGTGGGCCGTGAGAATGACGACGGCGTCTTGCCCGGCGAGCACCTCGGGCGTCAGCTCCACTCGCTCTATCGCGCGCCCTTCGATCGTGAGCTCGTCGACGAACGGATCGTGGTAACTCAGCCCGGCGCCGCGCTGCATCAACAGCTGCGCGACGTCGATCGCGGGCGACTCGCGAATGTCGCCCGTGTTCTTCTTGTAGGCGACCCCGACGACGAGCAGGCGCGAGCCGTTCAGGGGCTTTTTCCTGTCGTTGAGTAGCTGGGCCAGCTTGGTGACGACGTGCGCCGGCATGCTGCGGTTGATCTCGGCGGCGAGGTCGATGAAGCGCGTGAAGTAATTGAGGGATCGGAGCTTCCAGCTCAGGTAATGCGGATCGATCGGGATGCAGTGCCCGCCGAGCCCAGGACCCGGATAGAACGGCATGAAGCCGAACGGCTTCGTCGCCGCCGCGTCGATGACCTCCCAGACGTCGATCCCCAGCTTGTCGCTGATCAGGGCGAACTCGTTGACGAAGCCGATGTTGACGAGCCGGAACGTGTTCTCGAGCAGCTTGACCATCTCGGCCGCTCGGGCCGACGAGACGACGTGCACATCGGGAATCGCGATCCGGTAGAACGCCGCGGCCACCTCCGCGCAGTCAGGCGTGGATCCGCCCACCACCTTCGGTGTGTTCTCGGTCTTGTAGACCTCGTTGGAGGGATCGACTCGCTCCGGCGAGAAGGCGAGGAAGAAGTCCTCCCCGGCCACGAAGCCCTCTTCCTCGAGTAGCGGCTGGATGACCTCGTCCGTCGTGCCGGGATACGTCGTGGATTCCAGGATGATCAGCTGACCCGGGGCGATCCTCTTCTTGATCTCCTCGACCGCGGCGACGATGTAGGAGATGTCCGGATCGAGCGTCTTGCGGAGCGGCGTCGGCACGCAGATCACGATCACATCGACGTCACTGAGGCCCTCGAAGTCCAGGCTGGCGCCGAGCCGGCCCGCGTTCACCTGGGCCGCCACCTGCTCGTCGGTCAGGTCCTCGATGTAGGTCTTCCCCGCGCGGAGGGCATCGACCTTGGTTCCGTCCACGTCGAACCCGGTCACCGGGAGACCGGCGCGGGAGAACACCTCGGCCAGGGGAAGCCCGACGTAGCCGAGGCCGATCACGCCGACCCGGGCGGCGCGGTCCTTCAGCTTGCCGAGGAGCACCTGCTTCAGCTCTCTCGCCACCTGCTGCTCTGCCATGATGTCTCCGGCCGACGGACCAGGGCGGCCTGACGACCCGTGCGTGCTCCCGCGCGATCTTCCGCCGAACACGGCACTTCGGCGGTCCGGAACCGCCGAGCTCCGGACGAATATGGCCCGTTCGGCCGCGGGCCGCCAGCCGAATCGAGGGCCTACTGCCGGGCGACCGGCGCCTCCCCTTTGCGGTGATACCTGCGAATCAGCCAGGAGAGGAGCTTGCTATCACGCACGCCCGCGAGCAGCTGCTCGACATCGTCGTGCAGCGTCCTCTCGTTGACGAGCTGCCCCAGCGTCCCCTGCCCCTCGTCGATCTTGCCCGCGATCGAAGCGAGACGTTCGGTCAGTTCTTCGAGATTGCCCGCGATCCGGCGACCCAACTGCTCGTCGCGGAGCAACATACCGGCCAGTCCGTCTCCACGCTCCATCCCCTCGGCCACCTCGCGGAACGATGCGGACGCGGCCCGCGCGTCGTCCAGCAGCCGGTCGCTCTCGTCTCCCACGGTGAGCTGCCCGAGGAGCCCCTCCCCTCGATCCAGCCTGTCGACGATGCGCGCGAGACCCCCGACCGCCTCGGTCAAGTCGGCGGACAGCTCGCGCGCGAACTCTTCGTCGGTGATCGCCTTGCCGATCAGTCCCTCGCCGTCGTCGATCCTCTGCAGCACGCTGCTCAGCGCGGTGAGCGCGGCATCGATCTTCTCGAGTCCTTCCTCGCCGAAGCTCGGATCGACGATCGCCTTGCCGAGCAGCCCCTCGCCGCGGCTGATCGCGCCCAGGATGTCCTTCAGGTCCGATGTGACCTCTTCCAGCGTGTCGGCGATCGTCCGTCCGGTCTCGAGGAACTCGTCGAGCTCTGCGGGAGGAATGAACGCGCCGTCTTGAAGGGGCTCGCCGTCCGGATTGCCCGGCGTGAGGTCCACGGCCTTCTCGTTGGCCACGATCTGCAGGTACACGACGCGCGCCTCCGTCCCCTCCCTCACCCGCACCGCGAAGTCCCTGTCAACGGTCACGAACACCTCGATCCCCTCGGAGGAGGGGTCCGTGGGGAGGACGATCCGGTTGATCGTCCCGACGCGCACCCCGGCCATGGTGACGGGGGAGCCCACTCGCAGCCCGGACGCGTCCGTGAAGTTGGTGCGGTACGTGTTCTTCGCCACGAAGAGACGCGTCTCCTGACCGATGATCAGGATCGTGCCGGCGAAGATGACGAGGCTGAGCAGCACGACCAGCCCCACGGACAGCTGCTGCAACGCAGACCTAACCGCCATCGCCTTTCTCCCAGATGCCGCCGCGGATGAACCGGGCGAACACGTCGTCCCGCGAGCGGCGGGCCTCCTCGACCGTGCCGACAAATCTCAGACGGCCGTCGTGCAGGAACGCCACCCTGTTGCTGACCTTGAAGGCCGACACGATGTCGTGGGTCACGACGACGGACGTCACGCTGAGCTGGGCCTGCATCGAGAGGATGAGATCGTTGATCGTGTTGGCGGTCACGGGATCCAGCCCGGTGGTCGGCTCGTCGTAGAGGATCGCCTGCGGCTTGACCGCGATCGCGCGACCGAGCGCCACCCGCTTGCGCATGCCGCCCGACAGGGCCGCCGGCATCTGCCCGCCGACGGTGGCGTCGAGCCCGACCAGACCGAGCACCTCGACGACCCGCTCGCCGACCCGGTCCGGCTCCCACCGATCCTGACGCAGCGGAAAAGCAACGTTGTCGAACACGTTCATGGAGTCGAACAGCGCGCCGCTCTGAAACAGGAAGCCGACCTTGCGACGGACGGGGCGCAGCTGCGGCTCGGCGAGATCTTGAACCTCCTGGCCGTCGACGAACACGCGTCCCCGGTCCGGTCGCGTCAGCCCCACGACGTGCCGCAGCGTGACCGACTTTCCGCTTCCCGAGGCGCCGAGGATCACGAGCGTCTCGCCGGGATG
>Ga0224512_10001970_pt1 | contig 19214 bp, 18 predicted proteins | sample SF_May12_sed_USG_4_FD_169103 | JGI IMG/M metagenome (GOLD analysis project Ga0224512, IMG submission 169103) | Sediment microbial communities from San Francisco Bay, California, United States - SF_May12_sed_USGS_13 | ecosystem: Environmental > Aquatic > Marine > Sediment | place: USA... | reverse complement strand
CCCGCTGCATCCCGAGGCGCCCAACCTCTACAACCCGATTCACGAGGACGACCTGATCGCTCAGGTTCCGCGCCTGCTGGAGATCGCGGCCGTGCCGCCCACCACCCTCAACTGGGGCGGTAGCGATGCGGTCGCGATCGAGGACTGGTGCGCTTATCTGGGCGAACTCACGGGGCTGGAGCCCCGCTTCCGCATCACGGACAAGAGCCTCGGCGGCCTGCCGGTCGACCTGGGTCGCATGCACGAACTCGTCGGCCAGACGCGGATCGACTGGCGCGACGGTCTCCGCCGCATGGTCGAAGCTCGCGAGCCGGATCTGCTGCGGACCGCTCGGCGCTGATGCCGGGAGAGTCCGTCGCGGCCCGCAAGCGACGCGCCGCGCGGATCGTCCGCGGTCTCGCGCGAGCCTACCCCGATGCGGACTGCGCCCTGAACTTCCGATCGTCCTTCGAGCTCCTAATGGCGACGATCCTCTCCGCCCAGTGCACCGACGCGAAGGTCAACGACGTGACCGCCGTCCTCTTCGAGCGCTACCCCACGGCCGAGGCGCTGGCGGACGCGAGCCCCAGCGAGCTCGAGGCGATCGTGCGCCCCACCGGCTTCTACCGCCAGAAGGCGAAGTCGCTCCTGGCGTCGTCGCGCGACATCGTCGAGAAGTTCGGGGGTGAGGTCCCGGGGACGATGGAAAACCTGACGACCCTGCGCGGCGTCGCCCGAAAGACGGCGAACGTCGTCCTCGGCAACTGCTTCGGCGTCCCCGGCCTGGCCGTCGACACGCACATGAAGCGCGTCCACCAGCGACTGCGGCTGACCGCGCACGATGAGCCTGACAAGATCGAGATGGAATTGATGGACCTGGTGCCGCGGACCCAGTGGACGGCGCACACCCACCGGGTCATCCACCACGGGCGCGTCTGCTGCGTCGCGCGACGCCCCCGGTGCGAGGCCTGCCCCGTGCGCGACGACTGCCCCTGGCCCGACCGGGCGAGCGCGGCGAAGCCCGTGGCGCGCCGTCACCGGGCGCGCCGCTGAGCGCCACGCTCCACCCCGCCCGACCGCGGCGTCCGCGACGGAATTCTCCGTCCCCCGGGGTGCTTGGGTGACGGCCCGGTTCGGCCGATAGCGTCGGACGAACCGGCGATCCGGGCGGTTGAGTCGACGGCGCACCCACCCCGGAGCCCTCCGGAGGAGCGGCGTGGAAGCGCAGCGGAAGATCCTCGTCATCGACGACGCCGCCCTGTTCCGCGACCTCGTCTCGTTCGCCCTGGCCCGATCCGGTCAGGTGATCACGGCCACGACCGGAGCGGAGGGACTCGCCGCGGCACGGCGCGAGAAGCCCGAGGTCGTGGTGGTGGATCAGGACCTGCCGGAGCTGAGCGGGGACGCGGTCTGCAAGGAGATCAAGACCGACGCCGCCCTGCCCGACACGGCCGTGATCCTGGTGACCTCGGGGGCGTCCGCGGACGACCACGAACGCGCCGTCCGGGCCGGCGCCGACGACATCCTCTCCAAGCCGATCAACCAGCGGTCGCTGGTGCTGGCGGTGAATCGCTTCCTGCGTGTCCCCGTGGTGCGTTCGCTTCCGCGTGCACCGCTGGCAGCCACCGTGGAGATCCGCTGCGGAAACGAGACGCTCCGGGGCGTGGGCCGCGACATCTCGCGAGCGGGCATCTTCGTGGAGATCGATCACCCGATCCCCGATGGGACGGAAGTCCGGCTCGAGTTCCGGCTTCCGGAAATGTCGGCCGCGTTGTGTCCCACCGCCGAAGCGATCGGCAGTCGCGGGGGCACCGGCGCCGGACGTCACGGCGTCGCCTTCCGCTTCCTGGGTTTGGACCGCGCCGGCGTCGAACTCGTCGAGCAGTACGTGCACGAATGGGCCGTCGCCCCGGAACCGGGGCAGATCCCCACCGGCTGACACGCTCCGGGACGCCGCGATTCAGACGGGAAGATCCTCGAGCGGCGCGTTCCACGGCGGGTCTTCGCTCTCCAGGTGGCTCGTCAGGGCGTCGGCCGCCAGGGGCTTGCTGAACAGATAGCCCTGCATGTGACTGCAGCCGTTGGCGTAGAGGAAGCGCATCTGATCCCGCGTCTCGACGCCCTCGGCAATCGCCTTGAGTCCACAGCCCTTCGCCATGGCGACCAGCGCCTTGCTGATCGCCGCGTCGGCTTCGTCCGAGGTGAGGTTGCGGATGAAGGCGCGGTCGATCTTGAGCTCGTCGACGGGCAGATGCTTCAGGGCGACGAGGGACGAGTAGCCGGTGCCGAAGTCGTCGATGGAGATCCGCACCCCCAGTCTGCGCAGGGACTTGAGGCTGGCCATCGTGAGGCCGCCGGTCTCCAGGATGCAGCTCTCGGTGATCTCGACGTCGAGCCGTGAAGCCTCGAGGCCCGTCTCGTCCAGAATGCGCGCGACGACGTCGGCGAAACCCTTCTGGGCGAGCTGACGGCTGGAGACGTTGACGGCGAGCTGGAGGTCCCGACCCCGCCGGCGGCTCCAGCGGACGGCGTGCTCGCAGGCCGCGCGGAGCACCCACTCCCCGATCGGAATGATCAGCCCCGTCTCCTCGGCGATCGGAATGATCTCGCCGGGCCCGACCAGCCCGCGGTCGGGATCCTGCCACCGCAGCAGCACCTCGGCACCGGCGATCCCGCCGGCCGCCACGTCGATCTGCGGCTGGAAGTGGAGGCAGAACTCCTCGCGCTCGATCGCCGTCCGGAGGCGCTTCTCCGCTTCGAGCCTATCCAGGGTGACCTTGTTCATGTACTCGGCGTAGTAGTGATAGCGATTCGCGCCCCCCGCCTTGGCGGCGTACATCGCCGTCTCGCCGTTGCGAATCAGCACGTCGGCTTTCTTGCCGTCACGGGGAAAGACGGCGATCCCGATGCTCGCCGTGACCCAGCATTTCCGTTCCGCCACCCGATAGGGCTCGGCCAGCTTCTCGAGAAGAGCCTGCGCCGCTCTCGCGGGACCGTGGTCCCGCGTCACGGTCGGGAGCATCACCATGAACTCGTCGCTTCCGACCCTCGCCACGACATCACTCGTGCGCATCGATGCGGTGAGGCGTTCAGCGACCTGTTGGAGGACCTCGTCGCCCGCTCGGCGGCCCAGTGTTGCGTTGATTTTCTTGAAGCGGTCGAGGCCAACGAAGAAGAGGGCGAAAGGCTCGCGACTGCGGACGGCGCGTGCCAGGCACGAGCGCAGCAGCTGGTGGAACTCGAGTCGATTCACCAGACCGGTCAGGCTGTCGTGGGTGGCGAGGAAGTGCTCGCGCTCGCGGCTGCGGAACAGCTCGGCCATCATCGCGTGACGCTCGACGCCGTTCCGGATCATGCGCGCGATCGCACGCAGGCTCGACTCGCCTCGGACGAAGGAGTCCTGGGCGCCATGGCGGATCGCATCGAGCGCCAATTGCGCGCGGCCGGGCTCCGCCATGACGATCACGGGGACGTCCGGCGCGGCCGTCCTCAAGCTCGCCAGCGCGTCCAGGCCCTCGTCTCCGGTGACCGCCAGGTCGAGCAGCGTCCCGTGAAAGCTCCCGTGCTCGAGCTTCGAAAGGGCTTCCGCGATGCTCGCGGCCCCGGCGACTTCGAGATCGCCGGGGTCGACGCGCCCGAGCGAGTCGCCCAGGGTCTCTCCGCCTGCGCTGCCGTCTTCGACGACCAGGAGCTTGATCGGCAGAGCCGGGTTTTCGTCCATCTGCGCGCCCGCCGTAGCCGGCCCCAACCGCTCCGCCGGGGAGATCGCCCGGCCGGTCGCAGGGATCGTCCGACTCGTGCGTATCGGTGGAACGGAAATCCGGTGTGAGCGCCCGGAGGCCGCGGCCGGGGCACGCGAACCGGCTCGACCTGCTGCTGCGCCTGGCGGTGCCCGTCCCGGCCGTGCTGGCGGCGCGTTGGTCGTGCCCGCGAGGCCTTCCGGGTTGCGCCTAAAGTTTCCTCCACGCGATGCCGCTCGATACCCCGGTGCGGGCGCCACCCTCGGCACGCGGGAGGACACCCATGGCTGCCATTCTCGGCGCTCTGAAGGGCGCCTCCCGAGCCCTGATCCTTCTGCTCGTCGTCGGCGCCATCCCCGGCCTGGCGCTCCTCGTCGCCGTCACCGCCGAGGGCGTCTTCGGCCTCGGGTTCAAGACGATCTTCTTCGGCATGCTCGCTCTCGAGATCTTGCTCGGAATCGGCGCGCTGTTCGGCATCGCGACCGAGATCGAAGCAAGCCACTCCAGATCGCTCGGGGAATCCGCCGCCGAGTCGGCCGCGCCGAGCCCGGAGCCCCGGGGATAGTCGCGAGGCGTGGGTCGTCTTCTGACCATCGTGCTGTTCCTGGCGGCCGGCTACTGGCTCGTGAACGTGATCGACCCGAGCTCCGCGGTCCGCGTCGACGGCCGTCAGGTCACCGTTCGAACCGACGACTTCGAGGCGCGCTTCGCGCGGCTCGGGCCGATCTCCGATTCCTACATGATCTTCGGCGGGACCAACAAGCAGCCGAAGAACAGCGTCATGCACGCATCGGTAACCACACTGGCCATGCGGCACGCCGAGCTTATCCACCAGAGCTACCCGGACTTCCACAAGTGCAGCTCGCCGGGAGCCGCGCAGGCGAAGCGGTGGATCGATCAGATGAATTTCATCGGGGCGAACCGCAGCGCGCGGAAGGGGCTGATCGAGGTCGTCGACCTGCACGATCGCTCGCTCCGAAGCGGCGGTGAGCGCGTATGTCTGAAGGTGAGCGGCTCGGAGCTCGCGCTCGAGTCGCTCCACCTGCGTGCGGACGGAAGCGACGTGACGCGGCAGTTCGAACCGGCATTCGGCCGCATGAAGTTCTACCTCGCCGAAGAGGTCGAGCTTCCGGACTGCCGTTCCTACCTGCGCTGAACCTACCCGCGGCGACGTCGGGCTGGACGAGCCATCCGTCTGGCTGCCCGCGATCGGCGTATCGCCCTCACCAGCCCTTGATCCACATCTCCTCGTCCTCGTAGACCTTCTCGTCCTCGGCCGCGGCCTCCTCCGCGTCCGCCTCGACCCTGCGGCCGGGCTTCGCGCTCCCGAGCACCTCGCGGTAGAACTCGTGCTGGATCAGGAGACTCATGATCTCGTTCGTTCCGGTCCAGATCTGAACGAGTCGGGTGTCGCGCAGCATCTTCTCGATCGGGAAGACGTTCGTGTATCCGATCCCGCCCACGATCTGCATGGCGAGATTGCACACCTCCCAGGCCGTGTCGGTGGCGAACTTCTTGGCCTCGCTCACCAGGCGCCGGGTCGAGGGGAGCCCGGCGTCGACGCTCCGGGCTGCCGCGAGCGTGAGCGCCCGGGCGGCGTCGAGGCGCGTGATGGCATCCGCCACCTTGAAGCTCACGCCCTGGAAGTGGCGGATCTTCTGGCCGAAGGCCTTTCGGCGCTCGCTGTAGCGCACCGCCACCTCGAGGGCTGCGCGCGCCATCCCGAGCGAAGCCCCTGCGGAGGTCAGCCGTTCCGGCACCATCATGGTATCGAAGATCCCGGCCCCACCGTTGAGCTCGCCCACAAGGTTCGACTCCGGAACCCGCACGTCCCGGAACACGAGGCGTCCCGTCCCGGCGCCCCGGGTTCCGAGGAGCTTGTAGAGATACTTCGTCTCGACGCCCGGACGATCCCGCTCGATCAGGAGCAGGCTGAGGCGGTCGTGGGGCTTCCCCTGTGGGTTCGTGTTGCAGTAGACCAGGAAGAAATCCGCCCCGTCCGCGGCTACGACGAAGCGCTTCTGCCCCTTCACCGTGAAGGTGCCGTCCGCCAGCTCCGCGCGTGTCGTGGCGCCGAAGAAGTCCGAGCCGCCGCGGGGCTCGGTCAGAGCCTCGGCGGAGACGAGGCTCCCCCGCAGCAGGGGTTTCAGGAACTTCTCCTTCTGCTCATCCGTCCCGAATCCGTGCAGGGCCTCGCCGACGATGGAGGGCATGGAGAAGGCGCAGCCGAGCGCCGTACCCAGGACACCGATCTCCTCCAGGGCGGCGATCTCGGCCGACCAGCTCATGCCCCGGCCGCCGTACTCGATCGGAAATCGCACACCCAGGAGGTTGCGGTCGCCCAGGGCCTTCACGTAATCCCTCGGATACGTGACCTCGTCGCGGTCCATCCGCTTGAGCAGGTCCGAGGAGACCTCGTTCTCGACGAAGTCGCGCACCTCGTCCCGCAAGGCGACCTCCTCTCGGGTCAGAAAGACGTCCTGCAACATCTCGCTTCTCCTTCAGGCGCAAGACGGGCTGCACCAGACCTCGATGAGCTCGGAGATCGCTCTACCGGACCGGCGGGAGCGCCGGCCGCGGCATCCCCTCACGTGGTGACCTGTCTCCAGTCGCCTTTTCGAATCCTGGGATCGTCGGAATGCTTCACGAAGTACTCGACCATCACGTCGATGTACGACGACACCGGCGGGCAGGAGATCCCGTGCTTCGCGAGCGCGGGCGCGACGTGGGTCCTGTCGTACTCGACCGGGTAGAAGGAGTGCTCGAAGGCCTCGGAGGGCACTCCGGTCAGCTTCTCGAACATCGGCAAGCGCCCCATCGGCCGCATCAACGGGGCGGGGAGCACGAGCCAGGGCTTCGACTTGCCGAGGGTGGCGCAGGCCAGCTCGAAGAACTCCAGGTAGGTGAGCGGCTCGGGGTCGACCAGATGGAACACCTTTCCGACCGAATCGTCGTCTTCGAACAAGGCGTAGAAAGCGTCCGCGATGAAATCGACGGGACCGAAGTGGAACTTGTTGTCTCCGGTATTCGGGACCACGCGATGCATGTTGCGCGCGATCATGGTCAGCGCGTAGTAGGGCCCGTCGATCTTCTCGATCGCGCCCGTCCGAGAGTGGCCGACCACGGTCGTGGGCCGGAAGATGACCGTGGGGATCGAATCGCGGCGCTCGCGCACGAGCTGCTCGGACAGGAACTTGGTCTCGTCGTAGTTGTTCTTGAACCCCTGCCCCAGATCCAGATCGTCTTCGCGGAAGACTCCCGTGTGTTTTCCCGCCACGGCAATGGTGCTTGCGTGCGCGAAGCGCCGCAGAGATCGGACCCCTCCGAGGAAATCGAGGACGTGGCGCGTTCCGTCCACGTTCATGCGCATCGAGACGTCGCGTGGCGCCGAGAGATTGTAGAGCGCCGCGAGATGGATCGCGTGGGTGACCCGCTGCTTCAGCTCGTCCGCGACCGCGGTGTCCAGCCCCAGACCGGCCTGGGAGATGTCGCCGGAGAACACCTTCACGCGCTCGCGCTTTCGGGGGTCGGGGACCCGGTCGTCCAGAAAGCTCTCCAGCCGCTCCCGAAAGCGGCCGTGCTCCAGCAGGTACAGGTCGCAGTCCTCCTGCTCGAGGTAGTGCGACACGATGTAGCGGCCGATGAAGCCGCCCGCTCCCGTGCAGAACAGAGCCTTCTCACTCATGGGTGGGTCCACCTCGGATGCGCGTCGAGAGTGCGGCCCCCGTTGCGGCCGAACCCCCACGGTGGCGAAGGGAGCGACGGCCGTCAAGAAACCCGCGCACGCCGCCGCGAACCGGTTGACCCGCCCATGCCAGAGGTGTATGTACAAGAAGGCGACGGGCGCCTTCCCCGCTCGCTGGGAGCGGGGCCGCGAAAGAGGCTCCGATGACCGATTTCGACTACTCGCCGGCGGGCGTCGAGGTCCGCGAGGACCTCCGAGACGCTCATCGCCGTCTCTGGGAGCACGTCCGCTCGCCCGGCACGTGGTGGACGGGGACGCAGCGGGTCGCCATCGCCGCGGAAGCCCGCGCCGCCGTCAACTGCTCCCTCTGCGGGGAACGGCAACAGGCTCTGTCCGCCGACGCCGTCCGGGGTGAACACGACTCGGCGGCGTCGTTGCCGGAGACGACGGTCGAGGCCATCCATCGCATTCGGACCGATCCGGCGCGGCTCTCGCGGCGCTGGTTCGACGGCGTGATCGCGGGCGGTCTCGCCGAGACGGCGTACGTGGAGCTGGTCGGCGTCGTCACGCTGGTGACGGGCCTGGACTACTTCGCGCGATCGCTCGGGCTTCGGCCCTTCCCGTTGCCGGAGCCGCTCCCCGGCGAGCCGTCGCGCCACCGGCCCGAGTCGGCGAAGCCGGGCACCGCGTGGGTGCCGATGATCGCGCCCGAGGACGCCGTCGGCGCGGAGGCGGACCTGTACCCGGACTCGCCGTTCATCCCCAACATCATGCGGGCCCTGAGTCTCGTACCGGAGGAGGCTCGGGCCCTACGGAACTCCTCCGACGCCCACTACGTCCGGGTGCCGGAGATCGGCGACCCTTCGGTCCGCCGGTCGCTCGACCGCATGCAGATGGAGCTCGTCGCTGCGCGGGTCTCGGCGCTCAACGAGTGCTTCTACTGAACGACGGCGCATGCAACACTGCTCCGTGCGAGCGGTCAGTTCCATGGCGCCGAGGTCGATCTCACGGCGGTGAACGGCAGCGCGGACAGCGACGCGGGCGTCGAGCACGGGGGGCGTCTCATGGCCTTCACCGACGCGGTGATGGGCGACGACCCGGAGACCCTGGAGAGAGCGCGCGAGGCGCTGAGGGCGGTGCTCCCGCCCGAGAGCTTCGTCGACGCCGCGGCCACGATCGCTGCATTCAACGTCGTCGATCGCATCGCCGACGCCACCGGGATCCCGCTCGACCCGATGCTGGAAGGAATGAGCGCCGAGGTTCGCCGAGAGCTCGAGCTGGCGCGTTTCGCCTCCTCGGCGAACACCCCCGGCGCGAGCTGACGGGTCCAGAATGAGGCCAGGTACCACGAAGACGACGGTCGATCAGATGGCACGTGAGTGCGTGGCGAACCGGCTGCGGATGCTGTCGCGCGTGATCACGGGCCTCTACGAGGACGAGTTCCGCCCGATCGGCCTCACGGTGAGCCAGATGATCATCCTGGTGCTCACCGAACGGCGAAAAGAGCTCCGCGCGGTGGAGATCGCTCGGACCCTGCGGATGGATGCCTCGACCGTGAGCCGGAACCTGGAGAGGATGCGGTCCCGCGGATGGCTGGAGACGCTGCCGCGCGAGGACGACCGCTCGCGTCCGATCCGGCTCACGACGAGTGGCAGGCAGGTGCTGCGGGAAGCCACGCTCTACTGGGAGAGCGCCCAGGCGAAGGCGGTCTCCATCCTGGGAAGCGAGGGCGTGACGGTCCTGCGCCGCGTCACCGACAACTTGAACTCGGGAGAGCCCGCCGACCGAGGCGACCGTCTCCCAACCGAGGAGGACCCGAAATGGGACACCTAAGCCTGCGCGATCCCCACGTGGAGCTACAGAAGCGGCTCGACAAGAACCCGATCGGGGCGCCCGCCACCGAGGAGCTCTTCGAGATCCTGCGGCTCCGCTTCAGCGACGAGGAGGCGCAGATCGGCGCCCGGATGCCGATGACGCCGGCCCCGCTCGCGCTGCTCAGCCGCCGCACCGGCGAGGCGCCGGAGCGGCTCGAGGCCAAGCTCGACCGCATGGCCGAAAAGGGTCTCGTCCTGGACTTCGAGACGAAGGGGCGCCGCTTCTTCATGCTCGCCCCGACGGTCATCGGCTTCTTCGAGTTCACCTTCATGCGCTTGCACAAGGACCTGCCGAACAAGAAGCTCGCGGATCTCCTCTCGGTGTACATGCACGACGACACCTTCGCACACAACGCATTCCGCGGTGACACACAGATCGGGAGAGCCCTGGTCCACGAGAAGGCGCTATCCGATGACGTGCGAGCCGAAATCCTGCCCTACGAGCAGACGTCGGAGATCCTGAAGAAGGCCGAGCTTCGCGCCGTCGGCCTCTGCTACTGCCGGCACAAGGCGGAGCATCACGGCACCCCCTGCAAGAAGCCCATGGAGACGTGCACGACCCTGAACGAAAACGCCGAATGGGTGATCCGGCGCGGCTACGGCCGGGAGGTCTCAGCCGAAGAGGCGCTCGACATCGCGGCCCGGACGCGCGACGAGCGCATGGTGCACATCGGCGACAACGTAAAGAACAACGTGAGCTACATCTGTCACTGCTGCGGCTGCTGCTGCGGGCAGCTCAGCGCGATCAGCCGCAACGGGATCCGGAACGCGGTCCACACCAGCAACTACATGGCCGGCGTGGACGCCAAGAAGTGCAAGGCCTGCGGCCGCTGCGTCAAGAGCTGCCCCGTGATGGCGATCGAGATCAAGGCGACCGGCTTCGGCGAGGCGAGCGCCCGCGTCGACGAGGAGATGTGCCTCGGCTGCGGCGTCTGCAACGTCACCTGCAAGAACGGCGCGATGAACATGACGCCCCGGGCCAAGCGGGTGTTCACGCCCGAGGACAACATGGACCGGCTGGTTCGGGCTGCCGTCGAGCGCGGCACCATCCACCACATGCTGTTCGACGATCCCGACAGCGTGTCCAGCCGGGGCATGAACCTGGCGCTCGGGGTACTGCTCGCCCTTCCCCCGGCGAAGCAGCTCCTGGCGATCGAGCAGGTGAAGTCGACGTTCGTGAAGACGATCGTCGGCGCCGCCCGGAAGCGGGCCGAGGCGGGCTCCGCCCGCGCGGAGTCCGGCTAGGCGTCGTAGGGCGGCTTCCCCTTGGGCCAGCCCGTCTCGACTTCCCGCGCGTAGACGTCGTACAGGACGTTCACGAGGTCAGCGTGGCGGATCAGGATGCGCATGTCCCCGGTGATCTTGATGGTGCCCTTGAGGCCGGCCTCGATCGGGTCGACGATGGCGGCGGCGATGCCCTCGAAGACCGAGGCGGGAAACTCGAAGATGAAGTCGAACTCCTTGCGCGGGGGCGACTCTGCGAGTTCGGAGTATTCCGTGCAACTGCCGTCGTCGAAGTGCACGACGAAGAACAGGCTCTTGCCGCCTGAAACGTAGGGCGAGGCGCCGTCGCCGCGCAGCTCGGCCAGCATCTTGTACCTCCCGCGGGGCGCGTTCTTCTCGACGTCGGGGTTCCCATTGAGAAGGTCCTGCAGCGCGTTGTACCAGGCCAGCGTGTAGATGTCGGGCATCGAACTCCTCTCAGTAGGTGCGGTCTCGTCGCTTCCAGGTCTCGGGAAGGCCGAAGTCCCGAGCGACGAGCTTGAAGGCGACGTAGCCGGGCGCAGCGCTGACGCCGTTTCCCGCGCAGGTGTAGAGGCCCTCGATCTCGGTGCGGCCGCTGCCGCTGGGGATGTCGCCCATCTCGAGGCGGCCCGCGTTCTTGAATCGCCCGTGGCCGAAGTCGCCCTCGGGCATTCCCATTTCGCGCTCGATGTCAAAGGGCGTGTAGAGCGCGTCGGCGATGACGTTGTTGCGTGTCATGTTGGGGGCGTACTTCTCCCAGAGCGCGAGGAAGCGGGCGTTGTACGTCGCGCTGACCTCGTCCCACTCCTTCTCGCTCAGGTCGGACGCGCGCGGGAAGAAGTACCAACCGTTCATGGCGTGCTTGCCGGGCGGAGCCTGGCTCGAGTCCCACAGCGTGTTCACCCAGGTTCCAGCCGCGGGTAGGCTCGGCGGCTTCCCGCCAAACGCCTCCAGGATGTACTCGGAGACCTGCTGGGACGTCTCGTAGCCCACGATCGTGTAGAAGCAGCGGTTGAGGTCGGCCTCGTGCTGGGCCGACTTGTACTCGGGCGGCGCGTGGAGCGCGAACGAGGGCGTACCCAGGCAGTGCTCGGGTCCGAAGCGCCAGTTGTCCAACAGCTCGCACATGCCCGGCGTGATGCGATCTCGGCCGATCAGGTCGATGAAGGTCGTACGGATGTCCAGATTCGAGACGACGATCTTCGCCTCCACCTCGCGGCCGTCTTCGAGCCGGATGCCGCGCGCGCCGTCGTCGCCCATGAGGATCTCGCGAACCCGGTGGTTGTAGCGGAGGTCCACCCCTTCGTTGAGGCACGCGCTGGCCATGGCGTGCCCCAGCATGTGGGTGCCTCCCACCGCGAGGTAGTGGATACCGCAGAGCCACACAACGCAGATCATGAAGGCCAGGCCGCCGCTCGTGTGCGGGTCGGCGCCCCACTCGAGGCACTGGCGATAGAGGACCGCGCGCAGCTCGTCGCACTCGAAGCACTCGTCGATGAGCTGCTTGGGCGTCTTCTGCATGTCTTCGACCGCGAAACCCAGATCCAGCCAGAGATTCAAGAGCTCCTGGCGCGTATGGTCGGGATTGGTGGGCATGTAGAGCATGGCGGCGAGATAGCGGTCTTTTTCCATGACCTTGCGTCGGATCTCGTTGAAGCGCTCCGCGTCGCGCTTCGAGTAGCGGGCGATGCTGCGGTGGGTCTGCTCCTCGAGTTCGGGCGTGTAGATCAGGATCGGCGGTCGCCCATCGGCGAAGGCGATGCCGACCTGGCACTCCGGCTTGATCATACGCGCGCCGTAGCTGCGCAGATCGAAGTCGTGGTAGAAGGGCATGTAGTCGATGAACTCCATGTACTGGGCATGGAGGTTGTGCCAGAACCCCGGGACGGTGGCCTCCGAGGTGTGGACGGCGCCGGCCTCCTCGTGACGGCTCTCGAAGACGCCCACCTTCTGCCCCGCACGGGCCAGGTAGGCAGCGGCGCACAGCCCGTTGTGGCCGCTCCCGACGATCACGGCGTCATACTTGGCGTCCGGCATGGTTGCCCTCCGTCGTGAGTTTCATGAGTCGGTGCAGGCGCAGCGGCAGGAAGAGTCGGCGAGGCCGCGAGCGCACGCGCAGGCGTCCCCGCAGGTGCTCGACGAGCGGGTTGGCACGCCCCTGGAGCAGGCGCAACAGAGCCTGGTAGGAGCCGTTGATGGATGAGTCCAGCGGCGCGCACTCGCCGTCGAAGATGACGATCTCGTCGCCCCGGAAATCGAGCGTCACACTCGTATCCTGGTCCGACGCAGACATCGCGATGCGCCCGCGCATGCGAACGGCCTGCCTGCGCTTCTTCTCGAACTCGGCGAGGTCCTGCACGAGGTACTGCTGGACGATGTGGGCGAGGCCGCTCGCGGCCTGCTCGTCCAGTCGCACGGGCACGGGATCCGTCGCCAATCCGCTACCTCCACCACCGCTCCAGGTCGTAGTCCCCGGCGATGATCTGGAGCGCGTTGTAGGCCGGAGCGAAGGTCACGAAGCCGTGCGGGTGCTGGGTGGCGCCGCACAGGTACAGATTCTTGACCGGTGTCGTGTACTGCGCCAGCTCCGGGAGGGGGCGTCGGTCGAGCATGTTGTCGAGGTCGATCAGGCCGCCCATCCAGTCGCCCTGGACCATGTTGGGGATGCGCCGCTCGATGTCGAGTGGCGTGTAGGTGGCCCAGCGCAAAATGGCGTCTTCGTCGAGGTTCGGAGCCACGTCTCGCCACTTGTCGATGCAGCGCCGGCCGTAGTCGCGGGCGACCCGGTCCCACGCCTCGGGGCCGCCCTCAGCCAGGGCGTAGGGGGCGAAGTGACGGATCAGGCCGGTGTACTGCCCCTCGGGTGCGTCGCTCGGGTCGAAGAGCGAGTTCACCGCGCAATTCGGCCGGGGGTCCGGCAGACGCCCGGCGCGCGCCTCCGCGAAGTGGCGGGTCAGATCCTCGGGGCTGTCGTAGCCGACGTTGATGACCCAGGCGCGGTTGACGTCGGGATCGAAGTCGGCCGCCACGTACTCGGGGGCTCGACTCAGCGCCAGGTGGACGCTGAAGAACGACCAGTCCATGTGCGGAAACTTCTCGACTTTCGCGCCAAAGCCATCTGGAAGATCGCTCGCTTCGAGCATCTTTCCGAAAGTCTGCTCCAGGTTGATGGAGCTGGCCACGACGTGACGCGCGCGAATCTCGCCGCCGTCCTCGAGTGCGACGCCCACCGCCTTGCCGCCCTCGGTCAAGATCCGCTCCACTCCGTGCTTCAGGAAAACACGCCCGCCCGCCTGCCCGAAGGCCTCCCAGAGTGCGTGGGCGAGGGCGTGGGAGCCGCCGACGCAGAGGTGCCAGTTGTCGATCTTGCCGACCAGCAGCGGAAACGAGGTCGCCAGTCCCTTGCGATCCGGCGAGTAGCCCGCCACCGCTGCGTGGAAAGCGAGGTGGGCCTTTACCTTGGGACTCTCGAAATGCTGGTCCAGGAACTGATTGATGCTGATGCGGCGCAGGTGCACGCTCAGAAACTCCGCCTTGTCTTCCACCCCCCACGCGACCAGCGCCTTGGTGATGTCCTTCATGGAGATGGGCGGCGAGTACATCAGCGTCAGGAGGATCATGTCGAGATAGCCCTTCGTCTCCTCGTAGAGCCGTCGAAAGGTGTCGCCGTCCTTCTGCGAGAAGCGGGCGATCGATGCGCAGGTCTTGTCCAGGTCGGTGTGGACGGTAAGCGCCGTGCCGTCGTTGAAGACCGATGCCATCTGAACGGGCGGGCGCACGTAGCGCAGGCCATGCTCGTGAAGCTCCAGGTCGTCGTAGACCGGGCAGACGCCCACGAGCGTGTGGTAGTTGCAGTGCACGTTGTGGAGAAACCCGGCCTTGGTGATTTCCTCGGTGCACAGGCCCCCGCCCTCCTCGGCGCGCTTCTCGAAGATGGCGACCTCGAAGCCGCAGCGGGCCAGGTAGGTGCCCAGAGCCAGTCCGTTGTGCCCGGCCCCGATGATCACCGCGTCGTAGGTCGCGTCGGCCAAGATTCGATCCTCCCCCATGCAAGAGACGTCCGGAAAGTCTAGCGGGCGGGCGAGCGGGGACGTATGATCGCGGTCATCCTTTGTCGGACCGCGTCCGGTGACCCCTTCGAACCCTTCCGGCTGGCTCGCCGCCGCTTTGGCGGCGGCCTCGCGTCAAGCGCCGCGTGTGAAGGCGCGCGCCTCCGCTACTCATCCGCCATGAACCCGTAGCGGTAGTCCGTCGGCGGGAGGTAGGTCTCCTTGATCGTGCGCGGGGAGACCCAGCGCTCGAGGTTGAGCCACGTGCCCGCCTTGTCGTTCGTGCCCGAGGCTCGCGAGCCGCCGAAGGGCTGCTGCCCCACCACCGCTCCCGTGGGCTTGTCGTTGATGTAGAAATTGCCGGCGGCGTTGCGCAGCGCTCGCGTCGCCCGAACGATGGCGAAGCGGTCACGCGCGAAGATCGCGCCTGTGAGCGCGTAGGGGCTGGTGGTATTGCAGAGCTCCATCGCTTCCTCGTACCGATCCGCCGGATACACGTGGACCGCCAACACGGGGCCGAAGATCTCCTCGCACATCAACTTCGAACGCGGGTCTCGGCTCTCCACAACGGTCGGCTGGACGAAATAGCCCTCGCTGCTGTCGTAGGTGCCTCCGCAGAGGATCTCCAGGTTGGGATCGCTCTTTGCGAACTCGATGTATTCCGTAATCGTCTTGAAGGCGCTCTCATCGATCACGGCGTTCATGAAGTTGCGGAAGTCGCAGACGTCTCCCATTCGGATCGTGGCGATCTCGTCGAGCATCCGCTCCTTGAGTTCGGGCCAGAGCGTGTCGGGAACGTAGGCGCGGCTGGAGGCCGAGCACTTCTGCCCCTGGTACTCGAACGAACCGCGCACCAGGGCCGCCGTGAGCTCGGCCACATCGGCCGAGCTGTGCGCGAAGATGAAGTCCTTCCCGCCGGTCTCGCCCACGATCCGGGGATACGACTGGTACTTCCGAATGTCGGTGCCGATGGTCAACCAGATCGTCGAAAACACGTAGGTCGAGCCGGTGAAGTGAACGCCCCCGAGATCGGTGTGGTTCAGCACGGGTGGCCCGATCACCGGCCCCGACCCGGGAACGAGGTTGATGACGCCGTCCGGCATCCCGGCTTCCTTGAGGACCTGCATGACGTAGTACGCCGGCAAGACGGCGCTGGAGGCGGGCTTCCACACGACCGCGTTGCCCATCAACGCCGGGGCGGTCGGCAGGTTGCCCGCGATCGATGCGAAATTGAAGGGAGAGATCGCAAAGACGAAACCCTCCAGCGGCCGATGTTCCATGTAATTGAGCACCTGCTGCGTGGAGAGCGGCTGATCGTCGTAGACCTGCGTCATGAAGTACGGGTTGAAGCGCCAGAAATCGATCAGCTCGCAGGCAGCGTCGATCTCGGCCTGGTGGCAGGTCTTGCTCATGTTGAGCATGGTCGCGGCGTTCACTTTGTAGCGGTACTTGCCGGCCAGCAATTCCGCGGCTTTGTGCAGCACGGTGGCCCGCGACGACCAATCCATCTCGCTCCAGGCGACCTTCGCCTCGTTCGCGGCGTCGATTGCGAGATCGGCCTCCTTGGGACTCGCGCGGTGGTAGCTGCCGAGCGACTGGTGGAGCGCGTGGGGAGGCTTCATTTCCACCAGATCGCCTGTCGACACCTCCCGACCGCCGATGATGCAGGGCACCTCGACGGGATTGCTCAGCATGCTCTCAAGCTCTTTCTTCAGGGCTTCGCGCTCCTGGCTTCCCGGCTCGTACCCGAGCACGGGCTCGTTCTTTGGCTCGCGAATCTGGAACAAACCGTTGAACATGGGCCTTCCTCCGTGTTGCGCCGGTGCACGCGGCGTCGCTCCGGTTCGTGCTGGATCCAGCGCGAACCGAGACCATACCCTGCCCAGCAGGAAAATGGAGAACAAACATCGGCAATTGGGGGCGGTTGGTGTCAGGAGGCGTTCACGGTCGCTTCGCAGTGCGGCTCGGAAGACATGCGAGCGGATCCACCGCGCGTTTGGCGAAGCGCACCTCGAAGTGAAGGTGTGGACCGCTGGAGGCGCCCGATGAGCCCATATCGGCGATCACCTGACCCTGTCGGATGTGGGCTCCGTCGAGCACGAAATTATCCTGGAGGTGCGCGTAGACGGTCTCGTAACCGCCAGGGTGCTTCAGGATCACGACGCGTCCGTAGCCGCGCTTGCGTTCGCTGAAGACGACCTCTCCCGGCGCGGCCGCGCGCACCGCCGCCCCGTAGTACCCGGAGATGTCGATCCCGCGGTGCGTCTTCTCTCCGCGCCGCCCGAAGCCCGACGTGACCTCCCCGTTCGCCGGCCAGCGAAATGCGACCGAGGGCCCCGGGCCACTCGGATCTCCGCACGACGACGGGGAACCCGAATCCGCGTGCTGCTTGCCCTGTTCGGGTTCCACGGATTGCAGCGGTCCCGCGGGTCGCGCCTCCTCGCCGTGGGCGCACGCGAGAGCAACACACATCCCGATGAGGCCCAGCGCCGCCGCGGGCGTGCAGTTTCGAGCGTGGGGCGTCTCCATCGCATGCGTTGATCGTCATGCGGGGCGGCCGCCTTGAGAGAGCAACGCAGCCATCCACGTTTTCACCGGAAGAACGCTTCGGCAAACTCCCGCGCACCCAGGGAATCCGGGGGGCGATGCGACCGTGACTCGCGTCACAGATCGCTGCTCCTGCGGATGCGTGGCGGAATCAGCCGTGGTGGTGCACCCACTGCATGTAACGCGATATGCTGTGGCGATGAGCCAGCACGGGGCGACGCGTGACTTGCAGCAGATCACCTCCCCGAGGAGGTCCTGAGTGGTCCGGCGTGCACTCGTGCGCAGCTACACCATCGCCCGAAGGATCGTGGTGACCGTAGTCGGCACAACGGTCGTCCTGTTCGGGATCGCAATGATCGCGCTTCCGGGTCCGGCGGTGCTGGTGATACCGCTCGGACTCGCGATTCTCGGTCTCGAGTTCGCCTGGGCGAGACGCTGGCTCCACCATCTCAAGCAACGAACCCACGACGCGGCCAACCAGCTGCGCGGGACTCGCGGCCCCTGATCAACCAGCCGCTGGGCTGCCGGCAGCGCGCACCGCTGGCGTTTGCCGCGCAGAGCCGGCCCGGCCCCGCGTCACCAGGATCATGAGAGCCGGCGCCAGGGTCACGTCGGCCAGGAATGCCATTACCGTGGCGAAGCCGCAGAGAAGGCCGAAGACGACCACGTTCGTCATGTAGGCGAGCGTGAAGACGAGAAAACCGGCTGCGAGCACGACCGAGGTGAAGAGCATCGCCGCGCCGGTCGTCTCCAGTGTCTCCCGCACCGCCCGGTACGGATCCCCTGTCTCCTCGTAGCGGCGATTGAATCCGTGCATGAAGTGGATCGTATCGTCGACGGCCAGGCCGATGATGATTCCCCCGATCAGCAGCGTAGACATGTCCAGGGCAATGCCCAGCCAGCCCATGACGCCGAGTGTGAGCAGAATCGGCGCGAGATTCGGGACCATGCTGAGCGCGCCGCGCCCCAGACTCCCGAGAAGGAAGATCATCAGCGGAGTAATGATGAGAAGCGCCATGACGTAGGACCGCGCCATGGTGACATTGAAGGTCGCGGCCGCGCGAGCCATCACGGCGCTGAATCCTGTCAGGTGAAAACGAACCTCGTCGCCCAGGATCGCCTCGACGTGCCACCGCATCTTCTCGAGAAATTCCGGATAAAGCATCCAATCGACCCATGGAATCTTCATGCTGACGCGAGCCTTGGAAAACCGCGAGTCGACCAGCTCTTCGAGATCGTCCGAGCCGCTGCTCTCGAAGAGCAGCAACTCCTGCGCCACGAGTGGACGGCCGTCCGGAATCGCGTAGTAATCGGCACGGTTCTCGTTCAGCGCCCGGTGGGTCTCTTTCAGGACGTCGACGACCGACACCGTCTTGCCGATGAACAGGTCGCGGTGCCGGATCGACTGATTCGCCGTCGCGAGCTCCTCGATCCGCCTCAGAAGCTCGGGCGCGTGCAGGCCGTTCTCCTCCCCCGTCTCCACGACCGCCTCGAGCGTCACCGCTCCCCTCAGCTCGCGGTCGATCAGCTCCGTCGCTGCTCGGAGAGGATCACCGTCCGGAAACCAGGTCATGTAGTCGTTGGCGACGCGCAGTTGGCCGGCGCCCACACCGGACAGAGCAAGAACCAGGGCCGACGCGGCGACCACCGTCCAGGGGCGTTGGGCCGAGTACTCGCCACACCCTACGACCAGCCGCCGCAGCCACGCACGCTTCGGCCGCACCGCGCGCCCCTCGCCGCGCAGGGGTACCACCGCCAGCAGGGCCGGCAGCAGCACCACCGAGAAGGCCATGGCGATCAGCACACCCAGCGGACCGACGACACCGAGTTCGCCGACCGGCGCCACCTCCGCCCAGGCGAAGGAGAACAGGCCCCCGGCGGTCGTCAGACTGGTCATGAGCACCGCCAGCCCGGAATGCCCCAGGGCGTAGGTGATGGCCTCCCGGCGGCGAAATCCCCGATCGAGCCGCTGGAGGAAGACCACAAGGATGTGGACCGAGTAGCAGACGCCGACCGTAAGCAGGAAAGAAGGAAGGATCTCCGTGGTGAGGGAGAGGGGGATTTCCAGAAGCACCATGATACCCAGCGTCGACAC
>Ga0224512_10001969_pt1 | contig 19214 bp, 17 predicted proteins | sample SF_May12_sed_USG_4_FD_169103 | JGI IMG/M metagenome (GOLD analysis project Ga0224512, IMG submission 169103) | Sediment microbial communities from San Francisco Bay, California, United States - SF_May12_sed_USGS_13 | ecosystem: Environmental > Aquatic > Marine > Sediment | place: USA... | reverse complement strand
GCTCAAACACGGTATAATCACATGGTTGTCACTGCACCTCACCACACTGTCCTAAACCGGACTCGATAAGGAGACCTGTGGCTAAAGCGAATAGCGCCAACGCGTCCTATAAGGCCAAGGACATCACAGTTCTCGAGGGCCTGGAGGCGGTTCGCAAGCGTCCGGCGATGTACATCGGTACCACCGGATCTCCCGGCCTTCACCACCTGGTCTGGGAGGTTGTCGACAACGCCATCGATGAAGCAATGGCGGGTTTCTGCACCAAGGTCGAGGTTGTTCTTCAGGCAGATGGGGGAGTGAAGGTTAAAGACAACGGGCGCGGTATCCCGGTCGATCAACATCCCAAGACCAAACTTCCGGCACTCACCACAGTTCTCACCACCCTCCACGCCGGCGGCAAGTTCGAACAGGGCGCCTACACCGTGTCCGGAGGGCTGCACGGCGTCGGGGTTTCGGTGGTCAACGCGTTGTCGTCGAAGATGGATGTGAAGGTGGTACGCGACGGTGCGGCATGGACACAGAGCTTCGAGGGTGGAAAGCCCAAAGCCCCCCTCAAGAAGGGCGCTGCCGCCAAGACCACCGGAACCGAGGTCGTCTTCTGGCCAGACCCCGACGTCTTCGAGGAGACCGACTACCACTATCCCACGGTGGCAGCTCGACTACGCGAGCTTGCATTCCTCACCAAGGGCCTCATCATCACCTTGCGCGATGAGCGCAAAGGACTGAAACAGGAGGAGAAGTTCCAGTTCAAAGGGGGCCTGCTCGACTTCATCAAACACCTCAACTCGAGTCGCGATCCGCTTCACGCTCAGATCATCTACCTGGAGGACAGTACGGACGACGCCGAACTCGAAGTGGGACTGCAGTGGACCAACGGATACACCGAGACCGTGCTCAGCTTCGCCAACAACATCAACACTCACGAGGGTGGGACCCACGAGGAGGGCTTCCGCAAGGCCCTCACCAGGGCGCTCAACGACTTCGGCCGTGCCAGGGGAATCATCAAAGAGAAGGACGACAACCTCCAGGGTGAGGACGTGCGCGAGGGCCTGACCACCGTGGTGTCTGTGAAGGTTCGCCATCCGCAGTTCGAAGGCCAGACCAAGACCAAGCTGGGCAATACCGAGATCAGGTCGTATGTCGAGGTGGCCCTCAACAAACGCCTTCCGATGTGGTTGGAGAAGCACCCAGGCGATGCCCGCCGCATCCTCGACAAAGCGATGACGGCGGCTCGGGCGAGGTTGGCGGCCCGCCAGGCGCGCGACCTCACCAGGCGCAAGAGCCTGTTGGAATCGACCGGCCTGCCTGGCAAATTGGCCGACTGCTCGTCGCGCGACCCGGCGGCGAGCGAACTCTTCATCGTCGAGGGCGACTCGGCTGGAGGCTCGGCCAAGCAGGCTCGCAACGCAGATTTCCAGGCCATCCTCCCTATTCGGGGCAAGATCATCAATGTTGAGAAGAACCGCCTGACGCGAGTGCTCGAGAACAACGAGATCCAGGCACTGATCACCGCCATCGGAACCAACATCGGCGATGAGTTCGACATCACTAAGGCGCGCTACCACAGGATCATCATCCTCACCGACGCCGATGTTGACGGAGCCCACATCCGCACGCTGCTTCTCACCTTCTTCTACCGCCACATGAAGGACCTCATCGAGGCTGGTTACGTCTACGTGGCTCGGCCCCCGCTGTACCAGGCCAAGTTCGGCAAGGAATCGCACTACCTGCACTCCGACGTCGAGCTTGACAAACTGAAGAAGAAGCACAAAGACAAGAAGATGGGCGTTCAGCGATACAAGGGCCTAGGCGAGATGAACGCCGGCCAGCTGTGGGAGACCACGATGGATCCAGACGACCGACTGCTCATGAAGGTTGATCTGTCCAATGGCGCGATAGCGGAAGAGATGTTCTCGGTGCTCATGGGTGACGCAGTCGAGCCCCGGCGCAAGTTCATACAACAGAACGCCAAGGACGTTCGCTTCCTGGACATCTAAAGGAAACCATGGCTACCAAGAAGAAGACCCCGGCCGTCGGCGACAACAACGGGAACATCCAAGGCATCGAAATCGAAAGGGAGATGCAGGACTCCTTTCTGGAGTACGCGATGTCGGTCATCGTGTCTCGCGCCCTGCCAGACGTACGAGACGGACTGAAGCCGGTTCACCGCAGGATTCTCTATTCGATGCACGATGCGGGCATCAGGCCGGGAACCCCATATCGCAAGAGCGCCCGTGTGGTAGGCGATGTGATGGGTTGGTTCCACCCCCACAACAACGAGGCCATCTATGACGCTTTGGTGCGGATGGGTCAGGACTTCGCTTCTCGTTACCCCCTTATCGATCCACAGGGCAACTTCGGCACAGTGGACGACCCTCCGGCCGCAATGCGATACACCGAGTGCCGCCTTGAGGCTTTGGCGGGAAGCTTGCTCGAAAGCATCGAAGAGGGCACGGTCGACTTCGCAGACAACTATTCGGGGGAGCGCCAGGAACCAACGGTTCTCCCGGCTCGCTTTCCCAACCTGTTAGTCAATGGCTCAACTGGTATCGCGGTTGGCATGGCGACCAATATTCCTCCTCACCACCTGGGGGAAGTGATCGATGCGGTTCTTCACGTAATAGAGAAGCCAGACGCCTCGCCCAAGTCGCTGCTTAAGTTCGTTAAGGGTCCAGACTTCCCAACCGGGGGCTACATCGTTGGTACCCAGGGAATCAAGGACGCCCTGCTGAAAGGCAAGGGCTCGGTGAAGATGCGAGCCGTGGCCGAGGTCGAGGAGGTCCGCAAGGGCCGCACCGGCATCGTCATCACCGAGATCCCGTATCAGGTGTCGCGCGACCGGATCATGGAGAAGATCGCCAATCTGGTGCGGGACAAGAAGCTCGTCGGCATCGCCGACCTGCGAGATGAGTCGGATCGCAACGGAACCAGGCTGGTAGTCGAGCTGAAGCGGGACGGGAATCCCAACGTCGTTCTCAACCAGCTCTACAGGTTGACACAGTTGCAGGACAACTTCAGCGTCAACATGGTGGCGCTGGTCGACGGGGTTCCTCGCACCCTCAACATCGCAGAGATGATCGGTTACTTCATCGATCATCAGATGGAGGTCGTCGAGCGCCGCACCAAATTCCGACGCCAAAAGGCCGAGGACCGGATGCACATCGTCGATGGCCTGCTCATCGCACTCGACAACATCGATGCCGTCGTGAAGGTGATCAGGGGATCCAAGGACGCCGAGGCTGCCCGCGACAAGTTGATGCAGCAGTTCAAACTTTCGGAGATCCAGGCGCAGCACATCCTTGACATGCCGCTGCGTCGTCTCACTGCCCTGGAGACCACCAAGTTGCGCGAGGAGCAAGCAGAGCTACTGAGGACCATCAAGTACCTCGATGGGCTTCTCAAGAGCCCTCAGAAGCGTCGGGGGCTCATAGCCAAGGAACTCACCGAGTTCAGAGAGAAGTACGACGATCGGCGTCGCACTCGCATCATCCCCGAAGAGGGAGAAATGTCGCTGGAAGACCTCATCCAAGATGACGATCTAGTCGTGACACTCACCGCGAGCGGTTACGTCAAGGCGGTCAGCACCAGTGCCTATCGAAGTCAAGGCCGGGGAGGCCGGGGAGTCAAGGCGGCCAAGATCTCACAAGACGACGCCGTGACCACAGTGCTGCACACCACGGCTCACGCTTATTTGCTCTTCTTCTCGAATACCGGGAAGGTGTATCGGATCAGAGCACATGAGTTGCCTCGCAAAGACCGCACCGCCAAAGGAACACTCATCCACTCGGTGCTCCCACTGAAGCCAGATGAGCGGATCGAGGCGATTGTCGACACTCGCGACTACGAGTCATTCCGCTATCTGACGATCGCTACATCGAAGGGTCAAGTGAAGAAGACCAAGTTCACCGATTACGACTCGCGTCAGTCTGCCCTTATCGCCATGAAGTTGGCCAAGGGCGATGAGGTGGTGGCGGTACGCACTACCAACGGCAAGGACGACTTCCTCCTCTTCACCCAGGAGGGTCAGGGAATCCGGTTCTCGGAAGCCGACATCCGCCCAACCGGTCGTGACACCATGGGTGTCAAGGGCATCAGATTACGAGACAAAGACAAGGTGGTGGCGGCCGCTTCCAGTGTCGAGGGTGAAGATGTGGTCCTGCTAACCACGGCGGGTTATGGCAAACGGACCGCCATGAAAGAGTTTCCCAAGCAGAAGCGTGCCGGCATGGGCGTCAAAGCCATGAAAATGGTGCGCGGCAGGGGCAAGCTAGTCGCCGCGAAGGCCGTGCCAGAACATGCCGAGGTTTTCGTTATCTCATCGGATGGCGTCGTCATCCGAACGCCCAGTGAATCCATAAGCGTTCAGAAGCGAGATGCAAGCGGGGTGAAGGTCATGTCTCCCGCCAAGAATGCCACAGTGACCTCTATCGCCCTTGTCCCACAGGACAACGGCAAGTAGCACCAAGCCAAACACACCGTTCGGTAGAGTGGGTTGGCCCGTAGGAGCTCAAATGGCAGTTCGGCGAGTGCGCCGCATCATCCGCAGGGTCGATCCCTGGACCATGTTGAAGGTTTCATTCATCTTCAACGTCATTGTCGCGTTGTCGTTCGTCCTCGGTTCGGTCATCTTCTGGACCGTGTTCGTGAACGCCGGCGTTCCAGACAAATTCATCGATCTCTTCGAGACGCTTGGCATAACCCTGACGGTCGATGGGGCCCTTTACTTTCGGGTAGTCATCTTGTTGTCGGTGATATGGGCAGTGCTGGCGACTGGCCTGTTCACCCTGGGCGCTGTGCTTTACAACCTCATCGCTGACGCGGTTGGAGGGCTCGAGGTCGTGGTTCTGGAGGAAGTCCTTGCGCCTCCGAACGGGCAGCAAAGAGGTCGAGAGGTTCGTCGCCAGGTGAAGCCTCAGCTGCAGCCAAAGCCGCAGTCCATGCCCAAGCCGCGCCAGCCCCAGGAGGGCACTTCAGCGGCGGCCGACCAGCCCACCGAAGAAACCTCGGTGGCCCGCTAGAAGTCCAGAAGCTCGATGGTGTAGGCGAGGGTGATTTCGGCTGCTCCACCTGCTGCGACCTCGAGCGGTTGGCTCAGTCGAAGCTGGTCGATGAAGCAAAGGCTCTCGGCGTTGTCGGCGCACCACACAACGGTCATGTCCGCCACCACCACGCCGTTGCCTCCGTTGAAAGTTACGTCGAACTCGACAGGGAACTTGACCCCGGTCAGTGAACGGTCGGCATCTGGCCCGAAGGTCGCAATGCCACCAGAGACCAACCATTGCACAGACGAAGGCGCTTCCTCGTTGACCTTGTGGTCTTCGGGGAGTTCGATGTCGACTGCGATGGTGGCCGCCCCGGGGGCGACAGTGGCAGGCGGCAGATCAACCACGGTGCCCTTGTAATCGGCTGCGTCTGGCGGAGGTTCGAATGCCTCTATGCCCTTGAGGATCAATGTGGTTGTCTGGCCGGTGGAGCCGTTGACCATGCGGATCGCGTGGTTGTTGGTGTCTGCCACGTAGAGGGTGGTTCCGGCGAAGTCGATACCGCCCGGCTCGTAGAACTGGGTGTCGACGCCATCGGCCCATCCTGCTTCACCGCCGGCGAAAGTGAGGGTCTCGGTCGATTCGACGTCGATCACCTTGATCTTGGAGTTGTAGGTATCGGCCACGAAGAGCCGGTCACCCGCCCAGGCGACACCGAGGGGGTGCTGCAAACGAACTTCTCTTCCGAACCCGTCGACGTCGCCGAACTCGAACAACCCGCTCTCTGCTCCGGCCACCGTGTCGACGGTCCCGTTCGACGTCTGTGCGAAGCGGATCGAACTGGACTCCGAATCGGCGAAGTAGAGATTCCCAGCGTCGTCCAGAGCCAGGCCAGATGGCTGGGCGAGTGCGGCATCGCTGGCCGCGCCGTCGGTGCTGCCTTCTCTGGCGCTTCCTGCGAACGGAGCCACTACGCCGGCTTCCAGCTGGATCTCCCATATCTGGTGGGTGCCGGCCATGGCAATGAAGAGTCGATCGCCGTCAAGTAAGACGTCCCAGGGCGAGGCCAGTTCGGTCGCAGGCGCCGGTCCCCCGGTAGGCGGCCACTGCGCCTGGCGACCTGTGCCGGTGACCGTGGACACGTCGCCCGAGACGAGGTCTATGACACGCACCGCGTGATTGTTGGTGTCTGCCACGTAGAGGCGGGAGCTATCTGGCGAGAGCGCCATGCCTTGGGGCTGGTTGAACTGAGCGCCTAGCGCGGTGCCGTCGGCGAAGCCCTGTTTGCCACTTCCGTAGACGCCAAGGACTTCGCCGCCCGGCAAAGCGGCCTCGACTATGCGGTTGTGGTTGGTGTCTGCCACGAAGATGCGGCGCTCGTCTGGGTCGACGGTCACCTTGCCTGGGAAGGAGAGAATGGTGGAGGGGAGGCCCTCGCTTTCGAGACGGAGGTCGAGGCTGGTGCGGACGATGTCCGCCTGGAACTCTTGGGTGAGGGCCTCGATTACGGGCTGCACCGCTTCGTAGACCCCTTCACCGCTCCGCACTCCGACAACGTTGCCTGCCGGGTCGACCAGAGCAACGGTCGGCCATGCCTGGGCCCCCCAGTTTCTCCAGATCTCGAAGTCGCGATCGTTCACCACCGGATGTTCGATGCCGTAGCGCAGGATGACCTGGCGGATATTGTCGGTGGCCGACTCGTTGGCGAACTTGGCCGAATGCACCCCAATAACGACGAGTTCCTCCGGATACTCGGCCTCGAGCGCCTTGAGGTCGGGGATGATGTGAATGCAGTTGATGCATCCGTAGGTCCAGAAGTCCAACAGGACCACCTTCCCCTTGAGATCCTCCATTCGGATGGCTTGTCCACCGGTGTTGAGCCAGTCGAAGCTCTCTCCGAATTCGGGAGCAGGCTCGGTGCCGGCGAACGATTCGCCGGGGTCCACAACCACCGCTTCCTCTTGCGGATCCACCACGGCTTGCGGCGTAGGCGCGTCGCTGCCATTACTGCAAGCAGCGACGACCAGGGCAAGGGCTCCCACGAGGATGATGGATCTGCGCATTCCCACGGCTACAACGTCATTGCGCCCTGTCAGGTTCCTAGTTCCGCGGTGATCGTTGCACCTCGCTTGTGAACGATGCGACAGCCATTCCGATGCCCAGTGCCGCCGCCAGGTACTGCTCGGCAGCATCCTGCGGCGTGGCGTAGCCGGGCTGGAATTGGCCAGCCGCCGCCGTCAGCACCCCAGCAGCCAGCGCTATGCCTTCGAGGTGGGCGGCCAGATCTGATACCCCAACCACCCGTTGTACCACCCCGTCGTCGGCCGCCCCGGTCACCCTCGCCATGGCCGCCGCCCACTCTCCCTCGACCGGGACAGTTATGTGCCGACTCGGGATCCCGTTTATCGGATGCGTTGCGACCTCGACCCCCCAGCGGGGACCGACAGGATCGGGGAACGTAACGGCCTCGCCACGTCGAAGCGGTCTACCCGGCTCGGTCCAGGCGATGGATAGCTCTAGAACCTCAGAGGTTTGGGCCACCTCGTGCCATGCCAGGCTCGGGGCGATCCCACTGCCGAGTGAGGCTCCTGACAGCTGGACCACGCGATCGAATGCAGGCTCCGGGTCCATATCGGTGAAGGTGACCAGCGGCAGTTCGTGAACAAGTGCGGTTTGGGCTGCTTGCCTCGGATCGGTGCTGTCCGTCGCCACGAGGTCGAATCCTCTGGCATCGTCGAGACTCTCCACCCGCGGATCGCGTGGCGCCTTGGTCGATGTGCCGATCACTCCAACCTTGTCGACCAAAGGGTCACCAAGAAGCAATAGGACTGCCCTCCGGCCAACTTCACTCGTGACCTCGAATGCCACCTTCATCGGTCAACCGGATGCCACTCGCCGTCGGGGACGGGTCGGTTGACCGGGCGGCGACGGAAGAGAAGCGCCCCTGCAACCAGCAACGCAAGCGCGGCCAAACTGTTCTTGACGATTCGGTCCATGGCGCGAGTGTAAGTGCCGATGGCTGCGGGACTACCCTGACCTCGCTCACAAGAGCACCGCGGCGGTCCCCTTCGGGGCCAAGAGCGAAGTCCGGTTTCAATCCGGCGCTGTCCCGCAACTGTGAAGCCCTTCGGGGCCAAGCCAGGTCGCCTGCCGCTGCGGAAGTAGAAGCTTTCGGAGGAAAGGTGACTGCTCGTCTCGACCTCCGAATCGACGAGAGGATCGAGGCTTGTACCGGCGGATTTCGATAGCGGTGATGGCGTTAGCTATCGGTCTGGCAGCGTGCAGTGAACCAACCACGGCAGTAGCCCAACCTCCCGCTGTCTCGCCTACCACCGCAGTTCCCCAGCGGATCGTCTCTTTGTCGGCGACCCACACCGAGATCCTCTACGCGATTGGGGCCGAGGACCAAGTCATCGCCACCGACCTGACCGCCAACTACCCCCCCGCTGCGGCCGACACGACCAAGGTCGATGCGTTCAACTTCAACATCGAGGAAGTGGTGGCGCTCGATCCCGACCTGGTGGTGTTGGCTTTCGACTTCAGCGGCGAAGTTGAGGCGCTTGCCACAGCTGGTATCAACTCTTTGCTGCTGCCCCCTCCCGTGGATCTGGCAGGCGCACTCGAGCAGATCGCCGAGTTGGGGGCGGCAGTCGGTCGGCTAGACGCCGCGTTGAACTTGTCGGGTGGCCTGAAGCAAGACATCGGGAATCTGATCAGCTCCGCCCCAGTGCCTGATCCTCCCGCCACGTTCTTTCATGAGATCGACGCCACCCTGTTCTCGGCCAATTCGGCCACCTTCTTGGGCAACATCTTCGCCCAGTTCGGACTCATCAACATCGCAGATGAGGTGCCAGATGAATTCGGCTCGGGATTCGTGCAGCTGTCTCAGGAGTTCATATTGGCGTCGGACCCCGATCTGATATTCCTGGGAGACGCCGCGTTCGGGGAGTCTGCCGACACCATTGGTATGCGTCCTGGCTGGAACTCGCTGAGCGCAGTACGACTTGGCAACATCTTCGAGCTTGACGCCGATATCTCCGGACGGTGGGGTCCCCGCACTCTTCAGCTGGTCACCGAGATCGCCGCCGCCTTGGATTCTTCGCAGTGACTGCCATCGCTGCCCCCGTTCCATCGCGGCTCCGTCTGGGTCCGACTGCCAAGGTTGTCGCGTTCACGATTCTGGCGCTGCTTGCTGGTGTCTTGATCGGCCCGGCCGGTCTCTCGCCACGTCAGGTGCTGCTCGAGATAGCCGACCATGTTCCCTTGATCTCAGTTGACTCAGGTCTATCGGAGAGAGAGGCGGCCATCGTTTGGCAGCTGCGGGTGCCTCGAGTGATGCTGGGTGCTCTCGTCGGAGGGGTGCTCGCCATCTCGGGCGGGGCTTTTCAGGGAGTCTTCCGCAACCCCTTGGCAGATCCCTATCTACTCGGTGTGGCGGCCGGCGCCGGTCTCGGTGCCACCATCGTGATTGCTGTCGGCCTGGGTACTTCTGGCTTGCTGCTTCCTGCGGCGGCATTCTTGGGGGCCGTGGTGGCCGTGTTGGTCACCTACTCCGTCGGAGGCCTGGGGGGCAGGCGCAATTCGGCCACGCTCATCTTGGCCGGGGTGGCCGTGGCGTCGTTCTTCACTGCCATGCAGACCTTCGTGCAGCAGCGCTCTGCCGACACGGTGCGAGAGGTGTTCTCTTGGATCCTCGGTCGGCTATCGACGGTCGGATGGGCCGAGGTGAGGCTGCTTCTTCCGTACGCGATCTTCTCCTCCGTCGTGTTGTTGGCGTCAAGGCGGCTGCTGGACGTTCTGGCGGTGGGGGAGGAGGAAGCCGAAACGCTCGGGGTGCGGGCAGCCCGAGTCCGCATGCTGGTGGTGGGGGCGGCGACGCTGGGGACAGCGGCAGCGGTGGCGGTCAGTGGTCTTATCGCATTCGTCGGCATCATCGTCCCCCACGGCATTCGTCTGCTCTTCGGTTCGAGTTACCGCTCGGTACTGCCGTTGTCACTGATCGGCGGTGCAGGCTTCCTGGTACTGGCCGATCTGGGAGCCCGTTCGATCCTTTCTCCGGGTGAGCTTCCAATCGGTGTGGTCACGGCCTTCGTGGGTGCGCCGTTCTTCGCCCTCATTCTGCGCCGTGCCGTGCGGGGTGACGTATGAGCCTCACGGCGCTTGGAATCACCGCGGCGTACAACGGCTCCCCGGTGCTGCACGGCGTCGATGTCGAGGTGGCGAACGGCGAGTGGGTTGCGCTCATCGGTCCCAATGGTGCGGGGAAGACCACCCTGCTGCGAGCCGTTGCCGGCTCGATCGCTTCGGGAGGCCGGCTCGAGGTAGGTCACCGCGACGTCGTGGGTTTGTCGGCTCGGCACCTGGCTCAACGGGTCGCCGTCGTGCCACAGCAGCCGACAATGCCCGCAGGTATGACCGTGCTCGACTACGCCCTGTTGGGGAGGACGCCATATCTCCCATGGTGGGGGGTGGAGTCCGGCTCAGACGTACAGCGCGTTCTGGAGGTACTCGACCGTCTCGACCTTGGCGGGTTGGAGGGCAGGCCGCTCGATCGCCTCAGCGGTGGTGAGGCGCAGAGGGCGGTCCTCGCCAGGGCCCTGGCCCAAGATGCCGAGTTGCTGTTGTTGGATGAGCCGACGGCTTCGCTCGATATCGGGCACCAACAGCAAGTGCTCGGTCTGGTGGACGAGTTGCGCCATGAGAGAGGTCTCGCAGTTCTGAGCGCCCTGCACGATCTGACGCTCGCAGGCCAATATGCCGACCGACTGATACTGCTCCACCATGGGCGGTGCGTCGTTCAGGGCACGCCAGACGTTGTACTGGATCCGGATACATTGCGGGCGCGGTACGGTGCCGATGTTGCAGTGTTGAGGGATCCCGAAGGGGGCTTGGTGGTGGCACCGAGGAGGCAGATCAGATGAGGGCGCTGGGCGCCTTGAGTCTCCTGGCTCTGCTTCTGGTGGGGTGCGGCAGCGATGACGACTCGCTGGCCGTTCCCGTTGCGTCCAACGAGCCGGATGGCACGGTGGTCGAAGTGGCAGGGTTCATCTTCGTGGAGGGCGGTGATGTGCGTTTGTGCGAAGCCATCGCCGAGTCGTTCCCGCCACAGTGCGGAGGGTCCCGAATCTTTGTCGACGGCCTCGATCCTGCCGTGCTGGGGCCTCAGTTGGTGACTGCCAGCGGAGATCTCGAGCCAGCTTCCGATGTCGCTTGGACCAACGATGTCGTGACAATGTCGGGCCAGATGATGGGCGGCCGCCTCCAGTTCGAGGTTCTGGTAGAGGGCTAGACCGCAGCGTCGAACAGGGCGCCGGCGGCATAACTGAGAACAGCACCGGACACGCCGATCAGGAGGTTCTCCACGCCACTGATCCAAGGGTTCTTGCGAGTGACCTTGGTCTTGATGGCGCCTACCGCGAACAGGCCGATGCTGGTGAGGACCGCAGCCAAACCAAGCGCGATCCCTGGACGGTCGATGAACGCGAACGGCAGCACCGATGGCATCGACCCCATCAGGAACAGCACACCCGACAGGGCCATGGCGCGGTACGGAGAGCGGCGCTGGGCATCGACTACTCCGAATTCAAGGGCCATCATCACCTTGAGGATGGACTCATCGTCGCGATCGAGCGCCTCGATCACCGACTCGAGTTGCTCACCCTCGAGCCCCATGTCGCCGAACATTTCCCGCAGCTCTTCGATTTCGATGTGGCGGTGGTATTTGAGATGTTCCCGCTCCAGTTCCATCTCCCCTTCGAAGACCTCATCTTGGGACTTGGTAGCGATGTACTCGCCGGCAGCCATCGATATCGCACCGGCGATTGATGCGGCGATGGCTGCGAGCAGCACCTGACGCGACGTGAAACCGGCGCCAACGACGCCCGCCACCAGCAGAAATATCGAGACCAAGCCGTCATTCACCCCGAGAACGATGTCTCGGATGTACTGCATGGTCCCACCAACATGGTCTCGATAAGGGGGTATGGGTTCGGTAGCGATGGTGTCCATGGTCGAGGGAGTGTAGAGCCAAGCTGGCTAATCGGTTCCGGGACCTCGCTCGAAATGGATGTGGCGTCGGTCGGCGCCATGCACGGCGTCGTCGAGGACTATCGAACCGTCCTCGAGGTGAACGATTCCCACCCCGTAGGCGGCGGACAACAGATCGGGCGTGAGAACCTGGTCGGGAGCACCTTGAGCAGCCACCCGATGCGCCATCAGGATCACATGATCGGACTCCTCAGCCTCCGCCAGGTTGTGCGTTGTGAACACCACGGTGCGGCCGTCTTCCAGTTCCGATCTCACGGCCTCGATGATGAGCTCGTGAGACACTAGATCCAGCGCTGTGACGGGCTCGTCCATCAACAGCAGGTCTGCCTCCTGGGCCAGGCCCTGGGCCACGAAGACGCGTTGGCGGTAGCCACCCGATAGCTCGGATAGGTGAGCGTCCGCCAGCTCCGATATCTGGAGGCGATCGAGAGCCGCTGCCACCGCAGCACGGTCCGTCGAGTCGAACGCGCCGAACATGCCGTGTCGGGCATATCGGCCCATGGCAACGATCTCCTTGACGGTCACCGGAATCGAATCGTTGACCTTGGCGGTCTGCAGCACGTAGGCAATCTGCCCTGGCTCGTAGTGGCTGGAACCGAATACCTCGATGGTGCCAGATGTGAGCTTGGCCAAGCCCGAGATGCCGTTCAGCAGAGTGGATTTTCCAGATCCGTTGGGTCCGATGACGGCGGTGAGTTGGTGGGCTGGAATGTCAAAGTCCGAGCGCGACACGGCAGCGTGCCCGTCGTAGGAAAGTGAAACGCCTCGTCCACTGGCGGCTAACTGCACTTGGAGCAGATCCCCTCTATGTCGATGCGGTGCCCCACCTCGGTGAAGCTCTTGCTCACTGCCACCCTGGAGGCGATGGTCGATAACGCCTCTTCGTCTGCCTCGTTCAGGTCCACATCGTCCACCGCCCCACATTCGAGACATACCAGGTGGTGATGATGTCCACCTAGCCACTCTGACAACTCGAAGCGAGCTACTCCTAGGGCATCGTGGCTGCGGTCGAGCACTCCCGCCTCGGCCAGCACCGTCAGCGACCGATAGAGCGAGGAGAGCGGCACCGATTCGTCGAGTCGCTCGGCCAGCTCTGCTGCTGACATCGGTCCCTCTACCGCCGCCAACGAGCGCACCACCCGGCGTCTGCCTCTGGTGTAGCGGATACCCCCCTGGCGCAAGCGGAGCGCGACGCGGTCGTCGAGCTCCCCGGCCGGGGCTGTTTGTCGTTGTGAGCTAGTGGTCATAGTCTTTAATAAGAATGGTTCTCAATATCATAACCAAGCTGAGAACGCTGTGGCTAGCTGCCTTGGCGATGGTGCTGGTGGCTGCCGCGTGCTCCCAGAGCTCAGAGGTCGACGGACCGACCAGGGTGGTGGTCACCACCTCGGTGCTAGGCGACGTAGTGGCCAACATCGTGGGAACGAACGCGGTGGTCGAGGTGCTGATCCCCACCGGGCAAGATCCACACGGATTCCAGGCCTCTGCTGCCCAGGCAGCCTCAATGCGTGAAGCCGACCTGGTGATAGCCGTTGGCCTTGGCCTCGAAGAGGGCTTGAGTGATTCTCTCGACAACGCCGTGTCGGATGGAGCGACCGTTCTCGAATTGGCCCCGCGGTTGGAGCCCATCGCATTGCGGTCGGACCCCGAGACCCTGGACCCTCACTTCTGGCTGGACCCGCAGCGAATGGCGGAAGCCGTGGCCGTCATCAGCAATGCCCTCGGCGAGGTCGATCCGACGGTTGATTGGGATGCGACGGCCGGGCGATATCGACTCAATATTGAATCTGCCTTGGCCTCCAGTGTCGAAACACTGTCCGCCGTCCCTCCGGAGCGTCGTTTCCTGATAACCAATCACGACTCCCTCAGCTATTGGGCGCAGCGTTACGGGTTCGAGGTGTTGGGAACCATCGTCGGAGGCAGCACGCAGTCCGATCCCAGTCCTGCCGACCTTGCGGATCTGATCGGACTCATCGAGGACACGGGCATCGATGCCATCTTCATCGAGTCGACCGCTTCGACGGAGTTGGCCGACACCATCTCTGGCGAGGTTGGGTTCCCTGTGTCGATCGTTGAGGTGTTCACCGGCTCGCTGGGTGGTGCTGGCACGGGCGCCGATACGTACGTTGGGATGATCGAGACCAACGCGGCAAGAGTGGCGGAAGCACTGGTGGTGGGTTGATGGACTGGCTCACCGATCCCTTCTCCTACGAGTTCATGCAACGCGCTTTGGCGGCAGGGGTCCTGGCCGTGATCGCCACCTCTGTCATCGGGACCTGGGTGGTGCTGCGCGGGATGTCGTTCATGGGCGATGCCCTGGCCCATGGCGTCGTGCCCGGAATCGCTATCGCGTTCCTTCTCGACGTGAGCCTTGTTCTTGGTGCAGCAGCGGCGGCGATCATCATGATCGGAGCGATCTCCGTTATCCACCGCACAACTCAGCTAAGCGAGGACACCGCTATTGGGCTTCTTTTCGTAGGGATGCTGGCGTTGGGCGTCATCATCATCTCTCGATCGGGGTCTTTCGCTGTTGACCTGGTAGCCATCCTGTTCGGTGATGTGGTGGGAACCACAGTTACCGACGTTGTGGTGCAGGCGGTGGCGGCATTGATCGTCGTAGGCGGCGCCATCGTCTTCTATCGCCCACTGTTGGCTCTGGCCTTCAACGAGGAGAAGGCTGAGGTGCTTGGTCTCAACCCAGGACTGACTCATCTGGTCATGATGGGCCTCATCACCGTGGCAGTTGTTACTTCGTTCCAAACCGTAGGGACACTGCTTGTGTTCGGGCTGTTGATCGCACCGCCCGCCACCGCATCGCTCATTGCCCGTCGGGTCCCGCTGATGATGGTGACGGCCGCCGCCATCGGATCGGTGGCGGTGGTCGCCGGGCTTTTGATCAGCTTCCACTTCGATACCGCAGCCGGGGCCACGATCTCGGGCCTGGCCGTGGCGTTCTTTTTCGTAACTCTGGCTACGAGACAACTATGGCGTCGTTCCGATCAGGCCACGTAGACGGTCTTGATGTTGACGAACTCGCGGATACCGAACTCTGACAACTCTCTGCCAAAGCCCGACATCTTGATTCCGCCGAATGGAAGCCGGGGGTCGCTCTTGACGAAGGCGTTAACGAAGCACGCTCCGGCCTCGAGCTGGTCGCGAGCGATTCGCTCACCGCGTTCGATGTCCTGGGTGAACACCGCAGCCCCCAGGCCGAAGTTGGTGTCGTTTGCGATGCGGATGGCGTCTTCCTCATCGCGGGCAGGGATGACCGCAGCCACCGGCCCGAATAGCTCCTCGTCGTAGGCGGGCATTCCCGGTCCAACTCCGGTGAGCAAGCTGGCGGGGTAAAAGGCACCTGGTCCGTCGGGGACCACCCCGCCCACAACGAGCTCTGCCCCGGCAGCCACGCTGGCCTGCACTTGGGAGTGAAGCTCGTCGCGCAGGTCGACGCGAGCTTGGGGCCCGAGCATCGTCGTCTCGTCAAGCGGATCCCCCATAGCCACCCTGGCCATTTCGGCTGCAAGCAACGACTCGAACTCTTGGCGAACTTCCTCCACCACGATGAATCGTTTGGCGGCGATGCAGCTTTGGCCCCCATTCTGCAGGCGGGAGTAGGCACACGTGGCGGCGGCCGTCGCCAGGTCGGCGTCGGCCAGGATCACATATGGGTCTGATCCACCAAGCTCGAGCACCGACTTCTTCAACATCCTGCCTGCCGACTCGGCAACGGCCTGGCCGGCAGGGGTGCTTCCGGTGAGTGTCACCGCAGAGACTTCTGGCATCGACAAGATCTCATTGACCAAAGGCGATCCGATCAGAAGCGTCCGAAAGACTCCGTCGGGGAGTCCAGCCGCGGTGAATATCTCCTCGATGGCCATGGCACAGCCCGGCACGTTGGATGCATGTTTCAGGACACCGGCATTGCCTGCCATCAGGGCTGGGGCGGCGAATCGGTACACCTGAAACAGAGGGAAGTTCCATGGCATCACAGCCAGGACGACGCCAAGGGGCCGAAACGCGACGTAACTCGAGGAAGCGTCTGTCTCTGCGGGCTGCGAAGCCAGGTAGGCCTCGGCGTGCTCGGCGTAGTACTCGCTTACCCAAGCGCACTTCTCCACCTCCGCTCTACCTTGGGCGACCGGCTTGCCCATTTCATTTGCGATCAGGATCGCAAGCTCGTCCGCCCGTTGTCGCAAGATCTGCGCCGTGGCTGTTAGGTATTTGGCGCGATCCGCAAAATCGAGCGCGGCCCACGCCGGTTGGGCAGCAGCTGTTTGCTTGACCAGGTCGCGGGCCTCTTGTAAGGAATGGCCCGGGTAGGTGGCGACTACCTCTCCAGTGGCAGGATTGATGGCGTCCATAGAAGTGATGGTAGGTCGGATCGACTATTGGAGCCCGCCGTAGGATTGTTCCAGATGGACGCCCAACCAGCGGCGCAGCCGCCTCGTTTCGGCGGTCAGCCGATGCTCTACGGCCGGGCTGAGGTGAGGAGATCACAGCGTCACCTTCGCTACGAACTTGTCCGGGGCAACCAGGTAGTTGCGGCGCTTGCCCGTTACTCCTGGTTAAACATCTTCTTTGGGCCGGGCCAGCGAGTGGTGCTGCCGTCAGGAGAGCGGTGGCGAATCCGCTCCTACGGGCGCGCTCGCCACATCTGCCCGCTCATCGTTGACGAAGATGGGCGCCGGGTCGCTGTTTCGGCCCCGAGCACGGCCAGCAGCTACGGCATAAACGGCAAGGACTGGGCTCTGTCGATGTTCCCGGGAGCCGCCACCAACATCGGCCGGGCCAACTCGTGGCTGTTACGAGAGCACGAAACGGAGCTTGCTGTGGTGAGACGCAAGCCACGCTCGATCGACGCCTACGAACCCATCCCGGTGTCGGCGGCACTGCTGGCCTTGGTACTGGCCCAGTTCGACATGCCCGGAGAGAAGGAGCTGTGGCAGCCGCCGGCGAACTGATCAGTTGTCGTCGCCATGCAGGTCGGCCAGCCAGCCAGTAGACCCCAGCCAGCAGCGGCGATCGTCGGTTCAGGCGGCTTGCTGGGTGGTTGAACGATGATGTGGGATGGCTAGCGAGAAGACGGTGCGTCCCGCTTCCCTGCTATAGCGCAGGTCGCCGCCCATCAACGTGGCCAGCCTCCGTGAGATAAACAGGCCAAGACCGATGGCATCGGGTTGACTCTGTTCTCGGTGCCCTATCTGATAAGGCTCGAACAACGTGTCGATTAGGCCGGCGCCCACCCCTTCTCCATCGTCTATGACTCGCACAATCGCGAGATCCTGTACGGAAGAGATTTCGATCTCAACGTTCCGCCCGCCGTATCGGACGGCGTTGGTTAGGAGGTTGCGGACGACTTGTCGCACCCGTGCCGCATCGGCCCAAGCAACTGCGGTTCCAGTCACCTCCAGTCCGTCCATGCCGAGGGCCTCGACCACGGAGGTAACCTCGATGCCAAGGTCCATTCGGCTCGGACTGACCTGGATGTCGCTATCGACCCGAGCAGCGACCAGCAGGTCGTCGACGATGTTGGCCAGATCGGTGCTTTGCTGGGCGATGATCTCGATGAACTCACGTGTCGTCTCTGGTTCGAAGCGTTGGGGGTCCTGATCGAGCTCGGCAGCAAGGCCAACCACCACGGTAAGGGGGGTGCGCAACTCGTGGCTGACGCTGGCCAGGAATGCGTCCTTGGCCTTGAGGAGTCGACCCAGACGCTCCTCGGTGTTCTGTCGCGCCCAATGGGCGCCGATCAACTCGGCGATCGTGGTCAGCAGGTCGAGTTCCTCGGGTGTCCATTCGCGTACACGACGCGTGTCGGCGAAGCCGACCAGGCCCTCCCAAGACCCATCCACGAAGATGGGGATATCAACTTCTGACTGGACGGGGTAGGGATCGTTTTCATAAAGGGACCGCTCGATGGGCCCCAGGTCATCGGGCGTAAAGGCGAAGGGGAGGCCGCGCGACAGCCGCTTGTACGAGTCGGGCATGTTCGACCACGGGACCTGCTGCCAATACAAATCGATCTCGCCCTCGAGGTCGTTGCGATCGAACTCGAAGACCGTTTCGCTGCACAGTCCTACACCGGGTACTTCGACGTTGCGCTCGACGAAGCCGTAGTCGATATTGGTCGCCTCGGTCAGAGCCTCGAGGGTTGCTGCGAGAACCTTCTTCTCGTCCGCAACCGAAAGCAGGGCTCGGGCACTGGCGACAAGCGCTTGTTGGTATCGCAGAGCCTGCTGCGTCGTCGCCACCATCTGTTCGGCGACCCGGCGCGTCTCTCGGCGCTCCCAGAATGCTCCGACCATCTCCGCGGCCGTGACCATGAGGCCGACCTCGTCGTTTCGCCAGGCTCGCTCCACTCGATGATCGGACAGACCGATAAGCCCAACCCACTCGTCGTTCATTGAGAACGGCACGTCGAGTTCGGACAGAGAGGTGACGCCTTCGTATTGCGCCCGCTCGGTCGGACCCAAGCCGCTGACCAGGAAGGCGAAAGGCTTACCTTGGGAGAGATGCTGGTAGGAGTCGGGCATGTTGTCCCATGGAACGAGAGACCAGTGGTCGGGGTCGCTGTTGTATCCGGGTTGTGTGACCTCCCTCACCATCGACGAACATGCACCCAGATCGGGGTCCTCGACGTTGAGTTCGATGAATATCGACGTGGCGTCGGTGGCTGCGAGCAGAGCCTGCAGCGCTTCGTCCACTTGTTCGAGATCGTCGGCAAAGAGCAGCACGCGTGCACACACCGCCAGGGCATCGCGATGGCGTTGTGCAAGACTCTCTTGAGCGCTGTCGATAGCGCTCAAAGGTGGGTCGACGGCTGGCAAAGTGCTCCTTTGCAGACTTGGTCAATATCGGGGCTTGGGTCGAAGCACTTGAGTGAGTCAGGTAACGCCTGGCGCTGTGTTCCGATGGCGCCGAATACCAGCCAACGGCTCTGATGGTCGTGTGTTCTCGGTCCTCTTCGCCACCTAACTCTGCTTGTCATTCTCTTGGTGCCCGGGTTCACGCGCCTTGAGTACGAGGATGACCACCAGGCCGAAGGCGACCAACGACATCAGCGGGAAATCGATGAACCCGAACTCCCAGAGGAATCGCTCGGTACACGAAACGTCGAGCGAGCACCCCAGAATCTTGGCGTCTGGCATGAATCCGAGAACGTACTGGTAGAGAGCGATCGTGCCG